>MDSV01068371.1_pt1 | contig 19851 bp, 13 predicted proteins | sample 810851 | NCBI WGS metagenome assembly MDSV01 (sample SAMN05326640, study PRJNA326480) | marine metagenome | isolation source: seawater | place: Atlantic Ocean: North East | collected 2012 | reverse complement strand
TTAACTTAATTAATTCGTTGTAAGATTTTGGAAATTTTTTTTTTTTGGTCTGTAAAATTTTTGCATTTTTCAGCATATTAAGAGCTCTATTATAATATCCAAGACCTTCCCAAACTTTAAGAATTTCTGAATCGTTTGATTTTGCAAGAGATTCTAAGTTTGGAAATTTGGAAATAAATTTATTGTAGTAGTTAATTCCCTGAGATATTTTTGTTTGTTGTAATATAATTTCTGAGACCCAAATTTTATAAGGGTTTTTTGTGTTTCTCCAGGGCAAATCTCTTTTGTTAATATGGTACCAATTAATTATTGATTTTGATATTTTTTTTTTAAAATTCATCGTTATATTATAAATATATTATATTTGCACCCAAAAATTTACTGAATTGACAAAATTAGAGTTAATAAAGAAAATATCTCAAAGTACAGGTATAGAAAGACAAGAAGTTTTAACGGTGTTAGAGTCAATGATGCTCAATATTCAAAACTTTGTAGCTGAGGGAGAAACAATTTATTTAAGAGGTTTTGGTAGTTTTGGTCCAAAAATAAGAGCTCAAAAAACAGCTAGGAATATTTCTAATAACACAACAATAATAATTCCAGAACATGTTGCTCCACATTTTAAACCTTCAAAATCTTTTGTCAAAAAAGTTATGGAAAAGAATAATAAACAAAATACATAGTGATATGCCTAGTGGCTCAAAGAGAAAAAGACATAAGATATCTACTCATAAACGGAAAAAACGTTTAAGAAAGAATAGACACAAGAAAAAGAAATAAATTTCTTTTAAGTAGCCTTATTTTGTATAATAAGAAAAGTGGTTTGGCTAGTGAACTAATAGTTAGAAATAACAAAGATAATATTGATGTTGCTTTGCTGAAGAATGGTAGGTTGGTAGAATTACATAAAATTCAACCAGAAAATAGTTTTTCAATCGGCGACATATACTTAGGAGAAATCAGAAAAACATCTCCTCAACTTAATTCTGCATTTGTAAATGTAGGATATGAGAAAGATGGTTTTTTGCACTATCATGATCTTGGTCCTCAGTACAATACTTTTGCTCATTTTGTTAAGCAAACTATGTCTGCAAAGGTTTCAAAATGGCAATTAACTAATATTAAAAGCTTTCCTAATTTAAATAAAGACGGGGCAATTGATGATGTGCTTGAAAAAAAGCAAAATATTCTTGTTCAAGTTTCTAAGGAACCAATTTCTACCAAAGGCCCTAGAATTGTATCTGAAATATCGTTAGCAGGTAGATATGTAGTTTTAATGCCATTCTCAAATAGGATTTCAATTTCTCAAAAAATTAAATCTCAAGCTGAAAAGGATAGGTTGAAAAATTTAATTAAAAGTATTATTCCAAAAAATTTCGGAATGATTGTGAGAACTGTTGCTGAGGGTAAAAAAGTTGCAGAACTGGATTCAGATTTAAGGTCATTAATTAATCAGTGGAAGATTATACACTCTAAACTTAGAAATGCTGAACCTGGGACAAAAATATTTGGTGGAATAAGTAAATTATCCTCAATTCTAAGAGATATATTGAATGATAGCTTTAATAAGATAATAGTTGATGACCAAGATCTATTTGATGAATTAAAAACATATTTAAAAAATAATATTCCTACCAAAGAGAAAATTCTTTCAAAATATAATGGCTCACAACCAATTTTTGATAAGTTTTATATAGAAAAACAAATAAAGAGTTCTTTTGGGCAAAATGTTTCGATGAAAAAAGGCTCATATTTAGTAATTGAGCATACTGAAGCTATGCATGTGATTGATGTTAATAGTGGTAACAGATATGTTAAAGAAACTTCACAAGAGGAAAATGCTTTTCAAGTTAATTTACAAGCCGCAGAAGAAATAGCTCGTCAATTAAGGTTAAGAGACATGGGTGGGCTTATTGTAGTAGATTTTATAGACATGAATTTAGCTACAAATAGAAAAAAATTAACTACTGCATTAATTGATTTTATGAAAGAAGATAGAGCTAAGCATAAAATTTTACCACCTAGTAAGTTTGGATTAATTGAAATTACTAGGCAAAGAGTTAGACCGGTAATGAAAATTAAAACAGATGAAAAACTTGACTACAAGTACATAGAAGCTCCAATATTAATAATTGATGAGATAAAAGAAAAATATGAAATGCTAGCTTCTAAAAGAAAAAAATTATCAAATAAAGGAATTCATCACATTACTTTATGCGCACATCCTTTTATTATTACATATTTAAAATCAGGTTTCCCCTCAATTAGAACAAAATGGTATTTCAAGTATAAATTAAGACTTCATCTAAGGTCTAATAATGCATATAAATTTCTGCAGTATACATTTTTTGATCCTTCAAATAATACAATCACGTTTTAATTTTTTATAATAATATATAATTGGTAAACTGAACAAAAACAAAATAATAGAGCAAATTATATATCCATAAATTACATTTTCTTTTTCTGAAAAAAAATGCCAGGAAAAGATGAAAATTAACACGACTCTAATCAGAGTATTAACACTTACAAAAATACTGATAACTCTCCCTATTTTATTATTAGGAACATTATCAAATAGAAAAGAATTTCTTAGAATTCTTACTCCAGAGTTTGATAAACCAAGAATTATTGAAATAGTAAATAATGAGATTAATGAGTTATTACTAATCATTACCAAAATAGATAGACTTGTAAAAATTATCAGTGAAAAAGTTAATCTTATTTTGTCAATATAAGTTATCCATTTATGAATAAAAAAACCTGAAACAAGGGCTCCAATTGCATAACACACATCTGTTATTGCAAAAACATAAGCTCCCTTTTTAAAGAAGTTTTTTATTAATAATGGAAGGAGAGTAAATAATTCCGTTAAAATAAAAGCAAAAATTATATGTGAGCAAATTCCAAAAATTAAAATTAATTTATTTGATTTAAGAAATTTAATTCCAACATATAGTCTTTTTAATACATCATCTGATCTTTTTTTAATTTTTTTTCTTGAGAATTTAATTTTACTTATTATGAGGGATCCAATTAAGAAAGTAATACTATCAATTAGTAATATTTTTTCAATACTTAAAGGGCTAATGTTTATTGATTTAAAACTTAATCCTGATAGCAAAATTGCAGCTAATCCTCCCGCAGCAACTGTAGTTGATTGGCCAACAATTTCAATATAAGAGTTGATTTTTACGTAATTTTTTTTTTCACTTATTTCTTGAGAAAATGCATAAAGAGTTGGATAATAAATTATATAGTAAAAGCAAGAAGTTGAGAATATTAATGCAATTAAGATTGTAGAAATAATTGTTGAGTTTAGATAAATAATTAAAACAGAGAGCATAAAAATTATTAAACCAACATAAAAATGTAGTTTTTCGAGAATAATTTTTCTGTTATATTTATCAATAATTGTTCCTGAATACAGTCCCCAAAATAACCCTATAAGAGTAACAGATCCAAAAATAACAGAAAATAATGAGTTTAGATTTAAGTTGTTTGTAAAATACCATGGTATGGCGATCATACTAATACCAGAAGATATTCCAGAAATTATATGTGATGAAAATAAGAGAAGAAGCCTGGTATTATTTTTTAACATTTGTGCAAATTTGGCTTTTTATTGTTAAATTCTGTAATAAACTTTAAACTTTAAATTTTAAACAGTGTTAAATCAAGTTCAAATTAATGAATTAATCGACAGACTATTAAAATTAAAAATCAGTTTAAGTATTGAAAAAGCTGTTGAAGGTTTAAAAGAAAAAAATCTAATTTCTCAAAATCCTAATTTTTGGAACGATAAAAAGAAAGCGGAAAAATTAATGAAAGAAGTTAAGTTTTTAGAATCTAAAATAAATAGTTATAATAATTGTAAAAACGCTATTGATGATTTAGAAGTATTATTTGCCTTTTATTTAAATAAAGAGATAGAGGAAAATGAGATTATGAGTCAATACAATATAAGCATTGATTTAATTTCCAGTCTCGAATTTAAAACAATGTTAAATGAACCTCAGGATAATTCTACTGCAATATTAACTATTAATCCTGGCGCTGGGGGAACTGAAAGTCAAGATTGGGCTGAAATTCTAATGAGGATGTATATTATGTGGGCAGAAAAAAATAATTATAAAGTAAAAGAAATAAGCTATCAAAGTGGGGATGTTGCAGGAATAAAATCTGTGACCTTAGAAATTGAAGGAAGTTATTGTTATGGTTATTTAAAAGGGGAAAGTGGAGTTCATCGATTAGTAAGAATTTCACCATTTGACTCCAACTCAAGAAGACATACATCTTTCTCATCGGTTTTCGTTTATCCGTTAGTTGATGAAGAAATAGAAATAAACATTAATTTAGGTGAAATTGAATGGGAAACATTTAGGTCAGGCGGCCCAGGAGGTCAGGCTGTAAATAAAATAGAAACAGCAGTTAGACTAAGACATATTCCATCTGGAATAATAATTGAAAATTCAGAATCAGCTTCTCAGTTAGATAATAAAAAGAAGGCTATGTCATTATTAAAATCTAGACTTTATTTAATTGAATTAGAAAAACTAAATGAAAGAAAAAACGAAGTAGAGGCTTCAAAAAAGAAAATAGAGTGGGGTTCTCAAATAAGAAATTATGTTATGCATCCATATAAATTAGTGAAAGATTTAAGAACTAATAAGGAAACAGCTGATGTTCAAAGTGTTTTAAATGGTGAAATTGACTTATTTATTAAGGCATATTTAATGAATTTAAAAAAATAATTATGTATAAAATAATTCACAATTCAAGATGTAAAAAAAGTAGAGAAGCGTTAAAATTTCTTAATGAAAAAAAAATAAAAATTCAGGTTTTAGAATATTTAAAAGAACCATTAACAAGGAATCAAGTTAAAGAAATAATTTATTTATTAAGTGACGCTGATTTAGAAAGAGTGTTAAGAAAAAATGAATTAGTTTATAAGGATAATTATAAAAATAAAGTTTTAAACAAAGAAGAATTAGTTACTGCTATTTATAGTCATCCTATTTTAATTGAACGACCAATTGTATTTAATGAGAAAGCGGCAATTATTGCTAGACCAGCAGAAAATATATTAGATTTGTTAAAACAATAATTTTACTATGACAAGAACAAGAAAAGAATATGATAGTTTGGGGGTTGTCAATGTTCCAATCAATAAGTTATGGGGTCCCCAAACAGAAAGGTCAAGAAATAATTTTAAGATTGGAAAGATTGGTAGTATGCCAATTGAAATCATTCGATCTTTTTCTATATTAAAAAAATCTATAGCTCACGTTAATTGTGATTTGGGTCTTTTATCCAAAAGAAAGAGAGATTTAATTTCTACAGTCTGTGATGAAATTTATGCTGGAGAATTAGACAGTCATTTCCCTTTAGTTATTTGGCAAACTGGCTCTGGCACTCAAACTAACATGAATATTAATGAAGTTATAGTTAATAGAGCAAGGAAAATTTCAAATAGCACGATACTTCATCCTAATGATGATGTTAATAAGTCTCAATCATCTAATGATACTTTCCCAACGGCTATGAACATGGCCTCTGCTTTCATGCTATCTAAAAACACAATGCCAGCCTTAAAATTATTTTTAAAATCGTTGAAAAAGAAAAGAGATAATTTTTCTAGATATATTAAGATTGGTAGAACTCATTTCATGGACGCAACACCATTAACAATTGGCCAAGAGTTCTCAGGATACGTTTCCCAAATCCAAAAAGGTTTGAATAAACTTAATGAAAGTTACTCTGATTTGTCAGAACTAGCAATTGGTGGAACTGCAGTTGGGACGGGTTTAAATACTGTTAATGGTTTTGATAAAATGGTTGTAAAAAAAATAAATAAATTTTATAAGGACGTTGGGTTTAAATGTAAATTTATTTGTGCTTCTAACAAATTTGAGGCGCTTTCTGCTAATGAAGGAATTGTTTCATCTCATCATGCTCTAAAACAATTAGCCATTTCAATTAATAAAATAGCAAATGATATTAGAGTTTCCTCTTCTGGTCCTAGATCTGGAATTGGAGAGCTAATTTTACCAGCTAATGAACCTGGCTCTTCAATAATGCCTGGTAAAGTAAATCCTACACAATGTGAAGCAATAACTATGGTTTGTTCTCAGGTCATAGGTAATGACTCCGCAATTTCATTTGGCGCTGCTCAGGGCCATTTTCAACTAAATGTTTTTAGACCAATGATTATACATAACTTTATTTTTTCTGCACGAATTTTAGGTGACTCTTTAACTTCATTTTCAAACAACTGTATAAAAGGAATAAAAGTTAATAAGAAAGTAGTTAGTCTTAATTTGCATAATTCCTTAATGCTAGTTACATCACTTAACAATCATATTGGATATGATAAAGCTGCTAAAATTGCTAAGTATGCCTATGATAAAGATATTTCATTAAAAGATGCGGCGTTATATTTAAATATTTTGAGTGAAGATGATTTTGACAAATTTGTTAATCCAAAGAACATGATTGGACCAAACAAAAAAAGCCCGAATTAACAGACTTTTTTGCGATTACCTTATAAGAAAGTGGTAATCAATATACCCCAAATATGAAATGCATCACAATTCTAGTAATTTTTATTGTTTAATAGCTATAAGTTTGTTGTTACTTTTTAACATACAATTGTTAATTCACGTTTGTTATAAATTCTTAAATTAGTAAATGGAAATTATTATTGGATATATTTTTTTTATTTTATCAGGAGTGCTTTTTGGTATATTTGGAGCGGGAGGTTCATTGGTTACTATTCCGATTTTAATATTTTTTTTTAATATTTCTTTTAAAATTGCTACGAGTTATTCTTTAATCATTGTTTTTTTTACATCACTTTTTGGTGTTTTATTAACGAAAAATTTTAAAATTTTTAAAATTAAATCCGTTTTAATTTTTGCCATAGTGTCTATTTTAGGTGTCTATTTTTCCAGAAATTATTTATTTGAGTTGATTTCTGAATATATATTATTATTAATTTTTATATTTTTTTTATTTTCTTCAGGAATAAGTATGTTATTTAATTTTAAATTTAATTTTCTGAATTTTTCAGTTAAAAGTAATAAATTAATATTGTATTTTCCCTTAATAGTACAAGCATTCCTAGTTGGTAATTTAACTGGCTTATTAGGTGTTGGAGGTGGGTTTTTAATTGTTCCGGTATTAATTTTATTTCAAAAATTTAATGTAAAGCAAGCGGCACATGCTTCATTAGTATTAATTTTTTTAAACTCAACATTAGCCATAGTTTCAGATTTAAATAATAATTTTTTGAAAGTTGATTTTTTATTTCTAGTATCTATTATTTTTTTATCTTTTATTGGTTTTATTATAGGAGTTAAGATCAGAAGAAAGTTGAATGTAAAAATAATGCACTCCTTATTTGCATTACTTCTAATAATTATATCTTTGTTTATTGGTTTTAATATTCAACATTTTTAATTATGCATGTAAAGCAAATATATACTAAATGTCTATCTCAAGCATCTTACTTCATTGAATCTGATGGAGAAGCTGTTGTTATTGATCCGTTAAGAGACGTAAATGAATATATAAAAATTGCAACCCATAGTTCAGTAAAAATTAAGTATGTTATTGAAACACATTTTCATGCAGATTTTGTAAGTGGGCATTTAACATTAGCTAAACTAACAGGTGCGAAGATTATTTATGGTCCAAATGCAGATCCGAAATTTGATGCAATTATTGCTACAGATAATCAGGTTTTTAAATTTGGCAAAGTTACATTAGCAACAATTCACACACCTGGCCATACACTTGAAAGTACTTCTTTTCTTCTAAAAGATGAAAGTGGTAAAGAACATTCAATTTTTACTGGTGATACTTTATTTCTTGGAGATGTTGGAATTCCTGACGTTGCACAAAGATATAAAGGCCTTTCTAAAGAAGATTTAGCGGGCATGCTTTTTGATTCTATAAATAAAAGAATTAAACCTCTTCCAAATGATATTTTAGTTTACCCAGCTCATGGTGCGGGTTCTGCATGTGGAAAAAAAATGATGAAACAAACAATTGATAATTTAGGTAATCAGAAAAAAGTTAACTATTCTTTAAATAACTCTTGCAATAGGAAAGAGTTTATTGAGTTATTAACTGATAATTTGCCTGAGCCGCCATCCTATTTTCCTTACAACGTAAAATTAAATCAGGAGGGCTACGATGATCTTTCCGAAGTTTTAAACAGATCCAAAAACTCTTTTTCAGTTGAAGATTTTGAAAAAAAAATGAATATAGAAGGTGTCAAGATCCTAGATGTGAGGAGTCATAATGAATTTTGTTTAGGTCATGTACCAAATTCTATATTTATTGGAATTGATGGTGGATTCGCCCCCTGGGTTGGTGCAATTTTTTCTGATGTTAATCAACCTATTTTGTTAATTGCAGATGAATTAAGAATAGAAGAAACAATAACAAGATTGTCAAGAATAGGCTTTGATAATGTTTTAGGTTATTTAGAAGGTGGTTTTAATTCTTGGGAACAAAAAAAGCATTATAATAAAGTTAACTCCATTGATTCAAATCAAATTTTCTCTAAGAAATTTGAGAATGCTAAAATATTGGATGTAAGAAGCCCTTCAGAGCTTGAGTCTATTGGTAAAGTAAATGGGGCGAAAAATATAAGCTTACAAAATTTATTAAATCAAATAGATGATTTAGAAGATAATTCAGAATATTTGGTATTTTGTGCAGGTGGTTATAGGTCTGTAATTGCTACATCTATATTGCAGGCCAATTCTTTTAAGTCAGTATTTAATGTGTTAGGTGGATTTAATAGTATCCAAAGTCATTTATGAATTGTCAGCTTCTTCAGCAGCTTTCATTTGTTGTTGAATGAAAACTTGAAATACTTCTGGGCAATTTTCTGCAGCTTGATTTAGTTCTTTTTCGCTTTTTAAATTATTAAAAAAATCACTTAAATATTTGTCACAATTTATTGTCATTTCAGAATTTGTGAATTGTTCAATACATGAACAAAATTCACTTTTAGATTCATAGTTGTTTACAGTATTTTTCTTTACAGGGTTAATTAAATTAGAAATTCTTTCAAGTTCAATTAAAAGGTTATTTATTTCAGAATATTTATTAGTATTAGCTATTTCTGCGTAAGATGTTAAAATAATAAATAAGTTTTGTGCCTCATTTTTATATTTTTTGGCATGAGCCAGTTCTATCATATTTATCATTTTATTAAAGTATTCTTCGTATATAATATCATTTTCAAAGTTGCTTTTTAAGTTGTTAGTAGGTATTTCTTCTCTTAATTGGAATAATGCATTTAGTGATTGGGCGGCAAGTTTAATTTGATTTTGAATTATCCAATCTTTAACTAAATGATTTTCAGAAAATTGATTATAATATTTAAGTTCCGACTTATACCTTACAATTAATGTTTCAATTAGCTTATTTAAATTATTGAATTCATTTTCAGAATCAAAAATTTCATTGGTCCCAATTTTTTGGATTTGGGTCTCCAAAATATAATCAAAATAATTTTCAAGAAGAGGCAAATCATAAATTTCTAATGGGATTAATTCAGGTTTAATAGTATTCAATGATTTCTTGATTACTTTTCCAGCTTTATTTAAGTTATTTTCTTGCAATAATTTAGATGTTAATCGATTGAAAATATTTTTAAAATTTCTAATCATTCGTGCATTAGTTTCATCTATATAAACGTTATTTTTGTCAATTCCTCCCCAATTGTATTTATTCATTAAATTATCGTATAAGATATTGCTATTTACACTTCCACTTTCATTATTTGAGTTTTTTACTGGGGATAATTGATATACCATTCCATCTAATTGAAGGTAGTCACTTAAAAACACAAATGGTTCAGGATTTTGATTTGGGTCTCCAATAGTTATTGCAAAATAAATAGGTCTTTTCCAGTTGTTTTGCTCTAAAAGATCTAAAATCATTAAACTTTTTTTATCAAGTCCCCTAACATTGTTTTTTGAAAAATCAATAAGTAAATTTTCTTCAATTAAATCTATTTCACTATCGCTAACAATATTATTTTCGATAACGATGTTTTTATTAACGGGAAATTTAATTTTTTTCATTGGAAAATATACATGCGCTTTATTTTTAGTAACATTTAATTTAGTGAATGGTTTATCACTTTTAATCCAATTATTAAAATGAGAAAGTTCAAATATTTTTTCACTTGCATTAATAGAGTCTAGAAAAGAAGGATTATTATAATTTTGGGAAGAAATATTTATCATTTCAGCAATTTTTTCAAGAGCTTTTGCTCTATTGCTTTTTGAAATCATTAATGAAAGGTTATTTAAATAATTTCTGATTTCAATTGATTGTTGAGGGTTTTCATTTTTAATTGATTCCAAATCAAATTCTAGTTGTTTGATGTTCTTTTCATCATCAATTAATGTTGAGTAGGGGTAAAAATATGCAACGTCACGTGTACCTTGTTTATACATGTCTCTTTCCATACTAAATGGAACGGCCTTACCGTCGTATGCATCTTTTTTCATTTGATCAATATACCAATCAGTATTTAATAAACTTAAATTTACAATTCTAACGTCTGTTCTGTAACCTTCAACTTCTTGCACATACCATAAAGGAAAAGTATCATTATCTCCCATAGTAAATAAAATTGCATTGGGCTTGCAAGATGACAAATAATTCTTTGCAAAGTCCCTTGCTGTAAATCTGTTAGACCTATCATGATCGTCCCAATTTTGATAAGCCATAAGAGTTGGTATTCCAAGTAATAAAATTGAAGTAAAGCTCAATATTTTTTTAAGATTTGATTTGACAAACTTTATTTTTAAAAAATCATAAAAATTATTTTTAATTAATTGCAAAAGAGCAAATGTTCCTAGTCCTGTCCAAATTGAAAAAGCAAAAAAGGATCCAACGTAAGCATAGTCTCTTTCTCTTGGTTGATATGGATGTTGATTTAATTGAATAACAATTGCTAATCCAGTAAAAAAGAATAGTAAAAAAATTGCCCAAAAATCTTTTTTTCTTTTTGATATTTGAAATACTATTCCTAATAAACCTAAAAGAAATGGCAACATATAATACTTATTGTGACCAGCATTTTGTTTTAAATGCTTTGGTAGATTTTTTTGGGGGCCAAGTCCTAGTATATAATTATCAATAAAATTAAATCCAGTTATCCAGTTTCCGTCTAATATACTACCGTGACCTTGGGTGTCATTTTGTTTTCCTGAAAAGTTCCACATAAAATATCTTAAATACATATGTTTAAACTGGTAATTCCAAAAATAACTTAGATTTTCTAAAAAGGTTGGGATTTTGTTATCGTTACTTTGCTTGCCGCTCCAGCCTAAATATCCATCATTGGACCTGCCATTAATATGTAGTTTAGAACTACTCCACATTCTAGGAAAAAAAGATTGGTCATTTTCTTTATATATAGTTTTCCAATCTTTTCTATTATCAGAAATAATGTATTTGTCATTTATTTCAAAAGTTAAATTTTTAGCAGTTTCAATATTTTGCAATTCAAGTTTCTTTTTTTCAGCTTTATCAAATGATGAAAACTCCTCTTTGCGAATTAATTTATTGTCTTTATTTTTCCATTTGAAACCACCGGATTTATTTTTTAATTCATAACCTTGAACATAAACTGGATTTCCATCAACCATTGTTGAGTCTATGGAATTAAATGAGTGCCCATAAATTAGAGGGTGACTACCATATTGCTCTCTATTTAAATACGCTAATAAACTTACAGCATCTTCAGGGCTATTTTCATCAATTGGTGTGTTCGCATTTGATCTTATAATTAGAACAAAAAAAGATGAATAGCCAATTAAAAAAAATAAAAAACTAAGAATAGCCGTATTTAAATTAGCTAATCTTTTTAGATGAGAATAAATTAGGCTAAGTGAAATTGTTAATGTCAAAAATATCAAGAAGAAAATTGTTCCTGAATTAAAACTAAAGCCTAATTTATTAACAAAATAAAGTTCTGTTTTGCCAAATAAATTTACTGTTTCTGGAACAATGATGAAAAATATAAATCCTAAAAGGGCTATTCCAATTATATTAATTAAAATGAATTTAGAAAATTCACGGAGTTTCTTTACGGTCCATTTTTTATATAAATAAATACTTGTTATTGCAGGAATAGCTAGTAGATTTAACATATGAACACCGACTGATAAGCCAATTAAAAAAGAAATTAATACAAGCCATCTATTTGCGTATGGTTTTTCAAATTCGTTTTCCCACTTCAATATAGACCAAAAAACAATTGCTGTAAATAAAGATGACATGGCGTATACTTCCCCTTCAACAGCAGAGAACCAAAACGAGTCAGAAAAAGTATAAATTAATGCTCCAATAATACCACTAAATAAAATATTAAGTTTTGAAAAATCTGTAAGTTCTTGTTTGTTTGTTTGTACTAGTTTTTTTGAAAAATTAGTTATAATCCAAAATAAGAAAACAATAGTAAGAGCGCTACATAATGCGGACATGAAATTTATCATCCACGCAACATTAGAAGTATTTCCAAAAGCTAAATTTGAAAAAAAGTTTGCAATAATTACAAAAAAAGGTGCTCCAGGAGGATGTCCAACTTGAATCTTATGAGCAGTTGCAATATATTCGCCACAATCCCAAAAACTAGTTGTTGGCTCTAAAGTAAGTGAGTAAGTAATTAATGCGACAAAAAAAACTAAAACAGAGCAAATATTATTTTGCGTAGAAAAAGCTAGAGATTTGAACCAATTAATCATGTAATGAAATTTTTTTGACAAGCAAAAATACGTTATTGTATTCTATTTTAATTAACTAACGTATTATTTTTTGTTTTTATAAAGAATAGTGTAATTTTGAGTCCAGAAAAAAATTGTCCGATGGTGTAACTGGCAACACGTCTGGTTTTGGTCCAGAAGAGTCTAGGTTCGAGCCCTAGTCGGACAACAATCTTAATTTAGATAAAAAAAAAATGATATATTTGCATTGTTTTAACTTATATAAATAATATTTAGAGGGGCGGGCCCCTCTTTTTTTTAAGAACAAATTTAATATATACTTTAGTATGGATACAGCAGTTTTATTAGAATCTTTTTCGGATTTTAAACAAGATAAAAATATTGATAGAGTAACTTTGATGACTATAGTGGAAGAAGTTTTCAGAGGAGTTTTTATTAAAAAATACGGAAGTGACGAAAATTTTGACATAATAGTAAATGCTGAAAAAGGTGACTTAGAAATTTGGAAAAATCGAACTATAGTAGCTGATGGTGAAGTGGAAGACATAGATTTTGAAATTCAACTATCTGATGCATTAAAAATTGAACCTGATTTTGAAATTGGAGAAGACTTTCCTGAACAAGTCTTTATGAAAGATTTTGACAGAAGATCAATACTTACATTAAAGCAAAATTTAGCTTCAAAAATTAAAGAGTATGATAACAATATAATTTGTGAAAAATATTCAACCAGAATTGGAGAAATAATTTCAGGTGATGTTCATCACATAAGAAGAAGAGAAATAATTTTAATTGATGACCAGGATAATGAATTAATTATGGCTAAGGAAGACCAAATACCATCAGATTTCTTTAGAAAAGGAGATACTGTCAGGGCCGTGATTAAAGACGTTAAAATTAGAGGTGGAAAGCCTCTTGTTATTATTTCTAGAGTTTCCCCGGAATTTTTATCTAGATTGTTTGAATTAGAAATTCCTGAAGTAGCTGATGGAATAATAGTTGTTAAAAATGTTAAAAGAATCCCTGGAGAAAAAGCAAAAGTATCTGTGGAGTCATTCGATGATAGAATAGATCCTGTAGGTGCATGTGTAGGAATGAAGGGCTCCAGAATTCACAGTATAGTAAGAGAGTTAGGAAATGAAAATATAGACGTGGTAAATTATACTGATAACACAAAATTATATATTACTAGAGCATTAAGTCCTGCCAAAATATCCTCTATTAAAATTAATGAAGAAACAAAAAGTGTTGATGTAAATTTAAAACCTGACCAGGTTTCTTTAGCAATAGGTAAAGGTGGGTTCAATATTAGACTAGCTGGGCAATTAACTGGCTATGAAATAGACGTTTATAGAGATTTAGAGGTCGGGGAAGAAGAAGATGTTCCTTTGTCTGAATTTTTAGATGAAATTGATGATTGGATAATCGATGTCTTTAAACAAATCGGTTGCGATACTGCTAAAAGTGTTTTAGAATTAGATGTTAAAGAACTATCAAAAAGAACCGATCTTGAAGAGTCGACCATAGAAGAGGTTCAAAATATTTTGAAATCAGAATTTGATAATAATTAATTTAATATGCCAGCAAGAGCCCCTAAAGTTGCAAAACAACTAAATATATCATTAAGTAGGATTGAGGATTTTCTAAATTCAAAAGGTTTTGATGTAAAAATTAAACCTACTACAAAAATTGATGACAAACAATATGATTTATTGTTACAAGAATTTAGTCAAGATGTAAGTGATAAGGCTAACATAAAGGAAGCAATTGACTCTAATAGAAAAGAAAGAGAAATTAATTTTTCGACCTCCGAAAAAAATCAAATTGAAGAAAAAGAAAAATTAGAGGAAAAAGAACTGGTTGCCAATGAGAAATTAGTTAAAGAAGAAGAAATCGATCAAGCTCTCAGTGATAAAGAATCTGAAGAAAAGGGAAAAGAAAAACTAATTAATCATGATCTACTTGAAGAAAAATCAGAGCAAAAAAAAGATGATTTGACTGATTCTATTAATAAGCAGAGTCAAGTCGAAAAGACTGAAGAAAGAAAAGAAACTGGTGCAAGTAAAAAAACATTGACTGGCCCTGTTTTGACGGGTGAAACAATTGACTTAAGTAAATTTGAGAAAAAGAAACAGAAGGTTGCTTCGTCTTCTCAGACATTAAAAAAGGAAGGTAAGAAAAAGAGAAAAAGAATATTCAAAGATCAAAATAAAAATAATAAGCCTCAAAAAACACAATCTACGGAAATAGATAATGTTAAGATTCAGAAAAAAATTGCTGAGACCCTTGATAAATTAACAAATAAAGGAAAGTCAAGCTCTGTAAAATTCAGAAAGCAAAAGAGAGAAGAGAGGAGAGAGAAAGCTCTAGAAGAACAAAAGATTGCTGATCAAGAAAAGTCAATTTTAAAAGTAACAGAATTTGTTACTGTAGGTGAGCTAGCTAGTATGATGAATGTTAATCCTAATGAAGTAATTTCTAGCTGTATGACACTTGGTATTATGGTTGCGATGAATCAACGATTAGATGCTGAAACTTTAACCATTGTTGCAGAAGAGTTTGGTTTTCAAGTTGAGTTTGTAAGTGCAGATGTACAAGAGTCAATTATTGAAGAAGAAGATGACGACTCAAAATTATCTAAGCGTGCTCCAATTGTTACAATCATGGGGCATGTAGACCATGGAAAAACATCACTCTTAGATTATATTAGAAAAGAAAATGTTATTGCAGGAGAGTCTGGGGGAATTACTCAGCACATCGGTGCTTATGAGGTGACTCTAGCAGATGATCGGAAAATAACTTTCATCGATACACCTGGGCATGAGGCTTTTACTGCAATGAGAGCTAGAGGTGCTCAAGTAACAGATTTAGCCATTATTGTTGTAGCTGTTGATGATGATGTTATGCCTCAAACAAAAGAGGCTATTTCTCACGCACAAGCTGCAAATGTTCCTATTGTTTTTGCATTTAATAAAATTGATAAACCTAATTCAAGTTCTAATAAATTAAAAGAACAATTGTCATCAATGAATCTTTTGGTTGAAGATTGGGGAGGTAAGTATCAAAGTCAAGACATTTCTGCAAAAACAGGTGTGGGAATTGATGAGCTTTTAGAAAAAGTATTATTAGAGTCTGATTTGTTAGAATTAAAAGCTAATCCTGAAAGAAACGCAAGTGGAACTATAATTGAAGCTTCCTTAGATAAAGGTAAGGGATATGTAGCTACTATTCTAGTTCAAAATGGTACCTTAAAAAAAGGTGATTTTATTCTTGCTGGTCAATATACCGGAAAGGTAAAGGCTATGTTTGATGAAAGAGGTAATTTATTAAATCAAGCTGGTCCATCTTGTCCAACCGCAATATTAGGTTTAAATGGAGCCCCTCAAGCTGGTGATGGATTTAATGTTATGTTTGAAGAAAAAGAAGCAAAACAAATAGCTACTAAAAGAAATCAACTGCAACGGGAGCAAAGTATCAGAACTCAAAAGCATATCACTCTAGATGAAATTGGTAGAAGGCTAGCAATTGGAGACTTTAAAGAGTTAAATATCATTGTTAAAGCAGATGTTGATGGATCTATTCAGGCTTTGAGTGATTCATTTTTAAAATTAACATCTGACCAAATTCAAGTTAATGTAATTCATAAAGGAGTTGGTCAAATCACTGATTCAGATGTTTTACTAGCTTCTGCATCAAATGCAATTATTATAGCTTTTCAAGTTAGACCATCTGCTTCTGCAAGAAAATTAGCTGAGAAAGAATCAATTGATATTAGGATGTATTCTGTTATATATGACGCAATTAATGCTGTTAAAGATGCCCTTGATGGAATGCATGAGCCTGAGTTAAAAGAAGAGGTGATTGGGAATGTAGAGATTAGAGAGGTTTTTAAAATACCTAAAGTTGGGTCTATTGCTGGTAGTTATGTGACCGATGGAAAAATTGAAAGAAATTCTGAAATTAGATTAATTAGAGATGGAATTGTTATTTATACTGGTAAATTAGCTTCTTTAAAAAGATTTAAAGAAGATGTTAAGGAAGTTTCAAAAAATTATGAGTGTGGGCTTAATATTGAAAATTTCAATGATATAAAGGTTGGTGATATAGTTGAGGCATTTAATCAAGTAAAATCTTAAAATTTTTCTTCACTTAAAGGAACTTGAATTATAAAGCAATCAGGAAAATAATTTTTTATCTCATCCATTTTTTTCTTAGCTGTGATTTTTTTCATAAAAAATTCCGTTGTTACTTTGAAGAATGGTGCTTCATAAAAAAAATCAACTGATAAATTAGGGAAGAGTTCTTCGTATTTCTTTTTCACTTTCCATGTTGAGTATCGATTTTCATTATGATATAATTGAATTTTATATACATTAATTTTCTTCTCAAAAAACCCATTATATGTTTTGAAAATTTTTTTTATTTCATCACTTTTTTCGATTAATAGATTTTGATTTAAATTGAATTCATTCTGACTGTATGAGTAGTAAAAGGATGAAAAGGTTATGTAAATGAATAAAGATGTTTTTTTCATTTAATTATAATTTTTTAAATCCGTTATTTAGACTGATTCTAAATTAACTATTTATTTAAATTTACATATATTTTTTCATGTTTTTATACAAATAGATTTTTATATTTGTAACCTAATTTTTAATGTCAATAATGTTTAGTAAAACAATATTATATTTTGCATTCTTTTTTTTGACCCTTTTTCCATATTTTTCCAATGGGCAAGTTGATTACCTTATAGATCATGACATTAAAAAGGGAGAGGAGTTATATAAAGCTAATTGCACTAGTTGTCATAAATTAGGTGATGAAAAAAAGGCTAGGCTAATTGGTCCTGGATTAAACCCTGAAATATTTGAGGAGTACACGGAAGAATGGTTAATTAGTTGGATAAAAAATTCATCGGCTCTCATTGAAAGTGGTGATGAGCAGGCAATAGCAATATTTGAAGAGTACAATCAAAGTGTCATGACTGCGTTTCCTACGTTTTCTGATGATGATGTTAGAGATATCCTTGCTTACATTGAAAATCCTCCTTTAGAAGAAGTTGCAATCGTTGAGGTTTTAGACGTCGAAAATGTTCAAAAGGAGTCGATAAATACGCAGTCTCTAATCCTAGTAGCTTTAGTTTTATTTTCAATATTAGGTTTTTTAGTTTTTATCAAAAATTCACTTAAAAAAGCCTCAAAAATTGAAGAAACTATTTTTCAAGGTTTTAAGAAATGGGTATTGAGCAATTTAGTTATTGTAATAATAATTGCTCATTTAGGAGTTTTGTGTTTAATTGTTTTAGGATGGCAAAGTCTATCAAAAATTGGAATATCGCAAAATTATCAACCTGCTCAACCAATAGAGTTTTCTCATAAAGTTCATGCTGGTCAACAGGGAATAGATTGTAACTACTGTCATTCAAGTGCAAGAAAAAGTAAACACTCAGGAATACCTTCAGCTAATGTTTGTATGAACTGTCACGCTAATATTGTTGAAGGCCCTAAGCATGGGACTAAAGAGATTGCTAAAATTTATAAAGCTGTAGGTTACGATGTTGACACGAGATCATATATTGAAGGATATGAAGAGCAACCTATTAAATGGGTTAGAATTCATAATTTACCTGATTTAGCTTATTTTAATCATTCTCAACATGTTGTTGCCGGAGGTTTAGAGTGTCAAGAGTGTCACGGCGCTATTGAAGAAATGGATGTAGTTTATCAAAAAGAAAAATTAACAATGGGCTGGTGTATTAACTGTCATCGTGATACTAAAATTGATTTAGATAATCCTTATTATCATGGTTATAACGATTGGATTGAGAAACATAAGAAAGCCGATTTAACGGTAGAGAATATTGGTGGTTTGGAGTGTGGAAAATGTCATTATTAAAGCAAAATGAAAGAGCAAAAAAAATATTTTAAAAGTCCATATTTAAAGGGAAACGAAGATTTTCTTCATAAAGAGTTCTCAGACAAGTTACCTGTTGATCACTTTTTGGCAGATCAAAAGGAAAATAATTACGGAACCAGTAGAAGAGATTTCTTGAAGTTTTTAGGATTTAGTACAGCAGCTGCAGTATTGTCTTCTTGCGAGTCACCAATTCAAAAATCTGTCCCGTATCTTAACCAGCCAGAAGAAATAACACCTGGTGTAGCAAACTTTTATGCAAGCACATATTATCAAGAAAATACTTTTGCAAGTGTTTTAGTAAAGACCAGAGAAGGTAGACCAATTTTAGTTTCTTCAAATAAAGATTATGAAAAGAAAACATCTTATGGTGGTGGTTTAAATTCTAGGGGACACGCAAGTGTATTATCTCTATATGATTCAAATAGATTAAAATCGCCTTTAAAAAATAGTAAAGAAGTATCGTGGGATGATTTAGATAATGAAGTTGTTAAGTCATTGAATCAAATTTCAAAAACTAAAAATAAAATAGTTTATTTATCTTCTACTGTTATTAGCCCCTCTTATAAAAAAATACTTGAATCGTTTCAAAAAAAATATAACAACGTTGAAATTGTATACTATGACCCAATATCAAAGTCAGCAATTATAGAAGCTAATAAAGCTTGTTTTGGAGAGTCATTTATACCAACATATAATTTTGATAAAGCTAAGGTTTTAGTTTCTTTTGAAGCTGATTTTTTGGGCGATTGGCTTGACGCAAGTCACGGACGAAAATATAGTTCTCTTAGAAACCCAGGAACAAACATGTCTAAACATTATCAGTTTGAGTCTTTACTGACTTTAAGTGGATCCAATTCTGATAAAAGAGTACCTGTAAATCCAGATGAACAATTAAAATACTTAATGTATATTTTTTCAAAGTTAAGTATGGCTAAACAAAAGGTTGGTATAGAAAATTTAAATCACAAAAAAATACTTGATAACATTTGTAAAGAACTACAAGACAATCAAGGTGAAAGTTTAGTCATTTCAGGTAGTAGCGATCCTCAAAACCAAATTATAGTCAACGCTATAAATTATTTACTTGATAACTACTCAAAAACCATTGACTACAACAACAAATCAAATTTATATAGTGGAGTTAATTCAATCTTCAAAAAATTATTAGATGATA
>MDSV01153379.1_pt1 | contig 19854 bp, 17 predicted proteins | sample 810851 | NCBI WGS metagenome assembly MDSV01 (sample SAMN05326640, study PRJNA326480) | marine metagenome | isolation source: seawater | place: Atlantic Ocean: North East | collected 2012 | reverse complement strand
TAAAATTATAAATGTGTGGAATTTTCGGAGGATACAACATCCCATTAGACGAAGTAAAAAAAGGGATCAACCTTATTAATAGAGGTAATGACGGGATTACAGTTGCCGAACTAGATAAGAAAATTATATTTGCTGCTAGAAGACATACAATTAAATTTTCTGGAAACGAAAATAATTTGCAAGAAAAGTCTGACCAACCCTACTACTCAGAAAATGGAGATATTTCTCTGATATTTAACGGTGAGTTTTACAATTTTGAAAAATATAAAGAAAAATTGATAAAAAAAGGAGCTTCATTTAAAACTCAAGGAGATACAGAAGTTTTATTGAAACTTTATGAGTCTGATGGAATTGAATTTTTAAGAGATAAAGGCATTGATTCATTATATTCCATAGCAATTTTTGATAAAAAATTAAATAAAATATTTATTTCTCGAGATTGGCCTGGAAGAATTCCTTTATATTATTTTTACGATAAAAAAAAATTTATTTTTTCAAGTGAATTAAAAGCCTTTAAAGCTGTTAAAGGTATAAGTTTACAAGAACCTTTTGAACTTGAACCTGGTAAAATAATTGAATTTGATATTAAAGATCAAGAATTAAAAATTATATCTAATTATGATTTGAAGCCGTATTTTTCAAAAAACAATAAGGATATTTTAAAACTTGGAGAAGAATTACATAATGTGTTGGATGAGTCTGCAAAAAATAGAACAATGGGAGATGTACCAATATGTACAATGCTTTCAGGAGGTATAGATAGTGTTTTGACCACATATTATGTTTTAAAAAATATTAATTTTAAAAAAGTTGACTTTGAGCCAACATCTTACGTTTTTAGAGTAAAGGGTTTTGACTCAATTGATGTTAAAACCGCAAAAGTTGCTACTGCTGGGTTTGAAAAAATAGGTTTAAAACTAAAAGTAATAGAAGCCGAAGAAAATCAAATAGTCGATGATATGCCAAGAATAGTGGAAACTTTTGAGATGAGAGAGTTAAAAGCACTGAGTTTTTATCCTTTACCAATTTATTGGTATTTAGCTCCTGCTATGACAAAAGATAAATTCAAAGTTACCATAGGAGGTCATGGTGTAGATGAGTTACTCGGTGCTTACACTGCCTGGAAAGAACTTAAAACTAGTCACGAAGCCCAAATAAAGTTGAGAAGTAGAAAAGCATTTATAAATAACATTTATAATAATATGCTAAAAAGAGCCTCAATAATATTCATGAACAAAGGTCCTATCGAAGCCAGGTTTCCTTTTTTAAATCATAAAGTTTGTGAATTCATGTTAGGAATAGATCCAAAGTGGTTATCATTAAGCAAACCAAATGCTGAAATTATGCTTAATTTAATTGAAAATAGTAAAGATAATAATCTTTTACAAACAATTTACAAAAATTTATCGCTTTATTTAAATAATGATAAAGATTTTTTTGAAAAATTATCAAGCGAAGAAGTACATGATATTGAGAAAATCTTTTGGAAATTCCCTTTAATTGCTTCCAGTTTTTATGCAGCTAAAGAATCCTTTTTATCTTTTAAGGATGTTTTTAGACCTAAAATAAGAGGGCAGCATGGTGCAGGAATTACAAACATAGAATCAAAAATAGTTAAAAATTACTCTAAGTATGGTTCTACAGATACAGAAATATTTAAAAAAGTTGCCCAACAAATTTTTAGATAATTATACCTATTTTTTTAGGACTTTAAGAATTCCAATAGAACCACTTTCTTCCAAAGCTAAAATCAAACTATTACTTTTTTTTAAAAATTTTATATCTCTTATTCTTTCTCCAATGTAGATTTTCTCTAAAAACAAAATTTTTGAAAATTTTTCGTCAAATTTAATTCTATACAAAGATCTTCCATTTAAGGATGAAACTAAATAATTATTTAACCAATATTTTGAAAAACTATCAGGAATTTTAATTATCTCAGATATACCGATGGATGGTACAAAAGAAAATATGGGCTCTTGAAAATTATATTCTCTATGGCTTTTTTTAAATGAATAATCTGCTCTTTGATCTAAAATTTCGTCAAAATCATATTGATCTCCATACGAAGAAACTGGGAAACCGTAATTTTTATTAAATATAATTTTATTTATTTCATCTCCCCCATATGCGCCATGCTCAGTGGAAATTATAATACCATTGTTGATAGTCAATCCTTGGGGATTTCTGTGACCTTTTGAAAAAATTATTTTTTTATAATTTTCAAAATCAAAAAAAATGATTTTTCCATATAAAGAATTATCGTCTTGAGCGAGATCTTTCTCCTTATCACTTGCACCTGTCGTAAATAAAAAACCATCTTTGCCTAAATGTTTATAAAAATGAATTCGTCCTCCAAGAGTATTTTTTAAGCATTGATCTGTTGTAAAGATCTTTTTAAAAATTATTTCTTTATGATTAATATTGGCCTCTAAAATACCCAAGTATGTGCACTCTTTCTTAATATCCTCATTAAACGAATAAGAAATCAACAGCTTATTATTTATGTTGGACACATCCAAAACAGACTTTATATAGAAACTATTTAAATTAGTTTTGACTTCAGTTTGTGCAAAAGTTTCTAAATTTTTAATTAAATTAATACGACCATTGTGGTACAGCGTGATTAAACCATTTTCCACGGGCTCGATAAAAAATTTTTTTGTCACCAAACCTTTACCTTTAATTAAACCATAATGAATTTGATCAGTTGGTTCAAAATTATTAAGTTGAATCTTGGAAAAAAAGAAATTTTCAAACTGAGTTTCAGGAAGAAGTTTTAAATTGTAGTTCTGTTTTCGGTAAGTGTTAATCTCATTAATATATTTTTTTCCAAAAAAAGCCTCTTTAATGTAAATCTTTATGTTATCTGGGAGATTGTTTTTTAAGTATTGTCTTACATTACTAAAATTATAAATTAAGACAAATAGAGAAAATATAAATATAATAAGAAATGTATATTTTTTTGACATATTAAAGCTTATATATACAATAAACCTTTTTAACACTTTTAATTGTTACAGTAAATGGATATAGTAGGAATAATACCAGTCAAAGCAAACTCGGAAAGAGTAAAGAGAAAAAATATTAGAAAATTTTCAAATACTAATTTATTTGAATTAAAGTTATCTCAATTAAAAAAAACAAAAAATTTTAAATACTTTGTTGTTTCCTCAGAAAGCAAAAAAATATTAGATATTGCCAAAAGAAAGGGATTTTTTACACATTTACGAGACCCATTTTACTCTACAGGCAAAGTACCTATGAGCAAAGTTTATAGTTACATTGCCTCGAAAGTTGATTGTAATCATGTGGCTTGGATTAATGTTACTAATCCACTGGCTGGACCTAAAGTTTACGACAAAGCAGCACAAATTTATAAAAAGATTTATAAAAATTATGATTGTTTGTTAAGCGCGGTTGAAAATAGAGAAAATTACTTTTATAAAAATAGACCTGTAAATTTCAAGCCTACACCATGGCCAAGGTCACAAGATTTAAAACCCTTAATTTCTCTTCCATTTGTAATCAACATTTTAAGAAGAAATGATTTGGTAAAAAGGGGTTCTTGCGTCGGTAAAAAACCATATTTTTATAAACTTGATCCCGTGACAAGCACAGATATTGATCAACAGCACAACTTTGACTTTTGTGAGATGATTTATAATAGAAAGAGGGGAAAGTGATTTCTAATATTAAACGTAATAAAATTGACCTTTATAAACTAAAAAATTTTAAAGATTTGATTTACGTTGAAAAACTATTTGATATATTTTTAAAAAAAATCTTACACAATAAGAAAAATAAATTAAAATATTTTTTTAAAAATAAAAAATGCGCATGTGGATCAAAAAAGATTTTAGAAAAGTTTAAAATTGGAATTTTTAACTATAATAAATGTAAATGTGGCACCTATTTTATTGATCCAATGATTAAATCAAATATGTTAGATTTAATATACTCTGAAAAAGGACCTTATTCACAATATAGAAAACAATTTTTAGAAAATAAAACAAAAAAAAAGATTAGAAATGAAATTGTAAATAGAAAAGTAAATCAACTCTTAAGCTTATCTTTAAATAAAAGTAGCCATATTTTAGATTTTGGCTGTGGCGATGGAAGCTTCCTTAAAGCTTGTAAAAAAAAAGGTTTTAAAAATCTAGTTGGAATTGATAACAGATTTGCTAAATCAACACAAAATGATGGAATTTTTAGAACAAATACATTAAATAAGATTAAAACCTCGAAGAAATTTAGTTGTATAACACTTTGGGGAGTTCTTGAGCATTTGAATGAGCCTCTTAAATTCTGTCAATATTTATTAAAGTTTTTAAAAAAAGGTGGTTATATTCTACTTGAGGTGCCTAACGCAGACTCAATCTTGATGAAGTATTTAAGCACTAATCCCTCAAAACAAAATAGATATATTGAACCTGGAAGACACTTATTTTTTTTCTCAAAAAATTTTTTTAATCTAATATCTAAAAAATTTAAATTAAAGTTAATCGATCACGAAACCAACGGTTTAGATTTTCAAACTTTGCTTGGACCTCAAAACTATAAAATATCAAAACAAATTTTTAAAATTCAAAATACAATAGATAAAATGAATATATCTGATCATTTAAGGGTTGTGCTTCGAAAGAGATAATCTAAATTTTCTTTAAATTTTTATATATTATCTTTAAAACGTTTTGACTTTTCATACAAAAGTCATAGGGATTAATTATTGATTTTATCTTCTTGTTATTTAAATCATTTAGAACAATTTTCTTAAAATCATGATAACTTTTAATTCTGAACTTTTTATTATATTTTTCGTCGTGTAAGAATCCAATATTTTCATGGTTTGGGTCTAAAAAATAACATTTGTAATTATGCCCTAATAATTCGTAGCCCATTGTAGAACACCAAGTCAACCTTACTTTTGAATTAATAGCATAACCATATGAATAATTTTTCTCTCCAGGTTTAGTCGGCCCTGAAATACGCTTAATACTGGAAGTGTCTAAAATATCTAACTCTTTTCTATCATGAAAATAATTATTCTCATGATGTTTGAAAACAATTTTGTAACAAGGGTATTCGTAATTGAATCTTTTTAACCAATTAAGAGATTCGTAATAATTTTGAATGTATTTATCATCTATTGAGTAACTTGGTGTATTGTTACCAGATAAATAAATTATATCAAATTTTTGAGTTTTTCTTTTTTTTGTTTTAAGCCACTTTAAAAAAAAGACATATGAGCCAGTGGGAACTATTTTTCCTATTTTTGACCCTGTTAATCTTAAACCAGAGTGAGATTTCCTTCCAAGAGAAAACAAAATGTCTGTATTGATATAAAAACTTGTTGAACCTAAATGAAAAAGAATTCGTTGTGTACAACAGCTTTTGTCTCCACCATGTTTTTTAAACAAAAAATTTTTGATAGCGGAAGTAGTGTAGGGTCTTTCCTGAAACAAATAATTTCCAGAAATACAACTAAAAATTGTTTCATATTTAAAAATTCTTTTTACTAGCATTGTGATGAAAGGAAATAAATTAGTTTTTTCTGATAAAGATAATTTATGTAGCAAAAAAAAATTATAAATAAACAAATTAAAACACCTTTTATTAAATAATATTTTGTTGCTTCCAATATACTTAAAAAATACAAAATTATTTTTACTACCATCTAATTTATTATCTGAAATAGTTTTAAAAGATTTAAATTTTTGGGCTAGCTTTAATATTCTTTGCTGTTGCTCTAAACTCATTATTTCATCAAAAATAATTTCCACTTTTTCTTTAGGTAAATTATTTTTTTTGGAGAATAGATATATAAAAATTATATTAGAAAGATAAATTATGCTCGAGAAAAAAACATTATAAAATTTAAAAATTTTAACAAATTTTCCTTTTTTGAAATCATGTAACTGACTTAAATACTTTTTTACATCATATTCAATTATATCTTCTGGTACTTCAAATAATTTTGAGATGTGTCGAATAAATATCCTAAAATTTTTTTCTTTTACTTTACCGTTAATATAAGTTTTAAGTTTAACTGTTTGTTTGTAGATAGGATCTTTTTTATTTATTAGAAAATTATTTAAGTTCATTTTAATAAAATTTTAAATAAAAGTAATTTTATTTTATCAGATTTATAATCTCATTGATGGATGTTATATTTTTTTGGGCCTCATGAGATCTTCCGTTTAATAAGATTGATTTAGCAGTATTTAACATGGATGGATATGAGGCTCTAATAAGTTGGTTTGCATAGATCACTATTTTAAAATTGTTTTTAATAAGTTGTTTTTCATAAGTTTGAGAATAACTAGATGGAACAGCAACAAGAGGTTTAAAATATTTGCTTCTAAAAAATTTTTTAGAAAAAGTGAATATTTTGTCTGGATTTTTATCTTTGCTGTGAATTAAAATTGCATCAGCACCTGCAGCGGAGTACGCTTCAGCTCTCTTTAAAGCATCATCAACACTTTTTCCTAATATTAAACTTTCAATTCTAGCTATTACAAAAAAGTCTTCAGAGATTCTAGAGTCAACTGACTTTTTAATTTTTTTACAAAAATTTTTTATGGAGTCTTGTTTTACACCTTTTTGATTAGAAAATAGTGAATTCTTTTTAAGACCAATTTTATCCTCAAAAATGGCAGCGGATACACCTATTCTTTCAAGGGATTTAATCATGAACGAAATATGTTCTAATCTTCCACCATTATCTGCATCAAATATAATAGGTTTTGTTGTGACTTCGCAAATTTCATTAAGACCGGATATTCTTGTAGAATAATCTACAGATTGATTATCTGGTTTACCTCTTAGAGCCGAGTCAGTTAAACTTGAAGACCACATGGCATCAAATTCTAAAAATTTATTGTCCTTTATTACATTTAAATTTTCTATGATTAATCCAGTTAAGGCACTATGAGATTCTAAAACTCTAACAATGTCTTTTGCCTCAACAAGACGTTTTAACCTTAGTTTTCTATTATCTGGAGAAGTGCCAACTTTTAGAATTTTGTCTTTTATATCTGAAGATGAAAAATCTTTTGTATATTTGGGCTCTACTAATCTCCCACCCCAAACTTTAATTGTTTTGATAACTTGTTGACGAATTTTCTTTTGTATTCCTATTTTCCAATCATCACCATGTACTACATAATTTGGTTTTAAATTTTTAAGATTTTTAGTGTAGTCCAAGGTATACTGAGGAATGACTTTTGTTACAAATTTAATGTTTTTTAATACAATTTCTCTTTGTTTATAATTTAGATAAGGAACCTTTTTATATGAAGATATAGCTTTATCAGTCAGAAGACCTACTGTAACTTCACCCAAATTAGCTGCTTTTTTTAAAATGTTTATGTGCCCTTCATGAAGTATATCTGCAGAGAGCGCTACATAAACTATTTTTTTCTCCTCTTTTTTCATTGATATTTTTTTTTAAGTTCTTTGATTAAGTCTTTAAGTCCCTGACCTAATTCAATATTAAAATTGTCTGAATACTTAAAAGTAAATGTATTTTGATTATCCAAATTATACGGTGTACTCACGTAATGACTGATAATTTTGGCTTTATTTTTTTTAATAATAGATATCTTTTTTATACCGCTAATTTCAGAAATTGCTCTTAATATAAAATTTATGTTAATATTTTCGGGCCCAGTAATAATTACTGTTTTGTTTTCAAAGTCTTTATCTAAAGCTTTTAAGGTAATTCTAGCAGCATCAAGAACGTGAATATAGCTTCTCACAGAATTTTTATTTCCTGAATAAACTATTTTCTTATTTTTGATAGCTTTTTTTATTATATTGTGAAGGCCGTTGTTCTCACTTGATCTTGGTCCATAAAGAGTTCCATATCTTAATATTGAATATTTCAATCCTCTAATTTTAAAAAATTCTTTAATAAAACTTTCAGCAGCAACTTTACTAGATTTATAAAACCCTCCAAACTCACCACTTACATATACAGAACTAGCTTGTATAAATCGTTTTACTTTTAATTTTGAACATAGATCTAGTATCTTTACTAAACTAAATATATTTGTTTCGGCAGTTTTAATTGGATTTTGATTAGCTTCTTCAATATCTGCAATAGCTGCAAAATTAAATACGTAATCAGATTTCTTTAAAATATGTTGATAATCGTTGGGGTTATTCAAATCAGCTTTAAAAAAAATTTGTTTGTTATTTAACCATTTGGATTTAGTTTTATCTACAATTGTAACTTTATAACCCTTAAATGTAAGGATATCACTAATGTGAGACCCAAGGAAGCCACTACCACCTAAAACAGTGATAAATTTTTTATTATTTAAATTTTTGTTTTTGTTCATTTTTTGAACAACATACCTATATATTTAATTATATCAAGTATATAATCTATTAAAATAATAAAGAGTATTATCCTTTATTTTGTAGAATTTTTTAGTTTTGAGTTTATATTATTTATTCAGCAGCCTAATGCTGCTACTGTTGAATTTGCAATGTTAGTAAATAATTTTATAGATAGTTTTTTTAAGAATAGATTAAAAAAAAATATTCTCATTTTATCTGGAGGCAGATCGATTAAAAAAATTTATAAAAAAATTTATAACAAAGATATAAATTGGTTGAATACTAAGATTTTTATTTTAGATGAAAGATTAACCAAGCAAGAAAAAAATTTAAATTTAAACTTGATAAAAACAATCTTTAAAAGTAAATGTGAAATTTATAATATTCATAAAGATAATATAAAAGATAGTTATATCGCAAAAATTATAAAAAATAATAATTCAATAACAATTTTAGGTATGGGTGAAGATGGTCACTTTGCATCTATTTTTACTAAATCAAAGAAATATAAATTTTTGATAAACTTAAACGAAAAACCTGGCATTCATATCATTGAAAAAATTGGCATACCACTCTGTAAAAGAGTAACGATGAATTTATCAATGATAAACTTAAGTTCAAAAATTATTTTAGTAGTCTCCAATAATAAGAGGTTAGAAATTTTAAAAAAATTTATTAAATTTCCTGATAAGAAAATTCCTATTATTCATTTAATAAAAAATAAAAAAAAAAAATATTTATATAAATTTCAAAGATAGTATTTTGAGTATTGATAAATTCAAAAAAAAATATGACTTATAAAAAAAAATGTCTTTTTCTTGGTTATGACAGAAAAAAAACAAAATTAATTGATTTTTTGGAAAGTAGTGATATTGATGTAGTTCAGAGCAATGATCATTTGAGTGTGAGCGAAGTAGATCTTTTTGATATTGTTGTTTCATTTGGTTACGCTAAATTGTTGAATATTAAATTTTTGAAAAAACTAAAAAGACCTCCCATAAATTTGCATATGTCTTTCTTGCCCTATAATAGGGGATCTCATCCGAATTTCTGGTCATTCGTAGATGATACTCCTAAAGGGATAACTATTCATGAAATAGATGAAGGAGCGGATACAGGAAATATTATATTTCAAAAAAATTTCAACATAGACCCAAATTTAGAACAGTATTCAACTTTTAAAAAAACCTATGAAATTTTATTTCTTGAATTAGAAAAACTATTTATTGAAAAATTTGAGAACATTTTACACAAAAAATATACAGCTGAAAAACAAAATCATAAATACACGATACATACTGATGAAGATTTACCCAAAGAAATTATCAATTGGGATATAAATATTTTGGACTATTTAAAAAAGCAGAAAAAGCGTTAAAATTTACTAAATAAGACCTTTACTTTCATTTCTAAAATTATATATTGTTCAAAAATTGAACATATATGAAAGACGATCAAGATCATTTTAATGTACTAAGAAAAATTAAGTCTAACCCAGAGGCTACTCAACGCAAACTTGCTTCAGAACTTGATTTCAGTCTTGGAAAACTTAATTATTGCTTGAAGGCTCTAAAGGCTAAAGGATTAATTAAAATACAAAACTTCAAAAAAAATCCAAAAAAGATTAGATATTTTTACGTTTTAACTCCAAAGGGTATTACAGAAAAAACTAAACTTACATTGAGTTTCATGAAAAGAAAAATGGTTGAATATGATGAACTAAAAAAAGAGATAGAAAGTAAAAAAAAAAGTAATCTTTAAAAATTTCTATGAATTATATTTTTTCTACAGCTCTACCTCGCTCTGGTACAGCCTTGCTATCAAAGTCTTTGTACGCAGGTAATCAAGTTTCTATGGCGGTAGGGCCAAACATAGAAATATACAGGTTTTTTCGAAATAAACTTATTTCAAAATATGGAAGCCCATCTCTTAAAAAAAAGATAAAAACCAATTCCCCTTTACCAGATTATTTTGGCAATGATGAAGGTATGGAGCTTTTAAAAATCATGTTTAATTCAAGTTTAAAAGAAAAATTTGATAAAAAAAAATGGAGTTTATTTTTAAAAAAATCACAATCTAAAATTGACCATGATAGCGCAGATTTAATTTCTAGTTTTAATAAACTTAAGGGTAAAAGTTATAAAGATATAGTGGATAATCTCATAAAAATTATTAAAAAAAAAAGACAATTAAAAGCTCAATTTAAATATGAAACAAAATGTTATTATGGTTTTCACGAGTCGTGGAACATTTGTTCTTTGTTACCATTAGCAAAATCTTTTCCAAATTCGAAATTTTTTATAGTATTAAGAGATCCTAGATCAGTCTATGCTTCATTATCTAAAAATGCAAAAAAAAGAAAAGAACTTAAAGTTCAATTATTAAGTTTTATAAGACATTTTAGAAAATATGTTATTTTAGCAAACTATTATTTAGGTCTACCAATTTTTAAAGACAGGTTAATGTTAATAAGGTATGAGGCACTAGTTACTAATCCTCAAAATTATTTCAGAAAGATATGTAAGTTTTTAAAAATAAAATATCATCAAGATATGATTAACCCTAAAAAGCATTATGACTTTGTGACAAAAAAAACTTGGATTCCATTTTCGTCTTTTAATACAAAATTTCCAAAACTAAACTCAAAGCCGATTCATAAATGGAAAAAATTCCTTTTAAAACAAGAGATTAAATCTTTAGAATTTTTGTGTAAACATGAAATGAAAGCTCTAGGCTATAAATTTAAATATGATGAAAATAAAATTAGCTTTAAAAGTGTAATGAACTTTATAGAAAAAGATTATAATATAAAAGCTAATTGGAGAACTGACCTTGAAAATTTCAGAGAGGATGAAAATATAGAATTCTTACGATATAAAATTTTGAAAAAAGATATTATTGTAAACGAAAAAGTTTTAAAAAAGTGTTTTCTTTTAAAGAATTATAATCTCAAAAATTTAAATTTAAAAAGTTAAAAAATGAATATAAATATTAAAATTGATGAAAAATGGTATCAAAATTTGAAAAAATTAGTACCAACATATCGATATTTAAATAATAAAGGTATTAGGGAATCGTTTAATCTATTAAAAAGTTTTTATAAAAATTCAAATATTTTGAAATTTAATAAAAATAAAAAATTTGGATTTTGGACTATTCCAGTAAGTTGGGATGTATTAGTTGGTCAATTATTTGACCCAAAAGGAAAAAAGATAGTTGAATATTTTAAAAATCCACTCCAACTATTCTCAAATAGTTGTAATTTTAAAGGCAAGATTTCAAAAGAAACACTTCTGAAGCATATTTATACCGATGAGAAAAGGCCCGATTTAACGCCATTTCATTACAGAAATCAATTTAGAGAAAATATTAAAGAATGGGGATTTTGTCTTCCATATAATAAAGTTAAAAAACTTTCTAAAGGTAAATATACAGTCAACATCAAAACACAAAAAACAAAAGAAGATATGCTCTCCGTATTTTTGAAGCATGGAGGAAAGACTTCAAAAATGCTTCTGTTTGTGTCACATTTTGATCACCCGTTTCAAGCTAATGACGGTATAGCAGGAAGTATAGCTTCTTTTGAGTTAATTAAAAGTTTATCAAAAATGAAAACTAAAATTTCTTATGGCGCTTTAGCCACACCAGAAATAATCGGTTCAATATTTTTTGCTCAAAAATATGCAAAAAAACTAAATATTAACCATGGATTAATGTGTTCTTTCTGCGGGGTCAATAATAATTTTGTATATGCCAAAACATCGCTCGAAAATACTTTCATTGATAAAGCTCTTATTCACATTCTGAAATTCAAAAAAAGAAATTCTAAGATTACTAACTTTAGAGATCTAGTTGGAGCTGATGAAGTGGCATACGATAATGTTATAAATAAAATACCTTGTGGTTCACTTTATCGTTGGCCATACAAATACTATCATACTAATAAAGATAATATAAATAGCGTGGATAAAAAAAGTTTTGTAGAATATTTTAATGTTTTAAAAGAATTGATTTATATATTAGAAAATAATTCAGTTTTTTATAATAAATTTAAAACATTGCCTAAATTATCAGATCCCAGAATAGATTTATATATATCACCTAGGTATTGGGAAAATAAAAGCAATAAAGTCTTAATTGATAAAAAAAATCTAAGCAAATCTGATAAAGAGTTTAATAAAGTTTTGGATTTAATCGACGACAATCAATTAAAACAAGCATGCGTAGAGTCTTCTCAGAATATTCAACTTCTGCAATCACTAATTTCAACTAAAGCAAACGGTAGTATTTCATCGTTTGAATTAGCTGAAAAATGCAATATGCCTTTTGTGTTTGTTAATACTTATTTAAATTTGTGGGAGCAAAAAAAATTAATAAAAAAAAAATGGTTGGATCCTTTCGCTAAAAACAAAATTTTATGATACCCTATAGCCGGCAAGTTATTACGACTGAAGATAAAAAAAGAGTTAAGAAAGTATTAAACTCTAATTTTTTAACTCAAGGAGAATTATTAAATAATTTTGAAAAAAAACTAGCTGCTACAGTTAATAGTAGATTTGCTACTGGTTTCAACAGCGCTACTAGTGCACTTCATATTTCTTGTTTAGCTTTAGGCATTAAAAAAGGAGATACAGTTTGGACCTGCACAAATTCATTTGTTGCCAGCGCCAATTGTGCGCTGTATTGCGGTGCTAAAGTAGATTTAATTGATATCGATTATAAAAATTTTAATATTAACATATTAGATCTAGAAAAAAAATTAAGAATTTCTCAAAGGAAGAATAAATTGCCAAAAGTTTTAATTCCAGTTCATTTTGGAGGATTTCCTTGTGACATGGAAAAGATTTTTAATTTATCAAAAAAATATAAATTTAAAATAATAGAGGATGCTTCACACGCTCTTGGGGCGAAATATAAAAATGAAAAAATAGGCTCTTGTAAGTTTAGTGATATTACAGTTTTTAGTTTTCATCCTGTTAAAATTATAACTACAGCAGAAGGAGGAGCTGCATTATCTAATTCAAAAAAAATAGATGCAAAATTAAAACTTTTAAGAAATCATGGGATAACAAGAAACAAAGATTCTTTAAAAAAAAAGAATAAACTTTCATGGTATTATGAGTTTCAGGAGTTAGGCTTTAATTATAGGTTAAATGAAATTCAATCAGTTTTGGGAATTTCACAGCTTAAAAATTTAAAAAAGTGGATAAAATATAGAAACAAATTAGCACAAAATTATAGAGATAAACTTAAACATCTTCCTATTTCTATGCCACAAGAAAAGAAGGGTTATTACTCATCATATCACTTGTTTGTGATTCTAATCGAAAAAAACAAAAAAGGTTTAAGTAGAGATGATTTATTCAAAGCACTTAAAAAAAACAATATTGAGTCTAATGTTCATTATATACCAATTCATAGCCATCCATATTTTAAACGTCTAGGATTTAAAGAAAAAAATTTTCCTATTATGAGTAAGTATTTTAAAAAATGTCTCTCCCTACCTCTACATGCAGGATTAACTTTTAAAGATCAAAAAAAAAATAATAAAATTTTTAACAAATTATTTGGTATGAAGATAGCGCTTGGCACAGCCCAATTCGAAAAAAATTACGGAATAAATAGAATTAATAAAAATTTAACATTTGAAGAAAAAAAAGGACTAATTTTTTTTGTTAAGAAAAATGGAATTAAGACTATAGATACCGCTTCAAGTTATGATACAGCAGAAAAAGATTTAGGAAAAATAGGTGTAAAAAAATTAAATATTATTACTAAATTACCTAAATTAAAAAAAAAAGTTAAAATTGATAAACAATTGATATCAGCAACTTATTTGTCTTTAAAAAAACTTAAGTTGAGAAATTTATATGGTGTTTTAGTCCATCATTTTGAAGATTTAATGAGCGATAAGGGAAAAGACTATGTAAATTCATTAATTGCATTGAAGAGAAAAGGTATAGTAAAAAAAATAGGTGTTTCTTTATACGATATACAAGATTTAAAAAAGATAATAAGACTTTGGAAACCAGATATAATTCAGATTCCTTACAATGTTTTTGATCAGAGGTTACACAACATTTCATTTTTGAATATTATAAAAAAATATAAGATTGAAATACATGTTCGCTCAATATTTCTACAAGGCTTATTAGTTAAAAAGAATAAAGAAAATAAATTCAAAAAATGGAATAAATTATTCAATAATTGGTTTTTATGGTGTGAGAAAAAAAAAATTGAGCCTTATCAAGCGGCCTATCTATTTGTAAAAAAAAATAAAAATATTAAAAAAATTATTATCGGAGTTGAAAGTTTAGAACAAATGAAAAATATCTTAAGGATAAAAAAAAAGATAAATAAATTTCCAAATTTTAGATGTGAAGACAAAATGCTAATAAATCCATATAATTGGAGTAAAATATGATTGATTATAATGATAAGTTTTATGATCAACTTATCAAAAAAGAATTAGGTAAAAATTTTCTTACAGTTGGTTGGGGCTCAAAAAAGACACAAAGAATAAGATTTGAAAATATCTATAAATATTTTGACAAAAATAATTTTTCAGTTTTAGATGTTGGATGTGGTTTAGGAGATTTTTACAGTTTTTTAAAAAAAAAGAAGATCAATTTTAAATATACTGGAATTGATATTAATGAGGTTTTTATTAATAAATGTAAAAGAAAATATAAAAATATAAATTTCATAAATAGTAATTTTTTAAAGTACAGAATAAAATCTAAACCAGATTATATAATTATTTCTGGAGCGTTAAATCTCCCAATGGACAATTATTTGGTTTTGTTAAAAAAGATAGTTTTAAAAATGCATAAAAACTCTAAAGAAAAAAGTATATTTAACTTACTATCAAGCTCTTCTAAAAAAATATATCAATTTAATGCTTATACAAATGTAGGTAAACTTTCTGAATTTATAGATTCATTTGCTAAACATTATTTAATAGATAAAACATACTTATCTCACGATATTTCCTTAGTAATACATTCAAAATGAAAAATAATCTTACTTTTTATTTGTGGGCAGATGCTGAAAAATCAATAGGCTTAGGTCACCTAAACAGAATAAGATTTTTATCTCAAGGTTTAGTGACTTGCAAAAGCAAATTTAAGATAATTACAAAATTTAACTCATTAAGTAAAACTTTAGTCAAAAAAAAAGTTGTCTTTTTAAATAAAAGTATTAAATTTTTTGTAAATCATATGAGGGTTCCCTCAGAATTTAAAAAAGGAGATGGAAAAAAAGTCTTATTTATTGATAGTTATTATTTAAGCAAAAAATATATAGAAAAATTAAGATCGAATAATTTAAAAGTTGTTTATTTTAATGATTTTAAAAAAAATGTATCTGCTGATTTAAATATATGTCTAGGATCATATACTAAACAAAAAAAATTTTTATCAGGTTTTAATTATATACCGTTGTCAAAAGATTACCTCAAATCAAAAACGAATAAGCTAAATAAAAAAACTGTATTAATAACTTTTGGTGCTTTAGATCATTATAATCTTAGTATAAAACTTGTTGAGATTTTATTAAAATATAACTTACAATTAATTGTTATTATAGGAAAGTATTATAATAAAAAAATATACGATTATTTATTAAAAAAAAAATCAAAAAAAATTCAATTGATAAATCAACCTACCAATTTATATAAATATTTAAAAAAATCAGATTCAGTAATTTGTGCAGGTGGTTTTACAGTTTTTGAGTCTTTAGCTTTAGGAATTCCAACGTTGTGTTTAGAGTTATGGAAAAATCAGTCTGCTAATCTTGTCAACTTGAAGAAAAAAAAATTGATAAAAACTATTCATTTTAAGAGAAATAAAGTTTTACAATTGAATAGAATACATTTAGATGTTTTATTTAACAAAAAATATAGGAATAATATATCTAATAGATCAAAAAAAATAATTAGTAGAAAAGGATCTATAAATATTTTAAAAGAGTCAATTAGAAGGCTATCATGAAAAATAAAAAAAATTACCGACTTACTCAAGATTTAAGAAATAGCTCAGAGATAGAGTATGTTAAAAATCTTGCTAACTTTTTAAAAAAAAGCAAATTTACTAATGTGGAAAAGTTAGAAAATTTTCCAATTTTTACTTCAAGACAAACGATAGCACAATTTTTATTCAAATATGAAATATTCAAACAAATTTTAAAAGTGAATGGTTCTATAATTGAATGTGGAGTAGCATTCGGGTCAGGTATTTTTACTTTTGCTCACCTAAGCTCAATTTTTGAACCAGCCAATCATACAAGAAAGGTTTTTGGCTTTGATACCTTCTCTGGATTTCCATCTATATCAAAATTTGATACTGGAAGCGACAGGGAGTCAAAAAAAGGAGGGATGAAAGTGGACTCATATAAAGAATTATTAGAGGCTATCAAAATATTTGACCAAAATAGATCTAATTCTCACATATCTAAATTAAAACTAGTGAAAGGGGATTTTAAAAAAACATCTAGAGATTTTATAAAAAACAATCCGCATTTGATAGTTTCCTTATTATATTTAGATTTTGATCTTTATGAACCCACTAAACTTGCTTTAAAAACTTTCCTTCCTAGAATGCCGATTGGAAGTATTATAGCATTTGATGAAATTAATCACAAAGAATGGCCAGGAGAAACATTAGCAGTTCTTGAAGAGTGTGGCATAAAAAACTTAGAGATTAAAAGATACGAATTTGACTCAGTTAGATCTTACGCAATAATAAAATAAAATGATTTTGACTGCTCATCAACCAGTTTACCTTCCATGGCTGGGTTTGTTTCATAAAATATGGCTTTCAGACGTATTTGTGTCTTTTGATATTGCTCAATATCTAACTAAGGACTGGATGAACAGAAATAAAATTAAAACACACGCTGGAGATAATTGGCTTACTGTGCCGGTATTAAAGAAAGGTTTTTTAAGTAAAAAAACTTATGAGATTAGAATTAATAATTCTTTAAACTGGAGAAGAAAACATTTTAAAAGTTTATGTATTAATTACAAAAATGCAAAATATTATGATCATTATATTAATATTTTTGAAAAGATATATTCAAAAAGATGGGATTTTTTATCTGACTTAAATGAGTATATTTTAAAAATATTACTTAAAGAATTAAACATTAAAATAAATTTTTTAAAAGCTTCAGATTATGATTTTAGCGGCAAAGGTTCAGATCTAGTGTTGGATATGTGCAAGAAATTAAAAGTCGATCATTATATATTTGGAGAGCAAGGGAAGAATTATGCTAATGAAAAGGAATTCGAAAAAAATAATATTAATATTTTTTTTCAAAAATATAACCATCCAAAATATACTCAACTACATGGAAAATTTATTTCAAATCTATCTATACTTGATTTACTATTCAATGAAGGGTCAAACTCTTTAGAAAAAATTATAAAAGACCAAGATAATTTTGGTTTAAAATAGAAACTTAATTAAGTCTTTTGAAACTTGTTTGGCAAGCTTCAGTTTTTAGAAGACTATCAATATTTTTGATACCTAATTCACATAATTTTATTTCTTTAAAAATTAAATCTAATAATTTAAAGTATTTTTGAATAATTTTTTGATTATTATGTTCAGTTGATACGTAAATTGTATTAGAGGCTAAAAAATTATTTTCTAACATATATTGTGTTATTAAAGTTTTATATTTTATCCAATTTTTTGATAAAATTAGAAAACTAGGGCAAGAAGCCAATCCACTAATATTTAAACTTAGTTTATTTTTTTTACCAATAGAAGACCACTTTTTTTTAATATTATTACCTGTTTTAGATATTTGTTTCCAAGATTTTTGTTTTTCCATTAAACTTAAAGTTTCTAAAGCAGCTACAAATCCAACTCTGTCAGTCCAAAATGTGCTACTAATAAATGAGCTCTTTGCATAATTCATTATATCTTTTTTTCCTAGTACAGCAGTTATAGGGTATCCATTTCCAAGAGCTTTTCCTAGAATACAGATATCAGGAATAACTTTGTATTTTTTATGTAATCCTCCAAAAGTTTCCCTAAATCCACTTGTGCACTCGTCAAAAATTAAAACTATGTTATTTTTATCTGCAAGCTTTCTTACTTTATGTAAAAAATTATTTTTTGGAGGAATGTTTCTGAAAACTTCCATTTTGATTGTTCCTATGTCGTGTTTTTTGCAAATCTTAACAAGTTGATTATAATTATTATATTCAAAAGGAAATACAGTATTTTTTAAATTTTTTGGTATACCGCTCGTTGATAAACCCTCTAAAAGATGTGTATCAAGATTTTTTTTGTCGTTAATATTAGCTGATAGATACCAATCATGCCAACCATGATACCCGCAAACCGCAACCTTATCTTTGTTAGTGCTTGCTCTTGCAATCCTAATTGCGATGGCGTTAGCTTCTCCTCCAGTTTTAGCAAACTTTACCATATTAAACCAAGGATGAATCTTTATTAAATTTTCTGCGAGGTTTACTTCTTCAGGACAATTTAAAGTAGACATATTGCTTTTTTTTAAAGTTAAATTAATTTTGTCATTAATCTTTTTATTTGCGTATCCTAATATGTTTGTACCAACACCCATTAAAGACATATCAAAATACTTCTTATTTTCTAAATCCCAAACGTTTATTCCTTTAGCTTTTGAAAAATAAACAGGCCAAAGTTTTGGAAGATAGAAGTCCGGCCTTTTTGAAAGAAGCATATTTCCATCTGGAATTAAATTTAAAGCTCTTCTCCATAACTTTTGACCTTTATTTAAAAAACCACCTTCATTTCGTGATATATGACCATTTATAGAAAATATATTCTTATTTTTTTTATATAACTTAACTATATCTTCAATACCAAAATTTTTTATATTTTTAACATTTTTAAGAATATTTGAAATTTGTTGGATATCGACATTTTCATCTACAGTAAGTCTAATTTTAGAAAGATCTATATCAAAAGTTTTGTTAATCTTTTTTATATTTTTTTTGTACTTTATGTAAGGAGTTACATGCTCTTTATCAAACTTGGATTTAGCATATTTATTTGCGTTTCTTAATTCTTTAAAACTAAATACTTCTACATCTAATCCATCTGGATAAGTCGGTGGCTCGATGTTGCTAGCGAAACTAACATTGTTTTTTAAATATAAATTAATTACTTCATCCACTATTTTAGGATCTATCAAAGGACAATCGCCAGTAATTCTTACAATAACGTCAGCTTTGAACTTTTTTGCTGTTTTAAAATATCTTTTTAAAACATTATTTTCTTCACCTCTAAAAAAATCTATTTTATTTTTTTTCAAAATTTTTATTAAAGAGTCGTCCTTTTTAGATTTAGTTGTTGCAATAACAATCTGATCTATTTTTTTTGATAACGAAATTCTCTTCAATAAAATTTCAATTAATGTATCATTTTTTATTTTTCTCAAAATTTTTCCTGGAAATCTTGATGAATTATATCTAGCTTGTATAATTGCAACTATTTTATTTTTTTTCATTAATTT
>MDSV01099867.1_pt1 | contig 19856 bp, 20 predicted proteins | sample 810851 | NCBI WGS metagenome assembly MDSV01 (sample SAMN05326640, study PRJNA326480) | marine metagenome | isolation source: seawater | place: Atlantic Ocean: North East | collected 2012 | reverse complement strand
TTATTTTTGCACCTTATGTAAAATTTACAAAACAAAGTGTTGTCATAATAATGGATCCAATCGAAGCTTATTCTAATCTATATAGTACAAAACACATAAGAAATATAAATAAACTCATTACATATGCAACTAAAAATGATGTCCCAGTTATTTTTACTCGATGGATTAGAACAAAAGAACCTATTGTTGGAGATAAAATTGATGAAAAGGGTCATTGGACATTTTATGTTCCCAATAATGAAACAAATATTGTAAAAGAAATACATCAGAATGGAACAATTATTGAAGTCAAACACACTAATGCATTTATGCACGAAGACTTTAAGGAATTAGTGAAAAATAAAGATAATATTATATTAGCAGGAGCATGGTTAGAATCATGTATTCTAAATACAACAAGGTGTGCACTTGATTGTAATATGTCAGTTTCTGTAGTTCGAAATGCTTCAACTGGACATTTTCCTCTTAATTATATAAGTATGTTTGATATACAATCTGTTTACGGTACAATTGTACTAATATAAGATAAATTTATGAGTTAAATCAAAAGATCAACATAATTCACATGTTTGACATTTTATTTAATCTTCATCTGTATTTTCTAAACCTAAAAAAGACAATACTGTTGAATTTGAAATCGGTGATGTAATCATCCTAGATATCGTTGGATTAGAATCAGAAGAATCATTTCTTGGGGGTTGAACTCTTAGAGGAGATGGTGGAAATGTACTTAATCTTTGATTTCTATGAAATATACTTATATTAGTATTGTCTGGTGAATGGATGTCCGAAGATTCATTTAAAATAGTTCTACTATTAATAATTGCAGGTAATCCTCGAATTGCGATAATTGATCTAATTAAATCATCTGTGTCTTCCTGTTTATTATTTGGTGGAATATCTATTAGTTGCTCCCTACAATTTGGACATGAAAAATTTTTGTATCCAATAGATTTAAAAATACACTTACTATGAAAAACATGACCACAATCAGTTGTCGAAGAAGCATCCTCTTTTTCTACTGCACAAAGACATATACTGCACTCCATTATTAATAGTATAATTTAAAAAATATTATGTGGTCGACGCCATTCAAAAAAAAAAGACTGCCGGTTGACTATCTGAATTTCATGAATGCTAAGTTCTTTTTTTGTGTTTTATTCGCTTACTTAAATATTCATAAGCTTGTTGCTTTTTGTCTTTATGATACATTAGTGTAAATAAAGGACAATTTTCAAATGTCTTATCCAATAAATCTTTTACAGATAATGCAATATTATAGTCATCATTATCCAACCATACTTCAATTTTGTGTAAATTACGCATACGGTTTGTTTTATTTATACAACGAATTCCAATTACATAATCAAGCTCATTGTTTACTGCCATCAAAGTTAAAGTTTGCCACATATGTGCAAATGTAGAATCTGTGAGGTTTTCTCGACACCCCCATTCACATCCATTCTCATTTATTGGATGTTCCCATTCGGGTGTTATATCTTCTTTAAATAAACTATACGCGCTGACTCGTTTATTATCAATGAATACTTGGTTTGTGTGAAGGTCGAATGCTGATGGTATGTTGTTCATTGTCATCCAATAATCTGCAATTGTACTTATATCAGAAATTTCTATGTATGACGATGAGTATGTAGTACTACCACATTGTAAATTAGCATATAATTTCCAATTATTACAAAAGTATAAAGAGGTAGGATCTGGTAAATTTTCTTGATCCAAACTTTTTTTTTCAGTCTCATCCATTTTTTTTTCGATTGTTTTTCAAATCATATTTCGAAAAAATATTTTAAGATATAAACGATGGAATGGGAGGTTTCTGATCTTCTGAATAATGCAAATACTCACTTAGATAGAAATCCTCCTGATGATGATAATATACGGTATATGGTACGACAATTATTTAATACATGGCAACCTTGTGAAGATGATGATGATGAACAACCACCTGATCCTCATGATATTATAAATTGGGCTGCTCAAAAATTCAATATTGACCTAAACACATTTTCCTTTGATGATTTAAGACAGAAGCGTAACACTCGTATATATCAACTGCTTTATCTTAATGCATTTGTAACGAATTCACCAGATTTGAAAGATGATATGGAAATAAAAGATATGATATTAAGATGTTCGAATTCAATAAAAGGAGTATATGATTGTTTATGGAATTCAGGTTTATTATTTTGCAGAATAGACCCTGGACGTAATAATGTTGTACCCCCCGAAGCTGATGTCGAACAATTTTTACAACATAATGTTGATAAAATGACAAATCAACAGAAACTTATATTACATTTGACAAAAATCCTTGAAGCTGCTGAATATAGAAAAGTCGAGGATCAATGCTGGCAACAAATATATAATGACCAGGGTCAAGCAACACATGCATGGACTCCTGTCAGAAACGAAAATGGTGAAATCATTGATTTGAAGCAATATATATTTACAGTAGTTCAGAAAGAAACCGATTTTGAATATTGGCAATATTTAACAAATCCTTTAGATAATGCTGATAAAATTGTTAAACACTTGATTGAATCAAAGCATGCAAATTTTGCTACTTTAAGAGTTGATCGCTATAAATGGTCATATAGTAATGGTATATATGATGCAAAAATTGATATGTTTTGGAAATTCGGAGAAGAACATTTGTGGAAAGAACAATCAGATGCAATACAAACATATAGAAGAAATAATGGTTGGGAATCTGACTATACTGTTACACATCCAACTGGTGAATATATGACAGTTAAATATTTGAATCAACCTTTTAGATTTACGATAAATCCAGAAACAGAAGCACTGTTCAATCCAGATCTAATAAAACTTCCTGCTTTCGATAAAGTATTAGATTCTCAAAAACTTGAAAACGAAACAAAAAAATGGGTTCTTCGAATGTTAGCGCGTCTTTTCTTTAAAGTTGGAGAAAAGGATAAATGGCAAGTTGTATTCTTTATCAAAGGTGTTGCTGGAAGTGGAAAATCGACATTGGCAAAATTAATTCGATTCCTATATCATCCAAGTCAAATTTCAACACTTTCAAGCAATATAGAACCCAAATTCGGATTATCCGCTATTTATAAAGGTCTTATATGTATATGCGCAGAGGTTAGAGAACAATTCGGGTTAGATCAAGCAGAATGGCAATCAGCAGCATCTGGTGAAGAAATACAAATCGCAATTAAAAACAAAACTGCGATTTCACATCTATGGGACACACCATTTTTCTTCCTTGGTAACGAAGTTCCAAACTACAAGAATGCATCAGGTTCAGTAGATCGTCGAATTTTTATGATTGAATTCAATCATAAAGTTCGAGGAAGTGATCCAAAGCTCTTTGATAAAATTACTCAAGATATTGACCTATTTCAACGTAAGGCAGTTTGTTTATATCTACATGCAATTCGTGCACACGGAGATAAAGATATATGGTGTCAATCACCATGTATTCTTCCTCAACAAATATATGATTTCAAGAATAATATGAGAAGTTCAGTTGATTCATTGTACAATTTTATGAGCGGATCATGTTTCGAATACGATGATGCATATGAAATTACAGTCAAAACATTTAAAGAATTATATATGGCACATCGTCGAGCAAATAATGAAGAACGTTGTAAATGGAATCGCGAACATTATGCTTCCACATTTGAAGATTTAGGTGTTTCTATTATAGTAAAAACTGGTGTTGACGAAAATGGAAGACAGTACTCCGGACAATGGTTGATTGGAGTACGTCAAAGTAATATTGCCATAGATGTCGCAAACGATGACGCTTAAAGTTATATTTATCCTTAACCCCAAATGTGTGTTACATGTCTTCGACATGGAAGTGGACTTTTACAATCTTGACTTGACATTGGGCATCCAGATAAACGTTTATTTTCATGTGAATATAAAGATCCTACAAAGTCTTCTGTAATTCGTTTATCGGGGAATCCACGCGATATTCCAGGAAATTTATTGCAATAAAATGCGTCATGATTGAACAAGTTATTATCTATATGTTTGATGAGAATAGTGTTTAAAAAATTTTGATCTTTACCCCATGATCCTATTGGAGGAGTTGTAGGATTATGATCATATTTAAGTATTTTTTCCCTAAAATTTGGCACACTTCCTGCTTTCGCTCCCCAACAACCACCCATAAACAATAATTTATGAAACGGATGATCTCGCATAGAATGAAAATTCTTACCAGATTGTATCCATTCTTCTACAGCACTCTTTTCTCGTTGTGACAAACGAGAATCTGTATCTCGTACGATAAAATATTTTACATTTGGATCATCCATTGGTAGAAATCGCCATTGCATATTTGGAATGTTTGAATTGCTCATATCAAACAATTCAATATCCAAAGATTGTAGTTTATAAATAATGTCTATTGGTACAGTAGAATCATGATATATTCTTACGGTCCATCCTCTATATATTGATTTTGCCAATAAAGTATTTGACAACATTCCGTATGTATATTTAGGATCTGAACCATACAATGAAAAACTTATAATATTTTGCCAACGTCTTGTACATGTTAAATGTGAAAGAGGAACGATATGATATGTTGATGTATCATGGAATAACTTACACATGTTACATTTCCAAAGGTTTGTTCCAAATGAACCTGCTAAATTTAATTTTTTAGTTAGTTTTTTTGGTAATGGTTTGTTTCTCCATTCAAAGTAACTTTGATATGCAGTCTTATTGTTAGATAAAAAATGTAAGTATGTTGCTAATTCTTTATGTGAACGAAAATTGTCAACATGTATAATAGAATTCTCAGGAACACTTCTTATCACACTTCTAGTTCCCATATAAATTGGAATTGTCCCTGCTTTTAAAGCATGGAAAACTTTTTCAGTTACATAATCAATACAATTTGAATTTTCAAATGCAAACATGAACAAATGCTTAGACGATACTACTTCTTTTCTATTTGGCAGTGGTTCTTTATTTTTCATGCATTTTCCATATGAAGAAACCGTAATTCCAGATGACTGTAATAATCTTACATATCCTAAACGATTATTTTTTGAGTAACAATTAGATACCCACAAACTAACCATTGGCATTTTTATTTTGTCGTGAAATGAAACCATAGGAAGTATATCTGTTATACTTTTGAATGTATCATATATCATATGAAAATTTGGAAAATTTGCAGAAGGGCTATATGATAAGGTGTAATTATAATTATAGCTTAATGCTTTATAATTTTCTAGTGATTCCCAAAATGTACCAACCCATATTTGATCTGGAAATGTACGTTTCACAATTGATTTTCCAACATTAGCAAATACAACATCAGCATTTTTCCAATTTGTTTCATAAACACACGATGCTTCACATGTTTCAAAATTTTGAATATAGTCTTCTATATTACCATATTGAGATGATATTTGACTTATTTTAATTGTATGTTTTCTTATTGTATCATTAAAAAGATTATTTGTATAATTTGTTGTATTAATGTTTGAATTTGTTGTATGAATTGTATTAGAAATCGTTGTTGTGCAAACTGTATTTTTTGTGTTTAAAATCAATTGAAGACAAACGATAAAGAAAAATAATAAAAAAATTATAGGATTCATTAATTTATACCAAAAAAAATATAATGCAATTTGCACACACAACCAGACTTTTACAAATTTTGAAATATACAAGAAAAGATTTATAGATCATACAGCTTGTGCTTTTCAAAGAATGATGTCATTAGCCTCATCTGTATGCTCTGTAGAAATAGCTCTGTGAACTTACTTTCCTCTTCCCACTCTTTTTTCAATTTATCATCCGCATTCTCTAATAGTTGTTTCATTAACTTCTTTCTTTCATCAACATCCTCTTTTTCATACAATTCAAACTCGGTTGCTTTGGGACCAACTTGCTTCACCATCACTTCTAAATTTAGAAGTTCCTGCTTCAGCCGCACTTCTAAATTGGGCGGCAGTTTAATGTATGGCCATGGAACTGAATTATTTGCATATACCGGCATAGGCATATTGTTTAAATTACCTATTTTCTTATCACCGCCGCGATAGATTGACGCGGCTTTCATTTCCGAAAGCCACATTTGTTATTATACAATAAAATTATTTTGGGTAAATATTTTTTTTCGCATACAGTAAATTTCGGATGATCAAGGTGAATTTCGTCTATGAAATACATGATTATTATGTAGATGCTATAATTAATACTTTAAATTTTGCATATATACAATATACGACGAATGAAGGTGAAGATACATATATTGAATTTTTACCGAATTCTGAATACAATTATTGTGATTGTTCAATTTCAATAAAGGGAAAATCATCTATTTTCTTAACCGTAAGTCGTATTGCACATACATTCTCATCTGATCCTGTAAATGCTGGATTAATTGATATGAATATACGATGGGTAGAAAATGCAACATTGACAGATGTTGAATCTTGGTTGTCTGACGGAAAATTTTGGTTATGTCCTGATTTTCAACAAGCTACAGCAGCAGATGTTTTGCTATACCATAGGTTGCAAAAATTTGATCTTTGTAAGTATCCATGTTTATATAAATACAAAAATCGGATACCACTTAAATATTAATACTTATATCAGAGATAATGCATGTTCAACATCAACAGCATAAAGAATAAGCTTTCTCTGTCTAGAATTTTGAAACCATACTTTAATTTTGTGATACGGTTTATTTAAGATTACAGATAAACTAGATAAATTTTCTGAATCGGGTGTTGAATTTACTGCATACACTGCTCTAAGCAAAAAAAGCTCATCTTGTTTCCAAGATGTTCTTGAAAATTTTTTTTTCATCGATTTTATTCCAGAAAATTCTCTCACATTTCTTGATTTTTTTCGAAAAATGTTTGTATCGATCGGACAACCACTTGATCAAATAAATTGGCAAGTAACATCATATACAAACAACAATCCTGTTTTTTCAGCAGGTGAATGGACAATTGAATACAAAAAGCAATGGTGTATTTTTTTTAATGGTAACATTATTGCGTGCGCACTAAGTTTTGCAAGATCACCGTGTACTGTATTTCAAGGAGAATGGTATTTCTTGAATAACAATTTTGAATTCGTACCAAATAAAGATTTCTTCTTCGATATATACACAAAGTCAAATAGCAAAAATAATCCATTTAACTTGATTGATATTGGGAATGATTACTTTGTAAGAATTCATTCATCAAAACCTATATGGTATATTGATCCCTCGACAAATAAAGTTGAGCATTCTGGTGCTAAGACTGGAAAAAGATATTGTTGGAAATGTCAGAAAAGTTTTTCTGGTAATAATTTTGTGTATCAACATCTTAAATTTCATAAACGACATTCGTATCGCAAAAATAACTATAGTGATTTTCTAGATGCTATGATTTCTGAAAATTTATGAGTACTCCGCTTTATTATAATTTTAATCATTATATATCCAAAATTTGTAAAATTGGTAATTATCCCATCTTCTTCCTTCAATTTCTAGAACCATTTTTTGGAATTTTTCAATTTTATATAACTCGTACTTCCATACAAGAGAATGATATATTTTTGATCTCTGTAAAGCTTTATTCCAAAAAACTGAATCATATAACATGTAGCAGTATTCTTTGAAGAAAGTGTCCATAAGACATTTTGATGTAAACTTTGATGTTTTGATAAAATTTGTTAAGGATTCAATATTTAGATTAAAACAAATTAGTTCTATAATATCTATGTTTAGATCAAATAACATTGTATTTTATAAATACAGAATAAAATATACCTGTCATTAAAGCACCAATCTTTAAATTCGTTAGCAAACAGATCGACTTTTCAATCTGATGTAAGTAATCTTAAAGGCCTGCACTGCGCTTTATAGAAACAGTTTCCAATGATTACAGTTTTGGCAAACAAGTACATTATTATGATTGTGAAATATATGTGAGCAGCATGTTTCTTCAAGTTTGTATATAGTTTCTTCTACGATATCGTTTGCTATTTCAGTGCTGTCTGTCCATTTATTTGTTCTTTCAAAGAAATCATTTCTGCTTTCAAAATAACCCAGTTGTTTATGTGTTAGCATCATTTTATTTATAATTCTTTTAAGTATTCGACTATCTTCTAAAGCTCCATGAAGAGTTCTGTTGTTTTCGTTCAAAAAATTTGTCTGTAAATGATCTATATTTGCTTTTGACATTTTGCAATCATATTTAATCCAATGTAATGAATCTACAAAACCAACTATATTTGAAGCAAGCTCGACACCTTCGCGTTCTAATTCGTGTCTCAAAACATTAGTATCAAATGCTTTTCCATTATGAGCAATCATCACTACATCTTTACCAATATTGAGAATTGAATTCATGAAATACAACAAACCTTTTTTTGGTTCCATCATATTATCATTTTCAAGTATTCCGTGTACACAGAAAGCTCCATGTTCGATTCGCTTTCTCGGACGTATTAAAACTTCACCTTCATGATCATCATTATATGTCCATCCAATACTTACAATACGACTTCGTGATCTTCCTGTTGTTTCAGTATCCCAAAAAACATTTGCAACATTTTCTGGTACTAAATGTATTTTTTTATTCTTTTTATTTTGTAATTGATCTTGTGTTGTATTTTGTAATTGATCTTGTGTTGTATTTTGTATATTTTGTACTTGATCTTGTGTTGTATTTTGTACTTGATATTGTGTTGTATTTTGTACGTGATCTTGTGTTGTATTTTGTACGTGATCTTGTGTTGTGGAGATTTCAATATCTGAATTTACAGTGTCTGTGACTATTAAATAATGATCAGGTATATTTCTTTTGTTGTTACGTCTTCGCAGCATCGCCATTGTCTTTAATTTTAGTTGTTTTTTCCAAATTTGAGTCAGTTTTTTTTTATTTTAATAATTTTTTTGAATATGAATAAAAAAGAGCTTAAAAACACATGGTCACAATTATTAGAATTATTATCGTCTTCATCATTGTTTGAAGTTACTGAAAACTTAAAGAAAGCAACAGTTGAAGATATAATATCTATTATTGCTGTTGGCTATAAGAATTTTAGTCAATTAACACAAACTTTTACAGATGAAAAAGTTCAGCAACAGCTAAAAGCTAAAGAAGATGCGATTCAGAAAGCAATTGAGGTAATCGTTCAAAAGAATGAGGATAAGTTGAAAATTATAGAAGATGAAAACAAACGTCTAAATACTAAATGTGAAACGATTGAAAGATATGCCTCTGAACAACACAATTTAATAAAAATGCAAGTTGTGAACGAAATTGAAGATGCAACAATTAAAAAGTGCAAAGAAAATAATGACATTATAATTTCATCAATGCAAGGACACATTGAAGTTTTACAAATAAATTTATCTTCACTTCAAGAAGAGAAAAATAAATTACAATCTAGATTTGATGAATTAAACGATAAACTTCCTCATATGAATATGATTGCAATGGGAAATATAGGACAAGAATTAGTAGAAGAACTTACTCGACAAACATTTAATTATGAATGTGATGTAGTATCTATTTCAAATGAATCTCATTGTATGGATATACATGTTCAAACACCAACTGGTTTTAATGCTAACCTTGAAGTAAAGGCTGCAGATCCTATTCAAACTGTAAGAGATGTCAATAAATTTCACCGAGATCTACAAGATTTAATCGATAAATCAGAAATAAATGCAAGTGCTTTATTAAGTTTGAAAGCTCCAATACCCAATTACAAATCAGGAACTATGATTATTAAACATAATTCAGTTGGTCTTAAAATACCCGTTCTATATCTTCATGTAACATCAGCTGATGTTCTTAAGCATGGTTTAAGTTTGTTGAAAGAAATACAACATCTTTGTCATCTTGAACATACAGCAAGAGGTTCTGAACCAATGCCAATTGAAGTTCAGAAATATAATGAAGAGAAAGTAATACTAAAAAGATTAATTCCAGAATTATTTAAAGAAAACTCAGACGAAGAAGATCAACTTACACAACAATTGGATCATATTAAACGTATAAAAGATATTTCAGAGAATAGATTGGCTAAACTTCAAATTACTCGACAAACAAAAGCAAAATTACAAGATTCTATACCATGGTTATTTGATGATCCAAATGCTCATAATTCAAAATTAGAAAAGGCAATTGCCATTTGGGAAAAATATAAAGAAATTACAAAAAAAGATCCAGCGAATCTAGCAGCATTTGGAGTTGATGAACCTTTTATAAAAAATATAGGATTTGCGAGGCTAAAAGAAGCAGTAAGAGAAAATAGAAAACGTGAAAAGGAATCCCCTGCTATAAAAAAAATTAGAACCGAGTAATTACGAAACTCGAAGCAGATTCTCTAGTATTTTGGAAATTTAGAAAATTTTTTCACCTATCTCAGATTGCGACAGATTATTGACATATTCATGTAGGTCGGACCATACACCTTTAAAATTCCGTATCGTAAACTTTCAATGTATTGGATTTATGTTTTATGTTGTGTTTCAAAACATTTGTTCGTACATTCACCGAAAGTTCTTCCAATATTTAAACATATTAATATATAACTTACAATTATACCTATTTTAAAATCTTCTATTATTTCATCAACACATTTAGTCATTTATTAACTACCTTTTTTTCAAAAATTACATAACAACTTACGATACTACAATCGATCTACATTACGCCTTATTCGATCATTTTCATGTCCTCCATATATGATGCTAATAAATTTTGTGGAATGTCATATATTGACTCGTAATTATTATCTTCAACACCATCGTGTTGTTTTTTTAAACTTAATCGTGTTGCAATATTCATCGCCATCAATTCTTGAAGTAGCAATTTGAATGCATATGGCATCCTAACATCATGAACATCTTCAGATGATTTGCAATTATTGCAATATGCTTTTTTATTTCGTAGAAGAGTTTTATCAGCAGCAGGATGAGCTAATAGCCCACATTTTCCACACACTGTTGCGACAAATGGATCAGATTGTTCAAATAAACGTTCCGATAATACATTTGCACAACCATGAGATATTATACAGTCTCGCTCCATTTCACCAAAACGCAAACCACCTTCTCGAGCACGACCTTCCACTGGTTGTCTTGTTAAAATTTGTACAGGTCCACGAGAACGTGAATGTTGTTTATCATGAACCATATGTTTTAATCTCTGATAATATGTTGGTCCAATAAACACCTTTCCTTTTAATTGTTGACCTGTCATTCCATTATACATAACTTCTTCACCAAGTCCATCATATCCATGAGCTTCCAACTCTGCACTAATATGTTTGATAGAAACACCTCTAAATGGAGTTGCGTCACCTTGACAACCTTGAACACAACAAAGTTTTCCGAGTAAACATTCCATCAATTGTCCTATTGTCATACGACTTGGTATTGCATGTGGATTCACAATGATGTCGGGTTGAATACCATCTTTAGTAAACGGCATGTCTTCAGCAGATAATATCACACCACAAACACCTTTTTGCCCATGTCGTGATGATAATTTGTCACCGACAACAGGCGTTCGAGTTTTTCTGGTTCTCACCTTCATAAGTAGAGAACCATCTCTATTTTTTGATTGCATAACAGCATCAACAACAGCTTCTTCAGAATGTTTCACCATAATACTTCTGTCGCGTTTAACAGCACGACGAGTACCTTCACCAATCTCTGTTGTTGTTATAGTCTTTCCAATAATAACGTCACCTGCATTTATTTCAGTACCAATAGGAAGAGTACCATCGTCTTCTAATTTATCATAACAGCCAACTCTTAGACCTGAACAATTTACTTTTTTAGGATTCTCAAATTTCTCAGCATCGGCACCATTTGTTCTTTCCTCGTCTTTGTATGTTTGAAATTTAACAGATCGAAATAATCCACGATCCAAAGCTTGTTGATTAACAATTAAAGAATCTTCCTGATTAAAGCCACTGTAGCACATTATTACCACCATTGCATTTATTCCAGTAGGTGCCTCCGATGTATGCAGAATTTCATCCATTCTCGTTGTTACTAACGGTTTTTGAGGAGAACACAAAATGTGAGAAATTGCATCCATTCTTCGAGGATAATTTAGAGCGTAAATTCCAACAGCTTGTTTGCCCATAGCTGATTGATAACAATTTCGTGGTGCTTGATTATGATCCGGAAATACAATCAAAGATGCACATAATCCATTTATTAGTGAAGCATGCAACTCATAATGTGTAAAATGTGGTTCAGGCTTGTTTGCAGATATTCCAACTCTGAGATCTATTTCTTCTTGTTTATCCACATATTCGATTGCTCCATTACTTATAAGATGTTCCCATAAATGTTCATAACTTGGAGATGTTTGAATAAGGTGTCGAATATCTTTAAGTTTAGATGCCACAATAAGTGGTCTCAATAAACAACCTGGATCAGAATCAATGCAAATAGCTCCATCTATAAATGATAAAGATGCATCAAATGGTATTAGACTTTGTCGTCTTAATATTTTAAGGTAATCGAGTATTTTTCTTCCATCTTCTTCATTTTCAGTATACATATACAAAGCGCCATTCACAATAAGTGGAACACCACATGCTCTGACTGAATCATTCACCTGAAGTAAAGGAATTAAATTTATATGTTGGACTCTATCGAGTTGTTCCTTGATAGCTCCAGAATATGTACCGATCCTCACATGTGCCATCATTGCTAAATTTTTAACAAGTCCACATGAAGTACCTTCTGGTGTTTCAACTGGACAAACAATACCCCATGAAGTATAATGAAGTTGTCTTGGTTTTGGTGCCTTACCTTCTCTATTTATTGGAGTATTAATTCTTCTTAAATTTGAGTTCGCTGCAACACTTGTCATACGGCTCATCATTTGCGCAACTCCAGATTGTGCAGTATTCCCTCGTTGTATTCCCCAATTTCCAGTTGAAAATGCATACTTAAAGGCTCCTGTAATTTTTTTATGATTTATTTGATCACCCAAATTCGTATATTCAAGTTTTTTATTATCCATTAATCTGTGAAGTTGAGCTGAAAAAGTTTTCAAATATGTTCGATAAACTTGTCGAAAAAGTAATGACATTAGCATTCCCGCTGTATCAATCCTCTTATTTGCATAATGATCACGATCATCACATTGAATATGACCAGTATATGCCGCTATTAATTTTCTTACCATAAATCCCATATAACATGCTTTTGCTCGATTAACTTCTGGCGTAAGCACTAAACCCATATGAGGAAGAAGTTCATTTGTAATTATATGTTCAAGATATTTCATTCTTCGCTCTTTTGTAGGTTCTTTAGTTCCTTCTTTGCCTAACCAATCTAATAATTCATCAATCGACATATCTGATGTTGTGTCATTATCCAATATACCACATAACAAACGGCTTTCTTCAGCATCAAGATCACCAACTATAAGTTTTAAAGCTTCTTCCCTTGTATTTACTCCAATCAATTTAAACAATGCCAAAATTGGAATATGCATATCAATGAATGGAAGGTTCGCTACCATTTCTGGTGTTGCACCTTTCTTTGTATTTGTAATATACAAGTACAATGTAGATGTTGATCTCATTTTCAATTCATGACACGATCTTATTTCACATACTAGTTGATATTTGGATGGTTGTTTCACATTAAATATATATGCTTGATTTGTATGAAGCTTTTCTTGTGCAAGTAATGCCTTTTCAATACCATTTATTATAAAATAACCACCATGATCTAAACGACACTCATGAACTCTTTCCGCTTTATATGTATGACAAAATAAAGATCCAACCATTACTGGTAAACGACAAAGCAAAACTTCTCGAAATACTCTTCTTTCATCTTTTTCATCTGATTTTATGTCGTGAACAACATCAACCATTACAGATGATGCATATGTTGCACTTCGCATACGAGCCATATGTGGCATAATTGGACGATCATAACCATCACATTCTTGTAACACAGGTTTCTGTACACTTACATTACATAATGCAATAATATGCGTAGTTTTTTCTTGCTTTATTACAATTTCAGAAGATTCTTGTACAATATGAGGTAAAGATGTTGTCATAAAATTATCAAATGATTCTATTTGATGTCTTACAATACCATATTTATCAAAATATGCTTGTATAATATACCAAGTTTCTGATTCTGTTATATCTGAATTCATTATTTCTTCCATTTTTTAAAATTTAAAGAAAATCTGATTCCAATATGTGTTCACGTTTAATTTTTTTTTTCAAAAAAATAAGAAATGACAAATAATGTTCATGTATTTACTGGCATATTTTCAGATGAAATTGGTCAACGATTTATAATATTAGGACATAAAGTTTTAGAAAATGCTTATTATGCATTGTGTGAACAATGTGTACCTCATAATTTAACACGCTTACAAGAATGCCTATTAAAAGTTGAAAACTGGGACAAAAGTGTTATTAAATCGGAATGCGAAAAAATAATGAACTTGTTTCCAGATTATGAAGATCTGTTCAAAAATGTATATATAAGTTATGTAAAATTTATGAAAGGAGGTAATAATGTAAAGATTTTAATAAACTTACCAAAATTTGAACAATGGATCCACAATCTATTAAATTGCAGCGCAAATAACAAATTTATGATAGATGGTGCCTTTTTCACAAGTGGACCTCTTGAACAAAAAATATGCTGTATGGAATGCATAAGAAATTCATTATATCCATTACTAAGCAAGGAATTCGTAAAAATTGAACCAAAATATAACAACAAATTACCACCACCACCACAATACCAACCACCTATTCCCGAAGAAGAAAAAGAAAACGAAATTTCGGAACACAGTGATGAAGATTCTATAGCACCAGATGATTCTGTATCACAACTAGGCTATACACCAAAACGTAAAGAAGATCATAAAATTAGAGATGATATATCTGATATGAGTAATAACGATACAAAAAAATCAGATTCGGTAAGTCTATCAAGTATTACACTTTCTGATTCACATAATATACAAAACGCATTCAAATACAGAGAAAACGAATCACGTGATGATAAAAATTCACGAGCCGAATCTAGAGCTGAATCTAAAGCCGAATCTAGAGCCGAATCTAGAGCTGAATCTAGAGCCGAATCTAGAGCTGAATCTAGAGCTGAATCTAGAGCTGAATCCAGAGCTGAATCTAGAGCTGAATCTAGAGCTGAATCTCGATCAAAAAGAGAAGATTATCGTTTTAATAATCCTAGTAAAAACGATAAAACAAAAATTGATTCCAGATTCGAAATAAATTCTGATGATGAATCAAGTGTATCAGAGAATAAATCATCATTTTATAAAGCTAAAAGAGATCAAAAAAGAAATAAATCTCCATGTAAATCATATGTAACATCACTTACAAACAATGATGATGATAGTGATTAAATACTAACAAGATTTTCTGAACGCCACATTTTTTGTCCTTTTTTTTTAAGTGGACTTACGACACAACTTATACTCAATCGTTCGAATTTTTTTGAAAATTTATTTTTATAAATGCAATTAATGCAATGGAATTAGAGTTTTTAAAATTAATAAGTTTGAGAAAATATATTGAGTGGTTAATTTATAAAAAAGTTTCAATTATACACCTACCATTTGATCTAATTTTTTCTTGTATATTACCACATATGGATCTTAGAACAAAAATAAATTTTGTTTACGCAATATATCCACATTTTAAAAATGAAACAAATTTTAATGAATACATCAAAGAATTATTCTTCATTTCAGAAACATACAGATGTATTGACAACATGTCAGATTATATATATCAGTATTACCAACCTCATTCTTTTATACTACATATCCATGCAGAATGGAGTACATTTTCTAAAAATGTTCCTCTACCACTTGCAACTATTAGAATGCAAAATGTAAAACCATATCAAAAAATTCAATACAACGATAAAAATATCACAAATTCTGTTAATACTCAACTTAAGAAAGGAATATATCAATTACGTTTATCCGGATATGTACATTCAACTATTTATATAAATGGATGGTACAAATATAAAGCACGGTTTAGACGCTTTTATTATCCATCACTTCCTTTATTGGTAAAAGTAGTTGATATGTACAACAATTATTTTTATTGTGATCACAAAGTATTATATTTACATGACTTTTGGAAATTGTGACATTTCAGACTCGTATAGATTACCATATGATTCATTTATTTCTTCTTTTATATTTATCGAATTATAAAACAAACTTTCTTCAATAACATCATGACATAATACTGTCATTATTAACAAAGGAACCGAAATATTATGAATAAACAACCCGTGTACAAATTTTACATATAAGGCTCTTAAATCGTGAGGTTTGTTCAAATATGGAAATATACGCTTCTGAGCATTATTTATTTGCGAACAATACCGAGACGAAATTTGTTTGTTTGTCATTTCCAAAATATCGTTGCCTTGCAATTGTCGCATATAACTTAAAGATTTCAAAAATAATTCACTTGAACACAACAATGGTATAGTAGCTTTAACAGTATCCGTTTCTTCCAATATATCCTTTCTTTTCTTCAAAACCCCAGTAAAATAAACATGATAAGGACGATTTGGAATAAACTCAAATATACTTTTACCATTTAGAATTTCACACTCTCTTCTTCCTGAAACAAAAAGTAAAGCAAGAATTATATCAATCTTTTTTTTTGATCCATCTCTCAAAATATTTATTTGTTCACATAGTATATGATTCGCATTTTCAATATTAATTGTAAGCATATTTTTCTTCATTAATCCATTCTTTTTTTGTAATTTAGATCTTATATTTTCTTCTTTATTCAAACAAAAAGATTTCATGTTCTCAGGAAGTAAATTAATATTTTGAATAGCATCACTTAAATCAGAAGATTCAAAAAATCCTATTTTTTTTGTTCGTACCAAAATATCAAATTGATCTTTTAAATTCATATCACAAAATTTACTAAATAACACTTTATCTTTTTCAGTTGAAATAAGAGATTCTATATACTTGATATCTTCATCATATTTCTCATTCCGAATTTGCTTTTCAAGAAACATTCTTCTCAAATTCGAAACATTCTTTTCAAAACTTAGATGAGTTGTATAATAGTTTTTCAAATTATTTATAACATCACTACCTTGAACATTATTCATTAACATATCTAATTGTTCTTCCAAAAAAGTCATTTCTTGAATAAAAAAAATATTTTATTTTGCGAACATATCTAAGTGCTTTGAATAAAACATGTAATATAACTATTCACTAAATATCGTCATTGTTCAGTTCAGAGTATCAATGCACTCTTTGTATTTTTTCTTCAAAATCACCTTCTGCTTCATTAACCTATGATTTTAGAAGTTCAAGGAAATTCGGTCAACAAAAAACAAATATACTCATACTCAGGAATCAATCAACTACATCAAACTTCACACATTTGCAATAGAAGGATTAACTCTATCATGCCTAACAAAACTTAATCTCTTCAAAAAAATTATGGGATTGGTTAAAAATCGAAAAAATATAGATTGTTCTTCATTTTCATGACGAAAATGCTCCATGATATTATTCGAAATAAAATCCGATTGGGTTCTTCTCGGCAATATTTCTCGAGTTAAAGGTGTAGTTTGCATACTATTAATATTTGATTGATGACTTCTTCGACGAAAATGTTCACGTTCACGTACTCTCATACCTCTTGATTCTTGTAAACTTATTATCCTATTTTCAAGTTCACGTACTCTCATATCTCTTGATTCTTGTAAACTTATTATCCTATTTTCAATTTCTTCACGAACTCTTATATCTCTTGATTCTTGAAAACTTCTTGGTATCTCATTACGTTCTGTATCTTCATTTTGAATCATTAAAGGATATCTGCACATTGGACATTTAGCATTCCTCTGCAAAGATTTAAAAATACAATAACTATGAAATGTATGACCACAGATAGTTTGACAAATATGATTTTCCACCACATCTAAACAAATTGAGCATTCAGTCATTCGAAAAAAATTCTCGAAAAAAAATATCGAAAAAAATTCTCGAAAAAAAATATCGAAAAAATGACAATCACTAAACCACCATGTCCAACATGTACGACAAACACAAAAGTACGCATTCTAGGAGGTGGTTCATACCCAAAGTACAGATATGTTTGTGACACATGTGATTTATCATGGCAAGAAACACCACAACATCGAAAATCTATTGATTTTGTAAATGATGACGATGTTGTTGTTAATAAAGGAAAACAAACAAAACGATCCACTTCTTATATATGTGGTATTTGCAAAAAACCAAAAAAAAATCACAAATGTATACCATCAGATGATCGTTGGGATCTAAATGAAACCGCAGAATTGCTTGTGTCAAATAATTTTAAAACTGCAAGTAAAGCACTTTCTTCAGACAAAGGTACAGATAGCACACTTGATATACCTTTTCCTATTTTAGATGGTAGCATTTGAATAATAAATTTGGCTTGTAAAGACAGTTTTTCACAACATGGTATCTTCGTATCAATAGTTACTTTCAATGCTTTGCAGGTTGCTCTTAACGCTAGTACGGCTGGTGAATGAAATTTAAGTAGTAATTCTATGACACCTTCTTCATTTAAGAAATGACTCTCGTTGTCTAACGTTATACGGTTTTGTTTCGGGTGGATATCCATACTTGAATCGTTAAAAAAATTTTAAAAAATTTTAACGTACAGATAGAAAGTATTCGTACTGGTTTTGGGGTGGTTTTGGTGTGAAATAAAAAAAATGATTCAAAAAATTACAGAGATTCACAAGGTTCCCAATAAACTTTGGCCGGAAGATTTGGAATGTAAGGAAAGTTTACATTGGTCTCAAAATTCTCTTGATACAAGGAAATGAGATGTTCTACGAATGATTTTATAAAAAAATATGAACCGACACCTCAGTTTAGATGGGTGAGGCAAATTTTCAATGACATTGGAAATTTTACATTCATGGACTTGGCTGCTAATCATCCTATTCACCAGTCCAACACATACGCTTTGGAACAATTAGGTTGGAAGGGAGTATGTATTGACGCAAATACTCTATGCATAAAACTATTAAAGAAACTTCGTTCGTGTACAGTCGTAAATACAGTTGTGTCTCGAAAGCAAGAATATGTAAACTTCACATACAAGGGAGAAATGGGAGGAATTGTAAACAAAAAATACGACAATTCAGACAGCAATGAAGTATCATCTTCTATCAAAGCACATTCGCTTCAATCTCTGTTGAAAAGTCTAAAATTAGCAAAGATTGATTACTTGAGTCTCGATGTAGAAGGCGCAGAAGAAGATATTTTAAGTGAAGAATTTGATTGGTCGGATGTATTTCGTGCGATCACCATAGAACGTCCATCCCCTAGATTGTGTCAACGTTTATTCAGGAGAGGATACCTTTACGCTGGATCAGTTGGAGATGCAGCATTTATTCACATTAGTCACCCACAAGCTCTTATAGTTTCTAAAAATGAAACATTCAAATATCCGGTGGCAAAATGTCGAAATCATAATTACAGATACAAAGATAGAATTCCATTAAAGGGAGATTGCAAAAGCATTTTCGGATGTTGTTCGTTTCCGGGATTTCCACCTGATATGTACAATTATAACATGAAGAGTCCGCGAAAAATCATTGAGATGCAGGAAGCAGAAGATTAATGCGTCACGACTAATATCTAATTTGTACTGGAAAGTGTGATTATTCTCCAATGATATTGGAAGCATTAAAATATTTCTTTCTTGCATTTTTTTGTTGTAACAAAAACAAAATAAACCGTCATCACTAATAAAATAATCAGAAAGAGTGCTATACATAA
>MDSV01002380.1_pt1 | contig 19856 bp, 22 predicted proteins | sample 810851 | NCBI WGS metagenome assembly MDSV01 (sample SAMN05326640, study PRJNA326480) | marine metagenome | isolation source: seawater | place: Atlantic Ocean: North East | collected 2012 | reverse complement strand
GGCCATCAATGCCTCATACAAAGCCAGATTGCCGTCTGCTTTAGCTTTCTTGGCCTCAGCTTGTAGTTCTTCAATTTTTAGCGCATCACTAGCCGAAACCATTGGCTTGCTATGAGTGCTGCAATTGCCAGCGAAACCAGCGGCTGAAAATGCGGCTAATACCATGCCTAGCACTATTCTATTCATAATTTTCTCTCCGAAGATATGGAAGGCTTTCTCCGTGCCTCGAATTCCTAGAAGAGAATATGAAGTTGATTTAGTATTTTGCAAGGAGGTACTGAACCAAAATCTCTGAAGCTTTTTTCAAAAAAGGTCAGCTGGTGTCACTGCATCTTGAACCAGAGTATCTCGCCCTCGGCGTCGCCAATGAGTATGTGGGATCCCGTCTCAGTAACTGCGATAGCGGTGACTTCGACACCCGTAGCGTTCCGCAAAACGACTGCATCTGACTCGGGTTTTATTTGCGAAAGCACAACGGTCCCATCATGAAACCCTGCCAGTACCCCGTTTACATCAGGGAAGCCTTGGACGCAGCTCACTATCTGTTTTCGTCCTGCCACACAAACCGGACCTTTTCCCATCGGACCATCTTTGCCTTTGAAGGGCCAGCACACTGCCTCGCTGGCTCCTGAGGTTACTAAGTACGGAGTATTTCCGGCCCAGGCTATGCTCTTGATTTTTGCTGGATACGGTGACATCGAAAAGTCAGCGTCGTCGCTCAGCCGCCAGCCATGTAGTGCGTTTTCCTGCATTGTTGAGACTACAAATTTACCGTTAGGACTGAACGTTACCGAGGCGTGGAATCCTTTATAGGTTAATACTGATTTTGTCCATCTAATTCCCCGCCGTGTCCAGATCGTTACCCCGCCATAATGAGCCACGGCGAGCTGGTTACGGCCTGCATTAAAAGCGAGTCCACCGACCGTGCTCTGGTGCTCTAGCGGTACTGGTTGGGATCTGTCCGGGGACCATACATAAGCAACCCTTCCAGATGAGCAGGCAAAATGCTCTCCATCTGAGGCCACGCAGTCGACCCACTTGGAGCCGAAGCTCGCTATCTCTTCGACTTCGCCCTTCAGAGAGACTCGCAGGAACCGTCCGTCCTCACCCCCTGTCAATAGATACCTCGGCTCCCTGGCCATGGAGAGAATCACGCCCTCGTGGATGTTGAAAACTAATGCATCTCTATCAGGTTGAAAAAGCCTGAGGCTGCCATCGCCGGAGGTTACGACGATAACCTCGCCGATAGTTGAGGCACTAACAACTGGCGCGCCGGTTCTCTGCTGGACCCCATTAACTTTTGGATCAGTCGGCATATTTTCTTGGCTTTAGTCCTGCAATGTATTGAGATTTTGGGACCACGCTACCTTGCAAGCATCAAACCCCTCTTGCAAACGCATCGACTCTAGATCTCTGCCAATGAAAACGATCTTGGAAGTTCTCTGGCCTCCTTCTGGCCAATCACCCATTGGGGCACCATCCATGAGCATGTGGACGCCCTGAAACACGTAACGTTTGTCCATACCTTGAAAGTCGAGGATCCCCTTTGAGCGCAAAATATTCTGACCCCGGGTACGTAGAAGCGTACTAAACCACTCCTCGAATTTGTCGTAATCGAGCGCGGTTTCTGATGCCAGCGAGATACTAGTTATATCGTCATCATGCTCATGATCGTGATCCGATTCTAAGAAGTCGGGCTCAAATTCTGTGATCCGGTCGAGGCTGAAAGCGTCTAAGCCAAGAATCTCATCGAGAGGGAGGTCGCAGCTCGTCGTGCGTTGAATCTTGGTATATGGATTAATTTTCTTAATGCGAGCCTCTACACGGTTAAGTATTGCGGGATCTACCAGATCGGTTTTGTTCAAGAGGACAACATCAGCAAACGCGATTTGCTCCTCCGCCTCGTGGTGTTCGTCCAGCTGGAGCTCCAAGTGCACCGCGTCCACTATCGTGACGATCGCGTCTAGTTTGGTACGGTCTGCGACTTCCTGGTCCACGAAAAATGTCTGGGCGACCGGGGCGGGATCAGCCAGACCTGTGGTCTCAACGATGATCGCATCTAATTTGTCAGCGCGTTTCATGAGCCCGCTTAGGATGCGAATTAAATCACCCCTGACTGTGCAGCAGATGCACCCGTTGTTCATCTCGAAGACTTCTTCGTCGACGTCTACCACCAAATCGTTATCGATTCCTTCTTCCCCAAATTCGTTCACGATAACGGCATAACGTCGACCATGCTGTTCCGTAAGTATACGATTCAAAAGTGTCGTCTTTCCCGCGCCCAGAAAGCCGGTTAGAACAGTTACAGGAACCTGTGTGCTCATAACTATATATCCCCTTTGGTCCATCATTCCGCGATTATCAGCGATTTAACCTTCCTCAATTTATTGTTATACTATAACATATCGTTTAGTTCTTTTGGAACGTTAGAAGCTTTCGTTATTATTCGCTTCGTAACCACCGAGCAATTTCAGGGATTACAGAGGCCCAGACAGTGAGTCTTTTTAAATCGAAAGTCGGCCTCGAAAAAGCGAGGCAATTAAAAGAGCTAGTCCGAGAGGTCTGGGCTCTGCCAGAAGAGGTGATTATTTCTGTGATGGAGGTCGAGTGCATGGAGGCTAATTGCCCGGACTCGGAGACCAACATCGTTTTGATGTCTGACGGGTGCGAGGCACGCTTGTTCAAAGTATACAAGCCGCTAGCTGAGGTAACCTCTGATGATCTGGTAGGTCTAAAAGAGGTGTCGTAGTGGTGTCCTTGTTATTGGAGGACCAAATTAGTGGAGGACCAAATTTTTTAATGCCAAAGTTTGGATCTGGGTTTTAACTTGAAGAGTAATGTGATGAATAAACTACCTGTGACTGTGTTATCTGGCTTTCTAGGAGCGGGAAAAACAACTCTGCTTAGTCATATTCTCAATAACCGCCAGGAAAAAAAAGTAGCGGTAATCGTGAACGATATGAGTGAGATTAATATCGACGCTTCTATGATAACAAACGAAGTTTCACTCAACAGGAGCGAGGAAAAGTTGGTCGAGATGAGTAATGGTTGCATCTGTTGCACATTACGCGAGGATCTATTAATCGAGATCAATAATCTCGCGGCCGAGGATCGGTTCGATTATCTCGTGATTGAGTCGACTGGGATTTCGGAGCCCCTCCCCGTAGCCGAGACCTTTACCTTTGCTGGTGAGGACGGGATGTCACTTTCAGACGTCGCCGACCTGGATACCATGGTCACTGTGGTCGATGCGGTGAATTTTCTAAATGACTACGATGAAGCCAAGTACTTGCAGGACACCGGTGAGTCCCTTGGTGAGGACGACGACCGTTCTGTCGCCGACCTTTTGGTCGATCAAGTGGAGTTCGCTGATGTGCTCGTCATTAGCAAAACGGATTTGGTTGAACCCTCTGAGGTGGCAAGGCTCTCTGCGATATTAAGGACATTGAATCGTGAAGCTAAAATCATCCCCGCATCGGGAGGTGAAATCGACCTCGATCATGTCCTGAATACGGGTCTGTTTGATTTCGAAAGGGCTCAACAAGCGCCCGGATGGCTCCAAGAGATGCGGGGGGAGCACATCCCCGAAAGCGACGAATACGGCATCAGCAGTTTCACCTTCACCGCGCGCCGCCCGTTCCATCCCGAGAAATTTTATGAGCTTCTACATAATACCGAAGAGTTTGGGAAATTGTTGCGTTCGAAGGGCTATTTCTGGTTGGCATCTCGACCAGAGTTCGCCGGGCAATGGAGCCAAGCGGGCGGCGTAGCCCGGTATGGTTTCGCTGGCATGTTCTGGAAATCTGTTCCCAAAGAAAATTGGCCCACTGACCCTGACTATCTTGCGTCAATCAAGAAAAACTGGGTAGAACCATTTGGTGATATGCGCCAGGAACTTGTATTTATCGGTCAAAATTTAGATGAGGAAACCATGACCGACGCCTTGGGTCAGTGTCTTTTATCTGACGACGAGTTGTTGAAAGGCAAAGAACATTGGGCAACGCTTCCTGACCCGTTTCCTGATTGGTCCGAAGCCGCATGAATGCATCCCATGCATCTATGCAATCGGACCTCGGCTTCGCGAAGAGAGGTCAACATGCCCGGGGCACTGGACCGGAGATACTGACCGAAATCTATCAAGACACGGTTAATATTGCGATTTGGGAAACTGAAATCTCTGCCAAGTTGGAAAGCGCCGTCAAAGCAGTTATGGCCTCGTCGTACGATCTTCAGCTATCTGAAGTGATCTCGATTAAATCCGCTGAGGACCAGCTCCAGAAGATTTTGGGTGTGGAGGATGCTTTTGTAGAGTTGCGTGCCGATGTATTAGAACTGGTGGATATGTTCTGTTGTCTATTCGGTCTTGAAAGAACGGGTCTGAGGCTCGCAACCTTAAATCGTGCGATGTGTCCTCGATTTCATGTTGACCATGTTCCTTGCAGGCTGTTGAAGACCTACACAGGCATCGCAACGCAGTGGATTCCTCATGATGTCGTCGACCGTACGAAGTTAGGCGTAGACCGTCACAACCAACCAGATGAGCTGTCGGGACTGTTCCAAAGCGAGACAGATATCGAGAATCTCCAGTCCGGTCAGGTTGCTTTGCTCAAAGGTGAGCGATGGGAGGGTAATGAGGGTGCAGGACTGGTTCATCGTTCCCCAGGTCTTGATGAGGGTGAGCGTCGACTTCTTCTCAGCTTAGATTTCTGCTGAGGCTATTTTCATCGTTTTGGGAACTTTTCCTAACGTAATGAGACTGCGATGCCACTTACTCTGAATTCAACATTTTGACATTACCGAAGTATGAGGTGTTAAAAGTGAAACTTGGCTGACGCAACGAAATTGCAATGGTATGCATTTTCATTTAAGAAAGTTGCTCTGAATATCTGAGCCAGTTTTTCCAGCCACCAAACCGGGTGATATCTTCTGCATCCGTCAAACCGTTAGTTTCACAAATAAATCCGGTATACCAATTACCATCATCTAGCTCGACTTTACCCAAACCCAAGGGGGCGGGAATTTCGATTAGAAAACTACCTAGTTCATCGGTCGGAATCTGCCACACCTCTACAGCAATAGAGGCGCCGATCTCATCGTTTCTTACCATACCTGGCCTCGATGGCGCGCTACCTCTAAGCGCGAAAAGCTGATACCTAGGCGCTGTCTGGGCTCGCTTAACCAAGGTTGCGCCTCGCTGTGTTAGCTGCCAATTAAGAGGTAAATCTTCGAGGTGGGCCCCACAGACGACTACTTCGACGGTCGTGTGATTTCTTTTCTTGGCTGCCATGCTCTTGGGCTTGTTTAAGCTGCTTGCTCCGAGCGGAGTCGTGAAAATTTCCTCAAATAAATTTGCAATTGAAAGTAAGGAGCGATCATAAAACTTCCTATTCGATAACGTTACGCCGAAAGGCTTTTTTGATTTCGTTAGACCAACCGGGACTGAGACAGCTGACATATCAAAAAGATTCATGAAATTTGTGTAATATCCCAATCGGGTGTTAAGTGCTATCGGGTCCTCTACCATCTCGTCAATGCGGTAGTGTCTACCGGCCGTCGGAGTCAGGAGGCAGTCGGCTCCATCGAGGCTCTCAAGTGCGGTTTTTTTTAATGCCTGTAATCGATACTGCTCTTCGAATAAACCACTCGCTTTTAGATCCTTTCCTTTCTCGATTATCCCTCGTACAACAGGGTGGATAATATCAGGGCGGTTGTCGACTATGTCTTTGCAGGCTAGATACCGCTCGGTCACCCAGGGACCCGAGTACAGCAGCTGTGCAGCTTCATCAAATGGCGAATAATCAATTTCAATTAGCTCTATGTTCGCGTGAGACTGAAGATCGTTGATTGCTCGCTGGTACGCGTCTTCATATTCTGAGGAACCAAAAAATTGGATTTGGTCATCACGCAAAATAGCGATATTAAGTTTACCCGCTCTTTTGCCGTAAAACGTATGACTATTACTAAATGGATTTTTCCTACTATACGCGTCCGATTTATCAACGCCCTCAGCAATCGTTAAAACAGCAGCTGCATCATCGCAGGTAAACGCAAAAATACTCATGCAATCTAGGCTTCGACAAGCAGATAGCATACCGGTTGAGGAGAGTAATCCTATTGTTGGTTTTACTCCGATCAGGTTGTTGAATCCGGCTGGCACTCTGCCTGACCCAGCCGTATCAGTTCCAAGACTGAAGGTGCTTAATCCGAGAGCGACAGCAGCAGCTGAACCTGAGCTTGATCCTCCCGAAATATATTCTGGATCAAAAGTGTTCCGGCATGGTCCGTGAGGAGAACGTGTACCATTTAACCCCGTTGCAAATTGATCTAGATTCGTCTTGCCTACCGGGATCGCGCCAGCATCGATCAGTCGTTGGACCACTGATGCTGATTTTTTTGGTACGTAGGCAGATTCGGGGCACGCTGCGGTCGTGGATATACCTGCCAGGTCGATATTATCTTTAACCGCGAAAGGGATGCCCCAGAGTGGATGATTCGCTATAGGTTTTTCACTTAGGGCTTCTAGCCAGATGCTCTGTTCTTCTTCGGTGAGAACATGAATCCAAATGTTGTGATGAAAAAATGATGTACATTGTTGCCTAACTTCGTTCATCAATTCATGAGGCGTGAGCATTTTGTTTAAATATGCGTTCCTGAGTGAATTCAGCGTCATATCGCGAATCATTTGTTCTCCCTGAAACAGGTTGCTTTTTATTTTTGAGTAGTGTCATTCTGGTTTATAGACCATTTCCCTTCTCACATCGGGATATCGGTCCTAACTGATGAACGGTTTGGATCAACTAATCGCTTTGGCTAATTCTTTTTGAAGATGCGACTAAGTTTCTCCTCGTTGGACCGTTCGCTGTTTAGAGCGCTCGTAGATAACGCTTTAATGTTCGACAGTTAATCATTTCATAATGATGCGATATACTGCTTTTTTTGAACTACCCTGATGCGTTTATCGCAACACTAAACTAGGTACGTGAATCAACCATGCGATATGCACTCCCATTGCATTATGTAGAAGCAATTAATAAGGCTGGATCGATTCGAAAAGCTGCAGAGCGACTTTCGATAACTGCATCCGCATTAAATAGACGTATTCTGATGATGGAAGAAGAATTAGGTGTGGAGTTATTTGAGCGTCAGCCTAAGGGGGTCTGTTTGACATCTGCCGGCGAGTTGTTCCTGCAGATGTCTAGAATGCACTTAGCTGATCTGGAACGAGTCAAAAGCCAGATAGCAGATTTGACAGGCGTTAGACGAGGTCATGTCTCAATAGCGTGCAGTCAGGCTCTTGCTACCTCATTTGTGCCAAAACAAATCGCAAGCTATCGAAAGAAGTATCCCGGCGTAACTTTTAATGTGTTTGTTCGTGACCGCGCCGAAGCTGAAAGAGCTGTGATCACGATGCAGGCTGACATAGGGATAGTTTTCGAGCCAACACGGCAAAGCGATTTTCAAGTTATTCATACCGAGTTACAACCACTCTACGCCGTCCTTCACCGACAACATCCGTTAGGAAACCGAACAAGTTTGCGTCTAGGCGAATGCCTAAACTACGATGTGGCCCTGCCCACCAGCCCCATTGGCGTGCGCCATTTACTGGAGGTCGCGCTAAAAAATAGCTCACGGTCTCTTGAGCCAGTGATGGAGTCAGACAGTTTTGATCTCCTGAGGCAATATGCTCAATATGAACAAGTGGTAACCTTTCAGATAGCTGTCGGACTAGACGAGCTGCATGGGTCTGACGGCTTGGTTGCGATCCCGCTTGATTTAAAGGACGTGCCGCCAGGCATAATGAGTATCGGCCAATTGAGGCAACGGACCCTTCCGGTTGCGGCCGCCAAGTTTGCTAATCAACTCACAGAAGCGCTCGAGCAGAGTTAAAAAATCATAAACGTGAATGTCGATAAAATTTGGCGATTGAATGCAGGCAGATGCTTATCTGATCGTGGCTGAGCGCTCAACCGCATAAGAGACAGATCTGCCTAGCCACCATGATTCTGGCGAAAACTCAGGCTACGATCTACCGTTTCAACCTGATATAGGGTTGCGTTGAGGATGCGGTCGGTTTTTTAACCTGGTCTCTGCGTATTTTAGAAAAGTAACCATTTAAAACTTATCTTTCCGCGAGCGTTGCCTTACCAATTAGTACGCAAGCTGCCTATTACGAAAGTCGAATCCAACCCGTACAGTTTTTTGCAACACAAAAGATCAAAAATAACAGCAGACAACAGCACTCTACTATTTTAGGTTTGTGGCTTCTGTAACTTTTTTGTTGGTCTGGGGCTCGAGGGCCATGATTCGTGCCAATTGTTTCCAGATCCGAGTCACAGCGAAATTTCTTATTATCGAGGTGAAAACGATGATATCTCGCTTACGACATAAAATTCCGACCTCGACGCGCTGGTATCAGCTCGGATCGTCTGCCACCGTTATTGTATCTGGACCTGCTATTTTGTTTGCGATTTGGTTCGTCGCTTATGCGTTCCAATTAGTGGACGCAAATCTGCTTCCTTCACCTGTATCTACTCTCGCCGACACGTGGCACAACATAGCCCGAGGAAACATGCTTGAAGACTTTTGGCACACGTTCGTGCGCGTAGCATACGCCTTCTTATTTTCCGCCGTAGCCGGGGTCCCCGTGGGAATTATACTTGGGGTTAATGATCGGGTGTATCGATCCGTGGAATTCCTAATAGATTTCTTCCGATCGACACCTGCGACTGCCATGTTCCCACTATTCCTGTTGCTGTTTGGCCTCGGTGATTTCTCCAAGGTAGCGGTTGCTGCGTTTGCAGGTTGGTTGGTTGTGGTCTTTAACGTTGCCTACGGCGTAATGAATGCGCGCAAAACTCGGATGCTCGCTGCGAAATCAATGGGCGCTTCCCGGCCGCGTATTTTCTGTGACGTTGTTTTCTTTGAGACGTTACCTCAAACCTTTGTGGGCATTCGTACCGGTATATCCATAGCCCTTGTGGTAATCATCGTTGCCGAAATGTTCATTGGTGCGACCGATGGTCTAGGGCATCGGATAATTGATGCGCAAATCTCTTACGACCTAACCGATATGTATGGATCAATTTTGGTGACGGGGGTCATGGGATACGGCCTCAATTTATTTTTTCTTGGAATTGAAAAACGACTTATCCACTGGTCGGGGAAATAACTCTGGCCACAAATACCCACCCTAAATACAGAGAGGAAAATTAGCATGTTTAAAAATCTAATTGCCGTAGCCGGCCTCGCTACTGTTTTAAGTAGCAGTGTCGTGAACGCTTGCGAGTCGTACGAGGAAGTAACCTCCGCATGGCTTCCGATTATGCAGACCACAGCCTACTATGTCGCTATCGAAGAAGGATTATTCGAAAAAGCCTGTATCAAGTTAGATTCCAACAAAATGCAGTCGCCAAACCATATCATCGACGCCTTAGTTGGTGGACGGGCGGATTTTGGTCCTCCAGGCGCTGCCGCGGGGATCGCTATGTTAGCCGAGGAAAAATTTCCCGGAACTTTTAAGGTCTTCGGCCTCCAAGGGGGCGGTATCAACATTGATCTGATTAATGATGGACTGATCGTTAAAAGTGGCTCACCTATCAAAAGCTTCTCTGATCTCGAGGGCTACACCATTGGCCATGTGCCCGGTATTCAGTGGAGGACAATTACTCGGCACCTAATCCGTTCCTCTGGCCTCGATCCTGATAAGCAGGTGAAGCTTGTCGATCTCGCCGTCCCACAACAGGTGCCGGCAGTATTGGGAGGCAGTGTAGATGCGACGTTGTCACTAGAACCTGTTGGGTCTATTGCGGCTGCGACAGACGGTGCGGATCGAGCTGTAATAAATCCGGTTGCCGGTGTGATTGCCGATCCGTTCTACTCGGGTGCAGCGGTGTTGACAACCAAGTTCATTAAAGAAAGACCGGCAGTCGCCAAGAAAATCGTAGAAATCATTGATGAAGCGACTTCGCTAGCAATGGCAAATTTTGAAAAGTACAAGGTAATTATTCCGAAATATACGGCTATACGAGATACACAGCTCGAGCTTCTAGCGAAGCCATATCTTCGGAGTTTCAAAGATCTGAATGAGACAGATCTCAATTCTTACCAAGCGTTCGTAGATGTCTTCTACTCTGAAGGGGTTATGAAAGAAAAAATGGACGTTCGAACAAAGATCCTTAAAGCAAGTGACTTCGGCGATAGCTGACGCTTTGCAGTGAGATGGCTGGGGGCGTAAACCATTACCCTCCGGTCATCTTTGGATGGTCTTGGAATAATTGGTGATCAGGAGGTAACCCGAATATGAGACAAGAGAAGATACTCAGCCCGACTGATCCTGGCAAACGCAAGGGCACAGACACACGACAGAAGCCTGCCACCGCAGCAAAGAGTCGTAGAGGTCGGCTTTTAATTAAAGATCTCAAAAAGGCGTTTGGAGGCAAGGTTGTCTATGACGGCTTCGATCTGGAACTAGAGCTCGGGACATTCACGAGCATTTTTGGCCCCAATGGGTGTGGTAAAAGCACCTTGATAAATATGATTTCTGGACTGATGCAACGCGATAGCGGTGAGGTCTTATATGACGGAGCCACTATTGAAGAGACTAGTATTTCTTACGTTTTCCAAAACTATCGTGAGGCATTGTTTCCTTGGCGCAAGGCAATAGATAACATCCGTTACCCAATGGATCGGAGAGGTTATTCAAGACAAAAACGCGAGGAACGAATTGAACAACTAATTGAAGATTTCGGTATCAAGATCGATTTAAATGCCTATCCTTACATGTTGTCTGGAGGGCAACAGCAAGCTGTATCAATTCTTCGGGCCTTAGCGACAGAGCCCGAGGTTTTATTTCTGGACGAGCCGTTCTCTGCGCTTGATTATGAAATGACGCTACTGATGCGTGAAAAGCTCCAAACTATTTACCAGAAAACTAAGACAACTATGATCCTAGTTTCTCACGATCTTGAGGAGGCAGTCCAAATGGCGGATAAAGTATTATTGTTATCAAGACGTCCGACAAACGTAGCTGCATTGGTTGACAATAATTTGGCTCGACCGCGCGATGCTAGCACGCTCACCGAACCAGAGTTTGTCGAGTTACGCAGTCGCTGTTTGAAAATATTCCAGAAAGAAGCAAAGGTGAACGAGCTAAATAGCTAGAGATTGGAAGACGGTTGTAAATGGCAGAGGATAAACGGACAGAAAGTAGCCCTCGCGGGTACCACGATATTGGGGGTGACCGTGCTGGCAACATACCAAAGGCTGAGCTCCCATGGATGCATTGGGAGAAGCAGACTGAGGCAGTGCGTAACCTCTTAGGTGACGGGACGCGGCGCATAATTTCGCTCGATGAGATGCGACGAGGCTTTGAAAATTTTGGCGCAGAAAAATACAAAACACTCTCATTTTACAGACGCCGTCTCGAAGCAATGATAGACATTCTGATTGAAAAAGAAGTGATCTCCGAGGCGGCTCTCAAGAGCGCTATCGAACATAAACGTAAGATTTGGGAGAGGACTTCAAAAGAAGTTGGTGACCCTTGATGCATGGGACCAATATCCGAAATCGGTTCAAACCTGGGGATACGGTGAGGGTTTTACACCTTCGCAAATCAGGTCACGTAAGGATTCCGTTTTATGTTCGAGGTAAGTGTGGTGAGATTGTGAATTACTGCGGGAGTTATCTAAATCCAGAGGATCTTTCCATCGGGCTTACCAATGGCCCAGTTAAGGACCTATATCGAGTAAAGTTTAGCAAGGCAGAGCTATGGCCCGATGATAGCCAATCACTCGGTTATACCTTGATTATCGAAATTTACGATCATTGGCTGGAGCCAGCAGAATTCGTCAGAGGTATCGAATGATGACGGGGGATGGAAAAGGAAGAGGTCATTACCACGATGACCACGAGGCCCTCGTTGTGGAGGATGATGCTGGCAATCTCGAGGGACAAATCATCATAGATGCGTTGCAATCCGTGTTGATCGATCGTGGGCTTCTCACAGCACCTGAGGTCCTAAGAGAAATCGAAAAACTTGAGTCACCTGGGATTCACCTCGGAGCCAAAATAGTGGCTCGAGCATGGGCAGATGGTAGTTACAAGGCCCGACTTTTAGAAAACGGAAAGCAGGCTATAGGCGAAATCGGAATATCAGTGGGTGAGGCACAGATAGTCGTCGTAGAAAACACTCCCACGATACACAACTTGATTACTTGTACTCTTTGTTCATGCTATCCGAGATCGATATTGGGTCAGCCGCCGTCCTGGTACATATCTAAAGCCTACAGAGCGAGAACAGTCAGAGAACCGAGGGCAGTACTCGCTGAATTTGGCACTATTTTGGATAACGACGTCGAGCTCATGGTTCACGATAGCAATGCAGATATGCGGTATCTCGTATTACCCGAGCCCCCTGATGATCTCCATGACCTAAGCCCTACCGAGATCGAAGAGTTTGTTACACGAGACCGACTAATCGGCGTTATCAGATAGATCGCGGTATTGGAAATCATTCAGAAGGAGTAATATAACCATGCCGAATATTTCAGCTGATCCTTACGCGTGGCCTTACAACAGCGACTTAAGACCAGAAAATACAGCCCTAATAATAATCGATATGCAGACAGATTTTTGTGGGCCGGGTGGCTACGTTGACAGTATGGGTTATGACTTAAACCTAACCCGTGTCGCGATTGAACCGATCAAACGTGTTCTCGATCTTATGCGTCAGAAGGGATATCACATTTTTCATACCCGTGAGGGTCATCGAGCGGATTTAACTGATTTACCGGCGAACAAACGGTGGCGTTCTCAGCAAATCGGCGCTGGTATTGGGGATGCAGGCCCCTGCGGACGTATCCTAATAAGAGATGAACCTGGCTGGGAAATTATTGATGAGTTGAGTCCTGAGAACGGCGAACCAATTATCGACAAACCCGGGAAAGGTAGCTTCTTTGCTACAGATTTGGAATTGATGTTACGGGTCCGGAATATTCAAAATTTAGTGCTGACTGGAATAACCACGGATGTTTGTGTGCACACAACTATGAGAGAGGCCAACGATCGTGGGTTTGAGTGTCTCGTACTCGAGGACTGTTGTGGTGCTACTGACCGAGGAAACCATGAGGCGGCTATTAAGATGATCAAGATGCAAGGGGGTGTATTTGGTAGTGTCTCCGACAGTCCGACATTCGTTTCCCAAATCCCCTAGATAGCGAGCCTTCCCAATTCAACATTCTGAACTGAGGATACCAACAGGTCAGTTGCGAGTTGTGGGAGTCCGATTTGCTTATTTGACATGGAATTTACCCGCGAGCCTGACCCGAAAGATGTTCGGGCACTTGTACACATGGCGAGGAAATTTCCTCGATAACACTTTTTGACTCTGAATTGGAGACGTTACTTGTGAAAATTGTAATTAGTTTGATGGGCTTATTCGCCAGTGGTCTAGCTTTCGCTCATCACCCGTTGAACGGTATGCCCATGGAAACATTTCTTCACGGAGTATTGTCAGGTATCGGGCACCCATTGTTGGGGAGTGATCACCTAGCATTTATACTTTTAGTTGGCTTAGTCGCTTTTGGGTCGGGTGTCCGAGAGAAATTCCTGGTCCCGAGCGTATTTGTTTCTGGTTCGATTCTGGGTTTAATGGCAGGCTGTTTAGGTATTGGCGGTTTCTTTGTCGAGCCAGGTGTAATGTTGTCGATCCTATTGCTCGGCGTCTGTGTAGCTGCCGGTTGGACTCAGCAGATATCGTTTAGCACCCTGCTTGCTGTTATTGGTGTATCTGGCAGTCTCCACGGAATAGCATTCAGTGGTGCTCTTATTGGAGTGGAGACTGCAAACACAGCCGTCCTAGTGGGTTACTTGTTGGGTCTGGCGGGCACGTTGGCAATTCTGGCTTTGGTCGCAGGATATGGATTCTCTAGTATGGGAAAAGCCACGTATGTTCTCGATGATTTAAAGCCCAAATTAATAGGCGCAGCCTTGGCTGGTGTTGGCGGCTTCATAATTTTTGAAGAGCTGGAAGGTGTTGCTCTAACTATGGCAGGGTTGGGGTAACCATAGCATTGTTTTCCCGAGGTAGTAGCAGTGCTGTGATTGACGCGGACGCGATCAAAAGAGCCGATATCCATAAGCACGCCTCCAATCCAGTCCATTGATACAGAGCCCCAGACGCAATGGTTCCAGCAAGCCGGCCGCCCGCGTTAGCCATATAATAAAACCCGATATCGAGGCTCGCCCCATCGGCTCGCGCGAAGCGGACGATCAGGTAACTATGCAGCGCCGAATTCGCGGCAAAAAGAAGTGCGAACAGCAACAGACCGAACGTGACCACATACACGATCGGAAAATCACGAGTCAAAGCCATCGCAATACCTGCCGGTATCAGTGCAAGCAGGCCACCAAACATCACCAGTTGTGCCTTCACTGCCTGAGGTGCCTGGTCTCTCCCTGTTAACTTAGGAGCCACCGCCTGGATAAACCCATAGATGATGATCCAGGACGCCAAATAGGCGCCGACCTGCCAAAAATCCCATCGAAGTGTCTCATGTAGAAACACGGGAAGCGCTACGACAAACCAGACATCACGTGCACCAAACAAAAAGAAACGCGCGAGGGATAGGCAATTCACCGCCCTCGATTTTGAAAAGATCTGACTGAATTTGGGCTTATTTTTCATGACACCAAGTTCTCTGCGTAACAGCAGGAGACTCAATAGCCAGACGAGGGTAAGCATTGACACCATTGCTATCACCGCGCCCTGGAACCCAAAAAGTGACAATAGAAGGGCGCCAATAAAGAACCCAGCGCCCTTCAACGCATTTTTAGAGCCCGTTAAGAATGCGACTATCCGATAAAGTCCACTATCTTGATCTCTCGCGATCAATTTCATCGAGCCCTTCGCGCTCATCTTATTGAGGTCTTTTGCGATTCCAGAGAGTGCCTGCGCCACCATCACCCAGACCACGGTCAACATCCTTTCAGGCACAAGCAGCATCGATAATGCCGCAATTTGTATTAAAAGTCCGATTTGCATCGTGCGATTCAGCCCAATCCGTGCGCCTAACCAACCACCGACAGCGTTGGTTACGATGCCGAAGAATTCGTAGAACAAAAAGAGAGAAGCGATCTCGAAGGGTGTAAAGCCTAGGGTATGGAAATGCAGCACCACCAGCATACGGAGCGCCCCATCAGTCAGCGTGAACGCCCAATAATTCCCTGTGATCACTGCATAATCGTGGAGTCTAGAGTCCACGCTTCGCTCCGGCATAAGCAGCTAACTCAACCAAACGGTTCGCGTACCCCCACTCGTTGTCGTACCAGAGATAGAGCTTTAACTGCGTATCATTGACGACCAAGGTTGAGGGCGCGTCGACAATACTTGAGCGGGGGTCAGTCTTGTAGTCAACCGAGACCAGTGGGCGTTCTTCATAACCTAAAATACCGGACAGCGATGTTTCGGCTGCCCACTTCAACTTTTCATTGACCTCTACTGCAGTTACCGGACGCTCAAGTTCGAACACACAGTCAGTAATCGATGCGTTCGCTAGAGGTACTCTTATCGCATGTCCATTTAGGCGGCCACGTAATTCAGGAAAAATCTCGGCAATAGCTGTCGCACTTCCTGTCGTGGTCGGGATCAAGGACATACCGCATGCACGCGCTCGTCGAAGATCTTTATGTGGGGCATCTAAAATTGTTTGCGTATTCGTGATGTCATGGACGGTCGTGATCGATCCGTGCTTGATACCAAATGATTCATGAATCACTTTGATCGCGGGGGCAATGCAGTTCGTCGTACAACTGGCCGCGGTGATGATTGGGTATTTGTCCCTTGAAAACAACGCGTGATTTACACCCATCACGACATTGAGGACCTCCGGTACTTTGATCGGTGCAGCGACGACCACTTGATGGATTCCTTTGTCCAGGTAGGGCTTTAAGGCATCAACTGATTTGAACTTGCCGGTGCACTCAAGCACTAAATCGCACCCTGTGAAATTTACATACTCGAGCGTTTTTTCTGAGGTGACCTTGACCGATTTTCCGTTAATTACCAGCTGATTATCGTTGGCTGAGACTGGCGTATCCCAGTGCCCATGAATCGAATCAAAGGCCAACAAATGTGCGTGTGTTGATGCGTCGCCGACGACATCGTTTACATGAACTAACTGCAGTTCGGGGTGCCGCTGCAATGCACGGATTGCGAGCCGACCAATCCGACCAAGTCCGTTGATGCCGATGCGCATACATAAACTCCTTAGTGGTTACCGGTATTAGCTTGCAAGAGCGCTGGTGAGCACAAATCTTTCCGCCCCTGACAGCAATCCTCCAACAGAAAATCCAATAGTTCGCGTACCGCAGATGGCTTGATCCGATAACGCATGAAACGCCCCTCTCGCTCGCCAAAACATAAGCCTGATGTCTTGAGTTCCTTCAAATGGAAGCTCGCCTGAGGGGGCGCAAGGCCGAGCGATTCGGCGATTGAACCTGCTGTCATGCCGTGGTCACCAGCTTGCGCAAGTTGCCGAAAGATCGCTAGGCGCTGTGCTTGCCCGATCGCCTGGAGGCATCGCACGGCAATAGTAGTGTCCATCATAAAGCTCATCATTTTGATATTTCATGAAATATCAAAATAAAAGAGAGATTGCCGTTTGACAAATGAAGTTTTTGTTACGTAAGTGCATCGGACCTTGGTGCAGGTTTTAGTCCCTTACCATTTGTGGGCGTAAATGTGTGCTTAAGCCACTATCTTAAAACTTAAAACGATAATATCATTTCATGGGTGATTTGGGAGACGGTGCGCCTGCTGTCGTATCAGTGCCTTTAGACCTTGGAAGTTCTTACCCTGATCCCAATACCTTAATAAAGACATAACGGGATGCGAGCGAGAGTTGCCCGCGTAGACGCGCTGCGTCAGGGGGGGTTCCTTTTCATCTGAAGCGATTCTGAGTGCTTTGAGTTCTGCTTCTAGTTAAACGAGTTCCGCGGTCGCCGGATAGAAAGCTTATTCTCCGACGGTGATCGATAGACCTCCGATTTGGGTGGTGAACGTAGGCTGCGCGTTAGAGGAAATGAGAATGGAAAAGATAGTTAAAGCATTTGAAAAAAATGGATGGGTCGCGTTAAGTAAGTTTGGGTTTGGATTACTCGACGACACAAAGAACGCGCTTAAATTTGCTCCAATCGAGTACAAGTATTTGTTGAGCATTCTATTGGCAGCGATGTGGTGTATCGCATTTGGTATCTACACAGTCGAACTGCTCTATATTGGGCATAACATTATCGGACATTGGGTGATCATCACGGCGGTATTCTTTACGTTCTTTGTGTTCAAAACAGAAAAGGCCCGCACTCCAAAGTCTTCGCGAAATATGGTGAAGTGGGATCTGGAAAAAGAAGGATAATGGGTTAAGGGACGATGAAGGGTTTCGTTGCTTAACAAGGTTTGCCAAAATTCATACAATAATTAGTTATGCCTGCTACGGTTAAAATCTCGGCTGATTTTTCCGTACAAACACCTTGGCAAGAAGGGATATCGGTCCGTAATGAAATAAGCGTATGAGCCTTTTAGATTTCCGCCATTGCATTTATCTAAACCGTTTTTACCGCCTACATACTCGTAGTCTTCATTAAATAAACCGTCATAAGCACCGGGCGGACCTCCGGTGGTCCGCTCACCTGACTTCAACGCCCACCCAGTTTTTTTGTTCATTGGAAGATAATGGACTTCGAAACCGTCTCCCGCATACCCCACCAACGAGCTGCCAGAGACACTTAACAGGTGTTCTGCGATCCCATGGTAGTGATATAAGCCGCCCCGTCCAACATGTCCGTTATTGAAATCAAGACCCAGCTTACCGGGCGCTCCGAAGATATCTAAACTCCAATTTTTATCGCCCGTGCGGCTGTGTCCCTGCTTAGCTTTGGGATCCCAGTAACCGGCCGTGTTGGGTCTGAACTGCACACCGTTCACCGCGATTCCCATCGTCCCTTTTATGGGTACAGGTATATCTCCTTTGACTGGCTTTAAGGGTATACAAACGTTTACTTGTTGCTCTTGGACTGCATTCGGGTTTCCTCGATTGGGAAAAGTCCCTATTGGATGGTCTGGAATCCCGTTGGTAATGAAGCACCTCTTTCCGTCTGACACGTTTATATTCAGGTAATGCTTCGGTGTGCTCCAACCCAACGAGGAAATCAAAGCTAAAGTCGGAACAAATATAGCTAGAAAGAATTTCATTGTCTGAGTATAAGCCTGCCTGCGTTGTTTTTCTGTAATTAGGTTTTGGTCCCACAATCTCTGGTACGGAAACAACGGATCTATCTCTCTTTCATCGCTCGCTTGACCGATAACATCAAAAGTTCATGAAAATTTCACGGGTTTGTCATTTTCAAAACTCATCTTAGCTTTTCTTTTTATTCGCGAGAGTACTATTCAACCAATTTTTTGCCTGCTTAATTCGTTCCTTCGCCGAACAACCCAGTTTCGTGCATCGCCCTCGCGGATTTTTTTGTCATCAAATATTCATATCGATTGACTACTTTACTAAACGTGTCCTAGGGTGTTGTTTGGACAATGCACGCACCTGAAAAGACTATAAACCCTAAAAATTAGGAGATATTTGATGTCGACGTACTTCGTAACAGCGAACTACACGAGTTCCGCAATGAAGGGAATGATCGAAAACCCTCATAATAGAGAAGAGGCCATCAGCGGGTTACTCGAAAAAATGGATATCGCTCTTGACCATTTTTATGTTTCCGCCACAGGACATATTTTCATGGTGATCACAGGGAGCAACGTCAATGTTGGGGCCATGGCATTGGTCGTCGGGTCCACCGGAAGCGTCGAGAACACTTCTGCAGTCGAAGTTTTCACAGCAGAGCAGCACGTAGAGTGGATGAAGCTAGCAGGATCGACCACAGGTGCTTACAAACCAGCCAACTCCTAACTAGTCAGCATCTTAATTACTCAAAACCCCGCTCCGATGGGATTGGAGAGGCGGTGCGTCTCTTCAATTAATTGTTCTGCATTGACAAATTTTTACAGGTCGGTCTTGAGCTCCCAGAGCTCTGTAACCTGACCGTATTTATGTTGCATATCGTATAGGTTAACCGCGTGGCTTATTGGGTTCTGGTCAAACACGCAGTCCTCTACAACACAGACCCGGTAGCCCAGAGAAAACGCATCAACTACACTGGCCCGGACACAACCACTGGTACTCTCACCGACGATGAACAAACTATCGACATCCAGTCTCGTAAGATATTCATTCAGCCCTGTGTTGAAAAACGTACTGGCCCTCAGTTTCTTAATGAGGTTGTCAGTCGGTCTGAAATCAATTTCAGGAAAGATTTTATAGTCCTCCGCGCTAGCTTGTTTCCGGGGGCGTAGCGTTGCGTCTCCAGCTTTTTGGGACCGCTCAAAATCCTTTGTTGAAAAAAAGATTGGTAAGGCCTTGTCTCTGAACAGACTTATTAATTGATTAGTGGGCTCGATTGCCTGATAAGCCTGCTCTCCGCACGTTGCCGGGTATTGGTCGAGTAGACCGTCTTCTTGGACCGATCTATTGCCGCCCTCGAAGACGAGGTTATATAGATCAATAACTAATAACCCAGATTTCTTGGTTATCAGGGGCAGTGCCCTTTGTTGGGCTACCTTGGAGAGAAAGGGTTCGGGCATGTATGGGTCCCATACCCTTTTTTTGAGTCGGTCGTCAGACACCGGAATGCCTCTTGGGTTTCGATTTTGTGATAAGCGCGAAAGCAATAGGGCCAATCATCGTAATCATTAGCGATCGGAGGACGTGGAGTATCATGACTACGGCCAGATTCGCGTTTAGCGCCAT
>MDSV01234912.1_pt1 | contig 19857 bp, 17 predicted proteins | sample 810851 | NCBI WGS metagenome assembly MDSV01 (sample SAMN05326640, study PRJNA326480) | marine metagenome | isolation source: seawater | place: Atlantic Ocean: North East | collected 2012 | reverse complement strand
TATAAGAAACATTTTGTTTTTATTTGCAAAATTAATACATTTCTTTTTTTCAAGTAAAATATTACTTTTGCTTTTAAGTACGATTCCTTTTAAACCCACAGATTTACATTGAACAAATGTTTTGTATCCGACTGTTGGCAAATCTATTCTTAAATCTTGTTTCTTTTTAGGAAACTTAACTAGAACTCCTTTATTTTTAATCTTAAATTTTTTACATTTTCTTAACATCGCTTTTGTGCCACCTATTCCTTCGATGGCCATAACTTTGTTGTCTTTAACCACTGTCCCCTGACTATAATTGTACTGTCCTAGTCTATTTAGAGTTCTTATAGCTTTATTAATGTCTTTATTGTTTTCTTTATTTGGTTTCGTAGTTGTAAAATTGCCTTTTTTCAATGAAAGTTCTGGATTAAAGGTAAGTGAACTTATTGTTTTAATTTTTTCCTTAGAAAGAATTTTTATTATTTCTTTTAATATTGCTGCATCTCCAAGTTTAGAGCTTTTAATTATTCTCGGCATATAATAAATACCTTTTAAATCTAATCTTAACTTTGAAAAATTTGGTTTTTTGACGCTCCCAGCAAAAATAACTTTTTTACAGTTATTTTCTTGAAGAATATTGATAATTTTTCCAAATTGTCCAATGGAGACTGTAAAACAATTTTTCTCCTTTTTAAAAATTTTACTTTTGGTTAGATCAATAATTAAATATTTTTTTTTCTTTTTTTTAATTTTCTTTAAAATTTCTTTGGGAAAAGATGTTTCTCCAAATATTAATCCAATCATTATTCAGACAAAGGTGTACAAATAGGTCTTTTTTTATCTTTTTCTATAAATTTAGTTACCTCTTGTACCAATTCGTTAGATTTAAACTCACCATTAATTTTACTTAAGTTATCTTGTAGATTATTTGAGGCAAATATTTTTTTATAAGCTTGATCTAATTCTATAATTTTTTTGTTATCATATTTTTTTCTTCTAAGGCCTATTAAGTTAATACCTTTCAGGTAATTTCTATTTCCAAAGGACAGGCCAAATGGAATTACATCTTTTAAAACACCAGTCATTCCTCCTATCATTGCTAATCTTCCAATTCTTGTAAACTGTTGAACTGCAGAATTTCCTCCTATTACAACCGAATCTTCTATAGTTACATGTCCACCTAATGGAACATTATTTGCGATTACTACATTATTACCAATCATACAATCGTGAGCTACATGTGAAGAAATCATAAATAAACAATTGTTTCCTATTTTTGTTTTACCACCTCCGCCAGCTGTACCTGGATTAATAGTGACATATTCTCTTATTACGTTGTATTCGCCTATTTCTAAACTATTATTTTCACCCTTAAACTTTAAGTCTTGAGGCTGGGTTCCAATACTTGCAAATGGAAATATTTTTGTATTTTTCCCAATCTTAGTATTGCCTTCTACATGAACATTTGAAATTAACTCAACTCCATCATTTAATTCAACATTGGGGCCAACAAATGAAAAGGGTCCGATTTTTACGTCTTTTCCTAGTTTTGCTTTAGTATCTATTACACTTGACTTATGTATCATTTGTTTCTTTCAACTATTGTTGCTGCCCATTCAGCATCTGCAACTTTTTTTCCATCTATTTTTGCAACACCCTTGTATTTCCAAACCCTTCCGTGAGATCTAATGGCTTCAATATCTAAATGAAGTTCACAGTCAGGCATTACTGGGCTTCTAAATCTAGCTTTATCAACGCTCATTAAGTAAACTAATTTGTTATCGTACTCCTTTTTGTCAATTCCATCTGCTGTCAACGCAGCAGCGGCTTGACCAAAGGCTTCGACTATTAAAACACCTGGCATAACGGGTTGACCAGGGAAATGGCCATCAAAGAAAAATTTACCCTTTTTGATATGGACAATAGCTGTTGCTGATTTTAAAGGGACAATATTTATTAATTTATCAATCAATAACATCGGTTCTCTATGTGGAAGAAGTTTTTGAATATCTTCTTTAGTTAAAGTTTTTGCCATTATATTTTATCTTTCTTAAGAAACTCTTTTAAATTAACAGCAGGATAACCCATGACTGTGACGTTATCAGGAATATCTTTTACAACTCCACTTCCGCCTCCAATTTTTACATTATTTCCAATTGTTAAGTGACCAGATACCCCGGCCTGTCCTCCTATTGAAACATTGTTTCCAACTGTAGTGCTTCCAGCAAAACCAACTTGACCAGCTATCATACAATTTTTTCCAATTTTTACGTTATGAGCCATATGAACTTGATTATCTAAAAAAGTGTTTTCTCCAATCACTGTATCTCCTATCGATCCTCTATCTATTGTACAATTGGCACCTAACTCAACATTGTTATTTAAAAGAACTCTTCCAATATGAGGAAATCTAAAATTTTTATCTTTTAAAGGCACAAAGCCAAATCCTTTTACACCAACTTTGCATCCATCCTGAACAACAACGTTGTCGCCAATAATAGTATTCTTAAGAGTAATGTTTGAACCAATAAGACAATTTTTACCAATAAATACATTTTTCTCTATAATAGTATTACAGCCAATTATTGTCTTTGATCCTATTTTTACGTTTTTTCCAATTAAAATATTTTTACCAAATGTGACAGAACTATATTTAGAGGAAATATTAGAAGAATCAACAACTGTGTCATCAGGATAATCTAAATCTGCATTTGGATAAAACTTTTTAGAAATTTCAGCTGTAGAAAAAAGTACGTTTTTTACGATGATTTTTATGCAATTTTTTGGTAATAAAGTCTTAAGATTTTCCTTTGTAATACATGCTGCTGCCTTGGTGTTCATTGCCTGACTTTTATACTTAGGTGAGTTTAAAAATGTAATATCTTTAATACTGGCATTCTCCAATGTTTTGACATCAAATATTTTAATATTACCATTTTGAGTAACATTATCAGAAAGTTCATTTAAATTAAATGGACCTTGAGGTTCAAAAAAATTAATATTTAACATTAAAACTTAATTTAACTTTATAGATTTTAATTCTTTATTTAATAATTCAATTATAACGTTTGTTAAATCTACTTTGGAATTAGCAAGTATTACGTTTTTTTCATTGAATATCATCATTATGCTATTTTCATCCATATATTTTTTTAAAATTGGATTAAGAGCCTTTAATAAATCAGCTCTTGCACTGTTTTTCTTTTTTATAAAATTATTAGAAGCTGTTCTTCTTCTGTTTTGAAAATCCACATTTTTCTTTCTTAAAGCACTTACTTTTTTTTTGTAATCCTCGCTGGATAGAGATTTCTTTTGGTCTATTAACTCTGTTTCTTGTTTTTTTAATGCATTTGACTCATCTTTAAATTTTTTATCCTGAGTTTCGTATTCTTTTAATAGTTTTTGTTGCGCTCCACTACCCGCTCTGCTTTCGTTTAATACTTTTTTCAAATTTATGAAATAAATATCTTGTGCAATAACTTGATTGACTGGGCTTGTAAGTAAAAATAAAAATATAATAATATAAATTTTTTTCATTGTTAGAACGAAGTTCCAATTTGAAATTTGAATGTCTGTGTTACGTCACTTTCAGCTTTTGATAGAGCTTGTGCTAATACGAAATTTACTGGGCCAATTGGTGTATATAACTGTGTAGTAACTCCTATAGAAGATCTCAATTTACTTGAACTCCCAGCACTACTATCATAATCCACGGACCAAAGATTAGCTAAATCTAAAAAGGCAGCAACATCCGTTTGTGTCGCTTCAGGAAGTAAATTTGGCAACTGGGCTTCAAAATTTAAAGCACTGGCATAATTACCCCCGACAAAATCTCCTTGATCTACTGGTCCTATTTTTCCAGATTCAAATCCTCTTAATCTTTTTGCGGGAACTTTTATTCTTTTACTTAATCTTACATCTTCATCTAAAGCGGTTATTGAAGATGCATAAAATTTTAAAGCTCCGATTACATCGTCACTAAATCCATGATATTTAGAATAACTAAATCTATTATAAAGAGATGGCTGATCTGAAAAGATAGGTAATCCTTGTGAAAAAGAAACTATACTCCCACTTGTAGGCAAAAAAGATCTGTCTCTTAAATCCATTTCTAAACCATAATTAAAATTAAATTCCGTGAAATTACCAGCCTGTTTTTTTAATTTATCTGATGCTGTTCCATCAACTCTTAAATCGTCGAAAGAAAGATCTAATCCTGGTGTAAAATATATATCTTCATATTGTTCGAACTTCGTGCCTAAATTAATATTAGTGATTGTATTTTCGTATCCAGAATCAGGCCTATCATTACTAGTGCTCGTTATCCCACCGTAAACTAAATTTCCACTATAATTATAGTTTGGATTGGAAAAACTTAGACCACCTCGCAATGACTCTTCAGAAGCACTTATTGTTGCGTCTACCATTAAGCCTCGTCCTAAATAATTGTTTTCTTGAACTGTAAAACTAAAACTTGTCCCCTCTGTACCAACACCAGCACCTGCAGCAATTTCACCAGTTGGTTTTTCCTCAACTGTAATATCAAGAACTTTAAGATCGTTTTGTGAACCATCAACAATTTTTTCTCTTACGCTTTTAAATATATTTCTTGCTTTTAATTCAGATATTGACTGATTTAATTTAACTTTACTGAATGGATCACCCTCGTCTAATAGAAGTTCAGATCTTATAACGGTTTCACTTGTAACGGTATTTCCAAAAATGTTCACTCTTTCAATTTGAATTTTAGGACCTTCAAAAACTTTAAAAGTTATATCAATACCGTCTTTGTCCACAATCTCATTTACAGAGGACTGAACAAACTGTAATTCATTTTGGTCTACGATGTTGTCAATTTTAGATAGTATTTTTTGTATTTTAAATGGAGAATAATACTCTCCGGCGAAAGATCTGTATTCATCTTTGAGGTCTACAAATAAGGACTTATCGAAAACAGGGTCTATATCGGTAGATAATTTCTTTATTCTAAATCTTTCACCAGCATTTATACTATATGTGAGTTCTATTTCAGTTTTTGTTCCTTTACTCTCTGCGCTAGTAGAAACAATTTCAACATTATAATATCCTTTGCTTAGATAAAAGTTTTTTAATAGTCTTTTATCTAATTCAATTCGTTCAGAATTTAAATAAACATTTTTAGAAATAAACTTCCAAAATCTATGTTCCTCAGAAGCAATCACATCACGTAATCTTTTAAATTTAATTTTCTTATCACCTATGAAATTAATTCTTGAAATTTTATATTTCTCACCTTTATTTACAGAAAAAATTAAGTTCAATCTTGTTTTATCTTGTCCTATTGGTTGGCTTCTAGCTTCTACTTCAGCTGAATAAAATCCTAAAGATTTATAAAATGATTTAACCATTTCTATATCTTTCTTTATGTCGCTCTCTACAAATGAACTTTTTTCTTTCAAAGATATGATTTGCAAAATTACTTCTTTATATTTTTTTGCCTTTTCCCCATCTATAATAATGGTGTTGATAATTGGGTTTTCTTCAACTGTAATGCTTAATGTATTATTTTCAAAACTTGTCGAGATTTTTGAGAAGAATTTTGTGTCATAAAGTTTTTTAATTATTTCATTTATATCATCTGTTGAATAATTTTTATTTAGTTCAATTTCTCCATAGACCTTTAAAGTTTCAGTTGAAATTCTTGAGTTTCCCTCAACTTCAAATTTCTTTAAAACTTCTGCATTTAAGGTTGGGTAAAATGACAAAATATAGAAAAATATTATATATAAAATTTTTTTCATTTAATTTTCTTTTTAATTATCTCTATTGTTTTTTTTCTCGCCCATTTATCTATTTCATAAATTTCGTTAATATTCGGTGATCTTTTTATAGCATATTTTTTGTAATCTTTATGCCTCAAAACTGCTTTAAGATAAAAATATATTGATTTAAAAGATATTAATCCATCGATAAATTTACTCACTAATACCTCATTACTAGCATTTAATATAATTGGTCCTGAACTATTTGATGAAAACTTTTTTAATAATGTAACAATTGGAAATCTTTTTTTATCAACTTGTATAAATTTAAAATTCTCAAATTCTTTCAGTATATTTTTATTTGTGTTGATAAAGTTTTTTTCATTAAAATTATTTTCAAATATAGCATTTGCAATTGGAATTTTCATATCAGTTTCATGATATAGAAATTTTGTTTGACCATTTTTAAAAAGAACGATCGCATGTATCAGTGATTGTGGGTGAATAATAATTTGATATTTTTCTCTTTTAAACGGAAAAAGCCTGTATGCTTCAATCTGTTCTAAAACTTTATTCATTAAATTTGAAGAGTCTATCGATATTTTTTTTCCCATTTTCCATTTTGGGTGCTTTATTGCATGATGTGCCTTTATTTTATTAAAATATTTAAGAGGCTTATTTAGAAAAGGTCCGCCTGATGCAGTTAGATATATTTTTTTTATATTCTTATCATTCGAATTTTTTGTTAGTTGATCAATTGAAAAATGTTCGGAGTCAATAGGAATTATTTTAGTTTTATTTTTTTTTGCCTGTCTTTCAATTAAATGCCAGCCACATATAACTGTTTCTTTATTAGCTATTAAAAGTTTACTACTATGACCAGTAAATTTAATAGTAGGTTCCAAGCCAGCAATACCAACAATTGAGGATATTGTTATATCTATCCTAATTTTTTTTAAGTTTAAATCTGTAAAATTATTTACAATTTTAACTTTATTTTTTTTAAATTTTTTTTTGACTTTTATATAAACTTTTTTATTTATTATAATGAAATATTTTGGTTTAAATTTTCTAATTTGTGAACATATTGAGTTATAATTAGAATTTGATGACAATAAAAAAATACTAAAATCTTTTAAATTTTTTTCAAAAATATTTAATGAAGTTTTGCCTATAGATCCAGTTGATCCTAAAATGACAATTTTCTTTTTCATGGAAATAATTTTAGATAATAACAAATATTAGCGACAATAATTGAAAACATCAAACTATCAATTCTATCAAAGATCCCTCCGTGTCCAGGCAATATTCTGCCTGTATCTTTTAATTTATCTAATCTTTTTAAGTATGAAACTAAAAGATCACCTGTTTGTGCTGAGAAAGACAGCAGTATTGATAAAAGAAAGTATTTAAACTTTAGAACATAACTATAATCTAAATTAAATAAAAGTTTAACCAACAAAGCTAATATAAATAATGACATAAAAGAAAAAATAAAAGAACCAAAAACTCCAGATAAAGTTTTACTAGGACTTATTTTTGTAAACTTTTTCCACTTAAAAATCTTACCAAATATGTATCCACCAATATCAGAACAAATTGTTAATATAATCACCCAAATTAAAAGAACAAAAGATGATGCTGTATCATTTCTTAAATGAAGAACTGAAAGTAATGCAACAACTAAAGCTACATCTAAGAAAATTATAGATAATTTTCTTTTGAATGCAGAGAATGCTTCAAAATTTGCTAAAATTAAAACTGCATATAAAAACGAAACAATGTAACTACCTCCAGCAAATATAAAAAAAATACATATTGGTATTAAAATTATTGATGTAATTATTCTTTTATATAAGTTACTCATATTTTTCCAAAGTTTCTTTTAACAGTCTTAAAATGTCTTAAAATATCATTAAAATCTTTTACTTTAAAATCTGGCCATAATTTTTTTACAAAGTATATTTCAGAATATGATAATTGCCATAATAAAAAATTACTTAATCTTCTTTCACCACCTGTTCTTATTAAAATATCAGGATCAGGTAAGGCCTTTGTATATAAATTTTTTTCAAATGCTTTAATAGAGACTTTAGTATTTTTTTTCTTTAATATTTTAAATGCGTTTAAAATTTCATTTTTAGAACCATAATTAATAGCTAAATTTACTCTAATTTTTTTACAATTTTTAGTAATCTTCATACTTTTATTTAAACAACTTTTAATCTTTTTTGGTAAAGATGATAAGTTGCCAAGGATATCAATTTTTACCTCATTTTTTTTTAGATTGTTAATCTCTTTATTAAAATAATCTTCAATTAATTTAAAAAGAAATGAAATTTCTTTTCTAGGTCGTTTCCAATTTTCAGTTGAAAAAGTGTAAAAGGTTAATATTGGTATTTTTTTTTTTATTGCCTCTTTGACTAAATTTTGGATTACTCCAACACCTTTTAAATGACCAAAATTTCTTGATTTACCCCTTTTTTTTCCCCATCTACCGTTTCCATCCATAATAACGGCAATATGGTTAATTTTGTTCATAAAGTAAGAATTTCTTTTTCTTTTTCAATTAAAATTTTTTCTATCTTTGAGATACTATCATCTGTATTTTTTTGAACCTGAGTTTCAAAATCTTTACTTTCATCCTCACTTATTTTTTTTTCTTTAAGAAGTTTTTTAATATTATCGTTGCTATCCCTTCTAATATTTCGAATTGAAACTTTGCCCTTTTCACCTAAATTTTTTAAAACCTTTGTTAATTCTTTCCTTCTTTCCTCTGTCAGTTGTGGAATGTGTATTCTTAATATTTGGCCATCAACTTGGGGATTGATACCTAAATTTGATTTTTGAATTTCTGAGTCAATGGCTTTTACATTGTTTTTATCCCACACTTGAATAGATATAGTTCTTGGTTCTGGTATAGTAACTGTTGCAATTTGATTGATGGGCATTTTTTGTCCATAAACATCAATTCTAATTAGATCTAACATCGATGGGTTAGCTCGACCAGTTCTTAAAGTTCCTAAGTCTTTTTGAAGAGAAATTATAGATTTGCTCATTTTCTGTGCTGCTTCGTTTATATTGAACATGGATCTTTCTAATCTATACCTTCACCAACTTTAAACCTAACAAAATCTAATACCTTGATTTCATCTTTTTCCGAATGCTCTTTAATGATATCTTCAACTTTCTTCTTTGTGTCTAAAATCCAAATTTGTTTTAGAAGAGCATTGTCAGAGATGAATTTTCTAATTTTGCCACTTGAGATTTTTTCAATCATTTCAGGTTTTTTTCCGCTATTTTTTAGTTCCTCTTTTATGATTTCAAGTTCTTTCTCTAGAATATTTTTACTTATGCCTTTTTCATCAATAGCGATTGGAGCTTGAGCTGCTATATGCATAGCCAATTTAGTACCTAATTCTTTTAAATTTTTCTTAGTGCTGCTGCTTAATTGAACAATAGAGACTACTTTACCAATATTTTTTTCAAGAGAATTATGAATATAAGCAAAATTGTTTCCCTTATCATCGAAAAACTTACTTCTTCTAATGGTAATTTTTTCACCGATTTTAGATATTAATGTTATTAAATTTTCATCAACGGTTTTTTGATTTTTCATTTTGCTTGATTTAACACTTTCTAAATTAGATTTGTTTTGAAAATTTATTTCTGAAATTTCTTTACAAAAAGAAATAAAATCTTTGTTTTTGGCGACAAAATCTGTTTCGCTGTTAATCTCGATAGCAGAAAACATATTTTCTTTTTCATAAACTAAAGCTAAACCATCTGCAGCTGTCCTTCCCATTTTTTTTGATGCTTTTGCTATGCCTTTTTTTCTTAAAAATTCTATAGACTTTTCTATATCACCGTTATTTTGATCTATAGCTAACTTACAATCCTTAAATCCAACACCGGTTATTTCTCTTAATTTTTTTATATTCGCTAGAGTATTGTTATTAGGCATATTAAAATACTTGCTTTAAAAATTAATTATTACTTTCTTTTGGTTTGGTTTTGTCCTTGTTGATAGTTTTAACGTCTTTATCATTAGATTTAATTTTTTCAGTACTAACATCTTTATTAATTTGCTTTGTTGAGGTTTGGGTAGCTATATATTTTTTTGCATCGACAATTGTTTCTTTTAAAAGTTCACAATATAAGTTTATTGATCTTCTTGCATCATCATTTCCTGGAATTGGATAATTAATTCCTGTTGGATCGGAGTTTGAATCTAAAATTGCTACTATAGGTATATTTAATTTAACCGCTTCTTTAACAGCAATTGATTCAATATTAGTGTCAATAATAAAAAGCATATTTGGAATCACTTTCATTTCTGATATTCCACCTAACGACCTTTTTAATTTATCTTTTTCAGCAGTAAGTTTTAAAATTTCCTTTTTTGTAAAACCTATATCATCGTCTTGAGATAAATCTTTTTCTAATTTTTTTAATCTTTTAATTGAGTTTTGAATTGTTTTCCAATTTGTCAACATTCCTCCTAACCATCTATGATTTACATAGAATTGGTCAGTATCATTCGCTAATTTTAAAACACTTTCTTGTGCTTGTTTTTTTGTTGAAACTATTAAAATTTTACCTCCACCTGAAATACATTTGTGTACTTCTTTCATTGCTTCTTTTATTAAATTTACTGTTTTTGTTAAATCAATTATATGAATGGAATTTTTTTCACCAAAAATAAAGTTTTTCATTTTTGGGTTCCACCTTAAAGTCTTATGACCTAAATGCACGCCAGCTTCTAAAAGTTGTTTTATCGATATCTCAGGTATATTCATATTTTTTCCGGTTTATCCTCCACAGCTTTCCTTTCGGACCGGCGGGATTTAACCCTATGCTGTGTGCGAAATTAACGATTTTTTATAATTTATTTTTAAAAAAATCAAGTTATTAAAAACTTATTTTTTCAACATATTCTTTGTCTTTGATGTGATTAAAAGTACCGACATTGAACTTTCTTAAGTTTTTAAGAGCAAATGTGTAAATTTTACTGGTTTTTTTAATTTTGATCTCAATTTTTGTATCTCCGTCCTCATTTAAAATTTTTTGCAGTTCATCCAGTTTTGACTGATTTTTTAATTCTATTGTTACTTTTTCATATTTCTTTTCCGTAAAATCATTCAAACTAGTTAAGCTTTTTACATTTATTCTCCTAGAAAATGAGTCAATGCTTGAGTTATCCTTTTGCAAAGTTAGTATAAATGATTGCGCAGCTTTAAGATTTTCGCGATTTGAGACCAAAAGATCAGAAAATAAGAATAGTTCAAATTCATTTTTTAAGTCACTAAATTTTATAATTGCAAATGGCGTACCTTTTGAACTTTTTTTTTCTTGAATAGACATAATTGTTCCAGCTACAAGTGCAGAACTTTCTGAACTATTAACAAAATTTTGAAAATTTTTTATTTTAATTTTATCAAAATAATCCTTGTAAACATTTAAAGGATGATCGGACATATAAAAACCTATTGAATGAAATTCATTCATCAGCATTTCATTATTTGACCAGCTATCTACATTGTTAATTTTAAATAATAGTTCATTTTCGTTTATGTTGTCTGAGAAAAGATTGTTTTGCTTACTTTGTTTTTCCTCCCATAGACTCTTATTAAACTGAATAATTTTAGGAATAGACTGTAATAAAGCATTTCTGTTAATTTCTAAATCATCAAAAGCACCAGATTTTGCAAGACCCTCTAACTGAAGTTTATTAATATCTTTGGGATTAACTCTATTTATGAAATCATTTAAAGATTTAAATTTTCCATTTTTTATTCTTTCATTAACTAAATTGGACACAGACTCTCTTCCAACACTTTTAATACCTGAAAGCGCATAAAATATTTTGTTTTTTTCCGGTTTAAAATCTGCAAAACAAGTATTTATATTTGGTCTTTCAATTTTAATATTGAGTCGTTTTAACTCTTCTACGAATTCTCTTAATTTATCTGTGTTAGATAGTTCGGTCGACATTGTAGCAGCTATAAAATCTTCTTTATAATAATATTTTAAATATGCAGTTTGATATGCAATAAGTGCGTATGCAGCTGCGTGACTTTTATTAAAACCATATTCAGCAAATGGCATTATTTTTTTGAATATGAACGCAGCAATATCTTTGCTTATATTGTTTTTAATCGCCCCATTGATAAATTTTTCCTCCTGTTTTTCTAACTCTTTTCTTTTTTTCTTTCCCATTGCTTTCCTCAGTATGTCGGCTTCACCCGGTGTAAAACCTGCTAGAGTTTGTGCTATTTGCATAACTTGCTCCTGATAAATTATTATTCCATAAGTTGGTTTAAGAATTTTTTCTAGACTTTCGTGAATATAATCAGGCTTTTTTATTCCATTTTTACAATCATTATAAATTGGAATATTATTCATGGGGCCCGGTCTATAAAGTGCCACGAGAGCTACTATGTCCTCAAATTGAGTTGGTTTCATTTGCTTTAAAGCAGATCTAACTCCCGAACTTTCTAATTGAAATAAACCAGTAGTTTCTCCACTTGATAACATTTTAAAAATTTCAGGATCATTTAGTGGAATGCCAGAAATATTTAAAATAATTTTTTTATTTTTTAACATTTCTAACGTTTTATTTATAACCGTAAGTGTATTAAGGCCTAAAATATCAAATTTTACTAATCCTGAATTCTCAGATGAGTGCATATCAAATTGTGTTGAGGGTAAAAGAAAGTTAGATCCGCTATCTTTGTATAACGGAACTCTTTCTGATAATTTTTCATCTGCTATTACCACCCCGGCTGCATGTGTTGCCAAATTTCTATTTAACCCTTCTAATTTAAGAGATAGTTCAATCAATTTTTTTACTTTAGGGTTTTGTTTTTCTTCCTCACTAATTCTGGGCTCCCTTGCAATAGACTCTTTTAAGGTAAGTGGTCTAGAAGGATCAAATGGTATCATTTTGCATAATTTGTCTACATGTCCATAAGGTAAACCAATGACTCTTCCAATATCTCTTAATGCCATTCTAGCTTTTAATTTCCCAAACGTGATTATGTGGGCAACACCGCCCTTATATTTTGATTTTAAATATTTAAAGACTAAATCTCTTTTTTCTTCACAGAAATCTATATCAAAATCAGGCATAGATATTCTGTCGGGATTCAAAAATCTTTCAAAAATTAATCCAAATTCTATTGGATCAAGGTCGGTTATATCTAATGAATATGCTACTAAAGAACCGGCCCCAGATCCCCTGCCTGGGCCTACCGGAATATTGTTCATTTTTGCCCATTTAATATAGTCTGAAACAATTAAAAAATAACCTGAATAATTCATTTTATTAATAATTTCAATTTCGTGATTTAGTCTCTCTAAATAAATTTTTTCGATTTTTTTCATATCGGATGTTTTGTTTTTTTTGAAAACATAATTTTTAAGTCTATTTTGTAGACCTATTCTAGATTGAGATAAAAGCTCCTCATTCTCAGTCAAATTATTTGAGATTTTTATTGAAGGTAAATTAGGAGGATTTTTTTTTAATTTGTAGGAAAACCTAAGAGGAAAATTATAATTGTTTTCCAAAGCTTCAGGAATATCTTTATAAATTTTTTCTAGCTCATCATCTTTTTTTAAGTAGTGTTGGTTACTGTACTTTTTTCTATTTTGTTCATCTACATACGTTTTTTCTCCAATGCATAACAATGCATCATGTGCCTCGAACATATCCTTTTCTATATAAAATACTTCCTGTGAAGCAATTAAAGGTATTTTAAATTTTTGAGATAAATTTAATAGTGTAAATTCAAAAGATTTTTCTCCATTGTCATTGTGCCTTTGAATTTCAAAATAAAATCTATCGACAAAAGAACTGCTTATTTTTGAAATAAATTCATCAATTTCCTTTTCGTTATTTTTTTGTACTAGCTTGTTAAAATATGAGTCTAAGCCTCCACTGGTAACAATCAAATCTTCATTATTGTTTAAAAGATCATTCAAGTCACAATGAGGAGGCATTGACTGTTCTACGTCCAAATAACTTTTTGATGATAATTTAGTAAGATTATTAAATCCTTTTTCTGTTTTAGCAAAAATTGGTATTTTACCGATTAAATTTTTAAATTTAAAATTTATTTGTGAGCCAATAATTGGATGTGTTCCCGCCTTGCTAATATCTTCAGAAAACTCGAGTGCACCACAAAGGTTAAAGCTATCATTTAGACCTATTGATTTAACTTTGTTTTCTTTGCAATATTTAGCAAGATCAACTATTTTAATTGCTCCTTCGCAAATTGAATATTGGGTATGTATCTTGAAATGAGTGAACTGTTTTTTTTCATTAACCATTATGTCTTTTTATATTACCATCGCTAATGCTTAAAGTATAATCTGCTTTTTTTGCAATTTCTCTATTATGGGTTGCAATCAAAACTATTTTATTTTTTTGTTTTAATTTTAAAAAATAAGAAAAAACTTCATTTGAATTTTTATTATCAAGATTACCAGTAGGTTCATCTGCTAATATAATTTTTGTATCCGTAATAAGTGATCTGGCAATTGCAACTCTTTGTTGTTCACCTCCTGATAAATCGGATGGAAAATGACTTAACCTATGGCTTAGGTTTACTTTTTTTAAAAATTTTTCCGCCTGTTTTATTGAATTATTATAATTTTGATTCCTAATCAAGAGAGGCATGGCGACATTTTCGATAGCTGTAAAATCTGATAACAAATTATTATTTTGGAATATAATAGATATATTATCTCTTATAATCTTGTTTTTTTTATCATCAGTAATGTCGAAAGTTGGCTGCCCTAATATAAAAATTTTTCCGTTAGTAGGTTTTTCTAAAAGAGCAATTAAATGCAGAAGTGTTGACTTTCCTGACCCTGATGGTCCGATGAGTGCAACTACTTTTCCCATTTCAATCGTTAGATCTAAATTTTTTAAAACTTTTACAACAATGTTATTATTAACAAAATTCTTTGTTAATTTTTCTATTTTTATTAAATTTTTATTCATATTTTAATGCTTTCACTGGTTCAATTTTCGTTACTGCGAGAGATGGAAAAAAAGATGCTAAGGAAGAAACAAATAAAGAAAAAAATGAGATTAATATAATGGAATTTGTGCTTATTTCACTTGGCATTTCATCTAAAAAGTAAACATCTTCTGGAAAAATTTGTAAGTTAAAAAATGATGATAAAAATAGTCTTATCTCTTCTATGTTTATTGAAAAAACAACTCCAAGCATTACCCCAGCTAATGTTGCTACTAAACCGATTAAAAATCCTGTTAAAAAAAAAGATTTTATAATTGATTTTTTTGAAAGTCCTAATGCTTTTAGAATTGCTATCTCTTTTGTTTTGTTTTTAATCAATATTGTTAGTCCTGATATTATATTGAAAGCAGCAACAATTATGATCAATGTTAATATTAAAAACATTACGTTTCTTTCTACTTTCAAGGCTGATAAAAAAGATTTATTTAGGTCTGCCCATGAACTAACGTATAAACTTGAATTATTAATTTGTATTCTATCCTTATATTTATCGGCATTTAAAGGATCTTTTAGATATATTTCTATTGCAATATCATCATAGTTTTTTTCAAAAAAAGATAATGAGTCCTCAATACTAAAAAAAACTATATTTCGATCAAATTCGTATAAACCACTGCTGAATACTGAGATAATTTCATATGATGATTGTTTGGGAACTAATCCAAGCATCGTACTTGTAGATGTGGAAGACATAATATTTATTTTATCACCAACAACAACTCCAAGTTCTATTGCTAGTTGTTTGCCAATAACAATTGTTCCCTTTGTAAAATTTGAAATTTTGCCATCTATGATTTTATTTTTAAATAAATCAATCTCCTGAATTTTATTTTTATCTATACCTCTAATTAAAACTCCTTTTGCTGAGTCACTCATCATTATTACAGCTTCATTGCTATAAGTTTTAATTACTTTGGCATTGCTGTATTCGTTTTTAATATCTCTATAAAAGTCTTCGCTTATACTATCGTTATAAGGCTTAATTGTTATATGCGCATTGAAACCCAAAATTTTATTTGTTAATTCTGTTCTAAAGCCATTCATAACTGACATAACAATAATTAACGTTGCCACACCAAGCATGATGCCAAGAAAAGAGAAGACAGATATAACTTTTAAAAACCCTTCTTTTTTTTTAGGTTTTAGATTTCTGATAGTTATTAATTTTTCTACTGTAGTAAACAATTTATTTTTTTAGTAAGTTAATAATTTTATTTATTTCTAAAACTTGCGCTTCTTTACCAACTTCTTTAAATTCGTATTCGTTTTTAGTTGTCTTAGAGCCTACAATTATTTGATATGGTATACCAATTAAATCGTGTTTTTTAAATTTATTAGAAATATTTTCCTCCACATCGTCAAGTAGTACATCGATACCTTTTTCTTTTAGAGAGTTGTATACTTTTTTTGCTTTTTCTATATTAGAATTGTCGTTTTTATTTATTGCAGTAATAATAACAACATCAAAGGGAGAGACTGACTTAGGCCATTTCATCTTTCCATTAACAAATTTAGCTTCAATTATTGCTGCGACTAGTCTAGAAACACCAATTCCGTATGAGCCCATTTTAACAAATATCTTTTTTCCTTCTTTGCTATCAACTGAACAATTCATTGGCTTTGAATATTTGTCTCCAAAATAAAAAATGTGACCTACTTCGATACCTTTAGTTTGTAATTGGTTAATTTTTTCAACATTCTTATCAAAATCTTCAGGTTTAAATTTTTCATCAGTAACAGCATAAAACTTTGAAAAATCATCTCTCATATTTTTTAAAGAATTTTTTTCATTTTTATAATTATTTATGGGTACATCGAAAATTCTTTTATCTGCAAAAATTTTACTTTCACCTGTCTCAGCTAAAATAATAAATTCATGTGACAAATCTCCGCCTATAGGTCCAGTCTCAGCTTTCATTGGAATTGATTTTAAACCTAGACGCTCAAATGTTTTTAAATAAGCAAAAAACATTTTGTTATAGGATAAAACAGCATCATTTTCATTAAGATCGAATGAATAAGCATCTTTCATATAAAATTCTCTACATCTCATAACACCAAATCTAGGTCTTAACTCGTCTCTAAATTTCCACTGTATGTGATAAAATATTTGAGGCAATAATTTGTAAGATTTAACACTTGTTTTAAATACATCTGTTATTTGCTCCTCATTTGTCGGTCCATACAACATTTCTCTATTTTGTCTGTCTAAAATTCTAAGCATTTCTTCACCATAATCATCATACCTTCCACTTTCTTTCCATATGTCAGCAGATTGTATTGTTGGCATTAACATTTCTTGAGCACCAATATGATTTTGTTCTTCTCGAACTATTTGTTCAATTTTTTTCATTACTTTAAAACCGAGAGGTAACCACGAATATATACCAGCTGAAGACTGACGTATCATTCCAGTTCTTAACATTAATTGATGTGACTTAATTTTTGCCTCTGCAGGCAAGTCTTTGGTGATAGGTATAAATAACTTTGATAAAAACATTATAATCTAGCAATATTAATATTGGTGAAAGGCTTTTTACCGGTTTTGTCTTTTATTATTCTTCTACAATTTTGTTTTACCATTTCTATTAAACTTTTTTCATGGTTTTTATTTTTTATTGAAAAAGTTCTACAGGTATTAAATATCTCATCTTCCATTTCAAAAATAATTTTGTCATCAAAACTTTTTTCCGGTATTCCTCGATAGGATATTACAGGTTTGCTAAGTTTTCCGCTATTATTTAATATTAATGTTATTTCTAAATATCCATTTAGAGATAGATTTCTTCTTTCCTTAATAGACTGAGAATTTTCGCCGACAGCAATACTGCCATCTAAATACATTTTTCCAGATGGAGCCTTGTCAATTATCTCAGGATTTTTTCCTGGAAAAATTCTAACAATATCACCGTCCTCTATTCTAAGAGCGTTTGGAACTTGCATTTCTTTTGCAAATTTTATGTGTTCATTCATATGTCTGTGCTCACCATGTACCGGTATAATTGTGTCAGGTTTTACCCAATTATACATGTCTTTTAAATCATCTCTGTTTGGATGCCCTGAAACATGAACAAAGTCTGTTTCCTCTGTAATTAACTCCACCTCTTTTCTAACAATGTCATTGTGAAGGGAATATAGTTTCTTTTCATTTCCAGGAATAATTTTCGATGAAAAAATTACAGTGTCCCCTTTTTCAATATAAACGTCAGGATGAATATCCTTAATAATTCTTTTCATAGCACCCATTGGTTCGCCTTGACTTCCAGTGCAAATATAAACAATTTTCTCTCTTGGAAATTTTTTTGCATCCCTGGGGTCGATTGGATCTTTAACATTATTAAGATATCCGCATTGTCTAGCAGCTTTAAAAATTCGATTCATTGATCTACCAACTAAAGACACATGTCTACCAATCTTTTCTGCACAATAAAAAACGCTTTCCATTCTAGCGACGTTTGATGCAAACGATGTAATTATTATTCTTTTTGGTTTTAATGACATAATTTTTAATAAGCTATTTCTAACATCTAACTCAGATCCTGCTCTTCCTGGATTAAAGATATTTGTAGAATCGCAAATCATTGCTATTACTTTATTTTGCCCTAAATCTTTTAATTTTTTCTCATTAATTTTATCACCAATAAGAGGGTTGGGATCTATTTTCCAGTCACCAGTATGGAGTATTGTTCCAGCTGGCGTATTAATTGACAATCCATTTGGTTCTAGAATTGAATGGGTTAAAGTTACAAATTCAATATCAAATGGGCCAAGTTTAATTTTCCCATTTAACTGAACAATTTTTAATTTTGAAGTAATGTCAATTTTTTTTTCCTTAAATTTTTCAGTTATTAAGACTGCAGTGAATGGAGTTGCATAAATATTGCATTTAAGGTCAGGCCATATGTGGGATATTGCACCTATATGGTCCTCATGAGCATGTGTTAAAACAATGCCTAATAAATCATCTTTCTTATCAATAATAAATCCTGGGTCAGGATAAATTAGGTCAATGCCAGGGATTGAGTCATCAGCAAAACTCACGCCTGTGTCTACTATAATCCATTTTTGGTCCTCTTCTTTTCCGTAGGCGTAAAGATTCATGTTTCCGCCAATCTGACCTGAACCACCCAATGGACAAAATAACAATTCTTCTTTACTCATATTAAAAAGGTTTTATAAATTTTAATTATGCCTTGCATTGTAATATCATTTTCAACTTTAGCTTTTTTATATAAACGATTCTTAAATAGATAAGAATAACCGCCAGTTAATACTATTTTATAATTTTTTCCATTTTTTTTAATAATCTTTTCTAAAATATTATTTATCAAACCTTGATAACCCCAGAAGAAACCAGAAGCTAAAGCATCTTTTGTGTTTTTACCGTAACTATTAGGATATTTATTAAGCTTAAACATGGGCAAAAGAGCAGTAGAAGAGAATAAATTTTCTATAGATGACTTTATTCCAGGAGCGATAACACCTCCATCATAAATACGAGTTTTTTTAATAATATCAAAAGTGGTTGCTGTACCAAAATCAATAATAATATAGTTCGATTTTAATTCTTCACCTAATCCAAGAGAATTTGCAATTCTATCAGACCCAAGTTGATAAAAGTTTTTTATTCTAAAATTCATGAGTTTTTTTAAATCAAATTCTTTAATTTCATATGTTTTAAAATTTTTTTTCCTAAAAATTTTTTTTAGTTTTGAGTAAACAGTTGGCACTACGCTTGAAAATAATATGGATTTATTGATATTGCTATTAAGTGTTTTGTTAATTTTTTTTGCAAAATTAAATAACAAATTTTTATCTTTTGTATCAAACAAAAAAGAGTTTGTTATTTTCAACTTGTTGTTTAATTTACAAATTTTTATATTTGTATTTCCAATATCGCCAATTAGATAATTCATAATTTTTTTTTAAATTTTTTAATATATAGTAATTATTTATTATTTTATCTGAACATTCTAGCAGAGAAATTGATTTAAATTTTTTATTATTAGGCGAATTTATAGTATTTATGCCAATGCCAATGATTAAAAAACTTTTTTTATCAATTTTTATTAATTCTTGAAGTATGC
>MDSV01154655.1_pt1 | contig 19862 bp, 5 predicted proteins | sample 810851 | NCBI WGS metagenome assembly MDSV01 (sample SAMN05326640, study PRJNA326480) | marine metagenome | isolation source: seawater | place: Atlantic Ocean: North East | collected 2012 | reverse complement strand
TGAAATAGGACTAAAAAATATAAAAGAATTTTTGTCATTAGACTAGTATCTTTTGTACTTTTTTCTTTTTCATCTCAGATAGTACCTTAACCTTCTTAATTAGAAGGTTAAGTTTTTTATCTATCTGTTTATAAGTAAGTTTTTTTTCTTCTACCATTTTAATAATTTATATCATATATAGTTCTTTGTGTTCTTCCTCTACCTATACTATCTGGTGTTAGTGAAACCGCACAAGTACCATTTCTAACATATGGATTTAACTCTCTTAATAAATAACCTAATGGAGATTCGTAGAAAGTGTTTATCCCGATAACATTATAAAGTGGGAACCAAGTTTCATTCACATTACTACAGTGATTTTCACAATCTGTTACTGTTAATGGTATTGTAGCCGTATTTATATAACTTTCACAACACATTGGTATTGGGTATAGTGAATTTGCTTCTATATCCACACCATTTACTTCACTAACTTGAGTTTGGTCACACGCCATCCATCCAGCACATCCACTATTTAAACAATCTTGTAAAGATGTGAATAAACCTGGACCACCCATACCATCTACTGGTACACACGCTTGTTGGTTTTCACCTACTAATGTGTTTGTTTCTACTGTACATTGGTAATATACCGTACCTGAAAAATCACATCCAGCTGCGTAACAGTCTTGTAGTGTTGAGTATTGTGGTGCAGCGTTACCAAAGTAAGCTAGGTAAGGGGCCGTACCATATTCTAAACACTCAGTATACGTTGGTGGGTTATTTGGATTATCTACACAACTATAACCGTTTAGGGTTGCTCCTGTTAGAATAGGTGTCGTAGTTGTAATAACGTAGTCACCGTGGAATTGAGTTACTCCCATAACAAGTCCGTTTGGCATATAGTATGTCATACCATTTAGTACGTGGGTGTGATATGTTCCATTTCCACCCATGTGAGTTTCCGCACATGATGTTGTAGTGTATAGTGGGTAGTAACCATTTACATCTAGGGCTGTACATGTTGTACCTATAGATATAGTATCATTACCACTTACTAAAAGACTTTTCCAACCTATCAAGGCTGAACCTTGTTTTTCGTAATTAGGGTAATATAAACATCCATCTAGAACACAAATACCTTCAGTACCATCAGTACAATGAGTACACTCATCTCTACCTAAGTAATAACCTTTTTTAGTCATATACTCAAGTAATTCAGTACCTTCAGTAAAGTCATTTATAATGTGTCTAACTCCACCCAACATTTTAAATTCTGTAATACTTTGTAGTACTTCACCTTCAGACCCTATAAAATCTACAGGACCAAACGAATTAGGTACACATTTACATTCTGTGTAACTCCAGTGGTAACCTGGTGCACATGACACATTAGGTTCACAAACACATCTACATAATGTCCAATTATAAACATAACCTGGTATACAAGATACTGGGTGAGGACAAGGTCCACTTCCATCACACTGTACTTCTACTGTTTCTTTAGGACACACACATTGTGCCGGTGATAATGATGGGCTTAACTGAGTAATAAATCCATTTATATCCATACAACATTTCCAACAGTCATTAGCTGGACAACTATCCTGACATTGTTGTAGAGCGTCACCGTAATAAGGTGCTCCTATTGCGGTAATGTGTGTATATTGACAGAATAAACCTATACAAGGAATACAAGCTAAAGTACCTGAACCACCAGGACCGTCATCCTCAAGTTGACAGTTATATCCTATTTTAGGACAAGCCTGGTCACAAAGAGCTGCTGTTTGGTATGGTCCTGGAGTACCATTTATTAAACCTACACATCCTGCTTGTGGTGTACCTTGATTTAAACAATCATAATAGTGTCTATCACAACAGTTATTTGGATTATCTTTACAATCTTGTAGTGTTGGGTAACTACCTGGACTACCCGCAATAGCTCCTTGTACACAAACACAGTCACCTTGTAGTGTGCCTAATCCAGAACCACCAGGTCCAGTAGGTCCTGGTTGACAAGTCCACCAATCGTCTGGTGGTTGACAACATGGATTTGCGTTTGCTGCTAAATTACAACTAGGGAAATCACTGTAGACGTTACCTGTATTTCCAGTTCCTATTAATTCGTCACAATAACAAGGAGTTCCAAGACAGTCACAAATGTCATTGTATACTCTAATAGCCACTGGTGAAGTTAGACCAAAGTGGTAGTAGATGGCCTGAACGTATTGACTAGTAGGGTCATTTATATCAACTATATTTCCAGTACTAGGGTTTACCATACTTAATGACTGACATGCAGTTACTAAGTCTGACCAACTATCGAATTGACATCCTATACCAGGACATTGTTGTGTAACTGGGTCGTAATTGTTTGCCGTAGGGAAAGCTGGGTCAGGATTATTCAAACTACTGTTAGGTACCGTAAAGTATGTAAGTCTTCTCAATGTATACATTCCTGGATTTGTAACAGGGTCAAATGCTTGTTCTTCACACGCAGTTGGGAATGTGTTTACACCTTGAGCTACATCTACAACTTTATAATTACTTACTGGAGTATATTGTAACATATTTGCTGGGTCTGAGAAATACTCAGCAGCTTTGGATATCATTAGACCAGTAGGTATAAGTGACCAATCTATATTTAGGAATGTTGCTCCACTACAAGTATCGACATTGTTTGAACCTGGGATACATTTCCATTCTCTACAATCTGCTGTACAAGCTGACATAGAATTATATAAACCTGTATTTGTAAGGTTAGGTACACAACCACTTTGAGTACAGTCGAAAGTTTCACCTGAACAACACGCGTCTACACATGGTTGGTAGTTAGAACTTGACCAATACCATCCACCAGTATGACCAGTACCATCTATTTCTACACAATCACATCCAGTAGGGGTACCGTAACATGGAGTTCCTTTAATTACAACTTCTCTTAAATCCGCGGCTAGTATTGTCGTAAAGTCATCATATGATGTACCAAGACTAACACTAAATCCTTGTTGTTGAGCTGCTGTAACAACATCTTGCCAAGTATTATGTGGACCAGAATACACAAATGGTGGTGCTCCTTGTACAGATTCTATATACATACCATCCGGTGCCCACCAAGTTCCGTTTGGTGATGGACAAGTTTGGACTGGAGATGAACAATTTACACAATCAAATTTGTAATAAGTTATATCCGCTTGTTGCATATTACCTGTAATAGGTGGTAATAAAGGTGATTGTACCGGTGCAGTTGCTGGGGATGCAATATAACTAAGTATATCTGAAGTTAGTCCGAAGAACCATGATGGTAACTCCGTTCTTGGTGTATTATTACCACCAGTATCACAAGAACCATAACAATCTCCATCTTCATCACAAATCCATTCTTTACAAACTTCTTCACAGTCTAATAGTGTTGGGAATGTACCATTACCACCCATTACTGGTACGCAACCTTGTATTGTACAATTAAACGTTGTAGTTGCTGATGGGTCTGGACAACAAACCGTTTCACAAGAAGCTGAAGTTGGGTATCCGTAAGTTCCTGGTATTTCTACACATCCACAAGGGTCTCCTGGACAAGTACATGTATTTAAACTATACCCTAAACTTTGTGTCACACTAAAGACTTGTGCGGCAGTCATATTTACAGTAACCGCAAGATTCCATGGTGGTGATTGAAGTTTACCTATAAAGTCTGCCCATGATATTGTCGAGATAACAGGATTATTAGTGTCTGTAAATGCGTTGATTTGTTGTATGTATTCCCAACGAGCTACTCCATCTGGTATCATAACACTATTTACGTCATGACATTCCTCCCCAACACTATTATTAGATGCTGAGATAGTACCATCGGAAACATATTTCATATCACTAAAGAATGTTGTTTGGAGTCCATTCATTGGATTAGAAATGTAACCGATTGGGTTAAGATTACTAAAGTACTGAGAACTTACCATTTGTTGAGGTATCTCAACCAATCTACTTCCACAGTCTACACTTGAATTTACTGCGATTGTAGTTCCTGTAACACAAGACCAACTTGTTTCTCCAGAACAACATATTTCTTCACACATTGCTGATGTAGGGTAGCCCGCTGAACCAGGTATTTCTACACAATGACATGGGTCATACGAAGGTGTTTGAGTTTGTCCAGTACAACCACACACATAAGTATTAGGTTGTGACCAAGTGTGGATTGCCTCACCAGCTGGTAATCCTAGTACATTAACAAAATAGAATTCAGCTTTAACATTTAATTCATCATAATTATCTGAAGATGTAACCGCCATACCTGCAGGTAGTGGTGTTGAGTTAATTACTGCTGCTACGTCATTTAGTAGGTCAGCCCAATTAAACCATTGTCCTGGTGGGAAGTTTCCTCCACCAAAAGCCCAACCCATACTAAATGTTCTAGTATTTCCGTTACTTGGTCCTAAATCTGCAACGAATGGGTCACAATCAAAGTAACCATTATTATTTAAAAACTGTGGACTACATAACTGATGTGTATAAGTCATCGGTGTTCCACCAGGACCTGTCCAAGGCATTTTTTCCCACTTCATTTCTCTAAAGTCGGTATTAAATAATCCATTAGATGGGTCTGTAATTATATCTCTTACTTGTTTTAAGTCATTAAAATTGTAAGGTGGTGTACCATCTCCTAAAGCACCTCCATAATATGTTGTAGAAACATCTATCATAGGTGAGTAATTAGGTACAGATGCTGAACCAAAGTTATATACATTACTCATACATAAAGTACATCCAGGAGCAGAACTATCACATTCACAATATTCAAAAATACACTCTATACCAACATGATTACCAAGTACATTTTCTATAGCTTGCCAGTTATCAGTGTAAGGGAAGTTATAAGGTACCCCACCAAACAAACTATTAATATGGTCAACAAAGTCTGCCCATGTAGTTTTTATAGCTGCTTGTGCTACTGTTGGTTGTGCATTAGCAATATGTGTTATTCTACAACCTATTATCTTAGCCCAGTGACCAATCACTGCTGGACATGGACTTGCTGGTAATGGATATTGTTGACTTCCACTATCCCATTTTAAATTTTCAAATGGTGTGTTCCATAAAGCAAATCCACCAGCCGCTATATAAGTTATTAGTGGTGTATAAGATAATCCTTGTACGCCCACATCTACAGATGTAGCACATGTATCATTGGATACTATAGTGGTTCCTGTAACACAAGACCAACTTGTAACTGATGGACAATCTTCATCACAAGGTATCCAATATATTTTTTCTCTTACTTGTGGGATATTACTAGCGTAGTTGTTTGAGTAGTATACCCATTCATCATAAGGATTCATATTTGAGTTAGGACTTACTATGTTAACATATGTATAACAACATCTATTACCATTAGCGTCCGCAAATATTACAACGTCACCCACTGAGTAAGTTGCTGATGCTGACCACATAGTAGCGAAGTTACCAAATGACACATTAGAATTTACTATATATTGAGTCCATTGACCTTGTGATTGATATCCATAGAATGTTACTGAATCACAACCAATACAATCACAACAACCATCTCCACCATCAATTACGTTTGTATTTGCTAAATTTTGTGCTATACAATCTGCCATGGTTGGTTCTGGGTCACATCCACTACTAACCGGTGTTTGAACTAGTTCACATTCACAACTTGATGCACAATCACCACAAACAAAATTACAGAGAGTTTGACAATCTGCTAGTGTTGTGTAAGGACCAAAAGAATTTGGTGGTGTTACATTTGATGGGTAAGGTAAACAACCTAATAATTCATCACACCAATAAACATCACTACTGGAAGTGGTTCCTGTAATATTAACACATCCATGCATCATACCATTAACTATATTGAATATGTTTGTTGCTCCGTGTACTTTATTACTTATTTGATTAACTAATGTTAATGTTTGTGCTTCTACCGGTGCAAATTGTAATGGGTTTTGTAATAACTCAATAACTCTTCTTTCTGTTGTTATACCATATATTGGTCCGTTATATGGTGGAGTAAAGTATTGGTACTGTCCTGGGAAAGCAGGTACTGGTGGTGTCCAAGTACCGTAGTTAAATAAACTATCTATAGTTTCACCCGTACCAATTCCTAGTGTTGTACTATTAATGTGACTTTCTTCTAGTAAATTACCAGCTCCGTCAAATTTACCAACATACTGTGTTGCTCCACTACCATAAGTAATAATCATATTACCACTTACATTATCATACATAATGTCTCCAGTACAAGTTAGACCACTAGGTAAGTCAAATTGGTATGTAGTTGCTGCCACATTTGCTGTTATATCTACTTTGTAAACTTTATCGTTTGCAGTTAATAATATATTAGGGTCTTCTGTTGGTGTTAAACCTCTACCAATATTCGATGAAAGTACCGAGATATTTCTGTTAAATGCGTATTGGAAATATGGGTAGTAAATTACATCGTACTCTTTAATTTCGTGTGCTGCTCCCGTGTCTGCGTATATCCATAACTTATTTTGTCTAGCCGCGATATCTATTCTTTCATACCCTGGTTCATCAAATAATTTAGTAGTTGTGTTTGTATCGAAGTCGTAGTAAAGTACACCTTCTTCTCTACCTGTAATTAAGATAGCACATTCTGGTATAGTAACACCTGAACAACAATCCCATTCACATTGTGTTTGTCCAGTTATTAAATGATAAGTACCACTATGTCCGGTACCACCAGTTAATATACAATCACAAGGTCCAGGGGTACAATAACAAGGTCCCACCATAGGTATTAACTCATAACCACCCACAAACGGAGTTCCCGGAACACCATTCCAAAGAATTTGAGCTACCGTATTATAGTCCATAGTTAGGTCCCATGCATTTGGATAATATCCGTTCTGTTGTAATCCTGTATTTAACCAGTTAATTACCTCAGCCCAATTATTAGCAGGACCTAAAGTGCCTGGTACAGTAAATGCAGCTGAACCACTTGGTGTGTGTCGTGCCGTAACCTGATTTATATACTTGTAAGCTCCAAGTGGTGCGTCACAATCATTAAGAGACCAACCACATCCGTTACCACAATCCCATTTATATTGGTCAAAACTAGCTCCTTGTAATCCATTAACTGGGTCACAGAAGTAAGCTAAAGCGTCAAACGGTCCTCTATTTAATGGACCATATGAAGGAGAATATTCACTTATATCTGGTAAAGTACCTAATGAAGGCATAATCGTTTTATTTGAACACGAGTCTGTAATTGTTGAACTGGAAACACACTTCCATTCTTTACATACCGCTTCACAATCAGCGAATGCTGTTAATCCAGTATATTCTCCACTACCGTTTCCTGGGTCTATACATCCATTTATTGTACATGTGTAAGAACTTATTGATGGACAACATCCACTAACAGGGTCTAAACATTCTGGTTCTGTATTATATCCTTGTGTAAATCCACTTTCACAACAACAAACTGTATCACATAAACAAGGTACCATATCGAAAGTCCAACCACAACCTGAATACCAAGCCATTGTTGGTATTGGTGAAGTTTGTGTTGTTATCATCGTTTCTGAACATCCAAAAGTTAGTGGGTACATAGCTCCTAGTTGAGCTACATTATTATTAGTAGTTACACTATAACCTAATAAGATTGCCGCGTCTATAAATTCACCCCAAGAACCATATGGTGTATTACCATTAATATCTCTATGTGAAACACTTAAAATACTAAATAATGGCATCCCTGTTCCACCTGTTGCGTTTATACCCATACATGTTTCTATTGGTAGTGTATATGGTAATGGATAAACTGATGTAGCATCATTAGGGTTTACAATTGATGTGCCGACCACATTTACACTTCCTAACTGGAATGTAGTGGATGATAATGGAGTGTATGGGTCATAATAATGATAATCTGTTAATATTGTTTCTACTTGTCCGTATCCACCTAAATAACTTCCTATTGATGAAGAAGTAGATTGTAGTAGTGGCCACATTTGGTCTGTACTACTTGAGAATGGATATTGGGTGTTAGTACCTAGTAAAGTTCCGTACGTAAAGTCTAGGCCATTCATATTTGGCCCTAGAGTAGTTCCGGTAATTTCACCTAAACTATCCCCATTAGGGTCACATGTACTAACTTCTGTTGTTACACAAGACCAGAAGTCTCCTGGTACTGGTGGGTCACAAACTGGGTCAGCGTTACATTGTGCTTGACCATTAAATCCATTGAATGCGTTATCCGTAAAGACTAAACCTGTTATTGGTGAACTTTGAGTTACAAGGAAACATGGTAGTTGGTAACTTAACGCACCAGTTACTGGGTCTACCATTTCACATGTCCATCCAGTATATTCTGGACAACAACCACTTAATGGGTGTTCACATTGTGTTTCTGTAAAGTAAGTTCCACCTGTAGTGTATAATTCATAACAGAAACAATCTTCTCTGTTACAACATTTACCCATATCTACCACACAACCAAAGTTATTACTTCCCCAATACTGACTATCTATACTTTGACAAACTTGTAAAGCATTTAAAGATGTTGTTAGTGTGAAGGATGCTGCGGCCGCTGTGTAGAATGCATTCCAGTTAGTATATTCTAAACCACCGGTAACACCTGGGTGAGAAATACTCTTAACATATTCATAAGGTAGGTAATATAGAGTTTGACCACCTATACCCTGTTGTTTATAACATGATTGCCATTGGTATGCTGGATTTGTATTTGCTTGTACGTCTGCCCAAGTATATGGTGTCATAGGTACATTAACACCAGAGTTATTTGTTAGGAAATTACGTACCATTCTTTGATGTCCAAAGACACCTGTTGGGTTTCCTACTCTAAAGTAATCAACAGCTGCAAACTGGTCGTTAAATTGACCAATATATGGTTTAGTATCACAAATAGGTAAGAAAGTTATACCTGATGTACAATCCCAAGAAGTAGCCGAAGTAGTTCCTGTGTCAGGACAACAAGCTGGTAATCCGGTTGTACCACTAATACAATCCGCGTAAGTAGTATACTGACCTGTACCATCATAAAGTTCAATACACTCACATGGTTTAACTGAACAATGACATATTTCATCACAAACTTTTATAGTTTGTCCTGATTGTGCGTAAACATAATTGTTAACATTAGAGTAACTCATACCAGATAAAATACCTGTTGTACCAGCACCCTGCATTTGATTTATAAATAAGTTCCACGTGTTGTAACTAATATTCGCGTTTAATAATGAGTAAGATACTGGTTCTATTTCATATAAAACACCACCATTTGGTCCTGCACATGCCCCACTAACATTTACTGCTGGAGTCGTAGACTCATAAGCTAATGTAGTTAGGTCTGTATTTGGTAAGTTAACCGTTAACCAATCCCAAGCATCAGTTGTAGAATTGTACTGACCTGGTAAAGTTGTTTTACCACTACAACTATCTAGTGTAGTAGCTGTCACACAACTATAAGTTATATTTTCACAACATGCTGATTCTGCTGCACCTGAACTAGTAAATGGTCCTTGTGCAGTACTAGGTATTGTTACGTAACCATCATCACAGAATACATCACATGGTACCTCGTAACAATAACACCAATTATAGTTAACGTTTAAAGTATGGTCACAATTATCAAAAGCGGAGTATATATCCATCCATGTTGAGTTTACAGATAATCCTTGACTCTGTATACATGTGTTATTGAGGGATAGTATTCCACTAATAGTACTACTCCAATCGGTATATGGCCCTGCTACAATATTAGCTGGATATGGAGTTGTTATTGTATCGTCCAGAATATGCATCCTGATGATATAAGAGTAACGTCCTAGAGTACTAGGTAGGTATGGTTGTAATGGGTCTATACTGTTAGTTGGTAATCCAGGTAGATAGTATGAAGCATTAAAAGGTGAAACACATTGACTCGAATATTGACCTTGTAGTGATGGGTCAAGAATCCTTGTAAATTTGTAATTACTAAAAGTTAAGTTATGATTACTAACATCGTCAGAAAAATACGGTACTCCACTACCATAGAAATTCATATCTACATATGTACTGTCTATTAGACCATTACAAGTATCGTTAATATATGCTTCAGTACAATACCAGTCTATTGAACAATTTGCCGTACATGAAGTTAAAGCTGTATACGTTGCTGCTGTATTTGGCCAAGATGTACATCCAGTTGTACCACCACTACAATTTACTGTACATGTCCATGACTGACATTCTGCAGTACATGCTGTCCAACCAAATATTGAACTTCCTGAACTTCCAGCTGCTGCCCCATAGAATGTACCACCAGAACCTGTTTGTTCTATACAACCATTAGCTAATGGCCATGATTGACTTGGTGTGTATGTTGTAATGTCTTCACAATTGTAAGATGTACACGCGGTAACACAACCACCAGAACTTGTAAATGTCCCACCAGTACCTGCTTGTGTTGTACATCCTGTTGTCATACAGTTCCATGAAGTACACGCACTTTCACAATCTGCTAAAGTAGAGTAGTAAGTCGGTGTACCACCTGTTCCGTTAAATGGAACACAACCATTATATGTACATTCATAAGAATAACATTCACCAGTACATGCTGATAAAGTTAAGTGTGGGTATTGTGAAGTTTGTATTGTAGTGGCTGATACACATAAAGATAAATTAGATTGTATTGTATTTAAGAAACTAGATAAATCATTATTAAATCCATTCGTCGTATATTGTCCAAAGTTTATATTATACCCCCAACCTTTAGTGTCTAATTTACCTACATTTGGTGTATAAGCATCAACCGTTAATAAATAAGGGTTACTTACTTCTAAAGCAGTTAAATCAGCGATTGCACATAATTCTGGTACACCACCTAAAATACCACCACTAGTTAATCTACGTGGTGCGGTACCTGCTTGCCAATTTTCTCCTTGAGCTCCCACAGTTTGATTTCCTGAATCTATAGCTGCAACTACATGTAACGCAAATAATTCGTTATCTGGTGATTGAGGTGAGAACGAAGCTGTTGGATACATATAACAATTTAATGACCCACCTGCTGTAGTTACTGTAGCGTATGTAGCAGAGTATGCTGTAAAGTCTACCTTCCATGTTGGTGTTGGTTGGTCTAATGGGTTAGATAGAGTAGCTGCAAAATTAGGTATTGCGTTATTAGGACTACCTGCATCATCTGAAGTATAAACATTATTACTATTTAAACCATTCGATGGCCCTGATTCATCTATAAATGTAATTACTAATACATTATCGTCATGGTCTGCTGCTGGTGCTGGACCTGTTGTTGTTATTCCAGGGAATAAGAAGGTTGAGTTACCCGGAGCCATATTATCGTAAACATTCGTCATAGACATTCCACTTGCCCAATCTTTAACTAACATAGCAGTTGGGTTTTGGAATATTGTTGATGTTCCAGCTGTAAATTGTGAGTGGTAAACTGAGCTAGCCCAACTTAACCATCTTTCATCATTATTTAGTGTGTGATATAAACTACCTGTAAAGTTTTGGAATCCTAGGACCCAATTCTCTAAACCTGTAATAGCCTGTTGTACGGCTGTTAGGTCCATAGATGTGGTGTCGTAGTATGCGTATATTTTACTATCTGTTTCTATCGGGTTATTTAAACAACCCCACGCTATACAACTACCAGTACAAGCTGATTCTGCACTGAAAGTACCTGTCATACCAGTACCTTGTATGTCACTACACCCACCTGTTGTACATTCATAAGATATACATGCCGCTGTACAAGCGGTTAATGCTGATATTGATGCGGTAGCGTTATAGAAAGTTCCACCTGAACCACCACCACCTTGAGAATTATATTGTAAACATCCTTCTACTACTACTCCAAGTACAGTAGGTGAACAATCATAAGATATACATGTTGCCGTACAAGCTGTAGCACCCCAGTCTGGGTTGGTCGCGTTAAAATAAGTTCCACCGGAACCTACTTGTGAAGTACATCCAGTATCACCACAATTATAAGAGGTACATCCACTATCACAAGCAATTGCTGTTAGGTAAGTTCCACCTGAACCAACATCTGCACTTACTTCAGTACAACCAGTAGACGTACAATCCCAAGACCTACATCCACCACTACATTCCCACAAATAGAAGAAAGTACCACCTGTTCCGTATAATGGTGCGTTATATATATTACACCCACCAGACCCAGGTACTCTCGAACCTTCTGACATGGTACCAGTACTACAAGAATAAGATGTACATTGACCGGTACATGCTGATAATGTAGAAAATTGTCCGTTCGAACCACTTACTACTACACAACCATTAGCGGAACAATTCCAAGTTGTACAATCACCGGTATTGGTGTAGTCTGGTGATAGATAATCCATACCCACCTCTAAACAGTGGGTTAAACTACTATATGACCCACCTGAATATGTTTGTGGTATACATCCCGTTGGACTTCCGTTGTATGAGTCACCTAAGCCTTCTGGACCACATTCATAAGATATACAATTTTCTGAACATGCTGTTGTACTAGTAAAGGTTCCTCCGGTTCCGTAGTTTGGTACATTCCATAAACCACATCCACCATCTGTTATAGTACCACAAGAATAAGATACACAAGATGCGGTACAAGACGCGGAAGTACTAAAAGTTCCACCAGTACCAGTTACTTCACTACAACCTGAAGTACCACAATTATAAGATACACAAGATGCGGTACAAGCTGCGGATGATACTATTGGTAATTGTGTTATGTCTTGGTATGTACCCGATAAATTACTTAGTTGGTAACACCCATTATCTCCACAGTTAAATGATGCACAATAATTAGTACATGCTGTTTGTGTTGCGAATTCATATATTGAGCCTGTAGATGTACCCGTTTGTTCTATACAACCTACGATAGCGTTACACTCCCAATAGGTACAACCTGTTTGACAATCTAATAATGTATCAAACTGAGCGTCATTACCAATCTCTGGGATACACCCGAATTGATTGTCACAGTTATAACCTGAACAATTAATCTGACAATGTGTTTCACTACTATAAGTCCCACCTGTACCACCTGGTTGTACATAACAACCATTTGCACCACATTCCCAACTTTCACATACCAATGTACAATCCGTATTACTACTAAATGTACCACCTGTACCATAATAAGAATAATAACTTACACCATCTGTTGATGTATATGGGAAGGTTGTTCCTGTTGGTGAATTGTGGTCTGTACAACCTGTTGTTGTACATGAATAAGAGTAACAAGATGCTGTACAATCAGCTAAACAACTATATTCTCCGGTTACTGCAGTATAACATCCATTATCACCACAATTAAATCTTGTACAACCAGTACATTCACCTAAACTAACCAATCCTTCACATAAAGTTTGTGAGCTATATGGGAATTCTGCATCAATTGCGGTATGTCCTGATGTACATATAGTAGTACATGCTTGAGAAGTACCGGTCATAAATGAAGTTAAATCTGTTTCAAAAATAGTTTGCTCGTATGTGTCAAATCTAAAATTAATTGACCAACCATATTGGTCTAATCCACCCCATGTTGGTGTTGTACCATCCCAATAAGGATTCGAGAGACTGAGCTGGGCCATATTAAATTCACACTGAGCGTGTGTCCAAGGTTGTACATACCCATAAGCGTTATTATCTAAAGGATATGTTGAATTGGTCCATTTACCATCTAGTGGACTATTGGTTCCACTATCTATCGCAGCTATAGAATGTAAAGCAAAACCTCTGTTTGCACTATTACCACCAGGTGATGTAACTGTAGGGTATAGAAAACTTCTTATATTACCTCCTGTACCACCTCCCGAGGTAGTTGCAGTAACAGCATTGTGTATTGCGAAATATCTTGCGTGGTCAGCTTTCCAGTCCGACGTTGGTTCACCAGTAAAACTAGCACCATTAGCATGGTACTGAATAGATGATTCATCTTCGAATACTATAGTGATTACGTCGTCTGACGTAGATGCCGTCATTACTCCACCATAACCTTTTGTGGTTTGACCATCAGCCCACAAATAACTATAACCAGGTTCACCAGTACTTCCAGGTGCAAAACTATCATGAACAGTGTGTGTTGCATTTCCAGTATAATTTCCAGGATTAATCCAAGAATCAAATCCTGTAGTAGGGTGGTACACCTCTCTTATTACCTCTACCGGTCTACTAGTACTAGTAATCCAATATTGGCTTCCTTGTCCAAATCCCATATAACCCCATTGAGCAGCTGCATCATAAGTTATACCAGCTGCTAAGTTATTAGGGTCTGTAAGATATGACGATGGTGAATTTTCAGTAAACCTATAACCATCCATATTATAAGCTATGGTAGGGTAAACTAACCATCTTTCTGACCACCATAACATGTGATAGGTGTGTCCTGTAAATTCTAAATGATTTTCCGTCCAATCAATAATACCTTTAATTGCGTTCTCTGTTTGAGTGGCGTCCATAGAGGTAATATCATAGTAAACATACATTACACTATCTGGACCTATGGATAGTGGTTCACAACATTGCCAACTTATACAAGCTCCGGTACAAGCTGATAAAGTTGTATATTCGTTAAATCCTAAAGCGTTAGGACTTGTTCCTCCACTACCAGGTAGTTGTAAACAACCATTTGTGGTTCCTGATACTGTAGAGTTATAATCGTTTGGTAAAATTCCTGATGCCGCGTAACTAGATGTTACACATTCAAAGTGATAACATGATGCGGTACATGCTGTTAACCCCCATGTAGGGTTTTCTGCATTATGGTAAGTTCCTGTACTTCCAGTTCCTTGAAAAGGACCGTAACAACCTTGGGTAGTACATGAATAAGATTGACACTGTGCTGTACATGCAGATAAAGAATCAAATTGAGTGTCACCTGTTGCTTGTATACAACCATATACACCACAAGTCCATCCTGAAGTAGTGTTACATGTTTGGGTACATGCTGTCTCAGCGTCTTGAGATGTTGCGTATATTCCACCAACACCGAAAGTAAATGTTCCTTGTGGGTCTTGGTAACAAGGTGTTCCTTGACCATCACAATACCATGGGTCTAGTGATGGGAAACAATTATCGTTACAGTTTTGTAGTGTTGCATATGGGTAGTCTAGTGTTGCTGAAGTTTCAGCAGAAATACATTGTGTTGCTGGAGTAACTACTGTACCTATTGAAGAATCTAAAGCGGCACCTAGTATTGCTGAGTCTGTAGCTAAAAGACTTACATTAATACCCCAACCTTTATCTTGTAATCCACCCCATGTTGGTTGACCTGCTATCCAAGCTGTGTTAACTGAACCTCCATAAAATGGACCATTGTTTCCAGTCCACAAGTCCACACCCTGGTTACCAGGTGAACTTGATATATCACTAGGTGACCAGTAACAAAGAACTTCATTTGGACAATTTAAGTTTTCAACACAAGGATTTTGGGTTGCAGGTCCAAATGGTGCTGTCGTACAATAATCGTAAGGACAGACATTTCCATTAGGCATTGTTTGACCTTGGGTGTACGTAATCCATGTACCATCTAATGTACCCGTACCACCATTTGCGACATCATCCTGATTACCATTTAGTATTGAGAGTATTCCTGTAGTTAGAGTATTTTGTAGGGTAGGCCAACTACTTCCACCTACTCCTTCACAGAGATTTTTTACTGGAAATAAGAAGGCTTTCATATTGTCCGCAGGACCTGGGTTGTTAGCGTATAATTCGGACCACATGGTATAATTTGTTTTCCATATAGCTGTTTGAGAGCCACCAACTAAACCACTAAGTGTTTCAAAACCATAAGAAGTTTGATGACAAAAAGCAACTACAAGTGTAGGGTTGGTTGGGTAGGTTGCTCCAGTATTTATAGCTGGGTTGCTAGAGTTCATGCCGACTCTATACCTGTAAACACTAAAGTATTCTTCTTGTACATTCATTGGTATTTCTGTAGTAGAGAATAATGGAGCGGGAACATAAGAATCAGTTTGTCCACCATAGTTCCACGGCATTCTCAGTCCAGTAGCTGGGTCTATATTAGTGTATAGATACGGAATCGTCGCCCAAGCTAACCATTCTTCCCGACCAACAATATACCAATCCAGTGGTAATACACTACCATTTACATTACAATATAAGCTATCTGAATTACTACCAAAACCCATATTTAGACTACTACCATCTATACCAGCTCCTGGGAAAGTCAATTGTGTCATAGTCGCAGGAGCAGCTATTGACCCAGCTATAGTATGGTCCGCGGTACCAACCCAACCTGCTTGTGCTAAAGTTTCTGTCCATGCAGTTGCAGCTTTAAAAATACCTAGTCTAGAGGTAGGGTTCGCATATGAACCGGAACCATCATAAACAAATATGATATCTGTGTTAGTTGTTAATTGTGGGGGACATCCAAAGTGGATACAGGCAGATTGACAGGATGGTAGGTCTGGATAAATACCAGTTGCGTCTTGAACACAGCCCAGTGGTGTACAGTTATAATTGGCCATAAATTAATATATATATTTCATTTTATTTATAAAAAACGCACTAGGGTGCGTAACATGTTATAAATAAATATCCCAAACTTTTGATTTGGGATATTTTGACCGTCTATAATTTAATTAAACTTTTAGAAGTTTTTTTGGAGTGTAAGTTTTAAGTGTGAGTCCCAGGTAATTTGACCATCCAATGTTGTGTTTGGTCCTTGGTCAATTGATAACTCAATCGTACCATCACTGTACTCTGTAACTACCATTTCTACTGTCCATTCTACTATGTCTCCACCACACGCGTATGATAATAAATCTAAAGTTAAAATACCTGGTGTGTAACTATAGGACATAATGTAATTCATCATCATTTCTTCTTGTCCATTTAAAGCGTGAGCTGGCCAGTGATTACTATTCATTGGATAAGTGGTTGTAACAAATTTTCCTTGTACCCCAACCCCATTAATTTCTGGGCTAACTGGTCCATCACAAAATTGTATAAACCCATTACCATATTGTTTTTCTGATTGAATTGCTGAAAGGTAGTTAGTACTAACATAGGAATATGAAATATCTGCTGGTAATGTAGTTTGTTCAGAACAGTTAATCTCAAACTCCGCTCTTGTTACATTGTATCCTTCAGATAAACTATAACTAAAATCAAAAGGAGATGTTTGTGATGGTGGTAGAACCGTAACACTATTATTATTTGTAGTAGTATCTGTATTGTTAACAGTTATAGTATCAGTATTATTATTCATATTAGTATTTGTGTTTGGTGGGTTTACTGGTGTAAACAAATCATCTTCTTTTTCACATGAAGTAAAGATAACTAGAACAGTAAGAAGTGGTAAAAGAATTTTTTTCATAATTTTATTTTTTATTTGGTTAGACGATGGGTTAAATTACACTACAAAGATAATAAATTTTTTTTAAATGTACAAGATTTATTGGATTAAATATTTTATCACTTTTGTTGTGTTTATATTATACGACAAATAAAATAATAAGTTTCGTCTACTCATCAAAATTAGAATCGGTAGATGGTACCAGGTCACGTTTTCTATTTAAAGCTTGTAGGAAAGGAACTAATCTTTTTGTTAAAGCTATTTGATTAAATTCTTTAGGCCCCACATAAACTCGTTTTCCTCTTTTATTACTTCCTTTTGGTCTAAGATAAACTTCTGGACCATCTTTGTAGTTTTGGAATGTTAGTATGTCTTTTAAATTTTTACCAAACCTTACAACTAATTCTACATTATTAGATTCTAGTTCTTTTAACTTTTCTTTTAGTTTTTCTTTTTTGTTTGGGTTCCTAGTTGTAGATATCTTTTCTCTTACTCTTTTAATTGCTTCTGTATCCGCTTGTAGTGGAATTGCAAAACCTATCCAATCTCCATTACCACTCCTAATAGGTAATGGTGTTTCATTATTGACTTTGTGGTTACCTAATAATTTTTTAATGTCTCTTTCATCCCTACCTTTTTCATTACCATATAAATTAATAACTGAACCTATCAATCTATCTATATAATACTCTTGAAAGTTTTTTTGTATAGTTTGTGTTATCCCTCTTTGGTCTTTAGGGTATTTACAACATTTATTTTCTTTACAACCTTTTTCTACATTTTCATCATAATTTAAAGCTGCGGGGTCATTACAACCTTCAGAATATTTTTTACAACAAGATTTACAGGCTTTAACCTTCTTACCTTCTTTTTCAAGCTTTACTAATTCCTCATCTTTTTTATAATAATTTTTAGCGTCTTCCTCATGACATCCTTCATAATATTCACAACAAGAAGTATCGTAATCTCCAGAGGTCGGTAAAGTTATAGTTGATTCACCATCTTTAACACTATATTTTGCATCTTCAAATTCTTTACCTTTACAATCAATCCAAGCTTTTGGGTTGTAGTTTTTAGCCTTTGGGTCCATACATCCAGCAACTTTTTCTCTTTCAGCAACCACTTCTACACCATCTAATTGTGTTCCTTGTTGTAGAAGAAAATCTGAAACCGAGCCTTGTTTACTTGTTATTATTTCATCACTAATAACATTATTGGTATATCCAACAAAACTTATAGTTACTGTTTGTCCTGGTTTTATACCTGAAAGTTCAAATTTACCTTCATTATCAGATGTAGTTCCATTTGTATTGTTTTCGGTTACATATATATTAGCAAAAGGTATTGGTTCTTTTGTTTCCGAATCTTTTACTACACCTTTAAGTTTTATATCTGCTTGTTCAGTTAATAAACTAGTGGTTCCATGAACAGTTTTGTAACCTTCATGTAATCCCCTAATTCTATCTTTTTCTTCAGGTGATATTTCAAATAGATTCTTCATATTAAATAAATACTTAATTTAGATAAAAAAATTAAATATAAAATATATAGATTCATTTAAAAAAATATCGTATCTTTGTTGTATGAATATATATCTATTTGACTTCGATAATACAATTGTCGAACTACCATATAAAGAAACAATAGAATACCTAGACCAAAAAGAGAGTCTGGACCCAAAATTAAATTTTAAATTAATTCAAAAAACAAGAGAAGATTATCTAAGAACAATGAATTATGACCCAGATGGTTTATTCTTAATTTTGTCTAATAGAATTGTGGAGGTTAAAGATTCTTTAAAAAAATTACTTCATAAGTTAGGTTATGAGTTTGAGGGTTATTATTTAATTGATGGTGATGACCGAAATAAGGGAAATCGTGTTAGGAAAATTTTAGATAAATACAAAACTTGTAAATCTATCAAGTTCTGGGAAGATAAAGATAAACACATTAACTCAGTAAAAGAGGTTATGAAGGATTATCCTGAAGTTGAGTTGGAGGTTATTAAGACTAGGTAGTTCTTATTTTATTTTTTCTATATTGTCAGAAGGTCTATCCGATAAGTCTATAAGTTCTTTGTTATCTACTGTCCACACATTATCAAAAAGAGGAATCATATTTCTCATATTATCCTTAACTTTTTGGTGATATTGTGCTACCATGTCAGATGGTAGGCTTCTTGGTCGTTCATCATTTCTCATTTGTGCTAATTCTAATGGTGTTCTTACATAAACTAATGTTGTATTGAAACCATTATCTTTCGCTAGTTTATGAACGTCTCTCATTACTTGTTCTTGACCACCACCAGCATCATAAACTACATTTACTGGTTGGTTTCTTTCATATTCTAAGAAATTTTTAAGAAATTTAACCGTTTTATTACGTGGGTCAGATGTGGTAAAAGTCATATCAAGTATTTTTTGATATCCTTCAGGTGTAGATATATTTTTTTCCCATTCATCACCCCATAATTTCTTTGCTGTCATAACTCTAACCTGGTCAACATTAAAATTCTTAACATTATCTAAATTTATTA
>MDSV01008493.1_pt1 | contig 19863 bp, 50 predicted proteins | sample 810851 | NCBI WGS metagenome assembly MDSV01 (sample SAMN05326640, study PRJNA326480) | marine metagenome | isolation source: seawater | place: Atlantic Ocean: North East | collected 2012 | reverse complement strand
ATATATTTTAAATAATATCCATATTAATAAAACATTAGTTATTAACAATTCTATTGCTAAAATTGTATGATACCAAACCCATCTAACTTCGTATTTTTTATTCCGTTCTATTTCTACATCATACTCTTCTTTTTTAATAAATTTATTTTGAAATGTTTCTATAAATTTTATCATGGATCTCCTTTTAATTTAGATATGGAGACATAACTCCTTCCATTTCAGGACTTTCCTCCTGCATTCTTGCACAAAACTCATGAAATTCATCCAAATTATCTTCTTCATGAAAATGTGCTTCATGATAACGTGAAAATAATTCTTTTGCTTCTCGTAACATTCTAACATCAAATTCATGAAATGTTCCATCAGGTTCAAGTGCCAACAAACAATCTTGATCTGGTCTAAAAAATAGTTCTATTCTTGTTGTTGGAAAACCCAACATTATTAACTCCTGATAATATAATGATTATGTAGTGGGGCGCGGCCTGAATGGTGGGGGTGCAGATCCATTAGTCCATTCAGACCTCCCTGCGCCATTTTTGAAAACTTGTTCTATTATTTATTCTTTTTTCTCTTAAAGGAATAAAAGTTAAAATTCTTAGAATTTTTCTTTTTTATGTCTAAGTAGACATATATAAGTGCAAAAAATACACCCAAAATAACAAAAAGTTGAAGAGGAAGAAACACATCATTCCAACTCCAACCAATTTTATCTGTCAATTTTAAAATTACTAAAACCGATGTTATAAAACCCATTAATAACATCGGAATACGATAAATAAATATTTTCATCCAGCTTCTTTTTCTGCTCCTCTAGTATAAAAATCTTGATCTACTACAGGAGTGTTAAAACTCTTCATTTGACTTTCTTGCCGTACAGTCCTAGGTCGTTCTGGTATAATACATTCCAGTTTTGTGATCTTCCCACCCTTTTCCAAATATTCATTAATTTTGACATTCAGATCATCTCTTGATATTTTAAATTTCTTTTTATATTTTTTTGGCATGTTAATCTTATATTAGATTATTATAGCAATAAATTAGAAAAAAAGCAACCATTATCGCAAATTTTCCATCCAAAATCCAAGTCCTTTCTCTTTTAACTTGAATTGTACATCCTCAAAAGTAAAAAATTTCTGTAGTTCATCCTTACTTAAAAACAATTCACCATTTCGATATAAATCAAACTGTCCTCTCGCTCCTTCTTCAATTTCACATGTATCTAGTAAAGATTTATTAATATTAGCGGAAATACTTTCTGCTTGTGGTCTATAATTTCAAGAACCACAATATTTAAGTACAAACATACTCCCCTTTCGGATTTTAATTTATTTTTAATCCCAAAGACCTTGATAATGCTCTGCGAAAAGATTCAGACCTTCGTCAATCTTATCCCACCATGCTTTTCTTGCATCTTTATAATCTACGTGGTGAGCAATAACATCATAGTCTTCATCTTTATCAATAATCATTGCAAATGCATCAATCATTTTCTGAAGTTTGTCCATCCATAGTTCTTCATAATACTTGCTCTCTGCATCACGATCCAAAATTTCTTCAAATGATCCTTGAGAATAATGCTCTGGATATGCTTCTGTTTCATCATAAGGGGTTGGATAACCAAAATGTGGTACACGTTCCCTTAAACGAACAAGAGCAGGATGAATAATATGAGCAAGAGTGGAATCTAAATTCCAAACATCATGATTATCAATATTTACATGAAAGGCTCTGTTTTTTCTAGCAGGAGAACCCATCTTTACAAACATAATTAATTCCTATTAAGTATTTATTCTAGTGGCTCCCTCGGCTGGATTCGAACCAACGACAAGCAGATTAACAGTCTACCGTTCTACCACTGAACTACGAGGGATCATAATTGTCCTTCGAAAAGATATTTATCCATGAATGCCCAAACTTCATGTGGGAGTTCCATATATCTACATAACGAAATAAAATGATGATATATGAAATTGTAATATTCAATACTTATTCTGCTTGCAATATAACTCATTATTGAAAGAGCAATAAGCAAAATAAAAATTTCACGAACAATATTTATTTTAAGCATAAGTCGTTTCTTCAATTGCATATTTTAAAATTCCTGCTTCAAGTTCTTCTGCATAACCTATATAATCAGTATTTCCTTTGTCTGCAATGTCTCTAAATCGTTTTATAGCTTCAACAGCTTCATTTGTAAATACATCAGTCAACTTTCCAAACCCATTCCAATCATATCGGAATTCCAATCCTTCGTCTGATATAGTATCTAGTTTTGTATGTTCCCAAGTAGCAACTTGCCACTCATTTCTATGTTCTACCCAGATATAAACATACTCAAGAAAAGAACTTTCACGAATGTAATCTTCAAAATCAAGATAATTTTCGTAAACTATTGCTTCATCTGTATTTGCACGATCCGCATGAGACTTTTCAATTGTTTCATACAAGGAAGATGCATAACCCAAAGTTGTAGCTAATTCCTTTGCTTTTTCTGCAGTATTGTAATGTTCTAACAAAGTCCATCCAACACTTGTTGTATTTCCATCCCAATGCACATAGGATGTAGTAACTGTTCCATCATTACTTAAATACGCTACTAAACTATTTGTACTCATAATTAACTCCAATTAAAAGAAGGTGAAGAAGACAAAACTATATCCATGCCCTCAGTAGTGGCTGTAAAATCGTGACCTAAATTTTTGAGATCAGTAACCAAACCCCACTTAACGCCTCTAAGTTCATCAACTTTTCGTTCTGCGGCTTCAAGTTCATTACAAACCATTTTGAGTTTTCTCAGTTTAAATTTTCTTGCGTGGGTCACTTCTTTTTCAAGTGCATGATTCAAACTAGCATTCATAATAATTTCTTTTTGGGGGTTAATAGTCAGGAGAATTCCTAACCTTCACTTATATTATCTCAAAACCACACCATAGTGTCAAGATAAAAATTGGTTTTTTTGGATTAAAAAATGAGTTCGTCTTCTTCTGAAACTACAAATTCTTCATTTTCATAGCAAGGTTCACAAGTGTATTCACCAGTTACTACATCATATCCAAATTCTGGAAAGTAATCGGTATCACTCAGACACCCATATTTACACATTATCATACTCATTTTACACTTTCAAATATAGTTGAAACATCAGATACAAATCTAGTAGCAACTTTACTGGGATTAAATCCAACCCCAACTTCATCACTAGAAAAGCTAACACTAAATACTCCAGCATATATCATATAAGCTACTGTAGCAACTGCAATATATTTTATCATAAAATCTCCTATATAAGAATAAACATAAAAAGTATTGCCAAATATGCTATACCAAATAACAATACTAGGGTTGCAATTTCTTCAAGAAACATTTTCATAATTTCTCCTAAAATAATTTCGTATACATTCCAGTATGTCTTTCAAAAAGTTCTACCAGAGAATCATTATAAACATTCTTGTATTCTTTAAGGGACTTTCTCTCACCCAATTTGGTAAGTTTGGCAAAAGCCACATCATAAAGATCCAAGCTATTCAGAGTAACTTCCATCCAGTTATGATTGGTTTTATTTCGACCAATCTTCATTCGTATTCCGTTCTCAAGATCAATAAAGTTCTTAGCACCAGTCATAACGGCGAATTTGTTTCCGCCTAATTGACGGTAAATTTCGTTTGCTACACTCATATTACCCTCACACTATTCTTAAAAAGTTCATCAGTTGAAATCTCATATTCAGTAAAATGCTTATCAATTTCAACAACTATGTCACCAACATTGGTGCTTCTCAACATTTCCAAATCAGAAATCAGCAATTTGGCTTCTTTCATCGCCCACAATCTTGCTTCTTCCAAAGATTCAAACGTTCCTGAAGAGAGGAATTCTCCTTTCTTCATCAATTTCGCAACGAACTTTGATTTTGTCATAATAAAAAATCTCTTTTGGGGGTTAATAGTCAGGAGAATTCCTAACCTTCACTTATATTATATCAAATGGGGGGTGGAGTGTCAAGATAAAAATTGGTTATTTTGGTGTTTTATCAAATAAATACATATTATATGATCGATTCAACAAGAACCTACTTAAATATGACAGAAAAAGAGAGTATAGATTCATTATTTTCTAATATAATTCTTACTTCAATGAGGTCATCTCCAAAGAAGAATATACTTGAAACATTATTCGACCACTGCATTACTGTAGGACCAAACTCTAAATTAACAGTAAAATGTGATGATACATGGACAGGACCTTATTTATCTTTTGATTCTATAAAATGGAATGATATTGTTTATTTAGATATAAAAGTCGAGTCATTTCTTACAGGACAGGCACAAAAAGTATTAAATCAAGTCATATTCAATCATAAAAAACACTTGGCTCTTCATTTATATATCAATAATACTGACAATGAATCACATGAAGAAATAATTCAAAAAATGTCAAAGTTTTTTTTAAATTTAAACACCAAGAAGATGTTTGAACGTAAAAAAACAATACATCTTATGTATATTTTTAAAAATAATGAAGATTTTTCTTCATATTCATATTTAAAATTATTATCAAATATACAAAATATTTTTTATGATATTGAATTATGGCAAAGCACAATAAATGTCAAAGGGGGATATCATCACGTAATAGAAAAATGGAATTATTGATCTAAAACATTACGTATTTGTTTTATAGTTGATATTGGATCTGATGATTCTGTAACTAATCTTCCTACGACAATATAATCAGCACCATAGTCTAATGCTTGTTTTGGAGTAGTTCCTCTGACTTGACCTCCCAGATTAACACCGAATGTTATACCAGGACAAACTCTTTGCAATGTATGTCTAGGGTCTGCACCACTTAGTATCCCGATATCACTGGCAGAACAAACAACACCATAGAATCCATGTTCCATAACTCTATTCAAATGTCTGCGCCACATGAAGTCAGGCATCTCTCTGCAGATTTGATATTGTTCATCTGAATCCCATGATGTGAGATAAGTTACTGCAAGGAGTTTAATATCTTTATTATATTGTTCTAGTTCTTTGTAGACTGCATCATTATTAAAAGTGGATACAGTAGCCATAGTAGCACCAGCTTTAATACAGTTCTCAATTACTGTTTTAACTGTGTTTGGTGTATCCCAAAGTTTAAAGTCAAAGAATACTTCTTTAGTCTGTGCTAGTTTATAATGATTAAGTTTAGACCATTGGTCGTCACGACAATAACTTATATGTTCATAACCAATATGACCTATCTTCCATCCATCTACGTAATCTTGAATCTTCTCTGCTATTAGGAAATGTTCTTTCTTTTCTAAGGAAAGAATTAATTTAGTCATTCGTTAACTCCTGACAAGTTATTGATCCTGATTCATTTAAATTCCAACCAGATCCTTGTAATATTTTATCATCAGAAGAAACATCACCGGCTTTTATAGTTGATATTATATTTAAATCAGTATCTAAACTTTGAATTTTAATAAGACTTGCTGTTTTATAATTACAATTAAAAGATCCTTCAATAACTCTATAAGTATTTTTCTTTGCATTAAATGTCATTTTAAAATTACCACTAAGACCATTAGAAGATAAATTACTAAATTCTACATCACTGGTTCTAGAAGCATACATTAATGTTCTTGGAATATCACCCTTATGTCCTCGATAAAAATTACCATCTAAAAATTTTCCAGTTTTATCAAGAATCATTACAACATCTCCAGTCATGCTTTCTCTATCTGTCATAGTAGCAGAATAATTAATTCTTATTATTTTTTTAGGCACACCACGAATCAAACCTTTAAATAATCTTTCTTTTTCAAAGTAAATTCCATGTTCCCATTTATCCGCACCTGTTGTTATTGAAATACCATCATTTAAATCACTAATATTAAGTCCAGTAAAAATAACATCTTCATCTCCAATTACTAATGGAGTATAAAAATTTTGTTCAAAAATCATTCCTCCCGTAGATTTAAATTCTTCTGATGATTCAAAGTCTAAGGTCCATTCACCATATTTAGATTCATCATCCGTAGCAAAAGTTTGATAATCAAAACTATTATTGGTAGTATTATTTGTATACCAAATTTTTCCATTATCTACAACCCATGCTTTAACAATCCACGATTTTGCTATCATTCTTCCACTTACATAAGTTCCACTTTCAGGAAGTGATCCAGAAAAATCTTTTTCAAAATCACCGAAATGTCTTCCTTCTTTTATAATATAATAAGTTTGATCTTCAACAACTGTAATCCAATTACCTTCTGTATCTTTAAGTTGAAAAGAATATTTAAATGCTTCTGATACCCAACTATAATTACTTGTCGTTGAAAATTCTTTTGCAATAACACCTGCAATAAAAAGAAAATATATAAAAATAATTAAACTAATTTTTTTCATACTACCTCTATAACGAATAATTAACTGCATATACAATAATTCTGCCTTTAGAATTTTTTACAGAATCATCACCATGTTCTTCTTCGATGTTTGCACATCCTGCGATTAAAATTAAAGTTGTAATAAAATAAAATATAGTTTTCATAATAAATTTATAGTTCAAGTGTGGAATGGCGGTCCCAATGGGATTTGAACCCATGTTGCTAGATTGACAATCTAGAGTCCTAGGCCTGACTGAACGATGGGACCGTAGGTAAGTAATAGCAAGGGATAAGTCTATACATGGCCTGCAGGTTATTCTCCATGATCACCTTATCCCTCATAGCACTTCACTCTATAGTAGGAGTGTACTACGGTTGCACCCTACTCTCTCGGGAAGTGGTTAGCTAAATTTCATAAACAATAAAAAACTCCACCAACATCATATCCTGCGGAATTTACATTTTCACAAAAACCATTTGGTTTTCCCCAATGATAAATGGTAGAAGAAACCACGGCTATGTAAACTGATTTACTCCACAACCATGCTTCTGTAAACCATGGTATAAATGGAATTATTGCTTCGAATCCAAACATCTTTCATTTTTAATATGATATGTTAAATCTCTTTCTAATTTAGCAATTCGTTCTTTGAGATTTAATATCTGATTTTCTAATTTATCTACTCTACTACTATTTGGTTTAAATGGACTCATAATATTTCTTTATTATATATTGGTGGGGAGAGATGGAGTCGAACCATCACAGTCTTAGACGGCTGATTTACAGTCAGTTGGGCTCGCCACTTGCTCAGTCTCCCCTTTAGCTATTTTTTCTAAGTCTTTAACAAAATCATCCCAAACTGAAATGAATGCTAAAAACAAACCACGTTGTCTACCATGTGCTTCTATTTCATATGGTAGTTCGAAATATTCTGTTAAATCATCTGTAATATAATGTTGATTTTTCCAAAGTAATTTACCGTGTTTCCAGGTTAATTCTCCAAGAAGATATTGTTTAATATGTACTAATTCATGAGCCAAAGTTTCAAGTATCTGATGAACCCATTCATCATCTCCTCTTCTGCGACCATATTCATCTACATTCATCTTACGATGGTCGAGAATAATTTGAAACTTTCTTGGTCTGTAAGTATTAGTACCAGGTTTAATTCTTGCTTCGCCACCATCATCATGGCGCCTCATATGCACATCTATTTCGACATTATTTAAAAGTCTCTCACGATCAGGAAGCAATTTAGCTAGGCCGTAACCAACCATACCATAAATTGCATCCTTAACACCTTGATCAAAATTTCTGCAATGAAGATTAACTTTCATTTAGTAGGCTCCTGTCCATTGTACTCTGTTAAAACCATCTTCTTCGAAAACATTTCCTCTAGCAAAATTTCTAGCAGGAGCGGCCCAACCAGCAGGCTTCAAAATGTCTCCAAAACGAAATTTTTTATCACGATCAGTATTCACAACAAAAAGACAAACAGAATTTTGATTTCTCTTTCCGCTTATTACTTTTATGTATTTAGAACCATATTCGTAAACAAGACCATCAGCATACTCTTCTTCCATTTCAGTTTTTATATCAGTTGATCCATCTGGTCCTGATCTTGACCAGTTGACATAATTTTCTCTCATATGATCAAGCAGATCATCCATCTTATCGGTCATTGCTTCTTTCATTATTTCACTCATAATTAAACTCCCAGTAATTCAGATACGGGTTCAGTTATTACAATTCTACCACCAGTTTTATAATGTCTAATGATATCTTTAACTTCGTCTTCACCATCATAAGGAAATATAAATTCCGAAGATGACAAAGTTCCATCAAATCCTTCATAGAACACAGTCAATTTAAACATTTTAATTCTCTATGGGGGTTATAGTCAGGATGACTTCCCGACCTTCACGTATATTATCTCAAAAACGAGATGGAGTGTCAAGATAAAAATTGGTTATTTTGGAGGGAAATTGGAGCGAGTGACAGGAATCGAACCCGCATTATAAGATTGGAAATCTCAGGTATTGCCATTATACGACACTCGCAATATCATTCTGCAGAGAGTTTTCCTTTATTTTCAAGCAAAACAACTCTATTAAGGTAGGTTTGAGGCTCTCCTTTGTATTTTTTATGTTTAGCAACCGTTGCGGTTACTGCAATACAGTCGCCTTCATCAATAACAACGTTATTTTCATTCTTTATGTTATAAAAAGTAGCTTCATTTCCGTGTCTATTCACTAATACATGAATCGTGAATGCAGGAAAAGTTAATCGTTTTTTAAGTTTCAAAAAGAACCTTCCACGATGTTTGAGAGGTCCTAAATATTGATCCATTATCTCAAACCACTCCAATTTAAATCGGGATCGTTATACATGTCTCTTTGAGCCTGTTCTTTTCTATACATTCTAATCTCATCTCCACGAATATCATCTAAGACATGTTGAGGAATTTTCTCAGTTTCTTTAATCATATGATCATTAAATTTTCTTTTTTCTGATCCCATTTTATCCTTTCTCAAAATTAGGGCTTTTGTAATTACCCTTTTGTTTAAATTTATTTTTATAAAGAGTTGTCGGATTATCTGACAACCAATTTTTAGGAGCCTCTTCTGCACATTTTTCAGAACAAGCATATGTAGTATCTTCAGGATTATTCCAAAGATGACTTATATCAATTCCTTTGTTTATAACAATTCCACAATTAGTACAAATCATCTGGCTCTCTCATTAAATATCATATGAGCCATTTCAACAGTTTCTTCGCAATCAGCATATCCTTCTTCAAGCAACTCTTCATAAATTTGTTCTAGTACTACTTCATTCATATCTTACCTTTCCACGACATGCCATTTTAGATATACGTTTCCTTTCATTCCCCTTCCGCTTAGTAGAGTAACGGGACATTCTTAAAACTGCATCATATTTTTTTAGTTCACTTAAAGTCATATTATCTCCTTTTCTACATCCATTATCTCTAATTTGAAAAGGATTGTCAAGACATTTCTGGATTAATACCAACTAAATGCAAACGATTGCCATCAAGTCCTGCATTAATTGCAGTATGGGATTGAGTAGTGTCACAAAGATATGCAGATCCATCAGCAAACAAATGATGTGCATACTGATTTATCATAAGAAAACAATTTTCATTTGTCTCTATTGGTATATGAATACGTTTTGCTGGATCCTGATGTACTGATAAACAAGTTTTAGGTTTCATTATCATGATACGAGTCCTGACCATTTTTAAATCATATATTATAGCATTCGTATAATCCAATTCGGGAAAAAGAAATACATTAAAATCTTCTTCTGAAAAATCTGTATGCATTCGTCTACTTCCAAAATAAGGATCCATTTCTTCATCAGTTCCTTGTAGACAAATTTGAAGTGAAAGATATGTATCATTTAATTGATCTTGAAACTGATCTTCACTAAGAACAAATGTATCGATTTCAGTATATACTCTATCAATATCAATATAGTGTTTTAATTTTTCTATAGTCATCTTCGTATTCTAGTTCTCATAATATTATTTCCATATTTCATTTCAACTTCCATAACTCCAGGTAAAGGAGCAATATCCATTTCTTTTGCTCTTCTTATATTAAAAGCAACTTCTCCCCATTTATCTAAATCATTTTCAGTAATTGCATGATTAAAAAATTCACAAAATTCCTCAAAAGATTTACTTTGTGCTTCAGCAGTACTCCCGCCCATTTTAGCTTTTGTCATTTTTCATTCCTTCATACCAGTTTTTAAAACTCCATGGCATCCATTGTCCATAACCATGAGGACTTACTCCTATATCTATTCGATCATCGATTATATCAATCAAAGAGAATTTTTTAATAGCAAATACTATCTTATGAAACTCATCATCATTAATCGTAAACTCTTGTGCATATCTCCAAAAAGGAGTATTATACTTTGATCCAAATACATAATGCCACAAAATAAAATTTTGCAATTGGGTTGTATACTTATAAAGTTCCTGCGTAGCAAAATTTGGATTACTTCTTTTATCAATAATCCACCAAAATGTTCTTTGTGCCCAAAACAAATAAGCCTGAATAGCAGTAGCTTCTAGAGGTTCTAGAAAAAATAAACGATTACCTCCTAGAATAATTCTATCATCTATTATAGGTCTTTTTGCTATATAGTTATTAAATTTTAAACTGGTCTTCTTTTCAATTTCTCCCTTTGAAAAATCAAATAGTTTTTCAAAGTTAGCAGATGCTTCTTCAATAGATGTGATTTTATCATTATACAAATAACCATAAGAAGTATTCTGAGTTGTTTTTGGAATAACAAAAGTCCATCCATCAGGTGTTGCTACGGCTCTTGTCCAATTGATATCACATTCTTTAGAATTACTTTCTCCTAGAAGAACAGAATTTACGGGATTAATTAAATTATAATAATCATCTTGTTTATTTGTATGTCTTCCTCTACAATCAAAAATAAAATCAGAATCAATCTGATTATAATCATTGATATGTTTTTCTTCTACATTAAAATATTCAGATTCTAAAATAACATCTTGTAACTTGGAAGGAGTATAATGAAGAGTAATATCATTCAGAGGAAAGGGATGAAAAAATTTATGATTTTTCTTTCCCCAATTTTCATATAATATCCCTAGCTTTGGAGTTGCATCTATTGGATTATCATACCAATTTATACCAAGTGCTTTCCATAAAAGACCTGGTGGTTCTAAAACAGTAGCTTGTCCTACTTTTTCGGGGGGAATATCTGGATCATGAATTAATTCAATATGAATATCTTTTTGATTACGGGTATAGTAGCTATAATAAAGAGCAGTTAAACATCCAGCATTTCCTCTACCTAAAACAGTAATTTTCATATCAATTTAAATAAAAAGTAGTTGAGCAGTGGCTGGGCTATTCTATCATCATCGGTACGTGCCCGCCTTCTTTGATAGACCATCTTACTATTCACCTCAGCTAGGTCTCTTACTCACACTCAGGTCTGAGTACGTCCCTCGACCTGGCTTTAGAGTCATTTACTCAACTACTTGTTAAATTCTTTAATGTACCATCTTCAAAAGATTCAATCATAATATCACATCCTCCAATAAAATCTCCTTTGACATATAACTGTGGAATAGTCGGCCACTTAGAAAAATCTTTAATGCCTTGTCTTAATTCAGGATCTGATAATACATCTCTTGTTACATATTCAACATCTAATTCTTCTAATATGTCTACACATTTTGCACTAAATCCACATTGCGGAGCATATGGTGTTCCTTTCATAAACAATATAATATCATTTTCTTTTATATCTTGTGCAATTTTTTTTTGATAATCTTCTTCTACAATTTCGAATTTCATTTTAAGTTCTTCCGTATTCTTTAATTGCAATTGCTCCCACAAATGCATGATTTCTCCAAAAGGGTTGTACTGTAGCAAATCCCGCATATCTCACCATATGTTCAACTTGTTCCCATGTAAGAGGTTTCATCATATGTCTCAATGTACGTTCTTTATCCATAATATCTTCTGTAGTAAATTTACCTACTGATCTTTTATAATCATAATAATTAAAAGTAATCATGTCTTGTACTAATGCAGATTGACATATTGTTTTTTCTGCAAATATAAAAGCTCCACCTTCGTTTAATCCAGTATATATGTTTCTCAAAATTTCCATTCTATCTTTTTTCGACATAAACTGTAAGGTAAAAATTGATGTAATAAGACTTATATTTTCCCAACCTCTAAATTTCTTAATATCTAAATGCTGGAATTCTACATCATGTCCTTCTTTTTTTAATGATGCTTCTCTCTTAACTAAATCTTTTTTAAACCCATCAGCAAATTCGACACCTATCCATTTTGCATTATCACAATGATCTGTATTATGTCTTAACATTGCTTCGGTTACTTTTCCTGTAGAACATCCAATGTCTAATACATTCGTATCGTTTTCAATAAAATATCTAGAAAGAGAAATAACATCTTGTAACAAATCCGAATATCCTCTAACGGATCTATTGATATGTTCATCAAATCCTTCTTCTCTATGTGCAAAAGTAAAATCGGGCATATTAGGTTTTATATAGTGAGGTCAACTTTGTTTTTCATTAAATCTTGTTCACGTTTAGCTTTCCATGAAAGATAAACTTTTTTTATAAACTTACGTCTATCTTCTTTATTTAGGTCTGTCTTTTTATAGATTCTTGTAATAGGTTCAACTTTCTTTATCTTCATAATGTCCTTTATGTGGTATTATATTTCTAACTCCACCTCTTGGATCATAAGGAGTACCATTTTCATATCGTCCTAAATCACCTTCTCTTCGTGGAATCAAATGTACGTGAGGCCACATTACTGTTTGCCCCGCTTCAGCTCCATTGTTAATTCCTATATTAAATGCTTTCCATTTATAATCCATTACACCTTTTACGCCCCATTCATAAGCTATTTCAAAACAACGTGTAATGTCTAATCTTCGTTCTACTTTCTTTGGTACAAATAATAAATGTCCTTCAGTAACAGGATATCCATCTTTATACACTACTAGATTTTCATCTTCGTGTACTATATGTTCATCGGGCCAAGGAGCATCTTTATATGATCCCAAGCGATTTATGTTTATATCATCGGGATTCATTTTGTGATTCTAATTCTTTTATTCGATGTTGTAACGTATTAATTGTAGTATGAATATGTCCTGTTTCTGTTGGTTCAAGTTTAGATTTCAAATGTTGTACTTCAGCTTTGAGTACTGTAATATATGTCTTTACTGCTTTATCCATCATTTTTTTTCATTAGTTTGTTTACATTTTTTATAGCTTGTTCTAAATCTATTTTAGGATTAAGTTCAATTTCTTTTAATTTACCAAATGCTTTTTGCATTTCTTTCTTATCCCATTCATGATCTTCTTCATCTTTCTTAGGAATTATTGCAAGAAATTCTGCTGGTGTAACACCTGTCATTTTTCCTCATCTGGTCCTGGACCATGTAATTCATTTTGAAAGTCTTCTATTGAAACTGTTCTTTGCTTGGTACGTGGCATATATTCATAGTTTCCTTCATCCACTTTTGGGATTGATTGAAACTCTCTTTTTAATTTTTCTATGTATACACAAGCATCCATCAGTTCTTCTTGAAGATGTTGTAACCATTCTTCTGTAGTAAGATCCGTTCTATCTGTACTTACTCCATAGGTATTCATACCTTTTTCTTCTCTTTTCTTTAGTGCTTTACATACATTTTCTACGTTACTGTCCATAATTTTAACATCAGTATAATGTTGTTCCAACATACTTGGTTGCAAGATATTCTTTATCTGTTCTATGATCATGACAATCATAACACATGTCCCGCCATTTTATTTGTCCAGAGGAATACTTATTATTCATGTCAGCAGGTTTACCACAAATTGTACAGCTAGGACGCCCTTCATGGGCGGTATAAGTTGGATGTTCTGGATTCCACCAAATTTCTTTATCACTAATCATAATCAATTTTTTATTATATGGTTTAATAAGGCATCTGAAATAAGGCAGTAACCCAATCTGGACATTTTGTTCTTGCGAATACTACCCATCCAATATAATTACTAGGATTTCTCCATTGTCTTTTTGCTTTAAAATCATTCATCGATCCTCCTGTAGTAAGAACATCATCAACAATACAAATAGGATCTGTTCTTTTTCCCGTGCCATGTCTATTCAATAACTTACCTAATACATTTCCACCCCTGGGAATTCCGATTGCTTCTTTAAATGGTGGAGAAAGTTCTAATATCATAGTCGATATGCAATCCCATTCTTTAGGTGTAAGAGCATCCATTTCAATTTTCCATGTCAAGTCTAATCCAGAATGAGATTTAAAGTCTACCCTTTGAAACAAATCAATCATAATAGATTTCCTCTTCAGCAGAAATCCATTGCATTGTTTCTTCTTCACCTGTCCATTTAGCAGACACTACTGGATAAGTATTCCATTGTCTAAGTACTGCTTCTTCACCTCCACGACATAGCATTTTTGATCCGTCCTCTAATGTTAGTTCTACTACTTTAACTTTTTCTACTATCATACTATATCATCTGGAAAAGATTTCCCTATCAATGGGTCTTTATTTGCACTTTTCAACATTGCTATAAGGTCTTTTCTTTTTCCTTCTGGAAAATCTTGTATCAATTTTTTAACCTCTGGCCAATTTTGATTTAAAGATTCTCGTTGTATTACTTGTAACAACTCATGCTCATTTAGATGTTCTGGATGTTTCTCTTGTCCATCATTAGGTGGCATCAGTATATGTCCTAAGTCTTTATCTGCTTTTCTTTTTTCTGTAGCATTCTCAAAATTATATTTATACATCAGTATACTTCCTTAATTTCATCACACAAACCTAACTTCTTTGCTTCTTTAGAAGAGAGCCAAACATCTTGCGGAGGTAAAAGATGTTCTCTAATTTCTTCTTCTGTTAATCCCGTACATTTTTTATAATGATTAATCATTCTTTCTGTAGTCAAGTCATATTCTTTTACTACTGCAAATAGTTCATGTTCTTTTCCATAGTTACCCCATGAATACTGATGAGAAAGAATGGAAGTATTGGGAGTAAGAAATCGTCTTCCTTTTGATCCAGAAATAAACAATACTAATCCACAAGATGCAATTAATCCCATACCTATTGTACGAATAGGAATTTGTGATCCCTTCATAACATCTACTAATGCAAAACAAGCATTGAGATCACCTCCCTTACTACAAATAGCAAGAGTCAATTCTTTATGCTTCCTTATTCCTGTATCTTTATTAAAATTTTCTGCGATGATCCAGTCTATTATGGGCTTCATTGAATCAAATGTAACATCGCCCATAAATGTTTTGAATCCTCTTTCAGCTAATAACTCTTCAGAGCCTTTATCTTCGTCACTCATTGTCAGGTTTAGATTGATAGTTATAATTAAATTCTGCTAATATTTTTTTTATTATTTCTATTGGCAGAAATGGAATAAAACTCGGAACGAAACTGTGTATTATTCCCAATACGAAAACGCTTAACGCTAAAAAACTTAAATATATTCCAAGATATAAATGTTTAAAATAACTTAATCCCGTATGATTTAAATGATTTTTTTCCCACCATGTCATGTTACCTCCTTCGTTCTTGATAACCTTCTTTTTCTACTGTTCGATTATAATTATGTAACATTATTTCAAATATACTTACAGGCATAAACGGTATACAATTTGGAATCAAAGCATGAATAATTCCCACGAAAAAATTCGCTAAACATAAAAGACTTAATGTTATGCCCTGTCTAGCATGAACAAGATAACTCACACCTGTTATTTCTAAATGGTTTCTTTCATACCAAATCCATGTAAACTTAAAATCTTCTGATTTTATATTATCACTCATATTTTACTCTTAATCATAATTTACCTTCTCTCAATTTTCCTATTTCTGAAACAATTTTAGTTTTACCTTCTGTTAAATAGTTATTCTCAATAGCATTTTCATCTATCCCGCCATGCTTCTTAATAATTGTATCCACAATTTTAGTAGGTACAAACCCGTAAACAGTATCACAAAGATTTTCATCATCTTCTGCAAACTTCTTAATCAATAATTCTGGTTCAGATGGATAACCAACTTCTACTTCTTTATATCGTTTAGCATCATCCTTTGGTGTACTGTATAAGGATTGTCCCGCTTGAACCGACATTGTGAAGCCATCATTACATATTACATGAGGAGTATAAGAGCTAGTCATGCCTGGAATAAGTTGTTTAACTTTTCTATACTTCTTTAAAAATTGATTAATTGTCATATGTACCATTTGGGTGTTTGACTGTAATTCCACTTTGCTATATTGTTTTTTTCTAACATGTAATAATTACGATATGCATCTACTGTATTCGTTTTTTTACAATGATCTGGCATACATTGTGGAGGATCGATCCAACCATTTGTTGGAATGTTTTGAGGTAATTTATATAAATGTCGTTTAAGATTTTTCCATGACTTATGTGTTTTACCATACCGTTTCGTATACTCCATACTTAAATGAGCAAATAATTTATATGTCCATTCATAATGCTCTTTAGAACTTCGTACCCATTTTGCAGTAGGATGATTCTTATGTGTTGCCCTATACAATTCATCAACAGCATCGGGATCTAATTCTCGATGTGCAGTAGATAGTAATTGAGCGGACTCTATAATCATTTTAACAACATGCTTATCACAATGATAAGAAGCACTTGTCTTAGGATCAGTATCGAGAAAAAATATATTCATTGTTATATTATACTATTAATTAATATATTTTGCAATATAGTCACATTGAGTAATCTGTTTAATTATTTTTATATATTTTCCAAACTTCTTTTTAGCATAATCAGTTTTAATTTCGATATGTATCAAAGGATCATATTTTCTATATTTTTCACACGCTTTAAGAACATTGTATTCTGCACCTTCAACATCTATCTTAATAAAGTCAACTGGACCTTCTACTCTAGGAGGAGATACTGTAACTGTTAATTCTTTATATTGTTTTTTTGTTCCGTGTATTTCTGCTAATTTATGAAATTCGTTTTTACTTATTATATAAGAACCAATACATCCTTCTGCATGATTAGGAAGATAAGCAAACTCTAACATTTCTGTAGTGCAGTCTATTCCATAAGGATATAAGTTAATGTTTTTATATTTGAGAGTATTATATGCTAGTACGGGAAACAAATCATGATTGCATTCAAATGCATGTATAGTACTAAAGTAAGGTGACATCTGAACACTCCAATAACCAATATGGGCTCCCACATCAAGCATTACGAGATTCTTTCTACCTTTAAAATGTTCTATAACATATTCTAAAGAATCTTGTTCATATGTTTTACCAGAATCGTCTTTCCATTCCCAATGACACTCAAACTTCATTTCATATATACCATTTCATAGTATCTGGAATTGTTTCTGGAAGTCCCATTTCTCTGCGTTCCACGGGATCATCTTTAATCTCAAGTAGATTTTCTATCTGTCTAATAATAGCTATTATCGCAAGCTGAGAACCAGTAGTAGAACCACAATCTTTACATGCTTCTATTGTTCTATGTCCACCACTGTATTGTTCATTAAGATCATTACAATATTCTAATAACTCATATAACTTTTCGTCTACAAACATCATCGGCCACCGCAATTTTAGTTATAGAATCTTTTCGAAAAACGCTAACGCTATTGCGATAACTATTCTATTTCTTTTACAGATACGACATGAGTTTTTACGGCCTTCTTAATATTTTCCAAAAAAGCCATTAATTCTTGAAAAGATGAACTTCGATGTTTTGGATCCTGTAAATATTCATGTAAATGATCTATCTCTTCAACAAGTTCTTCTAAATCTTCTACTACTGCAGAAACAAACTGATTTTCGAAATCTTCTGAAGACGAATCTAACTTACCCGATCTACCTTTAAGTTGATCTAGTTCTCCTCTTGCTCTCATATACTTCCTTCTCTGAATCAGACAAACGTATCCTAAACGCTTCCCTTACTTCACGTTCTATAATATCTTGTATTAAATAAAATGAATGATTCTCTCTACTTGTAAATTTTTTCATTATTGTTACTATTGTACCATATTACTAATATACTGTCAAGTAAAAAATGAATGTTTTGTTATTTTTATTTATTTAAATAAGAGGCTAGCGAGGCGACACCACCCTAAAAGATTTTTTACCACCTCGCTAGGTTAGAGGTTGAATCTTCAGAAAAAGTAGGAGTAGCATCAATAATCAGAAGTAGAGAATTATACTTCACCCGCCAGAAAAAAGCCAAAGGATATCGATAACTACTCCTACGGGGTTATAACAATATATAGAGGACACCAGTTCAATAACATCTTAATAATATAGACACTCGTCCTGGATATTCTTCATATCGACAAGAATCCAAAACCCGTCTGTTCATTTCAGAACAGAAAAGGAGAGAGTGATTGTGGCTCACTCCCTATAGCCACCAGCAATTAATCGAATGCTCCATAGACAATAACTTCGAATTCTCCATAGATGTAATCTTGCCTCATTTCTATATAGTGGACAGATTAATTATATACCGATCATACAGAGAAAAAAATTAAAAAAATTTTTTAATTATCAATAATAATTTGTGGCGAAAATTTTTCTATTGTTTCTTTCGCTCCTTTTAATACATTCTTTTCTTCACCTTCTGCATCTATCTTAATCAAGTCTACGTTCTTTATTTCTAGACTATCCAATGTTTCTGCTTTACAATAAAATATCTTACTGCCCAATTTTTCAAGCATTTGTCTATCCAAGAGTGCAAAATCATTTAATCGTTTTGTCATTCCAATATTAAAAGAAGGACCCGTAATCATTTTATATTTTTTAAAAGCCTTCTGTGCTAAAGCATGATGTATTATTTTAACGTTAGAAAGCGACTTTGTGTTTTTCTTTAAAATCTCATAAGCTAATGGATAGGGTTCTATTGCAATTACATGTTCAAAATACTTTGCCATGTTAATAGTCCATAATCCTTCACTTGCTCCAACATCTATAAAGGTATTAAAGTTATGTTGATAGTGAAGTGCTTTAGCAATTAGATTTCCCTCTATTTTTATTATATGAGAAATTTTAAGAGGAGAACCTTGTTTTGCTGTATGCTTTGGAAACTCTATATTGTATACTGATTGTTTATAATAAAAGAACATTCAACTTAGTTAAATTTAAATCTTCGATCAACTTTGCGTATAATAGCTTCTTGCTGATCATAAATGTATGCTTCCTTAATAGGACCATCTATATTCTTATCCCAATAGTCAAGAAACTCAGTAATGCGTGGATAATTTGGTAATTGATCATCTGTCTGCCATACGAATTCATTAACAATATGTAAGTAGTCTGGAATATAGTAAACAACCTGAACAGTAGCAACTGTCCACTTCTCTAGATAAATGATAGTGATCCTCCTCCCCTCATTTATATAGAGAAAATTTTTAGTCTCAATTCAATACAAATTGTACTGGTATCTTTTCTAGTTTTAATTCAAGTGCTATTGCTAAACGATGATTCCCATCAAATATACATGATGGTCGATCATCTTTTTTCCATATTCGCTTATATTCCATATCTCTGCACTCTTGGTTTTTCATTTTTCTTCTGTCTTCTTTGTCTATACGTACTACTATAGGACGATTAGAATCAAATCCATTTTTTAATATACTATTTCTTAAATCAGTAAATCTGGTTGAGGAGTATGTTGGGGAGGGTGGCAGGTAGCGGAAGATGGGTAGAGGCAATGTTTTAGGATCAACAAAAAAAACTTTTGAATGTTCAATAGGAACATCATATTTCTTAGCAATTGTTAGATCAACCATGTATCCTCTTGAATGTAACCACATTCCCAATGTTAGATCAACCATAGAAAAAAATCTCAGAAAAATCTTTTTTAATTAATT
>MDSV01196382.1_pt1 | contig 19870 bp, 22 predicted proteins | sample 810851 | NCBI WGS metagenome assembly MDSV01 (sample SAMN05326640, study PRJNA326480) | marine metagenome | isolation source: seawater | place: Atlantic Ocean: North East | collected 2012 | reverse complement strand
TTTATTTATGAAGATGGAAAATTTTATTTTTTAGAAATGAATACAAGAGTACAAGTAGAACACCCTGTAACTGAAATGGTAACAGGTATAGATATTATAAAAGAACAAATTTGGATAGCATTTACTGGCAATACTGCTCTTAAACAAAGTGACATTTCTCCAAGAGGTCATGCTATAGAATGTAGAATTAATGCTGAAGATCCAAGTAATAACTTTCAGCCTTCTCCTGGAATAATAGGAATGTGTCATCAACCATCTGGTTTTAGAACAAGAGTGGACGGATCAATCTACCAAGGTTATAAAGTTACACCTTATTATGATAGTATGGTCTGCAAGTTAATTTGCCACGGAAGAAACAGAGAAGAGGCGATACAAAGAATGATAAGATCTTTAGACGAGTTTGTAATTGAAGGAATTACAACAACTATAGAATTGCATAAAAAATTATTAAATCATAAAAAATTTATAGAATCTGATTTTAATGTCAGCTGGTTAGACAAAGATAAAATTATTTAAAAACATCTAGTAAGCCATATATCATAAACAGGATGATCAAAAGGTCTTATGGTAGGACTTGATGAAAAAGTCCATCCATTAAAAACAAAAACTTCATCATTTTTAGTGTTTCTAATATCGACAACTTGTAAATAAGCTGTTACTTCTGGATTGTCATCGAACTCTGAATTTTTACACTTTAAAGATTTTATCATTAAATCTTGAAATTTTTTTTCTTCACCAATTTTTAAAACTAACTTAGTATTTTTAGAGCTTACTTTATCTAAAATTTTTATTTCTATAAACTTTTTATTTTCCATAATATTATTACTAGTTTCAGCATTAGCAAAAAAAACTAAAAAACTTAAATAATAAAAAAAAATTAAATTTAGAGTTTTAATTTTTCCAACTTTTATATTTTTTTTTAATTTGACCATTGTCTTTATTTGGATGATAGGAATTTTCAGTTCCAGTTTGATTTGATTTGTGTGGTTTTTGCCATTGATATTTTTCTAAATCATGAGAGTCTTCAATTTTATTTTTTGTAAAATGTATCCAGGAATACCATTCATTTGGTATTTTAGAAGCATCAATCTCACCATTATAAATTATCCATCTTCTTCCAGATTTATTTTGATAATATTTATTTCCAAAAGAATCTTTTCCAATTAATTTTCCAGAAAAAAAAGTCTGAATTCTTGTTCCTATGGTCGCTTGATTCCACCAAGTAAAAATTTGTTTTATAAATGTCAACATAAAATTTAGTTTTTTTTTTCAATTTGAAATTGTAAAAAATAAATTAGACTAAAGTTTGAATTTGTATATACATTAATTATCACAAGACTCAAAAAAAAATTATTTAAAGGGAAAAAATGGCAAAATACTTAGTAGAAACATATTATACTTGTACATTTAAGGTTAATCATTACTTAGATGACGTAAACGAGACTGAGCTAGCTAATCTCGAAAAAAGAGATGATGGCAAGTTTGAAGTTTTAGATGTTAAATTGGACACTAGAAAAACAAAAAGCTTAGACTCAAATAATAAAGATATTGAAAATAAAAAGATTGATATTGTCTCAGAGAAATCACAACCAAAAATTATTTCATCTGATATGAATAAAGGGTTTGTAAAAAAACTTAATGAGGGAGTTAGTAAAAGATTTAGCATGCCAGATAGAAGAAAAGGCTATATTCAAAAAGCAACCATAGGAAATCATAAAGTCTATTTACATACCGGTGAATATGAAGATGGAAAAATAGGAGAAATATTTATTGATACTAGTAAAGAGGGAGAATTAGTTAAAGCACTAATGAATAACTTTGCAATTGCTATCTCTTTGGGTTTACAATATGGAGTTCCTCTGGATGAATTTATTAACGCTTACGTAAATACTAAATTTGAGCCGTCAGGAAAAGTTTATGGTAATGATAGAATAATGAGTGCTTCATCCATATTAGATTATATTTTTAGAGAACTAGCTATATCCTATCAAAATAGGGAAGATTTGGCTCATACACCTTCTATTGGTAGTTCCGAAAAATATTCTAATGAAAATGATGATGTTTCAGAAGATCAAAATAAATTCTTAAAGATTGTTAAAGATATAACAAGTAAAGGTTTTGTTCGTAATAACTATAAAAAGAACTTAGTTGATTTGACGGATATCAAGATAAACCTTAAGGGAAAAAAATAAAATTATTTTTTTTTAAGAATAGTTAAATTTAATTCTTTTAATTGATTCTCACTTACATTCGATGGTGCATTCATCATTAAATCCTGTGCCATTTGATTCATGGGAAACATTGTAACTTCTCTTATATTTTTTTCGTTAGCTAACAACATTACAATTCTATCTATACCTGGAGCTATACCTCCATGGGGCGGTGCACCATAGCTTAGGGCATTAATCATGCCGCTAAACTTATTATCAACTTGTTCTTTACTATAGCCTGCAATTGAAAATAATTTATACATTAAATTAGGAATATGATTTCTTATAGCTCCTGATGAAAGTTCAATACCATTACATACAATATCGTATTGATAGGCCTTAATATTTAAAGGATTTTCAAAATCAATTTTTTCTAAATTTCCCTGAGGCATTGAAAATGGATTGTGACTAAACTTTATTTTTTTCGTAATTTCATCTTTTTCAAACATTGGGTAATCGACAACCCAACAAAAAGCAAACTCATCTTCATTTATAAGACTCAGCTCTTCTCCTATTTTTGTCCTAGCTAATGATGAAATTTTTTGGACTTCCTCGATTTTTCCACATGTGAAAAAAATACTATCTCCTACTTCAGCAGAAGTTATTTTCATTATTTCTTTTAAAGAGTCTTCCGAAAAAAATTTACCCACTGGTCCTTTTGCGGAAATTTTTTCATTCTTTTCGAAAGTAAAATAAGCTAGGCCAGAAGCACCTTCTCCTTTAGCCCATTTATCGATATTATCAAAAAAACTTCTTGGTTTTTCTTTAGTATTTTTAGTAACAATTGATCTAACTTTTGAACCAGACTTTACTAATTTTTTAAATATTTCAAATTCAACATCTTCCCTGGTAAAAATACTCGTCAAATCATTTATTACAAGAGGATTTCTTAGGTCTGGTTTGTCTGTTCCGTATTTTAACATAGACTCCTCAAAAGAAATTTTAGGAAATTTATCGTTTTGAAGTTTCTTTTTTGAAAATTTTTTAAATAAATTCACCATTAGGTTTTCTACAACTTTAAAAATATCTTCTTGTTCAACAAAAGACATTTCCAAGTCTAATTGATAAAACTCACCTGGGCTTCTATCAGCTCTAGCATCTTCGTCTCTAAAACATGGAGCTATTTGAAAATATCTATCAAAACCAGATACCATTATTAATTGTTTAAATTGTTGTGGCGCTTGTGGTAATGCATAAAATTTTCCAGGATTTAATCTACTTGGTACTAAAAAATCTCTGGCTCCTTCAGGACTAGATGATGTTAAAATAGGTGTTTGAAATTCTAAAAAGTTTAATTTATGCATTTCACTTCTAATAAAAGAAATTACTCTAGATCTTAAAATAATGTTTTCATGAATTTTTTTTCTACGAAGATCTAAAAATCTATATTTTAGTCTTATTTCTTCTGCATAATCTTGTTCACTAAATACTGGCATGGGAAGTTCATTACATAAACCTAGTATCTCCATCGACTCTATTTTAATTTCAATTTCTCCAGTGTTTAAATCAGGATTAATTGTCTCTTTGGTTCGTTCAACGACCAACCCCGAAATTTTTACAACACTTTCTAATTGAGTTTTTTCAAGTTGTTTAAAAAATTTATTATCTTTATCTATAACACACTGAGTGAGACCATAATTATCTCTTAAATCAACAAATAAAAGGTTTCCATGATCACGTTTTTTATTTATCCATCCAGATAAATAAACTTTTTGATTTTTATTTTTCTTAGTGAGTTCGTCACAAGTATGTGTTCTATATTTATGCAAATTAAACCTTTAATGCTTCTTTTATAATTTTAAAATCAATAGATTTTTTTTTTTTTAAACTAATTTCGTCAATTTTATATATGAATTCATATATTTTTCCATAAGATCTATCAATATTTTTAATAATATAATCAATAAATTTTTTTTCTATAGTTATTTGTCTGTCTGAAAAATTTTTTAGTATAATGGCAAACATCAGTTCATCATCAGGTTTTTCAATTTTTGCAAACAAGCAATTATTAATTCTTGAGATCAAATCATCTAATTTAAAATTAAATTCATTAATTGCTTTTAAAGAATTTATTATAATAAATTTATTATCTTGATCAGCAATATTGAATAAAGTGTACATTAAACGTTCATCAATATTTTGATTAAAATCATCTAAGATTATGCTTTCGAAGACTTTAAATTCTTTAATAGTTTCATTTGTAAAATCTTTTGACAAAACTTTTAAACCTTTAAATTTTTTAAGAAATATATTTGATAAATGTGTTTTGCCGCTGTATTTTTCTCCATATATATTTAGTACATTTTTTTCCCACTTGGGCCAATCATTAATTAAATTAAATGCATAAAAGTTACTTTTACCGACATAATAATCTTCATATTTATAATTTTGTTTAAGATCAAAATTTAGTAATAATTGATTAAGATCTGTCATTGAATTTCCCAAACTTGTTGATCCTTATTAAGAAAAAGATTTTTTCTATCCATATCTAAAATAAATTTGTCTGGTGGACCATTATAAATTATTCTATAAATTATTTTATTATTACTAAAAGATACAATATTGAAACTTGATACTAAATCTAAATTATCTAAAGTGTTTTCAAATAATTGTATTTTATCATAATCGTTTGATGATAAAGATATTGTTAAAGGTAATTTAATAGAGGTGTTTATTCTGTTTAATTTTTTCCAGCTATCATCATAATCATCTTTTAAGTCATTTATTAACAATTGTAATAAGTCATTATTTGATAAATCTAGATTATCATAATTTTTGTTGAAAATTTTATAAGAGTCTATTAGTTTTATTTTAGATAAAATTTTTATTTGATTTTTGTTTTTATAAACAATAACTACTATAAAATCATTTAGATCATATTTGGATGTTATTTCATTAAAATTATAATCTTCTACTAATTTAATATTTTTTTTTAAAATTTGTATATCTTCTAAATCTTCAGTGGGTAAAACATATTTTAAAAGGTGATGATCTTTTAGATCTGTGTTCCAATTTCTATAGATTGAGTTTTCGTTAAAAAGTACTAAATTCTCTTGCTCTATATCAATTAAAACTGGAATCAAAAGCACATTTAATTTTTTAGGTATTGATGGGAAAATATTATTTTTTTCGAAAAATTTTAAAATATCTTTTTTATTAAAATTTACATCAAATATAGCGTAATATTCATTGTTAATAAATTTTTCATCACTCACTACAAATGAATCAATTAATTTTTTAATTGTTGATAAACTTGTTTTTTCTATTTTTTTTTGATCATCTGTAGTTATAATCATTGATATGAGTTGCTTAAAAGCTTTACTAAAAGCTGTGTCAAAAACCTTTTCTTTGTTGAAATTTAAGTCAAATTGTTCAGAAATTTCAATTTTTGAAATTTTAAATGAGTCGGCGTGTGTTTTGGAAACTATAATTGTATTAATTAACAAAACTAATATAAAAAAAAATTTATAAAACTTATTTAATTTATTTATAAAAACCATAATTTATAATAATGAAAAAACATAAATTTACATACGAAAAAAGTGGAGTTAACATAAAAGCTGCAGATAATTTTGTTAAGTTCATATCTAATATTCCATCAAAAAATAAAGGCAACAAAAAGTTTAAAAATATAGGGGGTTTTGGCTCTATTTCTGATATTCCCAAAAGTTTTAAAAGACCAAAAATAGTTGCAAGCACTGATGGTGTAGGAACTAAGATTGAAATAGCAAATACTCTTAAAAAATATGATACGATAGGAATTGATTTGGTAGCAATGTGTGTGAATGATTTAATAGTTCAAGGTGCAAAACCACTATTATTTTTAGACTATATTTCGATTAATAAAATTGATTTAAATAAACTTAAATCTATAATTAAAGGTATTCATAAAGGCTGTAAAATTTCAAATTGTGAGTTAGTGGGTGGAGAAACAGCAGAAATGCCAGGAACCTACGAAAAAGGCAAGTTTGATATAGCAGGATTTTCTGTTGGAGTTGTAGATGAGTCAAAAATTTTAGATAAAAAAAAAATAAAAAAAGATGATCTGATATTAGCAATTCCATCTAGTGGGATGCATTCAAATGGATATTCTCTTGTAAGATACGTTTTAAATAAAAGAAAAATTAATTTAAAAAATAATATATTTTTAAAAAAAGAATTAATAAAACCTACAAAAATTTATGTTAAAGAAATTTTAAACTTAATAAAAAATAAACTTATTAATGGTTGTGCCAATATCACTGGTGGAGGAATTTGTGATAATATCAAAAGAGTTATTCCAAATGGTCTAACCGCAAAAATTGAATTAGATAAAATAAAAACTAAAAAAATATTTTCGTGGTTAAAAAAAAATAATATTAAAGATAACGAAATGTTAAAAACCTTTAATTGTGGTGTTGGTTTTTGTATTATAATAAATAAAAAAAATTTAAATAAAGTTAAAAAATATTTTAGCAAAGAATATAAACCTTATATAATTGGAAAAATAATATCTGGTAACAATAAAGTTAAATTAAATGCAAAAATTAACTGGTCTTAAAAAAATAAAAACTGCAGTTTTTATTTCAGGAACCGGAAGTAACTTAAAAAATTTAATAAAATTCTCTAAGATAAAAAAATCACCTATATCTATAAATGCTATTATTTCAAATAACTATAAAGCTAAGGGATTAAGATATTCAAAACAATTTAAAATTAATAAAAAAATTTTTAATTTTAAGAACACTAAGACTGCTGAAAAAAAATTATTACTTTTTTTGAAAAAATATAAAATAAAATTTATATGTCTTGCTGGTTTCATGAAAATTCTATCAAAAAATTTTATAAACAAATTTAATGGAAAAATTATCAATATTCATCCTTCTCTTCTTCCAAAATATAAAGGGTTAAACACTCATGAAAGAGCATTAAAAAATAAGGATAAATTTACTGGTTGTAGCGTTCATTACGTGACTTCTAAACTAGACTCGGGAAAAATAATTTTACAAAAAAAAGTAAAAATAACATCTAAAGATAATCCAATTTTGTTAGCAAAAAAAGTTTTAAAGGAAGAACACAAATTATATCCTTTGGCTATTATGAAAATCTTTAATTAATCTTTAAAGAAAAAATCTATTTCTATCTTGGCATTTTCAACACTATCGGATCCGTGAACAGAATTTTTATCTATAGAAATTCCATATTTTTTTCTTATAGTGCCTTCTTCTGCATTTTTTGGGTTTGTTGCTCCCATCAGTTCTCTATTAGCCAATACTGCATTATCTTTTTCGAGAACCATTACTACAATTGGACCAGACGATAAATATGCACATAAATCGTTGTAAAAAGGTTTAGTTTCATGAACTTTGTAAAATTGTTCAGCTTCAGATTTTGCTATTTGAAATTTTTTATCTTTTATAATTTTAAAACCTTTGTTTTTAAATATTTCTTTTATCTCGTTATCTAAATTTCTTTCGACAGCATCTGGCTTAATAATTGATAATGTTTGTTCTATATTACTCATAATGCTCCTCGATAAGTTGGTTTAATAATCTTACTCCAAAGCCAGTTGCTCCACCTGGATTTAAATTTGCAGCTTTTTTTGAAAAAGCCATTCCGGCTATATCTAAATGGGCCCATGGTGTTTTACTAGTTACGAATCTTTGTAAAAATTGAGCTGCAGTAATTGATCCCGCTCCCCCTGAATAATTTATATTTTGCATATCTGCTATTGTTGAATTTATTAATTTGTCATAATTATCATGCAATGGAAGTCTCCAAACTTTTTCTTTTACTTTTTCTCCAACCTTAAATATTTTATTTGATAGATCGTCATTATTAGAAAATAGACCAGCATATTCTTCTCCTAGTGCCATTATTATTGCACCCGTCAAAGTCGCAAGATCTATCATAAATTTTGGTTTAAATTTTGCTTCTGTAAAACTCAAGGCATCTGCTAATACCAATCTACCTTCTGCGTCTGTGTTTAGAACTTCAATAGTTTTACCGTTATAAGCTTTAACTATATCCCCTGGTCTTTGAGCATTCCCACCAGGCATATTTTCAACTAAACCTACTACACCAACCGCATTTACTTTTGCTTTTCTAATAGCTAATGTTTGTATTAACCCTGCAACTACTGCTGAGCCAGCCATGTCATATTTCATCTCTTCCATAAATTTTGCAGGCTTCAAGGAGATACCACCAGTGTCGAAACAAACACCTTTCCCTACAAATGATAAGGGGGCTTTTTTATTTTTTTTATTTCCATTCCACTCAAGTGTAACAAGAAAAGAATCATTTACACTTCCTTTTCCAACTCCCAATAAGGAATGCATTCCTAACTTTTTCATTTGAGACTCATTGTAAACAGTGACTTTAATTCCTAATTTTCTTAATTTTAAAAGTCTATTAGCATATTCTTTTGGACTAAGAACATTCGGTGGCTCTGAAACAAGATCTCTCGCAAAAAAAGTTCCTTTTTCTATTGCCTTAAATCTTAATTCATTTTGAATTGAAACTTTGTTTCTTTTTCCAACAATATTTATTAGAATAGATCTTTGCTCTTTTTTTGATTTGTAAATATTAAATTCATAAGACTTAAGTTTTAATCCATGTAAGAAATATCCTATAAAATTTTCATTCTTACTCTTTATGCTTTCTAGATTTATTATATATTCACTTTTCTTTTCATGGTTTATACGACCATAAAATTCTGCTCCTAGATTTTCTATATCTGAAGTATCTAAATTTTTTTTAATAGAAACTAAAACTATCTTTTTTTTAGAATTGACCTCAAATACAAATAAATTTTTTTTTAGATCACTTTTTTTTAATAAATCATTTATGTAAGAAAACTCCGAATTAGAAAGATGATTTTTTAAAGCATTAATATTGAATTTTTCATCTACAAATAAGACTAGATTAGTTGTGGGTTTTTTAGGGCTATTATTTTTATAGAAAACTTGAATGGTCATAATTTTTTAATATATACTTTAAGTTGTATGCTATATATTGAGAAAAATATAAAATTTCAATGAAAAAATTAATCTTTCAAAAGTTTTTAAAAGACTTAATAACTTTTTTTCTTCTTGTTTCATTAAGTATTGCCCTAATTGTTTGGGTAATTCAAGCTGTAAATTTTTTAGATTTTATATCTGAGGATGGTCATGGATTTAAAGTATATTTTTATTATACAGTTCTGAATTTACCAAAAATTTTTAGTCGAATACTGCCTTTCATTTTTTTTGTATCTTTATTTTATACAATTCTAAAATATGAAAATAATAATGAATTAATTATATTTTGGACGACTGGAATAAAAAAGATCCAATTTACAAATACAATGATTAAATTTTCTATTTTCTTCTTATTAATTCAATTAATTTTAACTGCATTTATTGTTCCAAAATCTCAAGATTTAGCCAGATCTTTTATAAGATCATCTAATATTGATTTATTTCCTTCATTGATAAAAGAAAAAACTTTTGTAGATACAGTTTCTGATTTAACGATATTTATTGATAGTAAAAACGAAGATGGAGAGTTAAAGAACATTTTTTTAAAAGATGACTTTAGTAATACTAAATCTCAAATTATTTACGCAAAATCAGGAAATTTAATTACAGACTTAAATAAGAATTATTTAATACTTTATGATGGAAGTTTTATTAATAATGATAATGGAAAAATTACAAATTTTAGCTTTAAAAAAACAGAATTTAATCTTTCTAGATATACTACTAAAAGTACTACTTTTCCTAAAATACAAGAGCTTAATACTTTGCTTTTAGCTAATTGTCTAAAATATATATTTGATAATAATTCTGAAAATTTTTTTAATCAATATCTACAATGTGACCCAGATAAAACAATTGGTATAAAGCAAGAACTATTTAAAAGATTATTTGTTCCTTTTTACATTATTTTGATTTCACTTATTTCGACTCTTGTATTAATCAAATCTAAAGATGATTTTAATTTCAATAAATTCAAATATACAGTTTTTATAATTGGAGTTATGACTTTAGTGTTGTCAGAGATCTCAACAAGATATTCTGGAATAAATAATTTATATAGTGGTTTATCTATAGGGGTACCTATCTTTTTATTCTTAACAGTATACTTGACTCTGTCAAATAAATTCAAAGTAAAAAATTCTCTATGATAATTAAAACTTATCAAACATATTTATTAAAAAATTTTTTAGAAATTTTAATACAATTAACTTTAATATTTTTTTGTTTAATTTTTATTCTAAATATATTTGAAGAGATAAATTATTTAAAAGATTTAGATGTGCATTTTTCATATCCTTTATTGCTTACTTTCTTGAATTCACCATCAGTTCTTTATGAAATATTTCCATTTATATTTTTAATTTCCACTCAATTCTTTTTCTTAAGAATATCAGAAAAAAATGAACTTAATATTTTTAAGTTAACAGGGTTAACTAATTTTAAAATTTTAAAATTTATATCCTTTATTTCATTATTAGTTGGAATATTAATAATAGTTTTCTACTATACATTTTCAGCAAAACTTAAATATCTTCATCTAGATATTAAGAATAGTTTTTCTAATGATAATAAATATCTAGCTGTAATAACTGAAAACGGTCTTTGGATTAAAGATGAGATAGATGAAGTTATCAATATCATTAATGCTGAGTCTATAAATGATAATTTGTTAAATAATGTATCTATAACTCAATTTGATAAAAATTTTGATCTAATACAAAGTATAGTTACTAAAAAGATTGATATATCTAAAAAAAATTGGAAAATAGGAAAAGCAAATATCTCTAAAGCTAATTTTGAAGCTGAAGAAGTCAAAGATTTAATTTTTAGGAGTAATTTCAACGTAGAAAAAATCAATAGTCTGTTTTCTAATTTATCATCACTAACAATATGGGAACTAAATAAATTGAAAAATGATTATAAATCTCTTGGATATTCAACTTTAGAAATTAATACTCATATGCAAAAAATTTACTCTTATCCTGTTTATTTAATGATAATGACACTTTTTTCCGGGATTATCATGCTTAATATAAAACACAATAAGCCTAAAATTTTTAATCTAATATTAGGAATTTTGCTTTCGGTAATTATTTATTATATGAACTATTTTTCAAATTTATTAGGAGAAAATGAGAGAATGCCCATAATGGTTTCTGTATGGATACCTTTAGTTGTCTTATTTCTATTCAGTTGTATAGGTTTGGTCAGAATAAATGAAAAATAATTGTTTAATCATATTACTGTTAACTTTTTTTTATCTGTTTAATGGATCAATATTATTTTCTGATGAATTTAATTTTGAAGCCACTGAAATTCAAGTATTGGAAAATGGTAATAAATTAAAAGCAATAAATGGTGTAAAAATTATATCAAATGATGGTTTGGTAATTACTGCATCAGAGTTTGACTATGATAAATTAAAATTAACATTAATTGCAACTGGAAATGTAAATGTAGTTGACTCTATAAATAATATCGTTACCCAAAGTAACAAAGTTTTTTATTTTAAAGAAAAAAAAATTATGTTTTCTAAAGGAGAAACAATTTCTGAAATTGGGGACAAATATATAATTAAAACTTCAGATATAACTTTTGATAGAAATAAGATGAGGTTATTTTCAAAAAATAGAACAAAATTTAATGATAATTATAACAATGTTCTTTTTTTAGATGATTTTAAATATTCAATTAAAGAAAAGCTTGTTAGAGGTAAAGAAATCAAATTTATTAGTAATACTAAAGATGAGTATTTAATTGAAGATGCATTAATTGATCTTAATTTAAATGAAATTGCTGGAAAAGATATAATAATAAATTTTGATAAATCTACTTTTGGTAATGTAAAAAATGAGCCTAGACTAAAAGGAAACACTATTACTAGTAATGAAAATGAGTCAATAATTTCAAAAGGTATTTTTACCACATGTCAAAAAAGAGACAAATGTCCTCCTTGGCAAATGTCAGCTAAAGAAATTCATCACGATAAATCAAAAAAAATAATTAATTATAAAGATGCTTGGTTGAAAATTTACGATAAACCAGTTTTATATTTTCCAAAATTTTTCCATCCTGATCCAACTGTTAAACGTCAGTCAGGATTTTTAATGCCAAAGTTTTCTGATTCTAATATTCTTGGTGCTTCCCTTGATATACCTTATTTTAATGTTATTTCGGAAAGTCAAGATTTAACATTTAAACCAAGAATTTATACTGATCAAAAATTAATATTACAATCAGAATACAGAGCTGTTACAAAAAATTCTTCACATATTTTTGATACAAGTATTAATAGAAATAATAATTCAGATAAAAAAAATAATAGTAATGATTCTAAGACACATTTTTTTTCAAATTCTATAGTAAATCTGGGCTTAAGCGGTTTTGACGAAAGTCAAATTGAACTTAATTTGCAAAGAACTTCAAATGATACATATTTAAAACTTTATAAACTAAATTCTCCTTTAATTGAAGATACAACAACACTTAATTCATTCCTAAATTTTGATGCTAGTAGAGAAGATCTTTCTATAAGTTCATCTATAGAAGTTTATGAAGATCTCTCAAAACTTAATAATGATAGATATGAATTTATTTATCCCAATTTTGATGTTTTAAAAGATTTTGACTCAGAAAAAATTAATGATGGTAATCTTTCTTTAAATTCCAAAGGATATCAGAAAAAATTTGACACCAATTCCTATGAAGCAGTTTTTATAAATGATTTATTATATAAATCAGATCCTATTTTTAAAGCTAACGGATTAAAAAATAATTATAGTATTTTATTAAAAAATGTAAATTCTAATTCAGAAAATTCAAATAAATACAAAGATGAAAAAGAATATGAAATTCTTTCAGCATTTCTTTTTGAAAGCTCTTATGACTTAAAAAAAGAAGGTACAAAATATAATAATTTTTTTACACCGACAGTATCTATGAGGTATAGCCCAAATAATACGAAAAATATGAGAGAAGATGATAAGAGAATAGATGTTAATAATATCTTTTCATTAGATAGAATAGGTGCAGAAGATACAATCGAAGGTGGACAATCTATAACATTAGGAACAAAGTACCAAAAAATGGATAAATCAAATAATTTATTAAGCTCAATTAATTTGGCAAAAGTATTTAGAGATAAAGTTAATGAAGATTTACCAATTAAAAGTACTATCGGCAATAAATCATCTGATTTTGTTGGTAATATAAAACTTATACCAAATGATATAATTGATTTTGATTATAATTTTTCTTTTGATAATAATTTATCAACTTCAAATTATGATTCTATTAAAACTAAACTAACAGTTAACAACTTTGTTACAACTTTTGAATATTTAGAGGAAAATAACTTAATAGGAAGTGAAAGCTTTATAGCTAATGAAACAAGTTATAATTTAAATAACGATAATTCTATTTCGTTTTCAACAAGAAAAAATAAAAAAACCGACTTAACTGAATTCTATAATTTAGTATATCAATATAAAAATGACTGCCTAGTTGCTGCTATAGAATATAATAAAGAGTATTATAATGACAATGATTTAAAGCCTGAAGAAGAAATATTTTTTTCAATAACTATAATGCCTTTTAGTAAAACAAATAGTCCAAATTTAAATAAATGATTTGCACAATTAATTATAGAAAAATTTTAAAATTATTTTTAATTATTTTTTTATCAAGTATTAATACTGTTATAGCTGATGAAAATGCCTATATAGTGACTACAGTAAATAATGATATCATAACTAATATAGATATCGAAAAAGAATATAGGTATTTAGTAGCTTTAAATAATGACTTCAAAAAAATAGATACAAAAAGAGCTTTACTGGTAGCTCAGGACTCCATTGTTAGAGAAATAATTAAAAAAGATGAATTAATGAAATATTTTAATTTAAATCAAGAAAATGAATATCTAAATACAGTTTTAAAAAATTTTTATACAAAGTTAAATATAAATGATGAGATAGGATTTAAAAATTATTTAAACCAATTTGAATTAACTATTGATGATGTTAAATATAAACTAAAAATAGAAACTATATGGAATGAACTAATATTTGAAAGATATAAAAATCAAATTGATATTGATGAAAATAGATTAAAAGAAAGCTTACAAAAAGAAATATTAAATACTAATTTAAGAATTAATACTTACTTAATTTCAGAAATTTTATATACGGGTTTAAATAAAGAGGAAATGGATAATAAATATAAATTAATTCAAGAAAGTATTATTGAAATAGGTTTTAAAAATACTGCAAATATTTATAGTGAGGCAGACTCTTCTAAAATGGGTGGAAGTGTTGGTTGGATAAATGAAAGTCAATTATCTGAAAATGTAAAAAAATCTTTATCAGAATTAAAAATTGGACAACACACAAAACCAATTGTTGCTGGAGGTGGTTTTTTACTTTTAAACATTGATGATAAAAAGGAAGATAAAATTAATTTAGATTTTGAAGAAGAATTTAAAAAAAAATTAAGTTTTGAAAAAAATAGACAATTAAATCAATTCTCAACAATCTATTTTAACAAAATCAGACAAAATGCAAAAATCAAAAATAAAAATTAAACCTATAATAATAGTAGCTGGGGAACCTTATAGTATATTTTTAGAAATTTTTTTTAAATCAATAAAAAGATATAAATATAAAAAACCAATTATTCTAATAGTATCAAAGAATTTATTGATTTCTCAAATGAAAAAATTAAATTATAACTTTAAAATTAATTTATTAAATAAAGATTATTTAAATTTTGATAATCTCAACAATAAAAAAATAAACATAATAAATGTTGATTTCTATTTTAAAAAAACTTTTGATAAAATTTCCAAAAAATCTAATGAATATATTAATCAATCATTTCAAATTGCACTTAAAATTTTAAAAGATAATGATTGTTGTGGTTTAATTAATGGCCCTATTTCAAAGAAAAATTTTTTAAGGGAAAAGTTTTTTGGAATTACTGAATATTTATCTAAAAATACAAATAAAAAAGAGAGAGTTGCGATGCTAATATATAATAAAAAACTATCTGTTAGCCCAATTACTACACATATCCCATTAAAGGATGTTGGAAAAAATATTTCTAAACAAAAAATAATTAATAACGTTAAATTAATTAATGAATTTTACAAAAAAAAATTAAAGAAAATACCTAAAATCGCAATTACAGGTTTAAATCCTCACTGTGAAAGTAATTACAAATCAAGTGAAGAAGATAAAATAATTATACCAGCTATTAATTTTTTAATAAAAAAAAGATTTAATGTTAAAGGACCATTTGCGGCAGATACTATCTTTATTGACGAATTATCAAAAAAATATGATGTTATTATAGGTATGTACCACGACCAAGTCTTAACTCCGGCTAAAACACTGTTTGGTTTTAATGCTATTAATATAACTTTAGGTCTACCATTTATAAGAATCTCTCCAGATCATGGGCCTAATACTTCAATGTTAGGTAAAAATTTATCTAATCCACAAAGTTTAATTGAAGCCTTAAAATTCTTGAATAAGTGAAAATTAGAGCAAAAAAGAGTTTAGGACAAAACTTTTTAATAGATCAAAATATATTAGAAACAATTGTTAATTTAGTTGAAATTAATGACAAAGAAATTTTAGAAATAGGCCCTGGTAGTGGAAATTTAACATCGTATATCTTGAATAAAAGACCAAAAAAAATTTATGTTGTAGAAAAAGATAATAACTTATCCTCGTTATTAAATAAAAAATTTGGTAATAAAATAAATATTATAAATGACGATATATTAAAAATTACTGAAAAAAAAATTTCTAAAGAAAAATTAATTGTTTTTGGTAACCTTCCGTATAATATTTCTACAGAAATATTGTCAAAATGGATCATAAATTTAGATAATGAATTTTGGTTTAGCAATCTAATATTAATGTTTCAGAAAGAAGTAGCAGATCGTATCATTGCTAATTATAACTCATCTAATTATGGAAGATTATCTATTTTATCAAACTGGAAACTAAATATTGAAAAGATTATAGATATAAAGCCATCAAGTTTTTTACCTAAGCCAAAAATAGACAGCTCTTTGCTTCATTTTTATCCTAAAACAAAATTTTTTAAAGTTCAAAATCCTAAAAACCTTGAAATGATTACAAGAATTTTTTTTAGCCAAAGAAGAAAAATGATTAAAAAACCCTTTAGTCAAATTTTTAAAAATACAGAGAGTATTTCGAAAAAATTTAATATTGATTTAAATTTAAGACCACAAAATTTAAGTCCTGAAACATATTATAGACTTACAGAAGAATATGAAAATTTAAGAAGTTAGAGCCTCTACATGTTTTCTTATATATTCTTTATCATAGTCTTTTGAACTATTATTAATCTCTGCATCTATTAAATTATTTATTCTAGAATAACATTCTTGAAGATTGTCATTTATAACTACATAATCATAATTGATCCAATGAAGAACATCTCTACTAAATTCTTTCATTCTCTCTTCAACTATTAATTTATCTTTCATATCTCTATTTGACAGTCTTTCAAATAAAACTTCTTTGCTAGGAGGAAGTACAAAAAAAGTAATTAATTTATAATTTAATTTTTTATTTTTGATTTGATCTGCGCCTTGCCAATCAATATCAAAAATAACATTTTCTCCTTTTTTTAATTTTTCTATAACAGGAGTTCTAGTAGTTCCATAAAGATGATTAAATACTTTTGCATATTCTAAAAATTCTTCATTGTTAATTAGTTTATTAAATTTTTCATTTTCAACAAAATAATAATCTTGATCTTTGATTTCGTTAGGACGAGGTTTTCTAGTTGTGTGGGATATAGATATATTAAAATTTTTATTTTCAGCTAAAAGTTTTACTAGTGTAGTTTTGCCTGCCCCAGATGGGGATGATAAAACTACCATTATCCCATCTTTTATTATGGACATTTAATTAAACTAATTGCTTTTACTCTCAATAAATTTTACTGCATCACCAACAGTTAAAATTTTTTCAGCTTCACTGTCAGAAATTTCTGAACCAAATTCTTCCTCAAAAGCCATTACTAATTCTACAGTGTCAAGACTATCAGCGCCTAGATCGTCTATAAAACTTGACTCTTCAGTTACTTTTGCTTCATCAATCCCTAAGTGGTCTGCAACTATTTTTTTTACTTTGCTTGAAATATCTTCTGACATTTTGTTCCTTTATGTTTTATTTCGTTAATAAATTAATACTCACTTTTGTCAACCTAAATACATGCCTCCATTAACATGAATTGTTTCTCCTGTTATATAATCAGCCAATTCGGAGGCTAAAAATATAGCTGTATTAGCAACATCACTAGGTGAACCAAACCTATCAGCAGGTATCTTATTTTTTAATGCTTCTTTAAATTTTTCCTCAATCTGGTCAGTCATAGCCGTAGTTATAAAACCAGGAGATATACAATTTATATTAATATTTTTTTTTGCAAATTCTATTGCCAAACTTTTAGACATACCAACTATAGCAGCATTTGAGGCTGTGTAATTGGATTGTCCTATATTTCCAGTGTGACCAACAACAGATGTTATATTGATAATCTTTCCTGATTTATTTTTTAACATTTTTTTAATTACATTTTTGCTAATTAAAAAAGTTGAAGTCAAATTAACATCAATTACTTTTTTCCAATCCTCCGTTTTCATTCTAATTGAAAGTGTATCTCTTGTTATTCCAGCATTATTAATTAAAATATCAATACCACCTCCTAAAACTGAAGAAGCATTGTCTACAAATGTTTCTATCTCATCGTGTTTAGATATATCAAATTGTAAAGTTTTAATATTTTTGAAATTTTTATTTAAATTTTCTATTTTTTCTAAATTAGTACCGGTTGCCAAAACATTTGCACCAGCATGAACAAATTTTTCAACTAAAGAATATCCAATTCCTCCTGTTCCACCAGTGATTATGACTTTTTTATCTTTTAAATTAATCATTTAATCTAATTAGCTTTATATCTTCTTCATTATTAATTGCACTTACTTTTACATCTTTATTTATTCTTTTAATCAATCCAGAAAGTACTTTTCCAGGTCCAATTTCAATAAATTGATTAATACCTTTATTTATCATTGAATTTATATTTTCCCGCCAACGAACCCTACTTTCAATTTGTCTAACTAATAATTTTTTTAATATGGATATATCTGTAACCTCTTCATTTGTGACATTTGAAATTATTGTATTTTGTAAACTTTTAAAATCACATTTTTCAATTTCTCCTTGCATAATTTTTGTAGCATTTTCCATTAATTTACAATGAAATGGTGCACTTACAGGTAGCTTAATGTTTTTAATATTATGCTTTTTAAAATCAATAGAAATTAATTCCAAATTATTTAAAGTTCCACTTATAACTATTTGTCCATTTGAATTATCATTAGCTATAAAACATTCATATTTATTTTTATTTTCTAACATTATTTTTTCTACTGTCTCTAAATCTGAACCTAGCACTGCAACCATTCCTCCGGTTCCATTTGGGATTGAATTTTGCATAGCTTCACCTCTAATTCTTAATAATTTTAATGTTGAAGAAAAACTCAGTGCTTCGGCACAAGCTAAAGCAGTATACTCTCCTAAAGAATGTCCTGCAAAAAATTTTGCTTTATTCAGATCGATAGAAAATTCATTTTTTATGAGTTGAAAAATAGAATAACTCACTAAAAATATTGCTGGCTGAGTATTTGATGTTAGGTTTAATTCTTCCTTAGGCCCACTTTCAATTAATTTTGAAATAGAAAAATTTAGTGTTTCGTCGGCCTCATCGAATAGTTCTTTAATACTTTTATATTTTTTACATAAATCTGTACCCATTCCCACAACTTGAGAACCCTGGCCTGGAAAGATGACTGAAAACATTAAAAATTCTAACTCTAAATATAGTTTTTTGTGTTGTAATTAAATAATTATAATAGTATATCCTCACTTTTTATACAAAATAACAATGAATTTATACGAACACACTATTATAGCAAGGCAGGATATTAGCCCTGCTCAATTAAAACAATTAACTGAAAAATATTCAAAATTAGTTGAAAAATTTGAGGGTAATATTGTTAAAACTGAAAGTTGGGGATTACTAAATTTATCATATATTATTAAAAAAAATAAAAAAGGTAACTACATCCATTTTAAAATTGAAGGTAAAAGTAAAATAATTCAAGAATTAGAAAAAAATGAAAAAATTGATAAAAATCTTCTAAGATTTATGACGGTAAAAGTAAAAAAATTTGATCTAAAAACTAATTATTTTGGAAAATCAGAGGAAAAAGAAATAGATAAAAAATAATATACTATGCAAAAAAAAAGAGGACGAGGCGGAAATAAAAAAAACTCTAAGCAAAGTAATTTTGCTAAATTGAGCATCTTTCAACCTAATAAATATAAATTTAAAAGAACATGTGCTTTATCAGTAAAAGGTGCTCCAGTTGTTGATTATAAAAATGTGAGATTATTAAAAAAATATATTTCTGAAAATGGAAAAATTTTACCATCAAGAATTACATCTATAAGTCAAAAAAAACAAAGAGAGCTCTCATTATCTATTAAAAGAGCTAGAAATTTAGCATTACTGTAAATGAAAGTAATTTTGTTAGAAAACCTAAAAAAGATTGGCTCG
>MDSV01211408.1_pt1 | contig 19874 bp, 14 predicted proteins | sample 810851 | NCBI WGS metagenome assembly MDSV01 (sample SAMN05326640, study PRJNA326480) | marine metagenome | isolation source: seawater | place: Atlantic Ocean: North East | collected 2012 | reverse complement strand
TGTTCAATGACAAATTCTTCTTCTGTGACAGATTCTTCTTCAATATTGTCTTGTTGTCCTTGGCCTGATAATATATTCATCTCAGCACGGATTGCCTCGATTTTGGTTTGCCTTTCTTCCATTGTTGGAACATTGAATTGTGCTACCAATTGTATTGGTTCGCCATGCGATAGTTTGCCATCAAATTCTAGCAAATCTCCAACGTTATTGACAATAACCTTGAATTTTGTTGGATCTTTTGTACGGCGTTTCTTGTGTTTCTTATAATGATGAACGTAGACTTGATACTCGCCGGGCTGCGCTGTACCATCATCCCATACAACATTCTCAACAGGCTTTTTTGTCTCAGGTCTAACATTAGCATCAACATCTAACTCTCCACCACATTCTGACAACTTATTACCGCCATGAATTCTCTCACCAGATGGGCAAACAACATGCAAATCAAGGTCGTTGTAATTGTCCCACATGAGAGATATTTGAACATCTCCAGATCGGGCACCTTCTCTATCCAATCTCGCTTGAAGTTCTTTCATCGCAGTTTCCGCTGCTTGTCTTGATTCTAGTTCCTCTTGTTGCTTAGCCGCTTCAAGCTCAGCCAACCTTTGCTCTTCTGCTGCTGCAAATTCGGCTTGTCTTTGCTTCTCCTCTGCTTCTCTCTCTTCTTCTAACTTAGCAGATTCTTCGGCTTCGATACGCATCTGTTCCTCTAAACTTTTCTTCGCATAATCTGCTTGAGCGTCTCTATCTGGTACTTCAAACTGACAAACTAATTTTATTGGGTCGCCATGTGTTAAATCTCCGTGATATTCACGGTAATCGCCAACATTGTTGACAATGATTTGGAATCCTGTAGGATCTTTAGTACGGCGCTTCTTGTGCTTTTTGTAATGGTGAACATAAACTTGGTAAGTTCCTGGTGGAGCCGTTACTCCTGGCCAAACTACATTTTCGACAGGTTTCTTGGTTTCCGGCCTTACATTGGCATCAACATCTAACTCGCCGCCACATTCTGACTTTTTATTTCCACCATGGATTCTTTCACCTGATGGACAAACAACATGAAGATCAAGATCGTTAAAGTTCTCCCACATAAGAGAAATTTGGACATCACCGGTCATTGCACCTTCTCTAGAGAGCCTTGCTTGTAATTCTGACATAGCAGCCTCAGCAGCCGCTCTTGATTCCATTTCCTCTTGTAATCTAGCAGCCTCTAATTCAGCAAGTCTCTGCTCTTCAGCCGCTGCCATCTCTACTTGACGTAATTCCTCCTGTTCCTGTGCAAGCCTTGCTTCCTCTTGAAGACGTAATTCTGACATTCGTGCCTCTTCTTCAAGCCGCTTACGCTCAGAATCTTCCTGCTCTCTTCTGTGCTGTTCCTCGGCCTCTTGTCGTTGGCGCTCTTCCTGTTCCAACCTTGCTCTCTCTTGTTGCCGTCTCAATCTTTCTCTTTCTGCTTCTTCTGCTAATTTTCTTGCATTTTCGGCTGCTCGCAGTTCAGCTTCTTGTACTGCAAGCCTTGATTCAATTAGTTCGGCTCTCCTTCGACGAGACTCGACAATTGCTAGCTTTCTATCGATTTCTTGTTTGGTTCTACCAAAACTTGGCGCTCCAGTGTCTTGTCGAAGACCTTCTGCTGACATTCCCGGGCGCATGTTTAATTTCGCATCGCTACGAATTAATACATACCACATACCAAACAAGAAACCACCACCAAGGGCGGCCATTGTGGCCATAGTCACCGGTTCCATCATACCACCCATAGCGAACTAGTCTTTTGAAGCATCGGTTCAAAATGAACTATAACTGATTTCAAAATTGGGATTCTAAAACTAAGTTAATAATGCAAAGTATTGAGAAATAGGAGATAGTCGGAGAGACATGGGAAAACAGGAGATAATGGCAGAAATACTTCCAAAAGGCAGAGGTGTTTGGGTTCCAATCGACCATGGAGTTACAGATTTCCCCTGTGAAGGTTTAGAAGATATTGAGGCAACAATCAAGTCTTTGATTGCTGGTGAAGTTAATGTGATAGTTGCTCACAAAGGAGTTATCGACAAATTTAGTCACCTTTGTCAAGGAACAAAAACTAGCATGATTGCTCATCTTTCCGCCTCAACAAGACATGGTGGAAAAAATCACAGCAATAAGGTCTTAGTTGGAGATGTTGATGAAGCACTTTTGCGAGGCGCTGTAGGTGTGTCTTGCCAAGTTAATATAGGAAGCAAAAAAGAACCTGAAATGCTTGAGAGAATGGGGCATGTAACAACTGAAGCATACTTGAATGAGATACCAGTACTAGGCATGATATATGTTAGAGGCGAGAATGTTAATCTGATGAAAAATGATTCTACAAAGGGATATGCTCATGCTGCAAGAATAGCCTTTGAATTAGGTTGCGATGCAGTAAAAACAGTATGGAGTGGCGACAAAGATAGTTTTTCAAAAATATGCCGCAGCGCTCCGATACCACTACTAGTTGCGGGTGGCCCGTCAACCGGGGACAGCAAAGAAATACTAACAATGGTGAAAGCATCAATTGAAGCTGGCGGTTCTGGTGTTTGTATGGGTAGACAGATTTTTGCTCATCAAAATGTAACTGCAATTTCTAAAGCGATCGGAATGATTGTCCATAACAATGTAAGCATCGAAGAAGCCATTGAAAAATGTTCATTATGAGGTGATGATATTGCAAATTTGGTGTGATTGTCGTATAGATTCTGTACCAAGAGACATCGACAATGTATTTGATTTCACCCTGACTAAAGATCGAAGTGGTGATTTCAATTTAGATGGAGAAAAACTCATTCATAATGATTCATTAGTAGGTTATGCGTTTTTAATTGATGGCAAAGATAGTTATGAAAATGTTAGAGGCAATATAGGTTTAGTTGAATGGATAATCCTCGAGTTTTCAAATTGGAAGATGATTCCTGTTGAGAATGCTATTTCGGAATGTGAAGGCACCGGTACTAAAATAGCCGTAATCGTTAATCAAGCAAGAGATGTAAATGGTATTGCATTTGCTTTAGAGAAAGGCGTAGATGCAATCATAATAAAAAGTGAAGAAGATTTAATTCAGGCTTGCAGTGTCGCAAAATCACAACGCTTGGAAATTCACTCTGGGGAAAATCAAAACTCGTTTGAATCCCTCGATGACTTGAAATTGACTGAGTTAACAATTACCAATATTGAATCTGGCGACGTCGGAGAAAGGTATTGCATAGACTTAGTCTGTTTAATATCCAAAGGTGAAGGTATGTTAATCGGTTCCAGTTCATCATCTATGGCTCTAGTACACGGAGAGGTAATCGAGTCTGAATTTGTCCCTGCAAGACCGTTTAGAGTAAATGCTGGACCACCGCATTCATACATAATGATGGCTGATGGTAAAACAAAATATCTGTCTGAACTAAAATCCGGTGACAACGTATTGCTAGTATCAGAAAATGGTTCAACAAGAAGTGCGAGCATCGGCCGATTAAAAATTGAAAGACGCCCTTTTTTGCGAATCTGTTGGGAAAATGACTATCAAATATCAAACTCTATCTTCCTCCAACAGGCGGAGACTGTCCGCGTCCTGTCTCGTGTTGGTGTGGTGAAATCGGTGACAAATCTGAAAATCGGTGATTCTATTCTATGTCATGAATCAGATTACACTAGACACATAGGTAACAAAGTCGCGATTGATTCTAAGGAGGTCTAAAATGGCAGTAATTGGCACAGGACAAGCTCATGGCGCTTGTAGTTTGTTACACGCTGCTGGCACCGGTTATGGAGCCTCTTTATCTCTTGATTTACCGGTAATTGTGAAAGCACTCGACAGACCAAGTAAAAGGGAACTAAACGATAATGATAACCTTCTTACTAGTGTTGTTGATACTTGGATTGAAAACCAGTTGCCGCTGCCAAATGATTTGAAAAAGGAAAACATCTACTGGGCTGTTGCTTCAAAAATACCACAAAGTAGAGGGTTAAAATCTAGTGCAGCAATATCTGTCGCCGCCATAAGAGCACTTTGTGAAGCAACCCAAACCGAATTAGATGATGCTGAAATAGTTAGTTTATCTTCCCAAGCACAAGTTGCTGCAGGTGTCTCAATAACTGGTTCAATCGATGATTCATGGGCTTGTATAACCAAAGGATGGAAACTTATCGATGCAAATTCCGAAGATATCAATGAAGGAGTAGTTATGGAAGGACCGGGATTAAATCCTGATGATTGGGTTGTCTTGATTGCTGCAAGAGATTCGAGAAAAAATAGACCAAAACTAGAGGACTTTGCTCCTATGTTTAGTGAATTTGAAAAAGCATTGATAGCCTTACAGCAGGGTGAGATACTCAATTGTCTTACAATCAATGGTCGGGCAATGTGCTCGGTCACCAATGACTTACAGGGTAGAAAAATATCTAATGATGCTTTCATTAACGGTGCTCGATCATCTGGAATGAGCGGTTCCGGTCCTGCAATAGTAATTATTGTTCCATCATTATTACAATCTTCTGCCGAGCGCATTAAATCTGCTTTGCGAAGATTGATGCCTGAAAATCAAATAATAGAAACTAAGTTTTTGGCATTGGATTCGGATGAATTAGAGTTGTAAACTAATTGCGCAGGTTCTTGAACTAAAACCTGTAGGAATTACTGATACTGATGCAGATGAGCCTAGGTGAAGTCCTCCGACTTACCTTATTTGGTACCAGTCATGGTCCACGGGTTGGCGCCTATCTTGAAGGTGTACCCAAAGGGATTAAAATAAATCCAGAAACTATCCAACAAGCAATGAATGAACGAAAGCCTGGAGGTAGATATGCTAGTAAGCGTAAAGAGCCCGATGTTGTCGAATTGCTTTCTGGAGTAAATGATTCAATTACAACTGGTGAAGTTATCGAAATTTCTATCAAAAATGCCGATGCTAAGTCAAAAGATTATTCATTCCTACCCAACCAGCCTAGGCCTGGTCATCAAGACATGGTGATGATGAAAAAGACTGATGGTAAAGCCGATTTGCGTGGAGGTGGTACCTCAAGTGCAAGACTTACCGCACCAATAGTCGCTGCGGCAGCGATTATATCACCGATAATTAGTGATCTCAAAATTAACATTGACGCCCATGTTTCATCAATTGGTTCAATTAACGCAATGTCAATATCTACGTGTCCGCAGAAATGGGCAACTAAAACATGTCAAGACATTAGGTGTAGAGATCCTGAATCTGCAAATGAAATGGTCAAAATTGTTGAGGATAGCCGAATGAACTTGGACTCAATAGGTAGTGAAGTCGAATTACAAATCTCCGGCATGCCAATAGGAATTGGCGAGCCATGGTTTGATGGGATTGAGCCTTATTTGGCCAGGGCCATGATGTCAATTCCCGCTGCTAGAGGGGTTGAATTCGGTAAAGGCTTCACGGTTGTAAAGATGACTGGTAGTGAACATAATAGCCCTTGGGGAGGAAATAAAGAAAACCCAGTATTGCTTGGTGAAAAACCGGATGGCGCATTAGCTGGTTTGTCTACTGGTTCAGACTTATTCTGTAAAGTTGCCTTCAAGCCACCATCCAGTATCCCAAAAGAGCAAGTTACACTCAATCTAGAAACTAACCAACAAGAACCTTTGACTGTTAAGGGCAGACATGACCCTGTGCTCGCTCCAAGAGCCGTTGCGGTAGTTGAAGCAATGGCCAAATTTGTTGTAACGGATTTAGCATTAAGAGGTGGATTCTACAATGAATGATATTATTATACACAAATTTGGGGGTTCTTGTCTAAGAGATTCATCGGATCTTGAAGTTATTAGTAAAATAATAAAATCACAACCCAGTAAAATTGTGGTTGTTGTCTCTGCATTATGGGGCACGACTGACCGATTACTTAGAGCGGCTAATGAACCAAGATACGCAACTAGGTTGGTTTCTGACCTTAGAAAACAACATCTAAGATTCTCACCAAGAATAGATGATTCAATATTTGCTGATAAGTTCAACAATGTATTGAGTGGTATAGATAAATCACTATTTAATCTCTCGAAAAATCCTGATAGTTATGTTGATGTAAATAATTTACTTGCTGCGGGCGAGAGACTTTCCGCACTCGTAGTTGCTAATGAATTAAGAAAACAAGGCTTAGATGCAAATGCAGTTGGTTCTGAAGATGTAGGAATTTGTTTGGATGGAGTTGATACTGCAACTAATGTTGATATCGAAAAATCAATACAAAAGCTTGATCACACCGCATTTAGAGGAATTCCAATAATTACCGGATGGTTTGGCGAGGGTAGAGACGGAAACTTGGCGTTACTTAGTCGAGGGGGAAGTGATCATACTGCTGCTGCAGTTGCAAGAATTTTGGACGCTAAAAAATTGATTTTATGGAAAGATGTTGATGGAGTGTTATCTGTTAATCCTAGATGGGGAGTGAATACCAAGCCCATTCAATACCTTGGTTATGATGAGGCTAGAGAGTTATCAAGAGTTGATGCACCGGTAATCCATCACACAACCATGATTCCTATCAAAGATTATGGTATACCCATAGAAATTAGAAATCTTCATTCTCCATTTGTTGACAATGCACCAACAATCATAGGACCAAATATAATACAATCAAATCAATTGAAAGCAATTGGGTGTATGAGGAGTATAGCCAAAATCACAGTAGAGATTGGCGACATTGCGAGTCAAAGTAAGATTTTAGGGGAGATATTGATTCAATTAGATCAAGAAAATGTAACTTGCTGGTCTGTCAAATCTAGTCCTTCAAGGGTTGACTTCATTGTTTCTCAACAACAATTAACAACCTCAGAGTCTGTTATTCAGCGAAGTCTACCAATTTCAAATATCGAGTATTATTCTTGTTTGATTTCCTTTATTGGAACTAACAACAGAGACATCATAGATAATAGAATCGAAAAGTTAAACTCAAACCACTTCGAATTGTCATACCTAGATTCAACAGAACTATCAGTACAGTACATATGTAATACAGATGACATAAAACATCTCATGAGTGCACTATCAACAATTGTTCTAGAGAAAACTAAGGCTTAGATTATTCTGCACGCTTTTCTCTAAATTTCTGTAAATGGTTAGGCAGGTTCAGTGCAAACAGTCCACCAACTACACAGAATACAAAGAATGAACCAAGTGCCACTCCATAAACCGAGATTAACTCTACTGACTCTTCCATTCTAGTTGCTGTATCTGATGAGAATATACCAACAATGAATGGTAAAATTGTATTTGCAGAAAGTACAATTATGGCCAATATTGCTGCTGTAATTGGATTAATTACTAGTGATCGATGATATTTTCCAACTATTTTCTTTGGATTCATCACATAAACTTCATTGGTTCTAATACTAGTATCTAGCATTGAGTATCTTATGACCCCGTTAGTCAACTCAAAATACATAACCAACAATACTGCATAACTAACAACTAGAATGTTAAGCAATGCAGGACTATCTTGAAGTTCAAATGGATCGCTAGCCAATGAAACCTTGGATGCAGCAAATCGCATAATTGCTAAAATAAACATTAGATTACTGATAAGGGTGAATCTACCATCTCTTTGCATTGTGCCCCAAAATCCTGTTCCAGCAGCGATTACAATTATGGTAATCTGCATTATGAATGAAATTGTTAAACTACCAGTAATCATGTACCAAAGTGTTCCTTCTGGTGGAGATACCATATATGTCAGTAATGAAAGGGCAACTAAGACGCCATAAACGGCAAGCTGAAGATTTTGAACCATGCGGTCTGGTGGTAGAAATTTGGTCTTTGGAACTAGAGGGCCTCCAAGTAGACTTTCAATAAATGTCGGCATTTCGACAGTTGGTATTGCATCTTTTGGGATTTCTGAACCGGAACCTGCTTGACCGGCTAACTTCTTTCTAGATGGTGCTGACGACCTTACTGTTTTGCTTTCATAGAGTACTCTTGTATCTCCTGATGGTTTGTTAATTGTCATTTAATCACCTCAGAATCCTCTTGCACCTGCCAATGCAGTTGATAGTAACATATCTGGTTCCCAGTCCATGATATTGACACCTAAACCTCTTAATTCACCGATTAAAACATCCCTTTCGGTCTTTAGAACTTCATATCCTGTTCGATCAATTCTTTTAGCATCAAACTCAAATTCGAGGGATGATGGTGAAAGAACTGTTACATCAAAATTCCTTGCTCTAAAGTCCCTGAGTGCGCTAATAATAGTAGGGTCGTCTTCCAAATTTGACAAGAATATAATCGGACTTCCTTTGTTGATGTGAGGCATAATACGATTCACTACTACCTGTAGTGGAATATTACCTCTAGCGACTGCCCCCGCTAACTTAGTTAAGATCACATACAGTTGCTTTTTACCAGTATCGCGGTCTACACTAACAACCTCATCTCCATAAACTATCACTCCTACTGAGTCTCTTCTGCTTAGGAAATATTTTGCCAAAGACGCTGCTGCTCTAGTTGAGTAAACCAATGCATTCCTAGATACTGGTCCTGTTTCAGACACTGCTCTTGAATCAACAATTATTATGATATCAGATACTGCATCTCTCTCTCTTTCGTTAACCATTAATTTACCTGAGCGGGCGTATGCAGACCAGTTTATTGCTCTAAACGAGTCTCCTTCAAAATATTCTCTTAACGAGTAAAACTCTGAACCCGGACCTGGCTGCCTAATATTAACTGCACCAGTGAAAATTTTCGGGACTCTTGACTTGACAAAGGTTTCTTTGAGATCTTCCATTTTTGGAAACACAAGGAAATCATCGTAGACATGCATTTCTTTTTCCTTATGAAACAAACCAAATGGATCTTGGATTCTAACTGCAACTGGGCCGATGCTGTAAAAACCTCTCAATGGACATTCGATTGTATATTCTATGAAAGTCTCTCTTCTAGGACCCAATTCCATCAATATGTAATTAGAGCCCTCCTTTATTCTCATAACTTCTGGAACCCTATCTCTCACTTCAAGTATCTTAGGTAGTGGTGAATTATTTTGCATACGAAGTGTTACATTCAATTCGCCATCTTCAAACAATCTTGCGCTGGAAAGTTTTCGCATGGCAATTACACTACCCAATGCGATCCCTTCTTCGCCAGACCATTCATCTGCTCTCCGACCGGAAGAAGCTACATCAGCATGGCCACCAAATAGGGCAGCCCAAGTTAGGAACACGAAAATAACAACTGCAATAGTTACCAATTGTTCATTTCGTAGTGTTAAGCCTAGCAAGTACATTGCTATGGCTAAACTACCTAACATTGCTGATTTGCGACTCCACATGATTAACACCTATCAGTAGGGATTCAAACAGTAGGTACTGGCACTTCTCGTAAGATTGTTTGAATTACTTCACCTGCTTCAAGTCCCTTGATTTGATGTTCAGGCTTTAGAATAATTCTGTGAGCAATTGCCAATTCTGAAACGGCCTTGATATCGTCTGGAGTGACGAAGTCTCTGCCTCTAAGCGCTGCAGCTGCTCTAGAAGTTTTTAGCAATGCTTGAGAACCACGAGGAGATGAACCAACGAGTACTCTCGGGTCTTCTCTAGTTCGAGCCACAATCTCAACCATATACATTCTAAGTGCTGGATCAACATAAACATCTTCACAGGCTTGCTGCATAGCAATAACTCTCTGAGGGTCTGTGATGACATCAACATCTACTGCGTCCTTTCCACGAGATATACGTCGAGATAGAATCTCGTCTTCATCAGCACGGTCTGGATAACCCACTGACATCTTAAACATAAATCGGTCAAGTTGTGCTTCAGGAAGTGGATATGTACCTTCTTGTTCTACCGGGTTTTGTGTAGCCATAACAATAAATGGTGCTGGTAATTTGTGAGTAACAGTACCGATTGTAACTTGCTTTTCTTGCATAGCCTCTAGCAATGCCGCTTGAGTCTTTGGTGGTGCACGGTTAATCTCGTCAGCAAGTAGTAGATTACAGAATAAAGGCCCTGGCTTGAAGGTAAATTCTCCCTTCTTTGCGTCATATATGTTGGTACCTGTAATATCTGCAGGTAACAAGTCAGGTGTAAATTGTACACGCTTAAAGTCACATCCAAGAGCATCTGCGAAAGTATTGGTCATCAATGTCTTTGCCAAACCTGGATAATCCTCGAATAGAAGGTTTCCATTGGAAAGAATGTTGATGAGTACGTTATCAATAATATGTGCTTTACCAATAATTACTTTCTGAACTTCAGCACTTATCGCTTGAGCGATAGCGCCAACTGCAGATAGTCTCTCTCGAACTTCTGGGGTACTCTGGTGCTTCGGCTTGGCCGGAGCGGCCGGTGCTGCTGGGGCTGCTGGTGCAGGTGCTGCGGGCATTGGTGCGGGCATTGGAGCCGCTGGCGCTGGTGCTGCTGGCATTGGTGGTGCTGGCATTGGCGCTGCTGGTGCAGGTGCTGCTGGCATCCCTGGCTGCGGTGGCGCAGGCTGGGGTGGGGGGGCTGGTTGCATGTCTTTTTCCTCCTAATTTCATTTACCCCAACGACGTATTTGGGGAATCACTTCCCGTAATTCTTCGTTGGAGTAGGAACGGTTAGAACTTATCAGTTCTACTAAGCGGGGATCTTTCACCATATACATTATCTCCGCTGGTGATTTACGAGCAAATTCGTCTCTAGTTAGGTCATTAAATTGTCTTACTTTAGATAAAAATGCTTCTCTGACTCGCATCTGGTACTGGGACGAGTCTATTTTTGTTGGCCTTTCTCTAAACCTTGTTAGGTCAAAGACGTGCCTCCAGTTTTCTTTTTCAGGAACTACCATAATGGCAATCGCCAATAAGGCAAACAGATTTAGGATTATCAACCATTTTAGCACATTATCGCTGGTCAATAGTACAACTGCTCCAATCGCCTCTGTGAATGGGGATGATAATGCACTTGATACGTGCCTGCTTTCATCGAAAACTAGGTTGAATTCAGAAGGATCTCTTGTCACCTTAGTGGTTATTTCTTCATTATCAAATTCCATCATATCATAGAATAATGCTTGGAAATATGGGCCATTACCATTCCAAATTACTTCTCCACCATCGCTGGAAAATAATGCACTATCCCAACATGAATGTGAGTTATCTAGAGCATTGGACACGTACAAGGTAGATTCACATTGTTGCTTTCCAGTTTCTTCGCCAATCGTTTGGTTCCAAAGGTGGTTAGCTAAAACGGAGTGATCTGAAACAAAAACAATTGAACCTGTAACATCAACTTCACCAAAGTTATTGTTTGGTTGCTCATCTAGTACCTCGATGCCTGGGAAGTCCATACGTATTATGAGACCTGTTTTTCCTTCTCCCAATGTTGGATTGTTCAGATTGTCAATATTTGTATCCTGTCGAGCAATGAAAGCAGGGGTTGATGCATGAGCAAGTACCATTACTTCTCGATTATCTTCGACATCTTCCTCTAAGACTTGAATGGCAGTTGCTCGGTGGAACAATACAGGCATCCTACAATCGTCAACTTGGGCATTGGCAATTGCGGTATCAGAACAAGGAACATGCTTTTCATCACCCATTTGGGTAACATCTCTGGTAATACTGGCTGCTGCCCACAATTTCCTTTCATCAGGATTTAGTGCTTCGCCCGAATCATCTACTACCTCATAAAACTGGAACGGATCTACCACAGGTGCATCAAAATACTTCACACCAAACTCACTTGCAACAAGTTGAGCATTGGTAGAGTTTGAAGCTAGAACCACCTTTCCACCCTTCTTGGTTACGAAATCATATATTGCAGAAGCCTCTGCTGAATCGAACGGTTTCTCAGGTGCTGCAATGACAAGAAGTGTTCGATGTGGGTCTTTCCAATCGTTAACTAACATTGGAGTTGACATTGTATTTGCTACTGTGTATCCAGTGCCATCATCTCCTAAATTTGCCCGCATTTCTGTGAGTTGAATGTTGAAATAATCAGGGTCTTGCTCGTAAGGAGAAAACACTGTTTCCTTGTCTAGGCTAACCAAACTGATTAGCACTACAGAGATTAGAAGAGATGCCGCAAATCCAACCTTGAGCCATGTCTCAAGACTGATTTTTTTGCGCTCCTCTTCAGCCATATAAATCCCCCTTTTGGATAATGCATCACGCACTACTATCCCTTCGAAATTCTTTCCACTCATAATGCTTGCTCATCTATGGGCAAACCGATACAATGGTTTAACAATCATGGATGCAAAAACTCACTACGGTTATTTTACTGAAAATAGCGCACAATACGCTATTTTTTAACATCGATTTCTCGAACGAAATACCATTGCCAAAGTGAAGATGAATATGAAGTCATAAATTCCCAAGAAATCTAAAGTATTGTTTTCTGTTAAATCGAAATCCTGATCCATATCTGAATCATCAGTATCGTCATTGCTGCCTTTGTCAACATCATCTACAGAATTGGAATTTACCATTATGTCAAAAACGGTGCTGATTATTTTTCCATTGCCAGCAGATTTTATTGAAATAGTTACTTCACATGACCTTTCTGGTTGTGCTTGTGATGCAGCGATCCTGATGGCAAAATCTTTTGTGGTTGAATTATCAACCTCCATGTCCTTTATTGCATCTAGACCCTCAACAGACACACTTGGGCACGATTTTACCGACGCCTCTGGCATTTTGATAACATCTTTACCGTTACCATTATTGGTAACTGAAATCTGGTATTCTACCGATGATCCGGAATATAGTGTCTCACCTTTTGACATTGACTCTAAACTCAAATCAAATACTGCAGGAACAGATAGTTCTGCATCGATTTCTTGCGATGATGCCTGCTGGTCAAATATTAATTCTTCAGCGGTTAATGTTAGAGTCATCGAATCAGTCGGTGAACGTTCAAAAGAATAACCTGTTATGTCAGAAATTTCTATACTAAATGTTTGATTATCAGAAGCAGATACAGTGACTGATTCATCATATTCTAGTTCAATAGGGACCGAAGACTCTGTCCATTCAACTGAAATTGCTAGGTTAATTTCACCCATTCTGTCATTTGCTACAAAGAAATCTATTGAATCTAAAATATCGTCGTCGCCAGACAATTCTAGTTCGTAAACTCCATCCATATTAGTTTCCCAACCGACCTCCCAAGATGGTATTTCAACCTGATCTTGTGCGCTTGTTTGCGGAACCATGCTCAAAACAAGAGCGAAGGCGAATAAGAACGATGATACGGTTTTTACAGATGGCTTCAATTACTCACATCCAATGTTTTTTAGTGCTCTCTTAGTTAAGATCCTAACCACAGATTTACGATAATTTGGTGGTAGTGCAGTATTGTTCACCGGCTTCACCGACTTTCTTATTGCATTAGATAGTTCTGTCAGACTGGAACCATTTTGCCATGAAGAGATGAAGCCTGATACTTGTTCTGAATGAGTTTTAGGTATTGATTCTAATGCAGTTGAGGCTATTTTCAGTGTGGAATAATCTCCCTTTTTCCACGCTGCAGATACTCCTGCTTCTGGAAAATCCCATGATTCTCGAACACGTAATTTTTGATAACTGCCGATGTAATCAAAGGAATCTTTTGGCAGCGTCACTTTTAGCATGAATTCTCCTGGCTGCAAGACATTTTTCTTCATACCATCGAGTTGGTAAAAATCACTCAACGAGAGAGTTCTTTTCCCCTCTGGCCCTACTAACGTGACTTCAGCATCTAATGCCATAAAATTAGGTGCTAAATCTCCTTGGTAGGTAGCAACACACAGAGTGTTTTGATTTGGTATGACTCGGCAATCAGCTCCAGTGCCACAATCTGCTTTGTGACACCAATCGATTGAACGTCGCCAATCTTCGCTCTGGTTGTACCAAAAACATCTGGTGTCAAGGCATAAATTGCCCCCTACTGTTGCACTTTTTCTAATTAGAGAAGAGGCAATCTTTGATGCTGCCTCGACAATCAAAGGATGTATTCCCTTTTCTGCAGTAAGAGATGATAGTTTGGTCATACAACCAATCTCATATGGAGTGACCTGATTTGCTTCTGGTATCTTTGCTAGTGAAATAACGTGTGGTTTTGGATTAATTCTCCATTTGTAGTTTGGTAGGACATCGGTTCCGCCTGCGACCCAGTCAAACTCTTCTTCTTGACTGATGAGTCTAGATGCAATATTAACCGCCTCTTCAATGGTTGTTGGATGATGAAGAGTAAATGGTGGCATTAGCATCATGAATCGCCTCCCATTTCTCGCTGAGTTTTCTTTAGCCAAGCTCTGCCTGCCAATCCTAACTCCGCCAACTGTTCAGGATCCGGCTCAGTTGCCATTCGCCATCCATCTACTTGGTCTTCAAGTGGAATGTTGGGGTCAAAGCCGAACAGTACTCCATTTACATAATGTGAAGTGTCTTCAGTTCTTTGTCTGGCTTTGTCACGCGATTTGTGTTCAGTCGCTCTAGCAACTAATTCGCCTTGCATTGGACCATGCTGCAATCTAGGGCTGGGTAAGTCCAAGCAATCATCTAATTTCATAGATTTACGCTTTCGCTCAATCCCTTTGTAAACGATATCTGGTGTCAATGGCAAATCTCTGAATCTAACCCCTACGGCATCGTAAACGGCATTTACGACTGCTGGGAGAATTGGCAGAAGAGGCCCTTCTCCAGCTTCTTTTGCACCAAATGGACCTTCGGGGTCACAAGACTCAATGATTATTGGTTCCACATGAGGCATCTCATGGACGGACGGTATTTTGTATTCTAACAAATTGGCATTTTGTAAATGACCTGTCCTTCCGTAAACCATTTTTTCCGACAAAACTTGACCAAGACCCATGTGACAAGAACCTATTATTTGACCTTTAACCGCGAGTGGATTAAGTGCTTTTCCACAATCATGCGCAGCCCAGACATTAGTACATTTTACCAAACCTAATTCTACATCGACATCTACTTCAGCGACGTATGCTGAGAATGAATATGCTGGAGCAAGTCCCGCTGCAGCACCTTTGTGAACTCCACCCATCGGCGGGGAACGATAAGCACCACTTGCAATCAGTGAACCTTTGTCTTCCTGTGCCTTGTGAAGGGCTTTGAGATAAGACACGCCAACTGAAGGGTCGTGTTTGTAGTATATTCTTCGATCATTCAAAACTAAGGTATTTGGATGATATCCAAGTATATCCCAAGCTGCTTTTAGTATCTGCTCTCTAATCTCTAATGCCGCCCTTATGGCCGCATTTGCATTCATGAAAGTCACTCTACTGGAATATGAACCCAAATCTACTGGCGAAGTATCACTTTCATGACTTCGAACATGAATCATTTCTATCGGTAGAGCAAGTACCTCTGCGACTACTTGAGCAACAGCAGTTGTAGAACCTTGTCCAATATCTGCTGCCCCAGTGTGGACTGTCACTCCTCCATCCATGTCGACTTGAATGTGTACTGTAGCATGCGGGAATCGATTTGGATCCCAATGAATCGGCAGCCCGGACCCGGAGATGAAGAAACCACACCCTACTCCGATACCTTTGCCGAGTGGCATTTGACGGAATTTCTCGTCCCAATTTGACCCTTCTCTAACCTTTTCAAGCGCATCTCTCATTCCGTTGGAAGTGATTCTAAAGCCGGTAATTGTACGGCTGTGTGGAGGTAACAAATTTGCTAAACGTAAATCAATTGGGTCGACATTCATTTGTTCAGCCATTTCATCGAGGCCAACTTCAACTGCACACCTTGTGTTTACTGCTCCATGGCCACGCATTGCACCGGAGGCTGGTTTGTTAGTCCAAACCCTAGCACCAGTATAGTGGAAAGAACCTAACTCGTATGGCGCAGTTGCAAGAACTCCATTGTAGTATGAAGTAACATGGCCGAATGATGCAAAACCTCCTCCATCGATTAGAGCATCGATATCAAAGCCTGAGATTCTTCCAACCTCATCAGCCGTCATCTTTACTTCGATGTCACTAGGATGTCTACCACGATTAATCCAGTAAACTTCTTCTCTATCAAAAGTAATCCTAACGGGGCGACCCGATTTTCTAGCAAGAATTGCTGCGCACATCTCGTGAGGGAATGGATCAGATTTACCGCCAAATCCACCTCCAACAAATGTTCTTACCACATTTATTTGATGCATTGGGACGTCTAAAACAGTGGAAAGAGCCCTATGGGTATAGTGTGGAACTTGTTGAGGAGTGTACAACTGCAATCTACCATTCGCATCCCAATGAGCTACTACTGCGTGTGGTTCAGTAAAGCCGTGATGAACTCCATCCATACTCCATTTCCCATGTGATGAAGCATGGGGGTTTTCAACTAGAGAACGGTCGCCAAATTCTTGGAATACTCTCTTTTGTACATTGGTTTTTGCTAAGTGATATTTACCTCTCCAATGTATCGGTTCATCGACATCTTCTAGACCCATTTTACGATCGAATACTGGCTCTAAAATCTCCCACTCGATTTCAAACAATGATAAAGCCTCAATGGCTATTGCTTCTGTTTCTGCACAAACACAAGCCACTAGGTCCCCCATGTGTCTGACTTTTTCAACTGCCATTGCATGCTCATCTTTGGTAACTGGTAAAACTCCAAAACTATGAGGTGCGTCTTTTCCAGTCGCTACTGAGATTACTCCTGGCAAGGCCTCGACTTTTGAAGTATCAATTGACTTTATTTTTGCATAGTGGTGAGGTGAACGTAAAATCTTGCCAATAACCTCATTTGGCAACCTAACATCATCACCATACCAAGCTTGTCCAGTGACTTTAGCATTTGAATCAACTAACTGTAGAGGCTTACCCACAACAGTTCCTGTCCTTATTCTGTCATGAATGTGTGAACCTGCTGGTTGTGGCTCTTTACCACCAACGGATTCTGGAATGAAATCTAAGTCTCTAGGTTTCATTGTTGGATTAGAACCACCAGAGCCAGGGGGAGCAAATACTTGTTTACCAGCAACTCTCTTGCCGTCCTTCCGTTTTGAGGAAGAGGTGCCTGGTTGTTGACGATATCCGGTTGACATAGTTCTCACTTCGCATGACCAGGCGGCATAGATGGCTCTCCAGGACCATCTGGATGAGGGTCAGGGTGAGGTGCCGATGCTGGTTGTGGTGCAACGCTCTCTCCACGGTGTATTTTTGCTGCTTCTTGGATCGATTCAATGATTTGTTGATAACCTGTGCAACGACATAGGTTGCCCTCAATAGCCTCAGCAATTTCTGCGTCTGTTGGCGATGAGGTTTCTTCGAGTAAAGCCTGTGAGGCAATTAAGAAACCTGGGGTACAGAAACCGCATTGTGAACCACCATATTTTGCAAAACAGGCTTGAATTGGAGCCAAATGTGCTCCATCTGCTAAACCTTCAACAGTAGTTATTTCAGAGCCTGAAACTTGACCCGCCAAGCATAAACAAGACAATCGAGGCACTCCATCTATCATTACTGTACAACAACCACATGTCCCAAGGTCACAACCTCGCTTGACACCTAAAGTGCCAACTTGATCTCTCAAGACATCAAGTAGTACGGCATTAGAATTTATCAACAGTTCAAATTCCTTTTTATTGACTGATGCACTCCAAATAGATTTTTCAGGGGCAGGAGTCATTTTGACATATTCTGAACCTACCAACTGCTCACCCATTCTGCCCTATCAATGGTTGCATATCAATATAGGGATGAAATGGAGGATTTCAAACTCGCGATTTAACATTTTGGAAGTCATCATCTCCGGTAAACGGCTCGCTCCAATCATCGTCGCCTGGCAATGTTAATCCATCACCCAGTTTAATCAATAAGCCACCAATTTCCCTCTGCCTAGATTGTAATTCTTGCCAATGCAATTCATTTTTTCTCCAGTTCTTCCAACGTTTCAAATTACGCCAGTTTCTCACCAATCTAGAGTATAGTTTCATGTGTAACCTTCCAGATGTTGGCCACCAAATTAGCAGAATAAAAAACATCAAAACAGGATTTATTTGAGTAAATAATGCCAATAACCAGTGTTTGTTCAACAAAATGTAGACTGGGCTCTCGGTTGCTAGAAACATTACCGTTACCGCAAGAGATACAAAAATCCACCAAATAGGGAACATAATCATTGCACTACCAATTTTCAAAGTACTATGGATAGATTCAGATACCCCCCTTTTCTTCATTTGCCACATTGTTAGATAATTTGCTTGATAAGGTGGAACGTTACCTAAAATTGCGCTCCAAGTTACCAATCCTAGCATCCATGCCGCTACCCAAATCCATGATATTAGAGCGCCCAAGTAGCCAAAGAAACTAGGCCTCTCAGGTTTTGCTGCAACATCATAAGGAGTTGCTTCAATAGATTCTAATTCTGCAAAATGATTTTTTGATTTCTCGACCAAAGGACTAACTTTTTCAGGATCTGTTGCATTATAGTATTCCCATCCTGCTCGCATTCTACGCGCTCCAATTACCGATTCAGAAAAACTAGGGCGCTGTATTTTTTCTCCACTTTGTACAGCTCTTTCTGCGTGTACTACACTCCTAGCCAGCCATATCAATCGACGCTCTTCCCAAGATGTCTTTGATAAACTCGCCCTTTTTAATTCAGATTCTATCGACTGAGTCACCGTTATTACCCATTCTTTATCATTCGTAATTTGTTGTTCCTCGTCATTAATTATAGGCGGTATTTCTGGCAGTTGCATCGGCCTTTCTAGAATGACAGCCCCTCGTTCTCTAAATTTTTGCGAGTTAGAATAATGCAATCCAACGGGAATCAAGTTGGGTCTTGGTTTACCATTCAATTCAGCATTTCGTAATGCCATCAACATAATTCTTGCAGCGCCAGTTTTAGCCCGGTGGACATTTGACTCTGAGTGAGTTTTTCCTTCAGGGAATAATAGTAATCGGCCGCCGTTGGAAATTTCATTACCAACATTCTCCAACATTACAGAATTCTTTTTCTTCGCCCCCTCAGCGTCATCAGTATCAACTGCTCGATAAATTGGCAATGCCCCTGCAGCAGAAAATAATCTTCCTAATATTGGCATTCGGAATAAAGTATGCTTGGCCAAAATAGATAATTTACCAGGCAAGGAAGCATGTAATAATACCGGGTCAATCAAACCACTAGGATGCCAAGCAACAAACATTATTCCACCATCATGTGGCATGTTTTCATTATCGACAATGTCTAATTCTCTAAACCATGTAGACATTAACGAACGGTTAAATTTGCGCAATATCCTGTATGTTAAACCCATTTTTGGATGCCCTGGACCCTCCGGGTCTTTGAGCCACGCCATGATGGACTGTCACAACATATCATTCATTACTTCACCGCCTGCAAGGGGCGAAAATTCGATTTTTAGATTTAATTTTCAGGATTAGAATCTATCTCATTTTTTCTCTGATTTACAAAAATAGCAATCGCAGATGCAACCGAGATTGAAAGGAAAGTGAATCCTGGTGTTTCTTCTGTTGGGATAACGAATGCTGACGCACTGTCCATCATCATTATGTCAATTGTAACTAATGGCGAGGAAGAGTGACCTCCTGAATCGTTTGATTGTAAACCGCGAATGGAGATTGTATGGTTGCCGTCAAGTTCTATGCCCGGAAGATGTTCAAGTTGATTTAGAATGTCAATTCCAGTTATCTTTCCATCGGTATCGGTCCTCTCATAAGAATTAAGATTAGTCCAATCATCGACTATGTGATTACTACGCCATTGAATTGTTTCTATACCACCAGTTGTAGTGAATTCAATCGAGTCCTTGGGAGTTAAGTGTGCGTGAAAGTTGTCATGCGTAGGGTCAGTTTCTATTGTGATAGACATCGAAGTATCAAACATGTAATATTTCTCTGCAGCTGCTAAAACTGATTCAAGAGCCCGCACTTCGCCGTGGCCGTAGACAT
>MDSV01184133.1_pt1 | contig 19874 bp, 21 predicted proteins | sample 810851 | NCBI WGS metagenome assembly MDSV01 (sample SAMN05326640, study PRJNA326480) | marine metagenome | isolation source: seawater | place: Atlantic Ocean: North East | collected 2012 | reverse complement strand
TATATTAACATTGCCATTATGATTAACTCCAGCCTCAGCGATAATTATAGTTTTTTTTTTTCATCATTATTATTATAGTCTATTAATCAATAAATTTTTTTTATCTTACTCCATTTTTTTAAGCAATTTTAAATCCTCTTTTGTATCAATGTCTAACGAATTCATTTCATCCATCAAATAAAGATCAAATGGTTTTATTATCCGGTTTTTAACCTTTTTAAATTTTTTAACATTAAATATATAAATCGCTCCATTTTCAAAATACATATTTTCCATTTCCTGACTTATTGTTCTTTTTTCATAATTATAAGAAATGCTTTGTAAAAAATTTGATTTTTTACTCCAGACAAAAGGTTTTTTTTTATAACATGAAAAAATACTATTTAGACTATTTTTTTCAAATCTTTGAATTGAACCAATTATATCTTTTCTTAGTCTAAGCGGACTTGTTACCTGTAATAAAATAATATTTTTAATTTTAAAGCTTTGTTTTTCTAAAACTTTTAATACATGTAATATCGCTTGTTCGGTAGTTGATTTTGAGTTTGAAATATTTTTGGGTCTATCAATGGTAATGCATTTCTTATATTTTTTACCTATCTTTAGGATTTTTTTTAAATCAGATGAAAGTGCAGCTAGTTCTATTTTCTTAATATCTTTTATTGAATCTAGAGTATTTTCAATTAATGTTTTTTTTCTAAATTTAATTAAATTTTTATTTTTAATTCTTTTAGAATTGCCCCTAGCAGGAATTATTGCTAAATATTCAATATTTTTCACTAAAAAATTATTTTAGATTTAGACTTCATATTATCAATTTCTCTTTTTACCATATCCTCTACTAACTGATCAAAATTGAATTTAGGTTTCCATTTAAGTTTTTTTTGTATTTTTTTTGGATCACCCTTTAATCTATACAATTCATTTATTCTAAAATATTTTTTATCAACACTAATTATTTTTTTATTTTTTTTTTTATCAAAACAAACTTCATTAATTCCTTTGCCTTTAAAACCAATGTTTATATTCATTATTTGACAAACTTTTCGTATAAAATCTCTAATCGAATGAGTTTTCCCAGATGAAACTACGTAATCATCTGGTGATTTAGCATTCATAATCAAAAACATTGCTTTTACATAATCCTCTGCATGTCCCCAATCTCTGCAGCTATCTAGATTACCTAATTTTAAAGTAGGACCATCATTATAATAAATGTTCACAATTCCATTAACAACTTTTTTTGTGACGAATTCAATCCCTCGCAAAAAACTTTCATGATTAAATAGAATTCCACTACAAAAAAATTTATCAAAACTTTCTCGATAATTCTTTATTAAATGATGTGCTGATAATTTTGAAATTGCATATGGGCTTGCAGGGTTAAAGGGTGTATTTTCATTTTGCATATTTACATTTGTGTTACCATACATTTCTGAAGTTGATGCTTGATAAAATCTAGTATCAAGTTTGTTTCTAACAATGAGTTCAAGCATATTTAAAACACTTCCAAAATTTATTTCAAAAGAATATGTTGGATTTCCAAAAGAATATTGCACAAAACTTTGGGCACCTAAATTATAAATCACATCAGGTTTAATTTTTAAAATTATTTGTTCAATATTTTTGTACTCATTGAGTTCACTATGATAATACTCAATTTGATTTTTAATTCCTAAATAATCTAATCTTTGTAATTTATAATTTGAAGATCTTCTCAAAAGTCCAAAAACTTTATAATTTTTTTTAAGCAACAATTTTGCTAAATATGCGCCATCTTGGCCGTTAATTCCTGTTATTAATATTTTTTTATTTTTCATGAATTCTTTGAATTTTATTTATTTCACCTTTGAAAATTTTTCCATCATTTAAATGGCCCTGCCAAGCCTCAAGAACTTTAACTTTATTACTATTTATTACTTTTTTAAGTATGTTTAAATGTTTTTTTGTTAAATCACCATCTCCTAAGCCTAGACCTTCACTATCAATTCCCGACGAGTCAGCTACATGATAATGATGAAATGATTTTTCATGTCCATTAAAATATTTAGATAAATTTAAATTATAATAGTTACATGACATCACAAAATGACTTAAATCCATACAAATTTTTATTTTTATTTTTTTAATAAAATTTAAATCTTCTGGATTGGAAAACAATGACATATTTACTGAACCACCAAAATACCAAGCTATTGGAGGTAACCACTGAGGTAAAATTTTAATTTTATGTTTTTTATAAACTTTATTGACTAGATTTTTGATTATCAAATATTGTTTATATTTATTAATGTTTTCATCACTTGAAGAAAAGCTTTGTATTAAATTTACCTTTTTACCAGAAATTTTTTTAAGAGACTTGCAAATATCAATAGTTTTTTTAAAAATAATATTCGAAATTTTTTTAATTTTAGCATCTTTAGAAAAGATATCTAAAACTTCATTTTCATTACAATAGTCAGAACCATGGACAGTAAATGTTTTGACCTTTAAAAATTCTTTATCGATCGTGTTAATTTTAAAATTTTTGATATCATTAAAACTTAAGTGAAATTCATAATGATTAATATCAAATGTACTATTCATTTTTTTATAATCATATGGTCTAATTGGAATTGAAATGTTTTTTAAATTTGAAAAATTTCTCAATTTTTTGTTAAAAGTTATTGGTTTTAAAAAACAATCTTTTGTTATAGGTGAATCTTTTGGAATATTTTTCAATAATTTTAATTTCAGATATTTCATTAATTCATTTTTAGTAAGACCAATCCTAGGAGGCTTGAAATATATATTTCTCAAATTTATTAAATCTCCTTTTTTGAAGTTTTCTTTACTAAATGCAGATTTTCCAAGATTTTGAATATTAATTTTTTCACCTTGATTTAAGTTTCTAAAATTTGAATTTCTCGATATTAAATTATAATTTTTTGAATAAAAACATAGTTGCTTCATTTCATCTAAATCAGAACTTGATGTATGGTCAAGTCCTTTAGATTCTTTATTAATTGTAAAATGTCTCTCAATGAAATCTATATGTTTTGATAATGCAATTATACAGTTGTGGATTGAGCTCTCATGACTTGAATAACCAATTAAATTGTTTAAAAAAATTTTTTTTAATCTATTTATAAATCCAATATTCGCGTTTATAGGGTTTAAGGGATAATTAGATACACAATGCATAAAACATACTTGTGATTTTTTAATCAGTGGTCTAATTTTTTTTTTTAAAAATAAAATATCTTTTAAAGATAATCCTCCTAAAGAAATTAGTAAAAAAACTTTTTTTTTAATTAATTTTTTAATTAAATCAAAATCTAATGCCTCAGCTGATGGAACTTTATAAAAGTCAAATTTATAATTATCAAAATCATTTACATCTTCTGACTGGAAAAAGCTAATACCAACATTTAAACCTAATTTACGTGCATAGTTTGAAAGTTTTTTTATTCTATTTGGGTTTAAATAATTTTTTTTTAATTCTTTATTAATAATTTCAAGACCAATCTCGGAATTAAAACTATTAACTTTTGATTTTTTATTTAAATTTCTGTATTGAAACTTAACTCCCCAGCAACCTGCATTGAAAGACTGATCTATCATCTTTTTACATTTTGAAAAGGATCCATTATGGTTTATTCCCAATTCAGCTATTATTTTAGTCATAATATGTATTGCTTATAAAATTCTTAATTTTGTTATTGCCCTCGTCATAAACCATAATTTTTTTTTTAAAATAATTTATTTTATTAATCCATTCGCTTTTTTTAATTCTAAATAAGTTATTTAATATCCTTTTTACTTCTAAATAACTAATTTGATTAGAATACCAAAAACCTTTGTCAGTCATTGGATAAGGCCAACCAAAATTTCTATCATTATACGGTGGTATATTTTTTTGTCTAAAGAAGGCTACTTTTACATTTCTCGCAAACATTTCTAAACCAAGTGTAGACCATGAACATACAATATATTCAAATTTACTTATGAACTCATATCTTTTAAGTGATGATGTATTTTTATTCCAATAACTCCAATTAGAGCTATTAACATATAGACTAAAATACTTTTTTTCTAATTTTTTATAATAATCATCTTTTGCTGCTCCTAAAATAATCAGTTGAATATTATTTTTTGAACAAAATTTACTAAGTAATGGCAAAAGTTTTCTATCCACTTCTGTCCATTTTTTAATTGTACATATTTTTTTATTGTGTGAAATAAAATAATCTTTTTTGAAGTTTGCCGGCCTATATTGAGAAATATATAATATTTTTTTTTTAAAAATATTTGGATTTATTGCCTTGAAATTATTATTAATAAATTTTCCAATGGGAATAGTCTTACACTTAAAATATTTTTCGTAATATTTTGATATAGATGTGTTGAATGTAAAAACTACATCAGCACTTTTTTCTTTTTCTTGAAGAAAATACTCAATTTTTTCATCCCCAAAAATGTCGTTTATTTTATGTCTTGCTCCATTTTGCAAAGCAACAAATTTTATATTATTAAAATATTTTTTTAGCTTATAAAAGTTTAGATTATTATCAGTAGATGTTATAATTATTTTTGGATTTACAAACTTAATATACAAATATGTATAAGAAGTAATCAAATTTTCAGTAAATAAAATTTTAATTGCCCTCAAATTAATAAAAATTAATAGTATAAATAATAAATAAATTTCTCTATCAGTGTAATTAAATATATATGTATATTTCTTATTCCCTATTAATTGTTTAACTAACTTTGATGGAATATAATCATAAAACAATATGCTACTTTTTTTTGGAAACTTGTGAAAAATTGTTTTTGTATTCTTAAAATAACTTTTCATAAAAATGGATTTTTAAATACTCCATCCATCATCTACAATAATATTTTGACCGTTCACATATTTAGAAGTATTTGATACTAAATACTCAATTGTTGAGTTAATATCTTCTGGATCTAATAGCCCCTTATTTAAACAAGATTTTTTATAATTCGTTATAAATTTTTTTGGTTGGTTTGAATTTATTCCTCCAATAGAAATACAGTTAAATCTAATATTTTTGCCTTTATAAAACTTTGCTAAATACTTAGTCATGTTTATTATACCTGCTTTTATAATAGAATATTCAATACAGGAATTCATTTTAGTACCAACATAATGATGAAATTTAGGAGCACCTAAACCTTGAATTGATGATATAAAAATAAAATTTCCAAATTTTTGTTTTTCCATTTGTTTAAGAAATGATCTAGTAACCACAATTAAGTCTGTTAAATGTATTGAAAAATGATTATCTAAATATTCTTTTTTAATTTTTCTAAAATCTTTGCCCCAACTTTTAGCTTTGGGGTAAATACAATTAATAACACAATCAATTTTTAAATTATCTTTTTTAAATTTTTTTATTACAATTTCTATATTTTTTTTTTTGCTTAGGTCAGCTTGAATGTATTGATATTTTAAGTGACGTTGTTTATTTTTTTTTATTATATCTATTCCAATTATCTTATAACCAATTTTTATTAAATGAGAGACTATTGATTTTCCAATTCTTCCTTCTGATCCTAATATAATAATCATAATAATTTTTTATTTCTTTTTTACTATTAAGTATTTATCTTTATATACATTTGGATTAAATTTTTTACATTTATTAACAAAACTTGTGAGGATATTGTGTTTTTTAAATTTTGTAAAGCCGAGGGTATAATAAAATTTTAAAGCTCTTTTAAACTTTTTGTTTACATGAACTGTAAATATTTTTTTTTCTTTTTTTGATAAAAAATAATTCATTATCATTTTACCAGCTCCCTTACTTCTGTAGTTTTTGTCAACATACAAAAAATTTAGATGGTAATTATACCTATGCTTACTAAAAACTATTAATCCAATAATTCTATTATTTTTCTCATACTGTCTAAAAACAAAATGTTTAAGCTTTTTAAATTTCCAAGGTGAATTTTCTAATTTTCTCGTTTCTGAATATGGTAGTTCAATTTTTTTAATAAAATTTAAGAATTTTTTTTTTTTGAAGTTGATTTTTTTAATCATTTTTAATTACATTTTTTTGCATAACAACTTTTATTGATTTTATTTAGCTTGAGATGATATTATGTCATATGGAAAATATTTTAATTTAACTTATATGATAATAATTTAAATAGTACATAATTAATCAATTTAAGATGAAAATTAAACTTTATAGATCTTCAACTATCGGTCTTTTATTTGATAATTTTAAGATTTTACAAGATCCATGGCTTACCGATGGTGAATATTTTGGCTCTTGGTCACATTATCCTCATTTTGACCTTGATAAAAATATTGCTGAAATAAATTCTTATGATGCAATTTATGTTAGCCATATTCACTTAGACCATTGCTCTGATAAGACACTTAAACAAATAAACAAAAATATTCCAATTTATATACATAGTTACCATGCTAAATTTCTAAAAAATAAATTAGAAAGATTTGGTTTTAAAGTTATTGAACTTTTAAATGGTAAAAAATATGAGATATCAAATAGTATAAATTTAAGAATTTTTGCAAGTGATAACTGTAGGCCTGAACTTTGCTATAAATTTTTTGGATGTGCAAATCTTTCTGAAACAAAAGGTTCTCAGCAGATAGATACTATTGCTGTATTTGACAATTCAGAAAACGTATTAATTAATGTTAATGATGCTCCATACGAATTAGCGAAATCAACTTTCGAAGATATAAAAAAGTTTTACAAAAAAATAGATATTTTGCTTTGTGGATATCAGGTTGCTGGAGCATATCCTCAATGTTTTGATAATTTAAATGATATAGAAAAAATACAAGAAGGTAAAAGAATAGGACAAATTGCTATGAGTAAAGCTTTGGGGTATATAAATGATTTAAAACCAAAATTTTTTTTGCCGTTTGCTGGAACATATGCACTCTCAGGAAAATTAAGTAAACTAGACAAATTAAGGGGTGCTCCAACAATAGATGATGCATATAAATATTTATCAACAAAACAAAATTTTTCTAAACCTATATTAATAAATCCTGGCTCAATTTTTGATTTGCATTTAGAAAAATCAAATAAAATTTATGAAAAATTTAATAAAGAAAATTATCAACAATATATTAATAATAATTTAAGTGGTATTAAGTTTGATTATGAAAAAGAAAAGCTACCAGATTTAAGTGAGATAATAAATTTATCAAAAACAGCTTACAAGAGGTTTTTACAAAAAAAAAATGAATTAGGCATAAAATTAAACACAGATATATATGTGGAAATTTATGACACATTAATAAAAATACCTAAAAAAGATGAAGAAAATTTTGAAACAATAAAAAAATCTTCAATTAATAAAAATTCTAAATATATAATTTACAAAACTGATCCTAGACTACTAAAAAAGCTATTAATGGGTCCCCGTTTCGCTCATTGGAATAATGCAGAAATTGGATCTCATATTAGATTTTTTAGAAACCCAAATATATATGAAAGGAATATATGGGGAAGTATGTGTTATTTTCACAATTAATAAGTTAAAAACTGCTTAAATTTTTTCATCTCTTTACTAACAAATTTATAGTTCAATTTTCTATTAAAATATAAAATCTCATCAATACTTGGTCCATTTATCCTCAAGTAAAACCTAATCAACTTTTTAATCTGTGATGGTAGAAATAAAGTGGATATTTTCTTTAAATTACTCAAAAAATAAAATCTTTGCTTGTTAATAGTGCTTGTATAACATTTTAGATAATAATTATGAATAATAAGGTTTAAATTTTTTTTAGAAATATAATTTAATTTTTTTTTTACATTATATTTAATCAAACTTAGTATAAATTTATCAAAATATTTTGTGTTTAGTTTATTATAAAAATCTTTAAACATTTCTGAATAATCTCCAGATGTACTCTCAATCTTTTTAATTGATTTAAATGGAACTCTTAAACGAATATCATCATCTTTACGTATCCAAAATAAATAATCAATTACCTTTACTTTTCCGGACAAGCAAATAGATAATGGTAAATGAATTTCAGAAAATTTTTCATATTCTGATCCATAATAAATAATACTTTTTTTTAAAACTTTAATATTATTTTCAAAAACTTCTCTCCTCATTACAGAATAAAATAACGCAGGGCTATAATTAGAAAAGTATTCTTTTAATCTTTTATAGCTGTCTTTTTGTAAAAGACTTTTCTGATTATTAAAAATTGAATTTATAAATACCTCTTTTCTGAAGCTACTATAAATTCCACATTTTCCAGTCACAGCAGAAAAACTTCTGTCTTTATCTAAAAAATTAATACTTTTTGTTAAAGCCTCTGGACTAAAATAATCATCATCACTTTCTAACTTAATATAATCTGTTTTAGCTTTCTTAACTATATAAAATACCCTTTTATAATATTGAAATTCATTTTTATGAAAATATTTTATATTTTTATAATTTTTTTTTAATTTTAATCTTTTTTTACTTCCATCTATTATTAAAACATTGAAATTATAATCTTTCCAAAAATTTATTTTTTTTAATACTTCTTTAGGTCTATTATAAGTAACAATTAAGATCGTTAATTTTTTTTCAGATTTTCGTTTTTTCATTTCTTTAAAAATCTAACAAGTGATAAATCAAATTTAGTATCAATATCTACAGCTCTCTCTTCAGGTATTTCTACCATTTTAACATTACCCTTCATTAAATCAGAATATTTTAATATATAGTTTGGCTTAGAAGCATAGGCTACAGTTGTCATATCAAAACTTCGTGGTGTACTCTGTCTAGTTTTATATAAATTTTTATTATTAATAATTCTTTCAAAGTATCCTTTTTTATTTTTAATAATCATATTAAACCAGGGACTGTTATGACTTTTTTTAGCTGTTACAACTAAATTAACTTTCTTTTCTTTAATTGATCTCAATACTCTTTTAACATCCTCAATTTTTCTAAGTGGAGCAGTAGGTGGTAAACTTAGAAAAATATCAAATTTTAGGTCCTTTTTTTTTAAATACGTGATCGCATGTCTCCACGCCAGAACCTCTGGGGAACTGTCTCCAGATATTTTTTTTGGTCTTTTTATGATTGAAACACCTAGCTTTTTGGCATATTTGAGAATTTTTTCTGAGTCTGATGAAACAAAAATTTTATCAATATCTTTGATTTTTTGAGCTATTTTTATTGAATAATAAATTAATGGTTTTCCTTTTACTTTTACTAAGTTTTTATCTTTGATTCCTTTTGAACCACCACGAGCAAATATGAAAGCATAAATTTTCATTATTCTAAGCTAATGAAACCTTATTTTTATGAATTTTTTCAATTAACTTCATTAGCATAAATGAATCAAATAAATTTTTTTTGTTTCTGGCGCTACTTTCCTTTTTAGAATTTTTCATAAATTCTGTTATTTCTTTTTCTAATAAAAATTTATCATCTTTATATTTTATTTTTTTTTCTATTTTGTTTTTTTTATAAAAAGACAAAGAATTATCATTTAAGTTCCATTTCATATTTTTATTAATTGCAATAATTTTGCAATACCTTTCTTTATAATTTTTATCATTAAAACATAATTTTATATTTATTAAAAATTTATTATATACAAAAACTAACCTAACAAATTCTTCTGCATCAATATTAAGTAAATTAACTTTATTAAAAAAAGAAAAAATTTTTTTTGGAAAACCAAAAAACCACAATATATAATCTAATTCATGACTTAACTCTAGAAGTACGCCGCCGCCCAATTTCTTTTGACTTGAAACACCCTGTCTATAAGGTCTATTTTTTCTCCAATTTGGTAAAAAACTACTACAAACAACTTCAACATCTAATATTTTGCCTAATTTTTTAGTTTTAATTATTTTTTTTAAATTCATTGCAGCTGCTGAAAATCTAAATGGATATCCAATAGTGAAATTTTTTTTGAATTTATGTAATTTACTGTAATACTTTTTAAATTCTTTTATTGATCTCGCTATTGGTTTTTCAACAAAAATATGGCAATTTTTATTTATATAATAATTAATATCACTTAAATGTTTGTTGGCTGGGCTACAAATAAATACTGAGTCAATATTAATACTTTTTAGATCATCATTGTTTTTTAATATAAACGTTTTCTTATCCAACTTTTTTTTAAAACTTTTGCTAATAATTAATATTTTATTAATTTTTTTTATCTTTCTCAAAATTGAGAAATGTTTTTGTCCAATACTTCCAAAGCCTACAATTGCTATATTTATTTTTTTCACTAAATTTTAAAAAAATTTTCTTAATTTGTTAAATAATTTAGCAAAATATCTTATTTTTTTTTCATTTAAATCATATCCATTTGGTAAACACACACTTGATCGACTTATAAAGTATGAAGATTGATTTTGCTTTTTTATATTTTTACTCAAATATTTTTTAAATGGAGGCATAGAAGATAAAGGATAAAGCATAGGCCTCAAGTCAATTTGATGTTTTTCGAATAATTTTATAATTTTTTCTTTTGATTTCTTAGATTTTATTATTAAACCTACTAGCCAATAGTTCCATATTGTATCCTTCTCTGGTTTAACAAATTTAACTTTTTCGTCTTCATGAATTAATTTTAAATATTTTTTATATATTTGCTTTTTATATTTTAAAAAATTTTTTAATCTTTTGATTTGTCCATAAGCAAGTGCTGCTTGGATATTGGTCCATCTATAATTATATCCAATAACTGTAGACCAGTAATATTTTCCTGTCTTTTTTTCATTAATACCATGACCAGCATACAAGTTTGCAATATCATAAAATTTTTTATTATTTGTGCAAAATACACCTCCCTGCCCCCCCATTGCAATTTTCGTTACATTAAAACTAAATACAGATATATCTCCAAAATTTCCTGTATGTTTATTTTTGTATTTTGTACCTAAAGATCCAGCTGCATCTTCAATTAAATATAATGAATATTTATTACAAATCTTTTTTAGAGATTTCCAATTTGGACAATTTCCAAATAAATTTACACCAACTATAGCTTTTGTTTTTTTTGTTATTAATTTTTCTATTTTATTGTGATCAATACACAAATTTTCTTCGTTGATATCAGCAAATACCGGCTTTCCTCCTAAATAAGTAATTGGAGTTGCAGATGCTACCCAAGTTACATCTGGTACAATAACTTCATCTCCTGGTCTAATTCCAATAGCTATCATTGCTAAATGAATTGCATCAGTGCAATGTGATACTGGCAGACAATATTTAATTTTAGTTAATGCTTTAAATTCTTTGTTAAATTTATTGGTATAATAATCTCGTTTATCCCTCCATCCAATTTTTGTTGCATGAGTTACTAATTTAATTTCTTGATTTGTAACTGAAGGTGACGCAGATCTTATTCTCATTTAATTTTAGTTTTTTTTAATATTATTTATAAATGTTTTTATTGTTTTAACGATATAAAATATATCATTTTTTTTCAAATCATAACCACTAGGTAAATTTATTGATTGTTTTGAAATTTTTGTTCCCACTTTATTTATTTTTTTTTTGTACATTGGGAAACTAGAGATTGGGTAAAAAAAAGGTCTTAAGTGTATATTTTTTGATTTACAATACTTAATCAAATTTTCTTTTTGAAAATTAGGGATACTAATAGTTAATGTCGACATCCAATATACAGGTGTTGAATTCTTTGAATTTTGATTCATTTGAAAATATTTTTCACCAAATAGTTTTTTATATGTTTGAAAAATTTTTTTTTTAATTCTTATGTGTTTATTAATTTTTTTTAATTGAGAATTAATAAGGGCAGCTTGAATATTTGAAATTTTATATTTATATCCTATGACCTTATGGTAAAAATATTTAGTCTCTTTTGGGTCAGTTCCCATACCACTCAGCAATAAAAATTTTTCGTATATATTTTTATTATTTGTTACAAACATACCACCCTCTCCACCGGTAATTAATTTTGTACCATGAAAAGAAAAGGTTGCAATATCACCAAACGAACCTACTGGTAAATTATTATACTTCGCACCAATAGCTTCTGCGCAATCCTCAATAAGATGTAATTTGTATTTTCTTTTAATCCTTAATAATTCATTCATATTACAAACATTGCCATATAAATGGACACAAATAATTGCCTTAGTTTTATTTGTAATTTTTTTTTCTAATTTATTGACATCGATACACCAATCTTTTTCATCTATATCTATAAATATGGGTTTTGCTCCAACATACTCAATAACATTAGAGCAAGATATCCATGTAAAATCTGGAACAATTACTTCATCTCCTTTATTTATATTCAGAGCAAGTAGAGCTAAATGAAGCGCACCTGTACAGCTAGATGTTGCTTTAGAATATTTATATTTAAACTTTTTACTAAAATTCTTTTCTAATTTTTTAATACTATCAAAGCATTTTTCCTTCCACTCATTTTTACAAGCATTAAGTACCGAGATGTAATCATCTTTTTCTATATTAGGTGTGGTAATTGGTATTATTTTTTTCAATTAGAAACTCTAAGATTTAAATTTGATACTCTTTTAATTTTTATCATCTTTTCTAACCAATGTAATCTATAGAATTTTTTGTTCATAAATATAGAGCTTTTCAATTTAATTTTTGACAAATTCATATAATCAGATCTTAAAGATTTTGATATTGGTTTAAAATTAATTTTATTCTTAAAAATTTTATTAATTTTATTAAATGAAACCTGATAATTTCTTTTATCTTTTCCATACTTTACAAGTTTATCATGAAATATATTTTTTTTCTTTTGAGGGTTTAGAAATTCTATTTTGGTCCGCTTCTGAATTTTTTGAATTATTTTTACAGTATCTATCATTCTATAATTATTTTTATTTGATCCAACATTAATAATCTCGATTTTTTTATTTTTATAATTAATAGAGCATATAAATGCTTTAATTACGTCATCTAAATGTACATGAGGTCTCCATGCTGTTCCATTTGAATTTAATAAAATTTTTTTTGTAGTTATCGCTGAACCCATGAACATATTTAAAGCCAAATCAAATCTCATTTTTTCAGATATTCCAAATAGTGTCGAGATTCTTAAAATAATTGGTTTCCATTTTTTAGTAGTTAATTTCTTTAAAATTTTTTCGATTTCTACTTTATTTTTAGAATAGTAGCTTATCGGATTTACTTTAGATTTTTCAGAGTATAATTTATTACCTGCAGTTTCTCCATAAACTGAACAACTAGAAGGATATATAAATTTGACATTATTTTTTTTACAAAATTTAGCAACTCTTTCGGTATATTTTTTTGTGACATCGTATAATTTTTTTGGATTTAAATCATCCACAGGATTATTTGTCAAAGCAGGTAAATGAATATAAATATCAAATTTTTTTATAAAGCTTTCTTTTACGTCTCTTATATCTATTTTATGAATTTTATATTTTTTTTTTCTTTTAAATAATGTACATTTTTTATACATCCCATTATCAATTCCTTCAAAATCGTAGTTTAAGCTATACAATTTATTGCATAACTCACTCCCAATGTAACCATCACATCCTGCTATTAAAATTTTATTTTTTTTCATTTTCAATTTTAATCTTTATAAAGTATTTTTTTTTATTGTGAATAAAGAATGCAGGCTTATGTTTAGGAAACATTTTTGCTCGTAGAATATTTAATAAGTCTTTAGCTTTATAAAATTTATTTAATTTAATTTCTGATATTTTTTTCATTTCTTCTCTATTATGATAACTACCTGTTGATAAGTTTTGTTTTTTAGAATTTATTTTTTTTTCTAGTATATTAAAGATATTTTTCTTGAACAATAATTTCATTTCTTTTAAAGCCTTTTTATATAAACTAAACCCAGTATCAAAAAAGTTATAATTAATTTTTTTTTTTACAAAATAATTTCCACTGTCTATTCCCTGATTTACTTTCATTATGCTTACTCCGTATGGACTATTTTCAACTATAGACCAGAAATTAGCATCTTTACCTCGCCCATAAGGTAAATAACTTGGGTGTAAATTAATTATCGTTAACTTTTTAAATTTACATATATTTTTTGGAACTATATATGGGCACCATAATAAAAGAAATATTTGTATATTATCTTCTTTGATAATTTTGGAAATTTTTTTCCAAAAATATAATTTTCTTTTTTTTTCAAAGAATAATTTATTTACTTTAAACTGATTAAATAATTTTTTATTTTTTTTAGTACAAATTAAGAGTCTAAGAGAATATTTTTTATTTTTTAAAAAAAATTTTAATAAAGATTTTCCAATTTCTCTGTCTGCAAAAACTGCTACTTTAACCTTATCCATAAAAGTTTTTAAGAAATATGTGTAACATGTGTACCATTCTTCTCGAAGGAAAAATTAATTAAATTTTTTTTCCCAATAAATTTTTCTATTTTTTTTCTAGTTTTGCTGTTGCACATAATTAAGAAAAAACCTCCGTTCCCAGCACCTAATAGTTTACCACCATAGGAACCTAGCTTAATACATTCGTCAAAAATATTACTTATTTTCGAGTTAGTAACATTTGAATTTACTTTTTTTTTTAATTTCCACTGATTTGTTAACATTTCCCCAAAAAGTTTTGCATCTAATGATTTTCCTAAAAAAAAATTTTTAAATTTGAATACTTCATGTTTCATTAATGATAAATCTTTTGTTTGTGAGTTAGTTGGTTTATATTGTTTAGATAGTATGTCGCTAGCATTTCTTGTTTGCTTAGTAAAAACTAGAACTATTTTTTTTTCAAATTTTTTTATTTTTCTAAAAGGCTGATTTTTAATTTTTTTAATTTCAACTGAATTATTTTTTTTAAAATTAAATAAGTTCAAACCTCCAACTGCAGCAGAGTAGTGATCCTGAACACCTATTTTTCTTTTTAATATGTCAATTTCAATGCTAGCTGCTATTTCAGCAATTTTTTTTTTGCTTAATTTTTTTTTAATTAATGTAGAAATAGCATTAATAAGTCCAACTGCAAAACTACTTGATGAACCCAGTCCTGTTGAACCTGGAATATCTGAAAATGTTGAAATTTCAATTGGAAAATTGATATTAAAATATTTTAAAACTTCTCGAACAATTGGATTATTAATTTTACTTACAGAATTTTTAAACTCAACTTCACTCCAATTAATTCTAAATTTATAATCTAGAAAACCTACTTGTCTTCTTACTATAACATAAATAAATTTATCTATTGATGTAGATATTACCATTCCACCATGTTTTTTATAATAATTTGGTAAATCTGTACCACCACCTGCAAAACTCACTCGTAAAGGTGTTTTAGTAATAATCATTATATTTTAAAATTCTTATAAGATTTGTCTTTATCTGAGATAATTTTTGGTCTTTTGGGCCAATTGATTGAAAAAAAACTATCATCATATCTAAAACCAGAATATCTTTTATTGCTGAGTGTATAGTAATCGCTCATATAATAATGTACGACCGTATTATCCTCTAATGTTAAAAAAGCGTTTGCACATCCCGCAGGTATTAGCAATGAAAAATTATTTTTAGATGACAATATACTAATATTCTTTCTCATATATGTTTCTGATTTTTTTCTTATATCTATTGTTACATTATAAACTTTACCATTGAGAATATTTATTATTTTATTTTCTTTGTAAGGTTTATTTTCATAATGAAAACCTCTGAGGGTAAATTTTTTTTTATTAACTGATACATTCGCTTGTTTAATTTCAAAATTAATTTTATTATTTTTTAAAATTCTTTTACAGTATGATCGGTGAAATGATCCTCTTAAATCATAATTTTTTTTTGTTATAATCTTATAACAGCCATTTATTTTTGTACTTTTGAAAATCATTTCTTATTTAATGGAATAATAATTTTATTTCTAAATTTGTTACTTTTCATATAATTTATAATCTCATTTTTAAAATTCCAAGCTAACAATACCATTGTTTTATCTATTATCTTTTTCTCTGCTTTTTTAAAAGAATAAATAGGAATATTTGTTCCTGGTGTATATAAATTGTGTTTTAAAGGATTTTGGTCAATTATAAATTCAATTTTAGAACTATTTAAACCACAAAAATTCAGTAGTGTTGAACTTCTAGCAGAAGCTCCATAACCGAAAATTTTATTTTTTTTAGATAAATTTTTTATAACTTCTTTTTTAAATTTTATTGCATGAGCGATTGAATTTTTTCCAAATTTTTTCCATTTTTGTAATGAATTTATTTTTAACTTTTTTTCTTCAAATTCTAAATTTTGTAATAATTTTGTTTTTTTAATTTTATCCTTAGAAAATAATAAGATTAATGAACCACCACTAATTGGACTTTTAAAAACATCAAAAGCATTTAAACCATGCCTTTTAAATAAATTAGATATAGTTTTAATTGTAAAATAGAATATATGCTCATGGTAAACAGAGTCGTACTGCAGATCAGTAAGGATATCTTTAGAGTAATGAAATTCAATGGCAACTATTGTTTTCTTGACAGATAAATTTGAGATTCCCTTAACTACTGAATTTATATTACTAACATGAGGAATTACATTTCTTGCAAAAATAATTCTATTATTTTGAAATTTTTTTTTTTATTTTTTTTGACAAATTATAATTAAAAAAATCTGGGATTGTGTTTACTCCTTCAGAATTTGCAATTTTTGCAATATTAGTTGCCGGATCAATACCCAAAACTGAGTGACCTTTTCTAATAAAAGGTTTGAGAAAAGTACCATCATTGCTTGCAATCTCAATAATATGAGATTTTTTATTTAAATATTTAGATAACATTTTAAAAAAATATAATGAATGTTTTTTTGCCGTTGAAGATGTCGAGGTAACCCAAAAATACTTTTTAAATAAATATTTTGGATCAAGTGAAATTGAAAGCTGAGCAGTTTTACATTTTTTACAAAATAGAACTATTAAAGGAAATTTTTTAATTTTTTCATTTTTTTTGTGAAGTGAATTTGCTGGTGGTTGATTTTTCAAATCAATGATTTTCACTAATAATCTTGACTCACATAATCTGCAGCATGTGATTTTTTTATTCATTAATAAATCTTAAATTAGAGTTTATCTTAATATCCATTTTTGACTTAATATTGATAATCCTATTGGTTTTTTTTCCTCTAAAATCTTCCTCAGAAAAATTCACTTCGTTAAAAAACTGTAATAATTCTTTTGCCCCTTTTTCTAAATTCCATTCCGGTTTATAAAAATCTTTTAAGTCCTCTAATATTCTGTCAAAACAAACTTTGTAGGATCTTGGATCTATTAAATGTTCCTTTGTGTAAACTATATTACAATTTGGCATAACTTTTTGGACAATATCCGCTAGATTTTTTACAGTATAATTGCCATTTTCTATACCTACATTATAGGATTTCCCAGCTACTATTTCCTTTGGCGCTTTTAGTCCTGCAAGTATAGCAGAAGTAACATCCCTTACGTGCACAACTGGTCTCCATGGACTTCCATCACTTTTGATTTCAATTTTGCCAACTGTATATGCACAGGCCATAAAATTATTAAAAACAATATCACATCTTAATCTTGGACTTGCTCCAAATACAGTTGATGGCCTAAAACAAACTACTATGAAATTTTCATCATTTAATGAAACTAAATATTTTTCAGCATTCCATTTTGTTTTAGCGTATTCAGTTACAGGATTTTTTTCGCTATCATATTCATCAAGTTCATTACTTGATTTAGATATGCCGTACATACTTTGAGAGGAGACGTAAATAAATCTTTTTACACCGACTTTTTTTGCCATATCAGAAATTTTTTTTACTGCTAAATAATTTATTTGATTTGTCAAATCTGAATTTAACTCACCTAAAGGATCATTTGATAATGCTGCTAAATGAATAATAGCGTCAATTCCTTCTAGGTCTTTACTTTCAATATCCCTAATATCTTTTTTAATTTGTTTTGATGGCTTAATTTCATCTTTTAATAGACACTCCTCATAAAGACCATTGTCAAATCCAACTACTTCATGATTATTTGATAAAACTTCAGTTACTATTGAACCTATATATCCTAAATTTCCAGTAACTAGAATTTTCATTTAAAATTTAGATTTTGAAATTAAATCAACTACCGAAAGTAGCCAAATATGATGTGTCATCTCTACAATATTGTAATTAGTACTATTTACCCAAAGATTAATATGGCCTTGTTTTTTAAGTGAGTTACTTTTACTAAAACCACTGAGAGTCACCACATCGCATCCAATTTTTTTTGCTTGTTTTGCGCCATTAATTATATTTTTGGACATCCCACTGCTGCTTATGCAAATAAGCAAATCTTTTTTGTCTGCATAAAAATCTACTCCTTTTTTAACCCAATTTTCATATCCATAGTCATTTGCGAAACACGTGATTAGGTCTGCTTCGTTAAAATTTACAGATCTGATTTTACATGCCTTTGTCAGATCTACACTCACATGACTTGCTATTGCTGCACTTCCACCATTCCCAACAATAATAACTTTTTTTTTGTTTTTTTTTACATCTATGAGTTTTTTGACAAATAAATTTAAACTTGTTTCGTTAAACTCTAGGATTTTTTTATTAATTGCCTCAAAATATCTTGAATAAAATTTCATAACTATATTATTCTTTCTTCAATAATTTTTTTATCTTTAATTGTGTCCATTGGATACCACATATTTGCTAATGTGTATTTAATTATTATTTTTTTTGATTTTATTATTCTAGGTATAATTTTATTTTCAAATGAATCCTTGTCGTTTCTGATAAATTTAAATACTCTTCTATCAAGCATATAAAAACCTGCATTAATCAACACAGGATAATTTTTTTCAAAAATTTTATTTATTTTTTTATTTGAGTGACCAAATACGCCATAGGGAAGAAAATATTTATAAGCAGAAAAAACAAAATTTGATTTATTTTTTATTTTTAATGTTTTTTTTAAACTAAAACTTGCAAGGGAGTCACCATAAGTCAGTAAAAAACTTTCATTTTTTATAAAGTTTTTTGCCCGAAGCAATCTTCCTCCAGTTTCCGTTTTTAAACCAGTATTTAAGACTTGAATATTTGCTCCTTTAACTTTTTTACTAAATTTTTTCAAATCATTTATTTTATAACCACCCAGTAAAATAAAATCATTGACTCCATTTTTTTTATAAATTTCAATTATTCTTAAAAGTATCTCTTTCTTATTAATTTTAATTAATGGTTTTAATTTTTTTTTCTTTAAATCTTTATTAATACGAGTTCCAAAACCACCACAAAAAATCAGAGCTTGCATATTTATTTTAGTAATTTTTTAAAGTTTGATTGCCAGTTTTTTTTAAAACCAAATGCTAAATCATCAACAAAGATATCATATGACGGTTTACCAAAAATTATCTGATGATATTTTAATTTCCATTTCTTTAATTGCGAAATAGAAAGTTTTTTATACTCCTTTTCTACAAGCTTAACATTGCCATTAAATTTGCCCATACCTCGTGCTGTAAAAATTATTATATTGTGACCTTCGTCAAAAAGCTCATTTATCAACTTTATTGACTTCTTTATGGGTTTTGAGTTTTTATAATTTTTATTTATAGTTTTGCAGATAACGTTATCTAGATCAAAGCAAATGTTTTTTTTAATCATTTAATAATAATATATTTGAGTATTTTTATTACACGGATTATTAACAGTGTATTACTTTGTTTAAAGAGTTTTGGTCAAAATTTCTTAAATTATATATAAAATATAAGTTTATTTAAAGAAATGTATCAATATCAAATTTATTATATAAATTTTTTTCAGTGCATAAATCAAGCCAATTGAGCTATTAGTACTGGTCAGCTGCACGCATTACTGCGCTTCCACATCCAGCCTATCAACGTG
>MDSV01148172.1_pt1 | contig 19876 bp, 8 predicted proteins | sample 810851 | NCBI WGS metagenome assembly MDSV01 (sample SAMN05326640, study PRJNA326480) | marine metagenome | isolation source: seawater | place: Atlantic Ocean: North East | collected 2012 | reverse complement strand
CCTTTATTTTGAGCGCTCTCATAAATTTTGTCAACATAGCTGACATCTTCAGCACTTAGAGGGCGTCCCATAGCAAATTGTACCATCTTCCAGACCAGCGTTTTCATTACTCTGTCACTTTTAGCAATGATATCCATTAGCTCTGAAGAAGATTTAAAATGGGTTGATCCCGAAGCTCCTGGTATTAATAATTCGCCATCTTGCTTTAGAATATTTTCATAATTATCTTTTTCACGATAAGTTCCAAGCCCATCAAATCTTTCTAAACCAAATGCCAGCGGTTCAAATCTAGAATGGCATCCTCCACAACTGGAATTTGCAATTCTTCTTTCTGCAATGATCCTCTGACTAATCCCTGGTTCAGAGGAAACGGGTGTAGTGTCTACGCATGGTGGTGGATCCTTTACAACGCCTCGAAGAATATTATTAAGAATGAATAAGCCTCGTGTTACCATCGAGGCTTCGTCTCCACCCATTGTTAGAGTGCTTCCTTGGGTGAGTATGCCTCCTCGTGAGGGAGTTTCCTTAAGGTCATAACGCTTTAACCCTTTGTCATTTTTAGGCTGTATGCCGTAATGCGTAGCTAGTGCAGGTGTGAGGTAAGTAAATTGAGCATTAAATAAATCGGTTAGCGGGCGGTCTTGTTCCCAGACTAAATCCCTAAAAAAAGTTACAGTTTCTAATCTCATATCCTCCGCCAGTTGGAAATTCCACTTTGGAAAATGTTTTTTATCAGGCCTTAGATTTGATAATTGGTTAAGGTTTAGCCATTGGCTTAAAAATTGAATTGACTGTTCAATTGCTCGAGGATCCTTCAGCATTCTCTCTACATGATATTGGATTTTGCTAGGGTTATTTAGTTTTCCATTTTTGGCTTCTTTATGTAACTCGAGATCTGGAGATGAGCCCCAAATAAGATAACTCAGCCTTACCGCTAATTCATTATTAGAGACTAGAGACCCTGTGTTATGACTCTCTATGCGGTAAATAAATCTTGGTGACTGAAGCATGGCTTCGAGTACTAATTTTGCCGAATCGTAATAATTTGACCCTCCGGCAACTGCTGAAGTTGTGATGCCTCTGTAAATTACTAACTCTTGATTCGTTAACGGTCCTCTGAGAACCCAGTGCCCCATTGCTCTCAGGAAACTAGCCATACTCTTATCTGTGAAGCTTTGGTTATTAGTGAATCGCTTGGAGAATTTTTGGATGTCTACGGCTTTTACTATTTCAGCTGATAGATCTGAGTAGGCTTGAATGTGCTCGAGATCCACATTGAGATTATATGACGTATTGGAAAAACCATCGGCACGAAGATCGGCAGGCAACCTATTTTTTGCTTCTACTGATATGTCTACGCCGAGTGTGTCATTAACAGTTGAAATGTATTCATCTACAGTCAACCGTCGAGCAAGTTGGGGGTCTAAATTAGATGAGTGGACATACACTGCCGGATCTATTTTTTCTAATGACCAATGGGCTCCACCATCAATCCATTCCTTGATAACTTTTTTTTCTTCTGCAGTTAAAAGAGCTCTCTTTTTTGGCATTTCATCTTTGACGATGGTTTCCCATAGAAGACTCTTATTCGATTTGCCCTTTGATATAATCAAATCATCCTCGAAAGCAGTGACTTTTTGTGATAGATCGAGATCTCCCTTTGAATTAGCTGTGTCATGACATTCTAGGCAATGGTTTGCAATAATTGGGGCCACCCTTCGTTCAAAGAATTTTTCTTTCTTTGCTTTTAGATTAATTGCAATGGCTTCTCTGTTTTCTTCTTTGTTCTGAAATCTATTAACAATCTCATTTTTACTGAGCGTTTTGTCGAAAAGAGACAATGAGTAAATGGTTCCTAACCAGGGGCGACTTCCATTAGATTCATTTCCTAAAAATATTCGGTAATTGTCATTCCAGTTTGAGAAAGACCCTTCGATTATTTGTCTCTTCATTAGTTCTCCATTTATGTAAAGCTCAGCCTGGTTTTCTTTGAACGTATAAACGGCATGGGTTAAAGTTGTTTTGAGAATATTGGAACTTTCTAGGGCGGGTAAACCGTTGTTACTGGTACCGTTTGTTCTGAGGCGTACCTGAAAAGATTTCCCTTCCTGACCAACTGTAAAATTTCGGTCAGAGGTTCCTCCAGATAAAGAAAAAATTCTGGCAGGTCCCTTCTGTCTTAAATTAGATGGTTTAAACCACAATTCAAAACTAAGAGAGTTGGTTCTTTTGAGTTCTTCAATTATATTTGATGGAATTGATCTCGAACGAGCCGTTGTTGCCTGCATGAAATGAATTCCCCCATCTTTGAGTTGTGCTTTACTTGGATCAAGAATTTGCAGGTTCGATAGTGATTTAGAATCGGATTTGTCTAGGATATTGTCGGCTGATGACGATTCAAAATCGTAATACAATAATAACGCAGTATTAGATTTTTTGATATCCTCTGCCAATAGGCAGCTCGAAAATAAAATTGATAAAAATACAATCTTGGGAAATTGAGCATTCATTTTAAATATCATTTTGAACATAACTAGTGCCTGATATTCATCATTGATTTATAATTAATTCTTTTTCTGTCTTTAGTTCCTGAATCTCTTATTAAATTGAATAATTTTCTTGAGGGCTTACTGAAGAAGAAAGGATCCTCTGACTCTTTTTGCCATTGCAAGAGAAGGTCATTTAATTGTTTAAGCTCTTTAGAGTATTCAGGATCTTTGGCTAAGTTTTTAAATTCGTAGGGATCTTCTTTGAGGTCATATAATTCAAAAAGGGGTGGCTTTCTATAGTTTTTGTATGCCAAGCGAACCTCCTCAGTAGAAGTATCCAAGAGATTTGACTCCGATGCTCCAAAGAACTTCTTACTCATAGTAAAATCATAACCTGGATTTACTTCTCCTGCTAAAGGGTTAAAAATAAGTTTATATCTTTCGTTGCGAATGGCTCTTTGTGGCCACGGGTTATGATTTGAATGCACATGATACTCTGTGATCATTACTTTTCTCCATGCTTGATCCTTTCCGTGAATTATTTCTTTAAGTGATTGCCCGACTAATAATTTGGGAGTCTTAATTTTGGCGATGTCACAAATAGTAGGAAATAAATCAAGTGTACTTACTAGTTCACTTCTTCTTTGGTTTTCTTTTGCTTTAGGCCAGCGAATTATCATTGGTATCCGAACCCCTCCCTCATAACATGTCCGCTTGCCTCGAGGAAGGTCTGCTCCATGGTCACCGATATAAATGACGATTGTGTTTTCAGAAGACCCTGATTGTTCTAAAGCTTTAAGTAAGTCTCCCACATAATGATCAAGGCGCATAATAGAGTTATAGTAATCGGCTGTCTGTTGACGAATTTCAGGATGATTGATTCCAACAAATGATAATGGGGTAACGTCATTCACTTTCAAAGGTTTCTTTGGAATTCCATTTATCTGTTTTATAAACGGCCTGTGAGCATCTGGATAATTCACTTGGAGATAAAAAGGTTTATCACTTGAGTTAAAAAATTCTGACGCTTTTTCGGCGTAGAGATTCATATCGGTGCGCTGAAAATTACTTTTTGTTATGGCTTTATAATCAAATTTGAAGGCTGACTTCGGTTTGATATGCAATTTACCTATGATACCGGTTCGGTATCCGTTTTGTTTTAGGGTGTTTACTGCGTTTGGAATATCTGAAGATATCATTTCATAGTTCCATGTAGCTAATCCTATCTGTCCATTTTGATGTGGATAAAGTCCTGTTAGTAGTGCGGCCCTAGATTGCGAGCATCCTGCTTGAGGAACATAGGCATTCTCAAAAAGAGTGCCTTCATTAGCCAGTTGATCTAGGTTTGGGGTTTCTATATTTGTTCCATAGCAACCAATTTCAGGTCCATTGTCCTCAGAAATTATTAATAGGATATTGTGGTCCTGACTCTCACACAATGTAGATATTGAGAAGAGAATTAGTGCAATAAGTGAGCGGTTCATTCTTATGTTTCACCCTAAGGGTAAGGCTTGGGATATTACCTGCGGATGCAATATCTTGATTGTAACTGAGCTTTCCTGCAAGATCTCTCTGATATGTCATTACATCAAAAAGTGCTTCAATTAATAAATGTACCAATTTTTCTATTCTTTTTCGGCTCATTATCGTCGCTGAGCATAGCAAAAAAACCCAACATTCTATTAATAGTAACTGATGACCAATCTCCACTCACGCTCTCTTCCTATGGTAACAAATTGTGTCATACGCCAAATTTGGATAAACTTGCAGCTTCCGGAATTATCTTGGATCAGGCCTATCACATGGGTTCTATGAGAGGTGCTGTTTGCTCTCCGTCGCGAACTATGATTATGAGTGGAAGAACCCTTTGGCATTTGCCTCCCCGAGGAAAGAAGCATCGCAAAATTGAGGAAGGAATAACAGAGGGTAAGAATATTTTAAGAAATACTATTCCAGCAGTATTTAACCGTTCTGGTTATGATACTTTTAGAACTTGTAAAAAAGGAAATAGCTATGACCTGGCCAATAATTTATTTACAACTATTAGAGATAAAACAAGTCGTGGCGCCGGTGAAGAGAATGGCAGTCAGTGGCATGGGCGACAGGTTATAGAATACCTTCGATCCCCAGAACGCACTAAAAGCGACAAGCCTTTCCTGATTTATTTTGGTCTTTCTCACCCTCATGATGATCGTGTAGGGAGGGCAGACTTATTAGAAAAATATGGAGCCGTTAATCTAAAAAAACCACCGACAAAGGTAGACCCTAAGTCACCGCCTCTTCCTAAAGCATGGTTGCCTGAGCACCCTTTTCACCATGGTCACCCAGGTTTAAGAGATGAATGCAATGTACCTGGAGTCTTAACTTCTCGTACTGAAGCTACAATTAGAAATGAGCTAGGAAGAGAGTATGCCTGTATTGAAAATATTGATCAAGAGATAGGAGGTGTCATAGAGCAACTCAAAAAATCTGGAGAATTTGAGAACACCTATATTATTTTTACAGCTGATCATGGTATTTCAGTCGGACGTCATGGGTTGGTAGGAAAGCAAAACCTCTATGAGCATACATGGAGAGTCCCTTTCATAGTTGCTGGGCCTGGGATTCGAGCTGGGACTAGAGCAAAGGGTAACGGTTATCTATTAGATATTTTACCCACAATTTGTGATCTTGCTGAAATAGAAATACCTAGAACCGTACAGGGGAAAAGTCTTGCTCCTGTCCTTAAAGGTGAAAAAGAAGTGGTACGAGATGTTCTTTATGGAGCTTATTGTGGAGGAACCAAGCCTGGCATGAGATGCGTTAGAAAAGGTGACTGGAAACTAATTAAGTATGATGTTTTAGATGGCAAGGTTCGTGAGACGCAACTTTTTAATCTTGCTGAAAATCCAAATGAATTTCTTTTAGAGCATCAGGAAGACAATGTTATTAAATTCATTGGTAATAAGCCAAGTGAACAGCAAAAGGATCTAGCTGAGTCTCCTCAGTATTCTGCTAAACTTGCAGAAATGGAAGCTCTGCTCTTGAGTGAAATGAGAAGACTAAAAGATCCTCATCGATTTTGGGACCAGAAAGAAAACTAGAGAATAAATAATTAATTAATTTAAAAAATCAAACATGATTTATCGCCCCGACATTGATGGTCTTCGTGCGATAGCCGTCCTAGGAGTCATTTTTTTTCATGCAGACTTTGGATGCGATGGAGGTTTTGTGGGTGTTGATGTTTTCTTTGTTATTTCTGGATTCCTTATTACCAGTCTAATTATAAAAGATCTTCGTGCGGGTAATTTTTCAATCTTAGGTTTTTGGGAGAGGCGAGCCAGGAGAATTTTTCCTGCTCTTTTTGTTGTTACAATTGCGACTATTATTTTTGGATACTTTCTTCTTTTGCCTCGTGACTTTGAACTTCTTGGCGGATCTGTTTTATGGTTATCTCTCTTTACTTCGAATGTCTTTTTTTGGAGGAATACCAATAGTTATTTTGCAGGTTCTGCAGAGGAGATGCCGTTATTACATACATGGTCTCTCTCCTTGGAGGAGCAATTTTATTTGGTGGTTCCTTTTGCTCTTTTGCTATTATTTAAGTGGAGAAAATCGAGTGGTCTTATGTGGATCGTTTCTTTAGGCGTATTGCTGAGTTTTTTGATATCGGTTCTAGGTACCATGAGATATGAGTCTGCTTCATTTTACCTTTTGCCCACCAGGGCTTGGGAGCTCGGAGTCGGCTCAATGGTTGCCCTTTCTAAGCCGCTGAGATCTTACCCCCTTAAATCTGCTATGGCTTTTGTTGGAATCTTATGTGTGTTAATTCCCTTTTTTGTTTATGATCGAAGTATTCCTTTTCCAGGGTTATTTGCAGTTCCTCCTGTATTGGGTTCAGCATTACTGATCTTGTCAGGTCAGAATACTAAAATTTCAGATCCAGTCCTAATGGTCACTCGAATTCTTTCCATTAAGCCTTTAGTCTTTATAGGATTATTATCTTATTCGCTATATTTGTGGCATTGGCCTTTGTTGGCTTTTAATGAGTACTTGGTCATTGGTAAAAATTCTTTACTAATCAAATCTATTCTAATTTTGATTTCTTTTTTATTGGCTTTTGTTTCTTGGAGATTTATTGAAAAACCAATCAGGTCTCGCAGTCTGTTAGTTTCAAGGTTTTCAATTTTTTCGATTTGCTCCTTTGGAGTGGCTTTTCTAATTTTAATTTCGTCGTTTGTTTTTCTTAAAGATGGAATAGCAGGGAGAGTTTCTGAAAAAGTTATTGAAATTGATGATAGAGGTCTTGGTGAGGATTCTTTTTTTGATTACGATTTAGCAGCAAAAGGATTTCCTAATAATAATTTGAGTCTGGGTGTGAAAAATAATGAAGCTACATTTTTTCTTTGGGGGGACAGTCATGCGATGGCTATGGCGAGGGCAATTGACCTCGCAGCTAAAGAGCTTTCAGTTGGTGGTCAATCAGCTATTAAAAGTTCCACTTTACCGGTCCTTGATTGGATAACCTCAGATTCATCTCAGATAAGTTATAATAATGAAATAATTAATCACTTGAGCCATGAGGAGCAGCGTAAGAAAATTAAGCATGTGATTCTTGCAGGCAGGTGGTGGCTTGCATTTAATCAGAGCATCAAAAATAATAAAGATTTTGAGGATTGTTTAAGGCAAACAATTACTAAAGTTCAGTCTTTAGGGTATTCTGTTAGTTTGGTGCGACAGGTTCCTCAGTGGACAGACCATTGGCATACTCCAAGTAGTTTCCCATTTAACTTCAATGTGAAAGATTTATCTTGGGTTTATAACGATCTAGAAATTTCAGTTTCAAATCTTCAGGTTCGCTTTAATGATCAGAATCAAATGTTTGAAGAAATCATTAAAGATTTTCCTAACCTTAGAATCATTGACCCGTTGCCATTACTCATTAGTTCGGAGCAAATTTATAAATTTAGAGAAAATAACAAATGGAATTATTATGATGATGATCATATCAGTGCTGATGGAGCTAGAAGGTTAAAGTCACTTTTTCAGTTTCTTGGTTCCTAAAACATTGATAATTTTTTATTGGGGTCCTTAAGATTTTCCTGATAAAGTGATTAATATCTAAACAATTACCTATCAAAAAATGAGTGTATTAGCTAAACGCAGAAAATTTATTTCAACAGCAGCTGGAGCAATGGGTTTACAGATCGTTCCAAGACATGTTCTTGGTGGCCCCAATCATACAGCCCCCAGTGAAAAACTTAATATTGCAGGTATTGGTATTGGAGGAATGGGATCACATAACCTTGCGCAGTGCGCCAAGTCAGAGCAAGTCACTGCTCTTTGTGATGTTGATCATAAGTATGCAGGCGGAGTAATGAATAGGTATCCTGATGCCAAAAGATTTCATGATTACCGAGAGCTTTTGTCGAGCAATGTGGATTTTGATGCAGTTATTGTAGCCACTCCAGATCACACTCATGCTGTCATATCTGCAGCAGCGATGCATGCAGGAAAGCATGTTTATTGTCAAAAACCTCTGACTCATGATGCTTACGAGTCCCGCGCTCTTGCCAAGATTGCTAAACAAACCGGTGTCTCTACTCAGCTCGGAATTCAGGGTCACTCAGGAGAGGGTCGAATGTTAATTAGTGAGTGGATATGGGACGGTGCTATCGGCGAAGTAAACGAAGTCGAGGCATGGTGTAGTTTGTCTTATGCCCCTCACGGGCATGCTTCATGGAGTTCTCCATGTAGTGATCGCCCGTCTAAGGATCAGCCAATACCGGAAGGCATGGATTGGGAAAATTGGATAGGGCCTGCTCCGATGCGTCCCTATCATTCTTGTTATCATCCTAGAGTATGGCGTTGTTTTTGGGATTTTGGTTCAGGTATGATGGGTGATCGTGGAGTACATACGATTGATGCTATTGTTTCTTCTCTTAAACTAGGGCATCCTGAAAGTATTGAATGTCACCAGGTCAAAGGAGGCACTAAAGATGTTCATCCTGAGAGTGCAGTGATAGAATTTCGCTTCCCGGAGAGGAAAGGATTTTCTCCTCTCAAGCTAACTTGGCGTGAAGGTTCAGAGCCGCCTAGGCCAAAGGAACTTGAAAAGGGAAGAAACTTTCCCAAAGAGGGCGGAGTTATTTATAAAGGTAGTAAAGGAATGCTAATGAATGATGTTTATGGGGGTAGTCCTAGGCTGATTCCCGAAACGACAATGAAGGCCTATAAACGACCAAAGAAAACTTTAGTGCGTGTGAAGGATGGACATGAGCAAGATTGGATAAGGGCATGCAAAGATGGTAAGTATGATGGTGCTGGTGCTCATTTTGGTTACGGAGGTCATTTGACTGAGATTACTCTTTTGGGAAATGTTGCTAAACGTTTTCCTGGCAAGAGACTTAATTGGGATGGTGAGGCAATGCGTATCACTAACAATGATGCTGCAAATGCTTGGGTCAGGCGCCCTTACCGTGATGGTTGGTCTTTAGATAAGTTAGCCTAGAGGTTATCTTCTCTTTCAATTTTTAATCTCAGGAATTGAACACTCTCACCAGGTTTTAAAGATCGCATTTTCACTTCAATGGTTCCCTCTTCGGTAGGGGATTCAGATTGAATCGTAAAATCATTTGAAGATTCTAACCAATTGATAAGATTTTGAGATGATTCTAGTTTAATGATGGTGTTTTCCAGATCTGCCCTTTTGAAATATCGAATAATCAAATGACGTTCAGCATCAAAGTTTAATTTTAAAGGGGAATTTGGTATATCGTCGCTGCTACCGAGTACGTTTTCTGCAAATTGATTGAGACCGTCACCATCATTATCTCTGCCTTGATCGCTTAATGATTCATTGGGATCCTCTATACCTGGGCTGCCACCTATGCTAAAGCTTTCGAACCAGTTTTCTCCAATAGAGTGGTCTGGGTTATTCTTAGGTTGAATAAGAATTAGGCTAAACCCCTCTCCGTCAGATTTTACGGGCCAAGGAGACCTATCGTTATAGGAAAAGTCTTTGATGCTTGTAAGGCTAAGGTCAACGAGACGGAGCCGCTCTCCTGCATTTGAAAGTCCAGTGTCATTCGTAAATTCTCCGCTAGCCATGAAATCGGATTGATCTGGGTAACGCGTTAAAAATGCTGCCCTTTCTCTAGGAATAACAAGACGTTCATTTGGTTTAAGTGTTGTTCCCGATTCGAACTCATAATCAATCCCATTAGTAAAACGTACCCCTGAAAGGTCGGTAGTCTTTTCACTAATGTTCATAATCTCAATGAACTCAAATTGATCTTTGTCGGTAAAACCTTGAGTAATCTCACTCGCACTTAATTCTTTCGGATTAAACATGATTTCAGAGACTACGATGTTCCTTTCAGATGCAGGTTCTGAAGTTGAGGTGCTAATAATTGTGATATCATCACTTCCTATGACTTGTCCTGAAAAATCCAGAGCCTCAATTACATAACTACTACGGCCAGGTGATGCAGGGAGAGTGACTTGCCAATTCTCCTCATCTAACCATTGGACTGAAAGTGCATCATTTGAATCCTTTATTCTCAGGTTTCTTACATTAATCCAGCCTTTGCCTTTCACTTCCACTATATTAGAATTTGTTTGAATATTATTAGGTGAGTCGATTGAAAAGCTGACCTCAGAAATCGAGTTTAATTGAGATAAAACGCTTCTGGAGCGGCTATTTATGTAACTTAAGTGACCTGACCAATTTTGGGAAGGGTCCAAGGTCTTTAAGTGATCGGTCCATTTAGACATGTAGTTTCTATTGTAAGTTGTACTGATAATATCATGCAGGTGGCCATAGTAGATTCTTTTTCTAGTATCATTTTGTGTTAGCCTGCGGCACTCAGAGTTAGCTGTGATTGAACGGTTCGCATCAAAAGCAAAGTCCATATCATGAGGTAGAAACATTACTCTGCCATCTGGAAATGCATAATACATGCCGTTGTGTTGGCTTCCTGCACCGGCATTGTCGCCAGCACCTGAAAGAACCGCGTATGCCATGCCCCGGAACCAAGCGTCTACGTGAACCACATTTTCGACTTCGGCTTCAAAAGCTGAAGTGGATTTACTGAAAAGTTTTGTGTAATTCATTATCGGTTCAAAGTTATTTGCTTCACGCTTATTTTTCTTAAGGTAGAACCATCGGTAACTTTCTGGGTCATCTCCTAAGTCTTGAGGTGATATTCCATACACTCCGTCTGGTTGAGGTCTTTTTAATCCTGATCCATTCAAAGTAGTCGGATAGTATATCAGTTCGTATTCAAAAAGATTGCCATCCCCATCCTCACCGAACTGTGAATCCATAAAAACATCCTCGTACCTTGCCATTTGTAAGGTTGCTCCCCGAGTGTGTCTGTCCAGAGGTGCCATGACTTTAATGAAATCGTAGTAACGACTCACAATTCCACCACTATTAGCTATCATAATATCGAATAGTAATTCGATTTGTCCTGAGCCGACGCCCTCAGATCTATCAATTGCTATGGATTTGTGAATGCCTCGGTAGGGTTGGTCGCGACCAAAATTAAAATTATAACCAACCCTAGGATTTTGACTTCTCGCCCTTTCGCTTCCTTTGAGTCGCATCTTAACATCATAGTAGATTTCCTCTTCTCTATCGATCACAGTAACGCCTAGTCTATCATTACTCATTACTTCAGTTTCCTGGTGGATAAAGTCACGATCATCGTTAGTTATAACGATTCTGAAATTATGCCATCCATTTGTTGATGCTAGGCCATCATCCACTTTGTAAAGTGCTCTAGAGTCTGGACCTGCCTGCGGAAAGTATGATGCCTCACCGATTCCATCAGTACCTTTAACGTAAAACTGAACCACTGATTTTCTTGCTTGAGCTGGAATCATGGCTTCATAATTAGTCTTTATTTTCACCATATTAAGGCTCTTAAAAGATCCTCCGTTAACGGAATAATAAAGGCGCATTGAGCTGACGCTATCTGGGTCATTTGCTTCAAGACTAACTTTTACGATTTCATTAGAAGACGGAACGGCTGGTGAGTGAATAAGATTGCTGTATGTGGGTCCAATATTATTACTACTAGTGGAATTGGTTTTTGAAGGAGTTCCGACATTTGCTGGCCGATCAATGGCTGTCGTTTTTGCCAATCTATTAAAATAAAGTCTAGAATGGAGAAGGTTCGTTCCAGACACCCACCGTGCCTTGAAAGAGATCTCATATTCGGTTCCATTTCTTACCTGACTTGATAAAGTTGTCTCTAGTTGATTATGCATGTGACCGGTGGCGGAGCTTGCCTTAATCCTTAGCACTTTATTTGCTGGATTTTCTGGGTCGTTAATGACTGCAGTATGGCGATGAGTGCCTCTTAGTCTCCAGTTGTCCGTTCCTTGCGAAAAATTAGTATTCCTCAAAAGTTGTCTTGCTTGCCCATCGGGATCTTCAATAACGTTAATATCATCAATAAGAATTTCTCCTGAGTCTAGTAGTCCAATATTAAATTCCCTCCATTGAGAGTCTGGTCCACGACTAGATGAAGCTGTTCCTCGATAGGAATACGTTTTCCATTGAGTGTTGTGAGACTCATTGCTAGTTGTCCAGGATTCGGCCGAATAATTGTCGGCGTCTAAGTCTATTAGTTCGAGTGATGCGCCTCCGCCATCTGCAATGCTTGGCCACCTCCCACTGTCATAATATCGTACTATATCGACTGGATTTTTATATTGATCCCTAAGGAGAATTCTTTCTCCCGACCTTGATAAGGACCCTTTAAACTCGCCAATGAGTCTTGAGTCTGGATAAGCTTCTATGAACAAGTCTCTATCATTCGCAATGCAAGCATGTTCTCCTGGTCCGAGGAATGTTCCTTGCTCAAATTCAAAATCGACTCCGTCACTAAATTCCCAACCATCAAGGTTGATGTTTTGATTGGTACGATTGGCGATCTCAATCCATTGGTTTCTTGAGTTTCTATACGGAGTTCCTTCACTTCCATTACTGGTTTTTATAATTGTTTCTAAGGATACCCCAAAGACCATATCGCTACTTGATGAGGATCCTTGGTGAGTTTCGACAGACAGTAAGTTTTGACCAGTTCGTAATGCTCCCACGGGAATGGATATTGTTCTTACGATAGCGTTACTCACAGTTGGACTTGCTAATTGATCAGGGCTCGATGGACCCTCCGGCATGTTAAACCTGCCCACAGCTTTACCATTAAGATAGAAGATGGCGCCATCATCTATCTGATGACTTAGCAATAATTCATCGGTTTGACGTAATTGATCAATCGTTACATTAAAATCGGTTTCAAAATAATAGGATGTAATTTGAGCAGAGTACTCTGCACTTGACCATGCGGTCCTTAGAGGTATAGGCAAGTTGCCTGTCTCTCTCCCGATTGGCGCTGGTCCTTGCTCCCAAGTGTTGTTGGGAAGGTGTCTAGTTTGATACCATTCTAATGGTTGGCCAGTACCAGAACGATCAAATCTCCAAGTCGAATTAAATGAGACTAGGCTAACCGTTTCAAATGTTGGTGGGATGGCTTCAATGGCAGCTATACCTGGAGGGTTGTAACAGATTTCACTGATAATAATCTGTTCATTAAAATTAAATTGATTGCGCTCTAATGGAGTGGCCTTTTGAGGGTAAAGCCATTCACCATTCTTTTGTGAGGATCGGCCTCGCAAACGGTTCGTTTGCTCGCGAGCGTCTAATACGGAACCAATTGATTTACTGTATAGAAATATTTTTTCGCCGTGCTTAGGTCTAAATCCAATTTCTTGCTCAGTCAGTAATACCGTTTCTCCTGAACCGATTGATTGATCCAATAAGGTGAATTCTCGTTCAGGATCAGCTTCAATTGATAAAACCATTCCACCCAAGTTGGTGGATCCAATTCCCTCGTTAACCAGTTCAATCCAAAAACTTTCTTCATTCACTGAGGGAACCTCATTAATAAAAATTTTATCAGAATTCGATTCTTGAGGTTCTGTTACTTCCACTTCAAGCTCAATGCCGAAAACGATGTCACTATTGCCGATCCTACTTTGATGGACCTCTACAGATATTCTATTTTGACCTTGTTGGAGGCTAGATGGATTGAGGTAAACGTTTTCTGAGAGTTCGTCTACTTCGATATTGTTTGAGGCCAGAGTGGACGAAGTAATGTCTCCGTCAGGCATGTTGACTCTAAGTGCTTCTTTACCATTAATGTATACTATAGCGCCGTCATCAATTCCATGTCTTATGATAAGAGACTTTAGGTTCTCAAACTCAGTATCATTAAGTGAAAACCCTTTCTCGAAGTAGTAAGTAGTGACGTAAGGGTCGTTTCGACCTGGGAAATTTAATCGCGTTTCGATTGGTATTGTAGTGCCGCTTTCGAACCCAATTCCTCCTTTACCTCTTAGCCAATCTTCACTAATTGAGTGAGAAACTTCGTGCCATTCAGGGCCGAGATCGTCGCCACTTTCATTGTAAAGCCATTCATCGTCCAGAATGATTAAAGGAACTTTTGTGGATGGAATTTCAGATTCATCTCTTGGAAAATTAATTGATCCTGGGCTTCCTCCAATTTGATTTGAAAACGTCCAGTTTTCTGGAGGCTTGTTCGCACTGTAAGGATAAATTTTTGATAAAGTTGCTCCTGAGCCATCTGCTTCCTCTGGCCACCTACCACTATCACTGAAGTTTAGTTCATCCATCATCCGGTTGCCCTTATTGTAAAGTCTTAGGGTTTCTCCTGAATTGTTTATGCTCCCTATGAAAGGCCCCAATTGCCCCTGCTTAGGTTCTTTAGCGATGACTAAATATTCCCCTGGTTCTATGAATGTGTTATCTGGGATGGTGTATCCGATTCCGTCTACCCTCCATCCTGAAACGTCGGTCATAATCCCCATTTGGTTGAATATTTCTATCCATTCTTCATTTTCTTGGCTTCCGATAGGGTTGTAATGAACTTCATTAAAAACCACTACCGCGTCGGGAGAGCTGTGAGCTTTAATAATAAGAAAGAGAGCGCATGCAACCATTGCTACTCTGTTAATGAGGTTAGCCATTTTTTGGGGAGTTTACATATTAGTTTATCAGACTCGCTGTGACCTTCAATAGCTATTGAGAATTTGTGCTCATTATGATAAATAACATTAACTCATGAAGGTGATTAATAGAATAAAAGCATTACTTTTTATATCCATCCTAATTTTTTTTACTCAAGAAATTAGATCAGAGTCATCATTCTTGATGGACGAAGGGCTTGAGCTCACTCTTAGTGCTTCCGAGCCCGAAATTCTAAGTTTAAGTAATATTGATGTGGATCATTTGGGCAGAGTTTGGGCTTGCGAAGTCGTTAATTACGGGCCCAATCAAGGAAAGAGAAAAGAGGGAGATAAGATTTTGATCATGGAGGATCAGGACGGAGATGGAAAAATGGATAAGGTGAAAACTTTTTATCAGGGCAATGACGTTGATGCGGCGATGGGTCTTTGTGTGTTGAGTGACAGAGTTATCGTTTCAGTAACTCCAAATATTTGGGTATTCTATGATGATGATGGAGATGATGTCGCTGATAGAAAAGAGCTTCTTTTTTCTGGTGATGGGCGTCCAGTATATGATCACTCATATCATTCTCTTGTTTATGGTCCTGACGGAAAAGTATATTGGAATTTTGGAAATACGGGAAAAAATTTAAAAACTAATGATGGTCAGATATTAGAGGATATTCATGGAAGAGTAGTCGAAGACAAGGGTAAACCTTTTTGGGGAGGTATGGTTTTTCGATGTGACCTTGACGGTAAAAATCTTGAGATATTAGGACATAATTTTAGAAATAATTATGAGGTGACAGTTGATTCTTTTGGCTCACTCTGGCAGTCAGATAACGATGATGACGGGAATAGGGCTACCCGTATTAACTTTATTATGGAAGGTGGAAACTTTGGTTATTTGGATGAGTTGACTGGAGCAGGTTGGCGTAAAAAAAGACCAGGAATGCATGAGAATGTTTCTCTGGCTCACTGGCACTTAAATGATCCTGGGGTCGTTCCTAATGTTATACAAACTGGGGCCGGTGCACCGACAGGGATAACTGTTTATGAGGGACGGCTCCTACCAAAAAAATATTGGGATCAGCTCATACATTGTGAGTCTGGGGTTAATGTCGTGAGAGCTTATCCTGTCAGGGATCATGGAGCTGGATATCAAGCAGACTCAATTGAGATGATGAAGAGTATTAAGGACCGATCCTTTAGACCGGTTGATGTTGCGGTCGCTCCCGACGGATCCATATTTATTAGCGATTGGTATGACCCCATTATTGGCGGTTTAGCGCAGCGGGACATTTCGCGAGGCCGTCTCTACAGGATAGCGCCCAAGGGTTCACGTTATGGCCAGCCAAAGCTTGGCTATGGTTCTGCAGAGGAATGTGTTAATGCACTTAAAAATCCAAATTATTGTGTCCGCTATAAGGCATGGAATGCCTTGCACAAGATGGGATCAAAAGCGGAAAAAGAACTCATGAAGATGTTTCTTTCAAAAAATTCAAGGCACAGAGCTCGTGCTTTGTGGCTAATGGGAAAGATAGAAGGTCGTTCTGCGCATTTCGTTGATATGGCTTCTAAGGATCAGGACCCGAATATTAGGATCCTCGCACTTCGTCTCGCAAGACAAACAGGGACACCACTAATAAAGATTATTGAAAAAATGACATCTGATACATCAGCTAAAGTTAGGCGCGAATGTGCTATTTCTCTAACTCACCTAAGAGGGGACAAAAAAGCAAGTTTATGGGCATCCTTGGCGATTAATCATGATGCTGGAGATCGGTGGTCTTTGGAAGCACTTGGAATCGCTGCAGCAAATGATTGGGATTTATGTCTGTCTTCATGGCTTAAACTGGCAGGAGATGATTGGAATACGGATAAAGGAAAGGATATTATTTGGCGGAGCCGTGCCAAAGAGTCTTCGCTTTTGATCGCCAAGATACTCAAAGACCCCAAGGTGCTAGAGAAGGATCGTCCACGTTATTTTAGGGCTCTTGATTTTCAGGACGCGGCTCAAAGAGAGGAGGCTCTGATTAAGATTCTTGAGTGAAATTTAGGGTTTCCATCTTTGAAACAATCCTCTTTCTATGAAAATAGAAAAAAGGATCGACTTCACTAACCTTTTTAGGGCTTCATAGAAACTAGATGTCTGATATTGAAATTGCCAAGAAAGCGAAGCTTGAGCCTATAGCAGATCTTGCTGAGCGCACCCTAGGAATAAAAAAAGATCAATTGATTCCTTACGGTCACTTTAAAGCAAAGATTGATCCGAGTTCGTTTGCTGAAAGTGGCTCGAATACTAATTCAAAGCTTGTTCTTGTTACAGCTATTTCTCCGTCTCCAGCCGGTGAAGGAAAGACAACCACCACAATTGGCCTTGGTGATGGTTTGAGGAGGATAGGTAAAAATGCAACGATTTGTCTTAGAGAGCCTAGCCTTGGTCCCTCCTTTGGAATGAAGGGGGGTGCAGCGGGTGGCGGTTATTCACAAGTCGTTCCTATGGATGAAATTAATCTACATTTCACCGGTGACTTTCATGCAATCACCTCCGCAAATAATCTTTTAGCTGCTATCATAGATAATCATCTTCACTGGGGTAATAAACTTAATATCGACCCGCGCAAGGTGACTTGGAGAAGAGCCATTGATTTGAATGATCGTTCGCTTCGGGAAATTGTTTCAGGCCTTGGTGGGCATGCTAATGGACTAACGCGTGAGGCTGGTTTTGATATTACTGTGGCTTCAGAAGTCATGGCTATATTTTGTCTCGCTACCGACCTCAACGATTTGAAGCGCCGCCTTGGTCAGATTGTGGTTGGAAAAAATCAATCAGGAGAAGATGTGCTCGCCAGTGAATTGATAGCTGAAGGATCTATGACTGCTTTACTGAAAGATGCCATTATGCCTAATTTGGTTCAGACTTTGGAAAAGACCCCGGCCTTTGTTCATGGTGGTCCTTTTGCCAATATTGCTCATGGTTGTAACTCGGTTTCGGCTACTAGGCTTGCTCTAAATTTATCCGATATTGTCATTACTGAGGCAGGGTTCGGTGCAGACCTTGGCGCAGAAAAATTCTTCAATATTAAATGTAGAAAGTCTAAACTTAACCCTGACGCATCAGTTATTGTGGCTACGATTCGGGCATTAAAGTATCATGGTGGAGTGAAGCGTTCTGAATTGAATCATGAAAATTTAAAAGCCATGGAGAGGGGTTTTGCTAACCTTGAAAGGCATCTTGAAAATATAGCCAAGTTTGGAGTTCCTTGTATCGTTGCCTTAAATGCCTTTAGTGCTGATACCAAGGCAGAAACTGATAGGTTTATCGAGTTATGTCAGGGCATCGGTATTAAGTCTGTGCTTGCTACTCATTGGGCTGATGGAGCTAAAGGCGCAGAAGACCTTGCTCATGCTGTTGTTGAATTACTTGATTCTCAGGATAGCGCATTCAGTTTTAAAACTCTTTATCCTGATGATATGTCATTAGTTGATAAGTTAAGGACCGTTGCCAAAGAAATATATAGAGCTGATGATGTAGATTTTAGTCCGGCTGTTCTTAAGAGGCTAAAAGCGCTTGATGAGACCGACGTTAGAAATTTCCCAGTTTGTATAGCGAAGACGCCATACAGTTTTAGTGCGGATCAAAAAATGCGAGGAGCAGTCTCTGGGTTCACCCTGCCTATAAGGGAAGTTCGTGTGGCTAATGGAGCTGAATTTGTAGTGGCTCTATCAGGTGAAATTATGACGATGCCTGGACTACCTAGAGTCCCTGCCAGCGAGAGAATTAATGTCGATGAGTCTGGTGAACTTAGCGGTTTGAGCTAATTTAAATCTTAGCCTAGTTCTAAGATCTGATCTAATTTAGAGGAGGCTTCCTCAGTTTTCACAGGAAACCACTTGTCTTCAGTGTTTGTAATAACCTCAAGTTTTTCAAGCTTAGCCAAAGCGTCTTCGGCTTCGAAATTAATATCTAATTCGATAACTTCCTTTAATTTTTTTTCAGCGATTTCGTGTACTTGATCTGCCCGAATACCTGAATCTCCAAATTTCCAAACCACGTAATAAGCAATGACCATTTCTCTGTAATCTTGGAATTCGGCTTCATGTAAAAGACGTAAAAGGACTCCTGAATTATTATCCAGATTTTGAAAATAGAGATTGCGAGTCAGGTTGAGCTGATACTTATCTTTGGTCTTTTTATAAGAAATAAATCCCCTAAAAATATAGTAGATTATGCCTGCTGGAATGACCCAAAATTTAATGAACGTTGCAAGGGAAGCGAAGATCGCCACAGCAACCATCAGCCTTACGATTTTTACGATGCTCAACACTATCCCTGAGAGAGCTGGTATAATAATCTTTCCACGGTCCAAAAGGCTCATTTTTACCTGAGTTCCTGGCAATAATGTGTGAAGATCAGAGTGAGGAATACTTTTAAAGTTTTTTAGATATACATAGGAACTGGACTGCTCTTTGGGTAAGTCCTCGTGGTTCTTCAGTCTAAAGGCAATGATGAGTCGTTGATATACCTCAACATTGAATTTTTCTTCTTTGAAAAATTTTTTCCAACTCCTTTTGGTCCATATTTGAGTCTCATCTCCTCTCCCATAAACATGAAGTTCTTCAAAGAGCGAGAAGTCGACTTTCATCCTCAGTCCTAGTGCAGTGGCGTTGTCTACGGCCGTTTCAAGTTCATCGACAGGAAGCTTTCTGTAATTTGCATTCGCGAGTAAGTCCTTTAGCTCAGCAAAAACCTCAGAGGATTCTTTGTTCTCGGGGTCCCTTAATATAAGAACCGAGTCAGGATCTAAGGGTTGGTATAACTTTTGAACTTTAATCTGCCAAGCGTGATATTGCTTATGAAGAGTGGATGAAATTAGCTCAAAGAAATTTCTTAAATCAGTTGTTTCTTTCTCTGAGCAACTTTCAAATTCAGGTAGACACTCCAAAAGTTTTTCCCGGCCAATGGGTATGAAGTGTTCTCTACGGTTTGGCATATATATTAATAATAATAATTTTTATTTCTTAGAGTCTTAGTGAATCGTGATTTAATTCCAAGAGTAATATGTTTATTAACCTCCTAATTATTTTTGATTCACTCATCGATTATCGGAAAAAATATAAGGATAAGTTTACTAATATTTTATTGTTAGTGATTTATAAGAATTGGATTGTTTTAAAGTCTGAATAATTCATAAAATTTCATAAATCTAATCAAGGTCTATGAAATTTCTGTTTTCTTTACTCGTAGCTTTATATTTTCTTATTTATGTATCCATTTCATTTGCTGAAAAGGGGTATCCGGAACAGGTACAGCCTGTTGAAATTAAAAGTTCAGCTGATGGAGTATTGCAAAATGCTCTTTATTT
>MDSV01070680.1_pt1 | contig 19879 bp, 23 predicted proteins | sample 810851 | NCBI WGS metagenome assembly MDSV01 (sample SAMN05326640, study PRJNA326480) | marine metagenome | isolation source: seawater | place: Atlantic Ocean: North East | collected 2012 | reverse complement strand
CAGACTCCACACACATGTACCACATATACATGTCAGAAACTTGCGAAAGAGGAATGTGAGTTATGTATATTGATGTCCTCTTATAGCAAAAGTAGAAGCTTGGTGTCATCGTAAGGATTTAAACGATCTTCTTCTTGGTTTCGTGTTCGCACAAAGCCTTTCGCTTTCCAGAACTGACGCGATTCTTTAGTAGCTAGAGAGAGAAGCATCCTTGGATTTCGTGCATCACTCAGTGCTAATGCTCGAGCAAAGTTTATCAGCTTTGTTCCGATCCCCATGCTTCTTGTAGCTTTGCGAACATAGAGATAATCTATGATTATATGATGGTGATCGAAAGCAAGTCTCATGCTCCCCGCATTCTTTTTTCTCCCCAAACTCGCAGAGACATAGTATGTCCTCATATGGTTTCTTTTCCATCTACGTCCATCTTTTTGTGGTTTTATGGATAAATCTTTGCTCTTCTCAATGCATTTCCTTACCCGTTCAATGAGCTCAAACGATGAACCATGACACATCACACAGTCATCAAACTCAACTTCAGTTTCTAGACCATCCAACTCCATGTGCCGGTAAAAAAATTTTTTTCGATGAGTCTGTCTATTGGATCCTTTTCCCCTGATCGTTCTGCTATGGAAACGCTTCCACCATGCTCGTCAGGAAAACATCTGCAGTTGTGGTCTTTGCCTCCAGGTGATCCGCTACACACTAGAGTTCTGTGTACACTTGGTGTCATCTTAAGTGGTCCAAGAAATTTACATCACGTTGTCATTATTGAAGAAGACGATTCTTATGCAGTGTATAACGATTTCAAAGCATTTTCAGATGTCTTATTTGCTTGCGGTTCCAATTTTCTGATGCCCTCGGGAGTACCATTCACATTACAATCATCTGATACATTGGACTCGAATGTACCTTTGCTGGGAATCACAGTTCATTCTAATGGTTTCAGTTTTCTTGGTTTGAAACCGTATGTTAAGCAAATCGTCGCTACGACATCTACTCCGGACTTGTTGAATAAGGTTGCAAACATGCAGGGACGTCCTAAAAGGAAGCGTTCTATGATTGCTCCCGTATTTCTGAAAGGAGTTGGTCAGCTACGTACTCATGCGGCTCATGACGCAGCCCATGTGTGGATGATTTTCCATGCGCACGATGCCGTCAAAGTCGATTTCGTGCCACAACGAGGCGAAAGAAAGTCAACATCCCTGGTCCGTCGCTTTCAGGTAAAGAATTTGAAAGATGAGTATGTTGTCGTTCGCACTTTAAAGGAATGCATAGAATATGTGCAAGGAAGAACTGGGAGGAACTTTTGGGACGACATGGCAAACGACGGAGACAGCTACGATATGACATCAGTGGAAAATCTCAAGAAGATGTCATGTGAAGACGCGGATGACTCTGAATCTGTTACGACCCACCCTCCTGACCGATCATTGCATGACGATCTTTTCGGATCAGACTCCGACTAGTATGACTGACCTTTACAGTTATGTTGTCGCAACTCTCCTTTCTGTGTAAAAGCGACCGTCTTGCCGCATAATACGCAAACACCTCTTCCATGTGTAGGCTTGTATCGCATGTTCTGGTAGTAACGCGTTTCCTCATTCTCGAAAATCAAAGGCCTTTTCCTGCCTACTGCTGTCTGCATCATCTTTAGAGCGTTCACAAAGTCCTGAACTCGAACTGTCTGGTCTGTTCCGAACTTCTTGATCATGAACTCAAAGTCGACGTCAGTCATGTTTTTGTTCACAGATGCTGCGACTAATACCATATGTTCGTGAGTAATTTTCATTGTCAACCTCTCCGGTCCGGAATCGATATTATCGTTCTCCCATAGCCTGGTAATACAACGCACCATTGCGCACGAGGCCAACAAATGCAAGTTAGAATTTTGGGATGGTGCCATTGAAAAATTTATCCTGCTCGAACTTTTTTCTGATGTCTTCAGATGCACATAGAGATGAATTTATCTTGTCAGAAGCTCTTGCTGTGCTACAAGAAGGCGCTATTGAGACTTGTGACTCATGCGAGAAGTATGTGTTGAGCAAGCATATGCATTCGTATAAAGGCTCTATGGGAAAGCAATACTCTCTTTGTCCTGAATGTGATCTACCTGAAAAGTGGTCTTCAAGGCCGTCAAGATCTCGAAACATGCGATATTATATCTATTTCGATCCACAAACCAATGAGAGATGGATGAAATGGGGACATCCAACAAAGGGTAATCCTTTTTTTATTGAAGGAGACATTGGTTGTGTGGATGTGTGTAGCAAACGTAAGAGAGTGTAATCAGAATGTAATGTAATGCTATCATCGCGCATGCGACAGTTGAAAGTAGCTGAAATCATTTGCACTAGCTTTTGCACTAGCTTTCACACTAGCTTTCACGCCACGATAGATTAAGTTTTCATGCACACTTGAAAAGGAAAGAGTGATATATGCCGGTATTTCTTACTTAGGTTTAACTTCTACTGTAAACCAGTTCACACTACATTTACATCGCGACTACCTTACCAAGGATAAGGATCAACGAGGCTTCATGCATGACGATGCAATTGTGAACACCGTTCTTTGGCGCAGACAATTGAAAGGTGCTGTAAGGCACTTGCTGAGTCGAATCGAAGGTTCTGTATCCACCGTGATGTTGACCAGATTGATCGATCTTTTCGTGTGTCAACACAAGCGCCATGAGGGCAGTACCTGGCTTTCCTTCGCGATTGTATCCAAGAGTGACATGATCCGACAATCCAAAATAGAATCCGTTTCCGTAAGCTTGTCCATGCATACCAGCATACTGCAAATCCATTCCATATGGATCGTCACGAACACCATTATAGCAGTTCGAGTCAGCTCCATGCATAACCAAACGCATGTGCGTATATCCTCGAGCTTTAGCAATGTTCAAGAAGCTGTGAAGAAGCATAGGCTTAACATAGACATCTGTCTTGTGCTTCATTCCATTGGTATACTTGAAGTTGTTGCTCAAGGTGTTGAATTTCTCTGCAAGCTCTGCAAGCTCACGGCAGCTTTGATGGAAATGATCCTCGTTGAAAGAGAAACGCGCGAGCAATGAATCCACCCAATCCACTGGCAACTTGATAAGAGACTTTCCAAACAATAGATCGTGCTTTTGCGCATCCGTCAAAACACCTGTCGTTGTCGGTGGTGTCGGCGTCACGCGGTTGATCTGACGCTCTGTACCGTACTGAGGATTGGTGTTCTTCTGTATCGCGTAGCACTGTGGATGGATTGAAGGATCGGCCAGACGAGCTTCATAGTTGTGCTGTCCCACCGTGTAATTGACACGATCTGCCAAGGCTTGCAACTTGTCCAGCTCAGCTTCAGTGCTAGAATCCAGATCAATCCAATTGTTCATGGCATCCAACAGCTGATACTTCGCACCAGAAGAGGTACCCACAGTCGATGTTCCTGTTCCGGCAAGAGTGTCTTTGATTGCGTTCTCATATGAAAGCTTTGTATGATTGATCAACTCTTTGTAAGCACCAATGCAAGGCTCTCCAGCGTCCTTGGCAAAAGGATCGCTTTGACCAGCTCGTGCAGCAGCAAGTTGCTTCTTTGCTTTGTCCTGAGCTTTGTCATAATCATCTTTCATCTTCTGACGTTCTGCTTCATAAGCACCTTTCTCGCTTTTCAAAGAAGACATCTCGTGTTCTAGCTGATCAGCTTTGCTCTTTGCATCTCGCACCGCGTAGCGCTGACGAGATTTATAGTTTGCGTGAAGGCGTTCTGCGTTGCGTGCGTCAGTCTCGGCTTGATCTTTCTGCTGCTGAAGGTTTACAATGTCTTTGTCTTTCGCGTCCCTCTCTGCTTCTAAGTCTGCAGCTTTCTTTCGCATTAGCTCCAGCTCCGCAGCAATCGATTCAAGACCCTCGACATCATCCTTAGAGGTATCATCCTTAGAAGTATCGTTCACATCCTTAGATGACACCTTTTTCTTGCTCTGTTGTCGCTTAGACAATGGTGCATCATCCTCAGAATCTGACTTCACTTCCACCGCGTCGTCGAGTTTAGAGCTGGGACCAGCTTCAGACTTTTTGTCAGGATCGACATCAACAAATTGAACATCCTTCTGAGCATCCACATCCATAGCAGAACCATCAGTGGACGCGTCGGTGGCTGGAGCGTCGACAGCGGGAGCGTCAACTGCGACTGATGCATCGGCGGCTGATGCGTCTGTGGCGTCAGTAGAAGAGGCGGCTGCAGCATCAGTAGTATCAGCAACCGTCCTCTGCGGAACTTTCTTGTTGTGATATAGACCCCACAGATCAGCCATGTTGTACATGAGCACAGATTCGTTTGCGCATGTTTCTGTACGAGCGGTGAGACTCGCGATGTCTGAATCTGATAGCTTGAACCATTCAAATGCATGTTCTTTCGTACATGTCATATCGTAATAGTCGTCAGGCAGATCAGTCGGAACAACAAAGACATCGCTGTTTTCGACCTTTTTCTTCTTCTTGAGTGGCTTATCTCCTTGGACTCGGCGCTTTGACTGTGGAGCGGTGACAGTTGTAGTAGTGGTGGTAGTGGTGGTAGTGGTGGTAGTAGAAGACGTTGTACCAATAACATAGGATGATGGAGGGAGGGACATCAATTGCGTTATGTGTGCTGCGTATGTGGCATCATCGTCCTCCTTCTGCTCATCGTACCCCTCTAACACGACCCAATGCTGTTGCTTTGGGTAGTACCACACAAGCTTTTGAAGGTACTGTGATCTGTACACTGTCAAACGTTGCGATCCCCAGTTTTCTCCTCTGCTCATGCTCCACAACTTTTGTTCGGGTTCTCCTTCCGCACTCTTCACAAGAGTGGTCCGCTCACTGTCGGGATTGACCATCTGAACAGAAGCATACGTTTCCGCATTGCACGCGTGAATCATCGTAGAAAAAATTTTTCGATAAATTGTTCAAAAACTTTTTCGTTCAAACCTTTTTTACAATGCCTGCCAACACATCGTTCCATTCTGCTCCTGCTCCTCCCGTCGGTCTGGGCAAAGGAAAACAGATCGGAGGGAAACGAATCGGAGGAAAAGCCATTGCACGCAAAGCACCGGTTCACAGTTCTTTAGGTGGCGGTAAGAACATTGCTAGCAAGAGTGGCAAGAGTGGCAAGCAGCCACGTTCTTCTTTGAAGCAACTTGCACCGGGACAGAAGAAGAAGCATCGCTTCCGTCCTGGTACTGTTGCACTTCGAGAGATTCGCAAGTTTCAGAAGTCTACCGAGTTGCTCATAAAGAAGCTTCCTTTCCAGCGCATTGTCAAGTCTATTGCTGAAGAGCAAGCATCGGGTACATCGTTTCCTAATGGCGTACGCTTTCAGAAGAACGCCATTGTTGCACTGCATGAAGCATACGAAGCTTACCAGATCGCGCTTTTCGAAGACACTAACCTTGAATGCATCCATCGTAAGCGCCAGACCATTGCTCCAAAAGACATTCAGCTTGCGCGACGTATTCGCGGTGAGCGTACGTGAGATGCGCAATGAATGCGGGGACTCGTGTCACGGGAATAGATAGGTTGGGACAAAGGGATCGTGTGTGTGTAAAATAACAATAGAAAAAGCAATCACGACTAAGTACGAGCGGATCATATCGGTTTGATGTAATCAAGCTTACATATAACAAGTTGACTTACAAACTATACTGTCGTGCTAGGCTCCGCTACACAGTTCCTTCCGGTTTCGTTGTGTTGCATCATGTATTTCTAGTTCGACGCATATGTTGATCGTAGTTCGTGATCTATCACGAATCAGCACATGGTTTGACTGGCTTGCGAGCTGGTTTGGCTGGCTTGCGAGCTGGTTTTGTTGGCTTACGAGGTGCTTTCGCTGGTTTACGGGATGGCTTCGTGGGAGGAGGAATAAATCCCTTAGGGTCACGCCGAACAATAGTCTTCTTCTTCTTATCGTTGTCCAACGCAAGAATGCGTGCAATTCCGGCAGCATCTCCTCTTTCAGCAACACGTTTGAGAAGTTCAAGACGATTAGATGATCCCTTTTCTCGCCCTTTTGAAGCCTTCTTCAGTCGTGTTTGAATGAGTTTCACGCCTGCTCGGAGAATTCTCGTGGGATCCGAGCACTCCTCAACAATAAGCCGCATAAGCTGATTTCGATTCTTCCCATATACGTCAGATACCATTTTGCCACCTTCGCGAATAATCACATCCATGAGTTCATGGTCATTCAACGGATCTAGATCATGGCATTCGCATCCGCATGTTTTTCGTGTGCACGCTCCGCATTTGCACTTGCACGCACAGGAGAACACGCCCGGCATAAAGAAAGAATCTGCTTGATGGTAAAAAAATTTTTCTGTCCGATAAAGGCGGGAAAGCCAAGCGAAAAACTTTTTTACCGATGGAGTCGGAACAGCTAAAGCTTTGGAACAAATATCAAACAGCGTACGAAGCGCACAACGATTCGAGCGAGAACATAGAGGAACTCCATCGCATCATGGAGGATGGAGAGTATGACTCTTTCATAGATGAACTTGGTGTCAGGTCTTCTGCTAATCCACGTGCAGCTGTCAAAAAACGTATCAGAGAACTGATCAAGGAGAACGATGAAGCCCAAAGGATGAGCGATCGGAAGATGACAAAGCTTGGAAAGCTTCTTCATGAACAAGGGATTTCAGTTGACGCGTTTCACGCACATGAAGCGTTGAAAGAAGCGGTCAACCATCAAGAAGAAAGCTGGCGCAAAGAGTGTGATACACATTTGGATACCATACGCCCGTGCACGCGCATTATCGACAATGTCGAGCAACGAGTTCCTTTAGGAGCATCTGGGTGCAAGACTACTGCTGGAGATGACGATGAAAACGAAGAAGTCGATATTCTCGATCCAGACGATGATGATAATGCATCTCAAGACTCGGAATTGAGTGGCATCGGTAAAATCAACTATTTCAATGACTCTGACGACGCAAAGGACATAGAAGAAGCCTCTAAGACTAACGACATGGCTATCAAGATAGGTGCTAGTTTCTTGCGACCTGATTTTGCAGCGTTGCTAAAGCCACACCAACGAGAAGCGGTCATCGCTATCTTAAAGCAGCTGGGCAGCAACGAAGAAGGATTCTTGCTAGCTCATGCCATGGGTTTGGGCAAGAGTTTGTCTACCATTTGTGTGCTTCAAGCTTTGAGCCGGGGAATCAAGAAAGCAAAGTTCTTGGTTCTATGCCCAAAGAGCTTGCTGAACAGCTGGTATTCAGAGCTTGAGAAATGGGATAGCAACATCAGCTTCAGCTATTGTCCACCTGTCGAGGATGACAAGATGAACGGTATATCATATTGGAGCAAGAAAGGAGGACTCCTTATCATGACACATGACCGCTTCAGACGATATCAGCTGGACGGAACATTCTCCTTCAATCCGGATGTTGTAGTCGTGGATGAAGCACACAATCTGAAGAACAGCAAGAACTTGTTCTACCAAGCAGTTCTCTGCACTCCAACGAAACGGAAGCTTCTTCTCACTGGTACGCCGCTACAGAATCATTTGATGGAATACTACACTATGCTCAACCTGATATCTCCAAGTCTGTTTGACGAGTCAACTTTCAAGACTGAGTATGCTCAAGTCATTGACAAAGGAGCAATGGGAGATGCACAAGAAGAAGACATAACCGCTGCAAAGACAAAGATCAAAGTGTTTACGCGCTTGACTGAAGGATTCGTTCATCGCCGCTCCGTCGCAGTTCTACAACACGCTCTTCCTCCCATGACTGACTTGAAGCTCACTTATACAGTCGATGATCTTCCAGATATGACTGGTATGGGAGGTTTCGAGAAGACCTATGCGATTGCTACTGCCGCCAAAGATACAAAGATTTCTCTTGCAAAGAAGCTCATTAAATCTATCCGGAAAACTGGCGACTTGACGCTTATCTTTTCAAAGAGCAAAGAAGTTGTTGAATCTATGTCCAAGAAGCTTGGTGGTATGCTCATGATGACTGGTGATACATCATCAGCGGATCGTCGATCTCTGGTTGATAGCTTCATGTCTGGCAAAAGTGGATATACTGAATTTTGTATGACAACTCAAGTTGGCGGACTTGGTTTGAACCTTCAGAAAGCTAACCGTATCATCATCCTAGATCCAACATGGAATCCGGTCATTGATCGTCAAGCGTGCTTCAGAGCTTATCGCTATGGTCAGACAAAGCCGGTTTTTATCTATCGCTTCATTGTGGATGACTCCATAGAAGAAAGAATATACAGGTGTGCAGTGCACAAGAGTCTAGCAGCTTGTCGAGTCATCGATGAACAAGATGTGGAGCGCTTATTTACTAAAGCGCAACTTCACACAAAGGATGACTTTGAAGAGAATGTACTTGATCCAAGCTCCATCAATGACCGTGCTCTGAAAGATGTCATGTCAAACTTCAACTGCATTTCACAGCACGATGTTCTTTTTGCTGAAGCTAGTCATGAGAAGCTTTCTGATGAAGAACTTGCGGATGCAGACAATGAATACAACAAGATTATATACGGTGGTGCGTCGCGTCAACTTACTCATCCAAGTTCTCAGTTGCAGTTAAACGTTGGAATGGATGAATTGTTCTTTCCAGTGGATGATGCTGACGATGAGTTGTTCTTGGTGCCTCCTACAGTTCCCGTTTGGAAGCGCACAGGTAAAAATCACTACGACTTGCTTCAATTACTGCCCGCTTCTGATACAGTTGATGAATATGTCATTGAACTTGAGATGACGTCACCGAGTGGAGGTATCGCGACACGTTCTCGAAGCATTACTCCTGCGATGAACCAGTATAAGGTCTTCCACACGCTGAAGAACAAAGGAATATGTCGCATACGCGCTAAGATGGTTGCTTCTAGTATAGAGAGCGAGTGGTCCGATTGGTCTGCGATCATGTATGCGTAGTAATGTGTAAACAAGTATAATATGTCTCGATTGCTTACAACTTTATTCAGTTAAGTTTACCCAAACCAAAAGAGAAATTTTTTAAACATTTTTTGCGCGTACGGAATGTACACCGATGTGGATCGGGCCAATCTAGAGAACAAGTTCATCTTTCTTCCATTCGTTCGCAGTGGCGTGCCGAATATGGCGTGGAACATCTATGGAAGACGACATGGATTCAACTACAAGGTGGTCAGTATGGATTCACAAGATTTACCCGAGGACGTGAAGCATCTGGGTCTGAATCATGTAGTGGTCAAAGATGACGACTGGGAAGCGACAATGGAAGCTATCATTGAAGAGCATGGACAACCCGCCGTCATCATTTCGCACTCGCCATGTACATACAACTCAAATATACACAAGAACAACCACAGAAGAGATGGTGGAATGACTGATGTCGAACATGAGCGGTTGGAACTCAAAGAGTATTGGATCAAGGAATGTTGTTTCAAGTTCTTGAACATGAAAGTCCCCGTTGTCATCGTTGAAAATCCACAAGGGTACATGGACAAAGTCATCACCTACGAGAAAGGTGAGAAAGCATACGTTGAAGTTCACCCTTGGATGTTTGCTTCTCTGAAGAATCCCGATGCAGAGGATTTGCACGACAAGATTACACATCTGTTTAGCGGTGGATCTTGGCATGCGATTCAAGAGCATCCGCTTGAAAAGTACCTCACTACAACAGATCGTATAGCTGGCGTCGAGAGAAACTGGGTCATGAACATTCGAGGTGTGGATGCAAGTAACATCCGCAGCAAGACTCCACCGGGAATGGCGCTTGCTATGGCCGCATGTGCCATCGACAGATTTCTATGCTTTAAGAAGATGCATTGTGGTTATGTCACTCTTCAATACCACCCATCCAAACTGATGAAAACGCCGAAGAAGACTGAAATGTGCAATCACCCTCTGTCTAATGGACAGGAATGCAATTTGCGTCATGGCCATCGTGATAGTACTGACAATCACAAACGTGGACTTGGAAACGAGTGTGGTATCTTCTGCTATGAAACCAACGAGTACCTGTACACCGAGCCACCATACAAACATGCAAAGAGATGGCGCTCTGACTCTGATTCGATGTTTGATCTGCTGCCATTTCAAGTGGTCGAACATCCGAAGACATATCCACGTCCCCGGGGTCGTGCACCAACAAAGAAGTATGGTATTGACGTATTCTGGAATTCGTCAGGTGGGTATTGGCAGAAAGGGACCAAACCAGCACTTGTCTCTCAGCCGGAACCGAAGCGTGCAAAAAAGACAGTCTCTCAGCCGGAACCGAAGCCTACTAAAGAGACAGTCTACAATGATGGTATAACTGCAGCAATGGCACAGAAAGTGGCTAACAGAACGCCTGTAAAGGTGAAGACGACTAAGAAAGGACTCTTGTGCATTTACAAGTTCTACAAGAAGTACACGGTTCTTGTGACTGCAAAACAGATCATCTGGCGCAAGAAGCTGTAGAAGGAGTACCTTTGTATATCCACACATACATAGATCTGTCTGTCTCTGTGACAAACACAGTGTGACATGGTCCACATGTATCACACAAGTAGGCGTTTGTAGTGCGTTCTCTACATAAAGGACATTGTCCTCGTGATTTCCTTTCGTTCCAGTACTTTTCTGCATTGCGCATGCGGCGCCTTGCATGCTTTTGTTGATTTGATTTAGACATTTTTTGGAAAAATTTTTCTTCCTTCATGTTCCTCAAGCACATTGCCCGGGTCAATACTTCTCACATCATGTGCACGCAGTATGAATTGAATGGCGACGACTACGCTACGATAACACGAAATCCTACACAAATAGGATTGGAATTTGTCTTTCAATCGCTGAAACAACCCGTGCATTGTTATCGTTGCTCAACTGAATGTCAATGGACATGGGATTTGTCAAAACGCGAGACAAAGCTACTCACATACGATGAGTGTGACACTTATGTGAGAGACGAGATATGTGCATACTGTTGCGTCGAATGTTTCATGCTGGACAACCAAGGTGTTCTTGACGATCAAACCCACGTAGGTCTGGACAACTTACCTTGTGAGTAGGGAAGTCTTGGACCTGACACTGGCGTGAACAGTAGTGTGCCACTTTACACTTTGCACAGTGCTTTGAAGCTTCGTTTGCACAACCCAATGCTGCACAATAAAAGTTCCAGCATATCTTCGCATGAGATATGTAGTAAGTAAGAAACTCACTCTGATCGTTGTCTATAACACCGTCGTCATCTCTTCCTTCAATCAATCGAGTAGTTAGTTCTTTGTCCTTGGCAGCGTCGGCTCTTTCGAGTTTCTTGTGGATTCTCAAGCCAGACGTGTCTAGAAAGAATTTGATCCATTTTTGCTTGAAACCTGGAAATCGCGTTGGAAGTAATCTAGCCATCTGCTGCATTGTGAGATCTTTGAATGTTCCATCTGGGTTAGCGAAGCGTAGGGTGTGTGTGCTGCAGAAAATCAAAGTGAACAACTCGCGATCTTGAGGCGTCATAATAAAAAATTTGGGCTGAAAAATTTTGATGGTCACTTTCGCCACACCCCTTGTCACGGAAGAACGTACATTTGTTCCCGAGGAATGGGTACCGCCTCAAAGTACGATGAGAACGCGAGGGGCACTATCATTCTCTTCTTCATTGTTGAAAACGAAGGCATGCCATCATTGTATATGCTCTACACTGCACAACAATATGCAGTGCTTCATTTGTGGAAAATGGGAGAAGAAGCGATCAAGAGGTGATATGTGCCATTCATGTGCGAGCGGTTCTCCAGACGCGCAAATTCCATGCACGCTCTGTGGCGAGCTTGTTCATGAATCGTGTTACAAATCCATGGATGATGTTATCTGTACAAAGTGTGGAGCTCATGCTGACAACAATGATGTGTACGATACTTTGGCACAGCACGGTTTCATAGTTATACGGAATGCATTCAAATTGGAACAGGATACAATCGATCTCATTGAAGACTCCGAATTCTATCCCATTTTCAATGGCGTCGATGAAGAAAATCTTAAGCTGACGTACGATGGCAAACGAGTGATGGCTCAAGGACAATGGCGAAGCGGATTCAAACGCACGCTGAAAGACTTTCTTTCCATGCATGGGCTTCTAAAATGCAAGAACGGAACGAAGACAGTCAGTGAGGTTTATGCACTACGAAGTTTGAGTGGTTGTCCGATGCAACCGAAGCACGCAGACTCTGCTACAGAGGAAGGTTTACGACAAATGGAAGCGTCAGATGTACCACTGGCGGTACTTTACGCAATCGAAGCAAACACGAAACTGAAGGTTTGGCCATTTGATCAGGAACATCCAGTAGTTGTCACTTTGCAGCCGCATGACATCATCATATTTCGAGGTGACACTGCTCACGCTGGCTACAAATACAACATGGAGAACACCCGATTACATGCGTACATAGATTCTAGTGCGCCCGGATGCAAACGGATCAAGGGCAAGACATACATTCTCGTGAACAGCGCGTATGTACCATATGAAGTAAAGTAATGTAGTATAATGTGTTTAATATCACTGTTATGTACACGACCGTGCTCTTTCTCTGTTATCCATTTTATGTTGTTAATTTTGAGATTTTTAAAAAAAAATGTCCCATGCCAGGCTCGAACTGGCGGCCTTCGGCTCATAAGACCGACGCTCTAACCACTGAGCTAATGGGACTTTTTTTTCAAGAGGGGGGCGAGAAAAATATATATAGTAGACGGAGTATGGAGTAAATAGTCTCAATTACAAATACTGGTCTGGCTGTCCGGGTTAGTGGTCTTTGAATACTTTACAGTACCTACACGTCACCCGCAGACGGAGTCCAACACTTTACTAATCTTCCTTTTCTTCTGCGTCCTCCTCCTCTGCGTCCTCCTCCTCTGCATCCTCCTCCTCTGCGTCCTCCTCCTCTGCGTCTTCCTCCTCGCTGCTGTCCTTCTCATCCGCTTCCTCTTCTTCTTCTTTCTCCTCATACTCTGCATCGTCTTTATCAGAAGCATCTGCATCACCGTCACCGTCACCGTCACCGTCATCGGCTTCTTCCTTGGCGTCGTCGTCTTCTTCCTCTTCCTCTTCCCCTTCCTCTTCCTCTTCCTTGTCGTCACTGTCATCGTCGCTATCTGCTACCTTGAAGGGTAAGTCGTCGTCATCAGATTCCTCATAGTCATAAGGAAGATCTCCAAGGTATGCTTTAACATCCTTAAGCATGTGCTCCATCTGTTTCTTTGCAGGAGTCTTCACACCAGGATCTACCAGAGGAATAGAACCGTTGATCAATCCTCGTAGTCGCCTTTTTGTCAAACGCATCATGTCAATGAGCTTAACGTCCTTGTCATCATCTCGTTTGCGTTTTCCACCGGAAACTTTGAATTCAGAGTCATCAAGTGTAGCATCGCTGTTCTTCAGCTCGTCACATGCTTTCTTTACGCATACATAAAGGCTAGTAAGTGCCTGAGTTGGAGCATCATCGAAAACAACCGCAGTCATGGAAAGGAGATTAGAAAAAATTTTTCGGTTCTTTTTTTATGGCGCACATGCACACCAAATCACGCGGTCCACATCCTTTCTATCCACGACGACTTCATGTTGCGGACCAAGATGTCGAATGGGCAAAGGATGTATCTTACAAACCAGTTGATTTCACGCACTCAGATGTTATTTCAGCTATTGGTAAATGGGCAGACAAAGAATGGACGTCTCTAAATCAAGCAGAAAAAGTTTCCATACTCAAGCGCATCACGCATTCGAATGGCATGAAGCAAACTGTGAAGCATGTTTTACACAAAGGACGACCTCGAAATCCAAGAGGAAGGACTGGTATGAAAGGAAGAGGTCTTCTTGGAAAACATGGTCCAAACCATGCAGCCGATCCTATAGTCACTCGTTACCACAAAGGAAAACTTCAAATGGTTGTGGTAAAGCGACGCGACACTGGAGAATTTGCGATCCCCGGAGGAATGACAGAAGGACAATCTGTTCCCGCAACTTTGAAGAAAGAGTTCTTTGAAGAAGCTCTAAAATCCGAGTCTAATCCCGATTTGAGCTCGATCTTGCGACAGCGGATCGAAGACTTCTTTAACAAAGGAGGGGAACGGGTCTATACTGGTTATGTTGACGACCCTCGCAACACAGACAACTCATGGATGGAGACACAATGTCAACATTTACACATGGATTCTAAACTGGCTTCACAGTTGCCATTGTTAGGAGGAGACGATGCCTGTTTGGCAGTGTGGAAAAATGTTGATTCTAACCTCAAACTATATGCAAGCCATATGGACTGGGTGCAAAAGGTAAAGGACAAAATGCATGCACGTTTTCGTCTCAGATCACGGGATAAGTAGACAAAAAAAACAGTAAGGTTGTGACTGAAAGGAAAATTTTTTTGAATCACTCAGATCTTTTGCAAACCTTCTCATGGAACAAAGAGGGACTCCACACAAATCTCCAATCGATTCCGTGTGGGTTGACTGTTTCTTCTACGGATTTTACCTCAAGAAAGATCAAGTACATTTATGGCAATTTCCTCGGGAGTTGACTAATGTGAAACCACTTGATGTTACACCAAAGACGTTTGAAGTTGTCAGTGGGCACAAGATGAAACGTGCAGATACTACACGGGAACATCTGGACAAAGCGGGATCATCAGATGGACTACCAGTTTCTGCTATCTTGCAAATGATTGATTCTGACGATAAGGATACAGAAACTAAACCTCTTCTAGACAAGAAACGTCGTCACGATGATGTTCTTCATGCGGCGATAGTTGACTATGCGATTTCAACGGGGGCCTCGGGTGTCCAGTATGTCATGGATACACTGTCCGGAGTGTTGAACAAGTAATGGTACAGTAGTAATGGTCCAGTAAGTTGATGTAAGTTTAACTCAAAAACATTGGCAGAAAACGCAGGTCCTTAAACTTCCTTGCTTAATTTTTGGACCAAAAGCAAATTTTTTGACATGAGTCGTCACCGCATTCTCAACCTTGCAACCGGCCGTATGGTGTTCAAAACAGGGGCACTGGGTCAAAAGATCGCGAAGAAATCTAAGAACAAGAACAAGAAGAAGGTCGAGAAGACACCGAAAGAGAAAGCAAAGAAGTGCAAAGGAGGAGTTTGTCGAGTTGTGGCGGAACGTGTTCCCAAGAAGAAGAAAAAGGACACTTCGAAGAAGCGCGGACTAGTTGCAGGAAAGTGGTACGGAGAGCCTGGCGCCACTAAAACCGTCGCATATGTGAAAGCTGCTGGCAAAACGAAAGGGTTTGCACCAAGACCAAGTGCAAGAGCAATGCTGAACTGTGGAAACACAGATGACCAGTATTATGCAGGGAAGTGGCATTATATGCATTTCGATTGTCATGGTCGTCCCACATATAAAGCATACTGATGATCTGGCGATTCATTTCTGCATTTCTCCTGTGATTCGATTCTCAGAGATTGAGTGATCCGGCACTTTGACTTCACTTCCTCTATACTTCCAAGTCTATATCCTTGCCCAGGAAACCTAGCGTCCGTGATTTGTATGCTAGAAACCGCTTCCCCCGCTGTGATAGTAGCGGCGCAGGTGTCGACTCGTTTTCTTTTAAACACTGACATCCAAAAATTTTTTCGCTACCTAGAATGTCGATTGCAGATCAGCTGAACGTTTTGCTCCATCCTCGTGGACCGTTGACGTACGAACAAGTCCGGTTCTATCTTACTGAGAACGGTTTCACAAAGCCAGGAAAAGGCATGAAGCACCTCGTCTTTACCATACAAAACTCATCAGATCCGGTTACTATTGTCAAGGACTTGAAGGATACAGTTGACATCATGAAGAGACAGAAACCGGAGCCTGCGCGTAAGAAGCCGGGACCAAAACCAGGGTTTAAACGGAAGAAGAATGAGACTGATGAACCAGAGATTGCTGATGAAGATGAGGAGGTCAATCGACGTCTCAATGAAGCACTTGCAATCCGTGGAAAAACGCAGCATGGTACGCTGATACGTCGGGTAAAGCGCCTCATGGATGCACTTGATGAAGAAGACGCAGAAGAAGATCCGGTTATCGAAAAAGATGACAGTGGCAAAGATGATGATCTCTTCGGTCCAAGTGATGACTGAACAACAGTATAGATAGAGGACCCAAACCGTATACTACTCGGTTCTTACTCAGTCCTTATCGGGTACACTCGGTCATAACTCATGCAGTAACGGTCTTTATGTCCTCTATGATCTCGAATCCACTAACTGCATAGCATCCTTCTTTGTTCTTGACAAGCTCGTGCAAGCTAGTCTCTTCGAATCGCTTGATGAAGGGCGCGTCTATATAGAATAGACCGCGCATGAAGAGCATGATATCCGTCGCTAAAGGTATCGCAACTAGATCATTGCCGTGTTGATCTTGACGTATCTGTTGCAGTATAAGAGGATGCACATGGCTCTGTGTGTTCTTGTATCCGATAACAACAGTTTCTCTAAAATCGAGAACCGCTGTGACTCCATCTTTGACGTAGTGACCTCCGTCGTTATCTTTCACCGTCTCCATGAAGTAGTGTGTATCATCGACTGTCAGCTCGCGCACATTCATTTTTCAAAAAATTTTCTTTTTATCCCTTTTATCATGCTACACTTTCAGCTTGGAACATTCAGAGAAGCCAGGAATGGCTTTCTAATCGTGGACATGGACGGTCCACCACAACCGATTGCGATGCTTCGTGATGACAAACCCGATGAGTCAGAGGAAGCAGGGAATACTGGCGCAGATCCCCCCATCACTGTATCCAAGACCAATAAACGTAAAGCTGAGACTGCTGTTGAAGAGACGGATGAAGCGAAAGAGCGAATGTTGCTCCCAAGTGATTCTGATGGTATCATTTACAAGACAGATGGTACTACTGAAACCGTCAAAGGACCTTTCAATGGAAGAATACTGAGAAAAGCCATAGATTGCAATTGTTTCCAGATGGTTCCTTGTACAGTGGGTGATTTGAAGGATAAGTTTGAACTCTGGATGAACGAAGAAGGACAAATGGAGAATGAGATCAACAAACAAGCATCAGTCCTCTTTGGAAAGCAAGTTTTTGGTGGAAAATTATATGGCAACATTCTTGTTATCAAGTCCGGTGTAGTAGATTGATGTACCCCAGCATTCTACTATGCTGTGTTCGTGTTGCTTTTGCGCCTGTTCGCCACAACATCTTAAACAGTAATGCGTGTTAGGGACATGCACAGTGTAACACAATGAGTCCGTGAGTAGAAAGGTTGATGTTGAAACACTGGAAGGAAACGCTCTTCTTTAGTCATGTGATCTCCCCAGATCTTACCGATCTCCCGCCAAAATCTGTAGGATATTTTTCAGAGTCTCAGCATGTTCCCGACAACCCGTGCTCCTCCACCCGCACCAAAACGACCGCGCTGTGAGTGCACCTACCCGCCAGACAAGACACGGCGCCTTTCTTATCATTTCGACGGCAAACTGTCCAAGACTCACATCGAAAAGGGCACGTCTATTGCACAGGCAACAACACAAACCCTCTCATCTCTTAAGCCAGTACCGCAGAAGCTTTACGCTTCCGTTTCTTCGTCGGTTTAGCATCGGCTAACTTATCCGGGTTAAGCTTGAAGAACTCTTGCTTCCATTGCGCGATTTCTTCTCGTAAGCAGTGGTTCGGGTATAGACGTGGTGTGACGAATGTCTGTCCTGTGAGGGGTGATGAAATCTTCCCCATCGCAAACCAATTCTCGATACTGTGTCGTTCGTAGTTCTTCCCGTCCGCTGCCATGACCGGATCAGTCATGATATGTTGTGTGACTGGACACAGCATATTATCAGGTACGTCATTGAAGTCAATGTTTGCATCGTCGTTTGCTTTTGAGCACGGGGCCGGCACAATCGTTCTCATACTATTCGTGTCTGTGTTTGTCTGGGTCCAGTTCTCAAAATCAAATACCAGACATTGAAATGTAGATTCATCTCGTACAGTGAATTTCTTGTACCCGGCATTGCGAGCAATGCTCAGAATAGATGAAAGGTGAACTCTCATCGGTACGAACTGGCCATATGTAAGCTCAAATTGCCAAGGCTTGGACGAAGAAGCATCCTGTGTATAACACTTCCGCACCAAAATGAACTCAGTTCCAGTCGTTCTGTCAATGGCAAGCATAAGTGGTATGAGAACTTTTAGATGTCCCGTTTCTACATAGACTTCTCCTTCTTGAAAACCTTTCTCAATCGTAGCAGAAGATGTTGCCGGGAACCATCCCGTTCCTGTTCCGTGTTCATACATCCACCATGTCACCGAAGACGCACTTGTCATTGTCAAAGTCAAAAAATTTTTTCTTCTTCTCCAATGGTCATCGCAGCTGGAACTCCGTTGTTTGTCAAACACAATGGAAAACGACTCAATGCTCAGTGCGTTCGCGTGAATGCTAAGTCGGTATGTGCACGGCTCGCCTCCGGGGCGACAATCACTGTACCTTTTGCGAATGCTCAGATTGCAAAGAAGAAATCCATGTCACGTGCATACATACCAAAGGCAGATGTATACTGCTCGACAAAGAGACTGGGTCGCTTCAGACGAGTCGATGTGGTGCCGACACGCTTCAACCCGAGTAGAACACTTGGCAATTTCGGGGCTATGCTTGCTTCTGACGAATATAAACAATCTGGTGTCTGCATGTTCAATGATAACACAGGTCAATTTGAGTTCTTTGGACTCAATCCATCTATGGAGCAGTCAGCAGGAGGTGGCAATGCGATTGCCAGAACGATGCAACATCTAGGACATTCTATTGGCATGCCTACTGGACCATTCTATTCACTCACACAGCAAGTTGGTGTCAAGCTTGGACCTGACGATGAGACGCAGACTCACAGTGCGAAAGCAGTTATCGACGAAGCTGTTCGTCGCATAGTTCTACTCTTTTTAGCCAACGATGCAAAGGATACTTTGTACTACTCGGTCAATCCAAACGATCCGGAGGAGTCTCGCCGTCTAGGTCTTGCTATATTTGCAGGTGCAGTGGGAGACGATGTTGTGGACTACATATCGGACGAGATACAGAAGGTCCCCGCCTTAGTGCAAAAAGCTCGAGTGTCTGGTGTTAAGCCTTAATGTACTTTTTTAAACTAAACATCTCAAATTAGCGGCTCATCTTAGCTTTGCCGCCTGCTCCGCGCTTTTTCTTTCCCGGCGGCTCATATTCAGGGTCAACATCACGCTTTCTAGATGAAGAAGAAGAAGCAGAAGAAGATCCAACATATGCTGTGTATGCGCTGCCCGATTTGACAAGCTTCCAGTGAGCACGATTTGTGTCGTACTCGCCCTCGTGTGTCAAGTCAAATACATATGAAAGTGAGTCACCAATGTTCTCGGGGATGGTCCCTGATCTGTATATTTTGCCTTTTTCTGTGCGCCAAAGCCGAAATGTAATCGGTAGAGAAATCGATGACATGCGCATCATCTCGCATAGCGCTAGAATTTCCGATGTGTGAAAGTAAAGAGTAGACGCTTCATTTGACCATCCCGTCCAACGTTCTTCTGATGTACATCCCCAATCAGGAAATTGCTCACGTTCAGAATCTGGTATGCTCAAATTATGCGCAAAATAAACGATTTGATGCCACGGCAGATCAGTGAGTAGCGATCTCTGTTCCCAATTCAGCGCAAGAAAGTGCATAACCGTATCGCGCATGCATGTTGATAGCACCACATGTTGTTTCTGCTTGCTTGGAATTGAGTCTGTGAGAAATGCCAAACACAAAGCCATCGCGTGCGGACAACAGTTCCCATCCTTGAGACTCATGAAAGCAGAAGTCTTTGCGGTGGGTAAATGCTCGTGCTGTAGAATCATATGCTTGTCAGGCTTAACATCCTTAGCCAATTGCAAGACGTTGATTGCCATGTCAGAAACATCTGGAAGCGTGACAGATGGTCGTTCAACTTGAACT
>MDSV01053536.1_pt1 | contig 19884 bp, 23 predicted proteins | sample 810851 | NCBI WGS metagenome assembly MDSV01 (sample SAMN05326640, study PRJNA326480) | marine metagenome | isolation source: seawater | place: Atlantic Ocean: North East | collected 2012 | reverse complement strand
TTAGAACCCATGGTGTAGATTTTACCTATTGGTTTGTCCATTTTCATACCTGGACCTAATATAGAGGTTATAGGAGATTTATAAAAAGCTCTTCTTATAATCTCTTCTATTTCTTTTTTTACTAATTCTTTAATGTAATTCTTATCTTTACCTGTTTTTTTTGCAACTTCATTTATTGCGTGTTTTATTTTTTTGTTTTCTGTCAACTCTAAAGCGTTGATATCTCCTTGATTACAGTAAGGAAATTTTTTACATCTATTTTTTACCTTTACAAATTTCCCCCCTGGCCATGTAGTCTTACTTTTACCTCTCCAGTTTTTATCGTTTTTAGCTAAAAAGAATGGTGTCGCGTATTGTCCAGAACTTGCAGCGGTAGTAGCTTCTTCCATTTCTTTTTCTACCATTTTCTTTTTCTTTTTAAATCTTGGGTCATACCCTAGAGGTGCTACAAAAGCTCCTGCACTTGCAGCGGTAGTAGCTTCTTCCATTTCTTCTTCGGACTTCTTTTTTTTCATTTTTTTCTCTTCTAAATTTAAATCAGATTTTTTTAGTAATTTCTGATACATCATTTTATTTGGTCCTTCTATAGCACTTTTTAATGTTTTTTTAAAATTATCTTTTATACTCATTATCTTACTCTTTTGATTTCTGATTGCCACATACTACGTCTAAACCAAAATGTTTTATATAGTTCTAACATTACTTTACTTACTATATCCACAATTTCTGCTCTTGTATTTCTTCCCTTTTTAATTTCATCAGCAACTACTTTCTGCACCTCATTTTTAAATTGGGGTTTAGACATGAAATCTTTCATCTCTTTTCTTGCTATTCTAGCGATTTCGTCTTTATCTGTTTTTGTTAATGCCATTACTTATAAATATCACTTAACATTAGATACGACCCAAGAAGCTGTAACAATTGTTGCTGCACCTAAAAAGAAGTGAACTACTGGTTTATTATACCACTTTGGTTGTAATTCTTTTGTTAAATCCATATATAAATCTATCCTTTGATTTAATAGATTTGTTTTCTCTAACATAAAGGCTATATGTAGACTATCTTGAGTGTGGAGAGTTTTATAATTTGTTAATTGTGTTTTAAGTAAATTAATCTCTAATTTCTGTAAACTGTCAGTTTGTTCGTACACTTGAAATAAAGAGTCCATTTCAATCACTTCTTTTTCTGTGAATGTATGGGTTTGACTAAATACCCATACTGGAGTAAACAATAATAATATTAATACTAGTTTTTTCATTTTGATTCTTTTTTAGAACAGCATTCTTTTTTCTCTTTGTCACACTTTTCTACTGTTTTAGTGGTACCACACGAAACGTGAACCATTATAACTAATGACATAATTATCATAACTAATAGTCCCCAGGATTTTTCTGTCCAATTTTTCATTTTTTAAGTCTTTTTTTAAGTGATGAAGTTGCTTGTGAAGCGGTTTTCTTTTTAACAACTGGTTTTTTAGTTTTAAGTTTTTTTAATTCCTTATTGGTTTCTGCTATCTTCTTTTTCGTAACTTTCTTTTTCTTTTTTACGTTTTCTATTTTTTTATCAACTTCTTTGGTTTTCTTTTCGTTAGATTTAATATTCTTTTTAATCTTTTTAACTTTTTTACTACTGTTAGCGTTCATAAACCAAACAAAACCTATAAAGAACCCTATAATTCCTAACACCCATTTCCATGATTTTTTTAAAAATTCCATATTACTCGTTTTCGTCTTCCATTGTTTTAGTTGACTTTCTATCAGCCAATACTTTTGCCCATTTTGCAGAAAATACTTGGTAGTAGTCTTTAAGGCTGCTTAACATATCTAGTGCTTCATCGTCTATTTTTACCATGTTACCACTAATATAAACACCGTTTCTTTCACCGACAGTATAGAAAAATTCAGTATCAAATTTAACTAATTTACCAGACCATTCTACATTACTGGTATAAAGATTTAAAGTATTGTAATCTACCAAATCAGAAACTTGTTCTAAAAAATCGTCCATCGTTTCTTGATAAGCGTTTTTTTCCTCGTCAGTTAGTGTCACATCATTTGTGGTGTAACCATGAACTACAATTAACCCACTAGAAACCTCATACTCTTTAGTTTTTTCTTTTTCACGTACCATTTCTAATTCTGATGTATCTACTTGTTCAAATAATCTTCTAGATTTATTCAATAAAGATTTCATTTCATCATAGTTCTGATTTGTGTAATCAGTATAGTTATTTATAATTCTTTTTTTCATAATATTTCAAAATTAAATGTCGGGTTTAAGTCCCTCCAAAACTCATTATAATTACTCTTAGTGGTTATACCTTTAAATTTATTAATACCTTCCACTAGTGTATTGTGACCCACAAAGTGATTCGGTATGGAATATTCTATACATAGTTCCTCTACTAGTTTCTTAGTACTATTCATTTGTTTATCTGAATAGGGGTCCCAATATAACATTCCTCTCCATTTTTTCTCTATAGGTCTCTTATCATAAATATCACCTAACCAGTCAACATACTTACCATCACTACTTCTTCTTCGAATCCAACCTATATTTTCCAAACAAACTACAATAACACTCTTATCTTTATGATAACCTCTTAAATAATTATGTGTGACATCACCCTTATTTATCAAGGTTATTTTTCCTTTTTTATCTATGAAGTAATTAGGTTTTTTATCATTATTAGAATATCTCCAATCAATACTTTTAAGAAAATCTCCAGCATTTCTATTAGTATGACACAATAGTATTTGTTGTATATTATCTACCTTTATATCTAAGTTTAGTTTTTTCTTCTTTTTCATTCTCATACTTAATATTAAGTGCATTCGCTAAATTTTCAAGGTCTTTTTCTGTTGGGTTTACTGGGGTATGTTCTTTATTTTGTTCTACTTTACCTATCTCTTTACTTAACTCTATTAATTCTTCTTCTTCTAGGTCTGTATCTGACTTTATAACTCTTATATTTTCTTCACCCACAATTAATGTCTGTGTGGTATCTGTTAATCTATCTAAGGGGATGTCTGTCTCATCATAATGTAACCCATCATTACCATTTTGCCCTATAACATTCATTCTTTGTTCATCTATATCTAGTGAATTTTTATCTTCTTTTTGGTCCTGTCTAGCAAAAGCTTCAGATACTTCTTCCATAGTATATGGTGTATTAAATTCTAAACCATCTGGTTTCGACATTTTAACATCTTTAGCGTCTATTCCTTTTGTTTGAATTATAAAATTTTCTTCTTCTTTTGGTCTTATCTGTGAAAACGCGAAATTAGCTGCCACAACCAATGCAATGGCTAATGGGTCAAATACAAATATAATAAGTAATAAAAACCAGTTAACAACTTGCCCCATAGGTTTACCAGTTGTTTCTGCCAAATATTTGAGTGGACCCAATTCTCTTTGTTCTTCATTACCTATTTCCAACTCTAGTAGTTCGGTATCAATTCTCATTACCGAATCCATTACAGCTTCTAATTTTAGGTTTATATTATCTCTATCTTCAATTGTTGTTTTTAGTTCCGATTGTAAGGCTCTTCTTGCTGAACTTGATGTTGTAGTAATTACTGATTGAGAATTTTCATCCCAATAGGATACTGATGTTGGACTTGAGAGTGAGGTTCTTAAATCAGAAATAGTTGTATTTAACTGTGTCTTTTCAATTGTTAAATCTTCTTTTTGTTCTGAAAATCTATTTTGTTTAGTCTGTAATACTACTAATGATTTATCTAGGAATTCTGATTTAGTGGCTGTTTCTTGGTATGCACCAGATAAGAATCCGTATATACCTCCTGATGTAATGAGTATCAAAACAAAACAAGCTATAGATAAGTAAATTCTTAATACCTTATTTATCGTATCCCAGTACTGATATAGTAATGAGGCAACCACTAGTTTAGCAAATTCTAGACTTCCAGCCATAATAATTACCTGTGTGCTCGCTCCCGCAAATAACTTACTTAAACCAAATACGGAATAAAAAGCTGCTGAACCAGACACCGCTAAAGCAGATAATGCTATCAGTAATGGAAACAATGTTTTTTTCATTAGTTTTTTATTATAAATACTAGTCAGTTAAGTACTCTAATAAATCATAACTCTCATTTCTTAATTTTCTTAAAGCTTTTTCCTTAATTTGTCTTACCCTTTCTTTAGTTAATGATAGTGTATCACCTATTTCTTGTAATGTCATAGGGGTATCTTTTATACCATAATAATCGATAATTATATTTTTTTCTCTATTATCTAATATGGACATTAGTTTATATAACTCATCTTTTAAACTAACCTCGTCACTAAATATATCCTCAGGATTATCAGCATCTTTGTTTATTAAAATATCTATTAAAGTATCACCCTCTTCATTTATAGGTTTATCATAATTTATAGTTTTTGGTAGTAGAGCTAACTTATCATTAACTTTTTCAATCTCTTCACCAACTTTATTTTTTTGTTTTTGTAGTTCTTGAATGATATTGACTGGGAGTCTAATAGTTCTTGCGTTTTCATTTAGACATTGTAAAATAGATTGTTTTACCCACCAGACCGCATAAGAGATAAATCTAAACCCTTTACTCCAATCAAAATTATTTATTGCTTTAAGTAAACCGTAATTACCTTCAGCTATCAAATCTGGTAAATCTACTCCTTGTCCTTGGTAGTCTTTTGCTACACTAATCACAAATCTCAGATTACCCTCCATTAATTCTTTTCGAATTTTTTCTTCTTCTAGTGGTGTTATATTACCATCTAGTATTTTTTTAGCTAATTCCTTTTCTCTTTCTTTTGTTAAAACTTTAATTTTTCTAACATCTTTTAGGTAGTGAGAAATTTCCGCTTGGTTTATAAAAATGTTTTTCGCCATAATATTTTTTTTATTTGTTAACAATATAATATAGTACAATAAGTGTACCACCTTAACTAGACTGACTATTTGTCATGTCTAATTAACGTACAAATATAAAAAATATTTTTTAGATATAAAAATTATTCTAGTTAAGATTTAGAATATTTTTCTTCTAAGATTGTTAAAGCTCCTTCTACGGTTTCGAAAGCTGCTCCAGCACTAAGATATTCTACGTTACCTTCAGTATCTTCTAAAATCATTACTGGTGTAAATTTTATTTTTCCTGGGTTGTCTCTATCTGCATCTACAAAATCCCATCTATTTTCATTATTTTCTTTTATAAGTCCATTAGGTGTGTTTGCAGTAATACATCTATTATGGAAGGGTACTCCTTCTAGGGTTAATTGTTCTTTAAGTTTTATACAATCTTCACATTCTAATTCTGTAAAAAGTGATAATTTGTATTTGTCTGTATTAAATTTCATCTTTAAATGTTTATTATTGTTTATACTTATTTAGGTATTCTAGCTCTTGTTTGGTTAGACTCTCCATACCTTCATCTAAAATTTTATCCAATAATACATCTAAAGAAAAGGGTTTTCTTAAAGTTTTTTTAACTTCAATAGGATTTTCCAATATTTCTTTTATGTTTTTCATTCTATGTTCCATAATAGCTTTTAGTTGTCTACTAATTTCTTCAGCTACAGTAGGGTTCATTTGTTTTTTAGGTGGGTATGGGTTTAGACCAAAAAGATGACTTTGTAGATTATCGTCTAATCTAAATCCTAATTTTTTAGGTTTTATCATGAGGAAAAAAGCCGTAACTTTTGTACTTAAAAATTCTTGTAACATGTCTTCTATATCCTCAAAAGGTAATTTAGATTTTAAACACATTATGATTACATTATCACCAGTAACAAAACTAAATTCATCACCAACAATAATACTTTCCATAACTTCACGTATATTATTAACGACAACTTGGTTTTCCTCGACACTTTTCCAATGTCCAAACATAAATAAAAGATATTTTTTAACTCTACCTGCCATATTATATAAATATTTATTTTAATGCAGAAACATTATCTTTTTTAGTCACTGTTATTATGTTATCGCCCCATTCCCTAACTAAAGGATTGTGGGTTATTAGGAAGATATTTTCAAAATATTCTTTAACTTTATTAAAAAAAGTATTTACCTGTTCTAAATTTTCATTACTAACTTTACCCAATACCTCATCAAAAACTGTTATATTAGGTCTTGGTAGACAGGATACTTTGGTTAGTACAGTTCTAATTGCTAATGCGGATAATGTTCTTTCGAATCCACTTCCAGCGGAAACTAGTTTTTCTATTTGTGTATTATTATCAATCATCCAAAATTCTACTTCATTTTTTTCATTAACTTTTATTTCTACCGAAAATTCAGTAACATCCGATAATAATCTCATTAATTCATTATTTAGTTTGGGTACAACGCTTTTCATAATAGTCTTAATTATACCGTTTTTACCATATACGGTTAGGTAAGCTCTAAAAATTTTATCTATCTCATTTTCTTTTTTAATTTTATCTATTTTGGTGTTTTTTTCACCTGCTTCTTTGGTGTGTGTTTTTATAGTATTTTTACTATATTCTGTGTCTCTTAATAAATTATCTTTAGTGTTTTTAAGAACATCTATAGTAGAGTCTAACGTTAGTATTTCTTTCTGAATTTTTTCATTATTCTCTAATTTTTCTTTGTTATCTTTCCAACTATTAAGTTTTAGTGTTAATTTATTGAGTTCTAATTCTTTCCTGCTAACCTCCAGTACTAATCTTTCTTTTTTTAATAATTCTTTTTCGTACTCATCAAAAACTAACTTTTTAGATTCTAAATTTTTTACTACAAGGTGAAGGTTATCTATTTTATTCTTTTCTTCCTTAACAAGCTTTTCAAGTTCTTCAATACTACTCTCTAATTTTTTTATTTCTTCACTATGGTCTACATCTTTTAGTGTTTGTTTACACATAGGACATATTTCAGACTCTTTTAAATTTTTTAAAGTATTTTTTATATTTTTTAAATTTGTAATATTTTTAGTATATTCAATATTAATCTTATCTCTTTCCTCTATTTTATTATTTAATACGGACCTATCAATTTCTTCTGGTATTTCTTTGTCACCATATATTAATAGTTTTTGGTTTAATTTTTTTAAGTTATTATTTTCTTCTAGAATATTTTCTTCTATCAGTCTAGGATTAACATTTTCAATTTCTTTATCAATATTTGTTATCTTTTGACTAACTAAACCATCCCTAAGTTCATTTTTTTCTTTAAGTTCTACCCCTAAACCTTTTAAGGTTTTATCGTTATTTACTATTTTTTCTGATAAATTGTTAATTTCTTCAGTTAATGAATCTATTTCTTGTTTTAATTGTTCGACATTATATATATTAGATATCAATTTTTTTGACCACTCTGAATACATTTTTTTTGCTGTACTTTCTTTATCCTTTAATATTTCTAACCCAACAAACCTACTTAATACATTACCTCTTTCTGTAGGTTTAGATTCTATAATTGACTCTATATTAGAAGCTGTAGTTAATACTGTCAAAAGAAAATCATTCATTGTACCTATAGATTCTTTTATAAAATTTTCTGTCTCTCTTCTCTGTTCACCCGTAAAATTTTGTAAGCTACCGTCTGATTTTTTTTCTAAAAATTCTAAACTAGTACTTACGGACCAATCTCCCTTTTTAGTTTTTCTTCTTTTTACTCTTCTAACTATTGTAAAATCACGACCATCTATTTCAACCTCTCCCTGTACAATAACTTCGTTAGACCCTCTAAATCTATTAAATATTTCAATAGCTTTATTTGATTTAGTGGTGGTATTAAAAAATAAAAATAGTATTAGGTCCACAGCTAGTACGGATTTACCACCGAAATTAGGTGGGTTAGAATCTATTACTGTTATCCCACCTAAAGAACTAACATCTATACTATTATTGTCCCCAAAAGATAAAAAATTAGAAAATTTTATGTTTTTTACGTAAACTCTTTTATAGTGAGTATTAACACTCATTTCTTCCATCATCTTACCATTAACTTTTTCATCAAGTCTTTTTAAGAGGTTTATATCTACACCCATCTTATTATTCTCCACAAACTGGGTCATTAGATTTTTTTGGTAATTAATATCCATGACATTTTGTTCTATGTCAATATCTAATTCATCTGTTGAGTTTCTATCTCTTGATTTTGTTAGTACGGTAATATTTCTAGAATTGTACTTATTTTGAAAGTACGTTTTAACTCTTTTTATTCTTTCTTGTGTGAAATTTTCTGGGTTATCTTCCCAAGTTACTTTTATAAATGGATTATCTAATTCTTTAAAATTCATATTTAAAATATGAGTATTTTTTAAGTAAAAATCAAGTAAGTAAAGTAGTCCTTAGTCGTCTTTTGGTGGTCTGTTTTCCTCGAACCATTCTACCATAGCATTTATTGCCCAAACAGACCCACTAGCTAACATACCATCAAAAAATAAATTAGTATAAGGTATAGTGATAAGTTCTAATGTAGGTGAAAAAAAAGTTAGTGAGAAGAAAAATCCAACCCAAGTAGATGTACACATCATACATTGTATTAAATCACCAAAAAATTCTGATTTTTTTATTAACCAATTTCTAAGGTTTTCAAAAATGCTACCAAATACTAATATTTGTGACATTCCATAAGCTGCTAAAATCCATATAAGTGTTTCCATATTGTTAATCTAAGTATGTTGAGTCTAAGTTAGATGACCTCATGTATTTAGTTCTTCTATTTACTGTTACATTTTTAAAATGTTCTAGTACGTCATCTTGTTCTTTTATTTTATTATTTTGTTCTTTTATTATATTCTCTGCGTCTGTGAGTTTTTGTTTTAATTTATTCATTTCCTCTATAAGTTGTGTGTCTTTTACCTCTTTGGTGACTATTTTCTCCACTATAACTTCTTTTTCTACTGGTATTTCTTTTATAACCTCTTTTATAATCTCTTTTTCTACCGGCACTTCTTGTATTTGGGACTTTGGTAGAAATGGTGCGATACCGTATTTGTCCAGTGTTAAACCGTCTTTAGCACATTTTGCTATAAACTTATCAACCTCCTCTATTTCGTTTAGTTGGCAATAGTCTTTAAATTCTTTATGTTGTGTAGTATTAAGCATTAATTAAAATTTCATTTTCTTTTTCTAAATCTTCTATATCTGTTATTCTAAAACTTAGATAAGGTTGATTGTTTTTTAAAGGGTAAAACTTATATTTTTCTTTATTTATGTCGTAAATGGCGTACCCATGATTCTTAATACTTTCACCAAAATTTTGTATTATCGTAGAACCAACCATATAAGCTTTTTTATTACCTGGTATTTTATAGGTTTGTCTTTTGTGTATATCCCCAGCAAGTACAACATCACAACCTTCGAATCTATCCACACTATAACCATCACTAAACACAAACCCAAAGTCATTTGTAGAACCTTCTATAGGACCATGAAATATACCAATTTTATATTTATCTGTTTCTTCTGGTATATTAGGTCTCTCATTGTGAGATGTTAACGAGTATACACACCATAAAACATTGTCATCTTCATAACAACCCCTATCCTTATAGTATATTATATTAGGGTTATTTAAACTCTCTACAATTGGTGTTATCGCGTCCATCCTATCCATATTATTTTCTAAAAAATCATGATTACCTATTAAATAAACACACTTACATATTTTTGCTGTTTCTGTCATCCACCAAGACATTAAATTTATTAATTCTGGTGTCATTTGATTTTTAGAGTGGACTAAGTCACCAGTAAAGACTATCCTATCTGGTTTTGCGTCCTTCCATGCTAATATTGCATTTTCTAATATTTTTTTATCCCTTTTATGTTGTTTATATAATTTTAGATGGAGGTCAGAATAATGTATTATTTTATTTATCATATCATTTATATATTATTTGTTTTTTTGTAAGCCTCTCTAACTTTTTCAACCACAAAATAAAGAATTAACATTAACATGAATCCAGTAAAATCACCAATAATTAGGTGTAAAATATATATTAATAAGATTAGTACAGTCACAATCATTTTATGGTTATAATAAACATTTCTCCAAATAACATCTAACCATTTATTATTTAATGTATCAAATGTTTTTAAATCTTTAGCAGGTTTTAATACATTCTGTGATAGAACTAAGGCTATAAATAATAGTAATGTATCAACAAAATGAAATCCAAACATGTATACTGTTGGTATGAGTAGTTTACACCAGACCAATAATTTTTTTATTTTTTCTTTTTTGGTGGTTTTGGGTTTTGGTGTTTTAGTATCTAGGCTTTCTTTCACATTTTTTATAATCATACTAATTCCGTTGGTGTTGGTTCTTACTTCTATCTCATGTTCATTACCATATAACTTTTGTAATAGAAAAACCCTGTGATTACCATTAAGTACGGAGAATTTGCCTGGTCCTGCACTCCAAATACCTGATTTGTTTTTGTGAACTTCTATATACCCATATTTACTAGTATTGTAACCTTCTTTTCTTAGACTTTTTTCTAATTTTTCCCAATCATAATTTAATATTTTTATTCCAAATAAAAATAATAGAATATTAGATATTTTACCCCAAAATCCATTTTTTTCTCTACCACCGGATTTAGTTGTTAATTCATACTCTAAAGGTAACTTTTTGTTATAATTTAATTCTTTTATTTTTACTTTTACTATATCATCCATTATTACCCATTATTTTTAATATTTCATCCCTAAAATCAAAACATTTCATTATTTTATAAGTTTCATTATTTTCATTAAACCACACAATATAACAATCCCCTATCTCTAACTCTGTATTTCTTTCAACTATTAATTTATAAAAAGATAACTGTAATGAATATGTGTTTAATTCACAAACGTCTAAGTGGGATAGTGGTTCTTTAAATTGTTGCCATTTATTAGATTTATTTATAGCTTTATTAGTTTTCCAATCCCAAATTTCTAATTTTTTTGATTTTTCGTTGTAGAATAACTGGTCAATCATTCCGGTTACGCCCCACTCTTTATCACCAACGACTACCTCAGCTCTAACAGGGATTAATTTACCAAAAGACTTATCGTAAAACTCACTAAACATTTTAGTCAAAGTAGTAACAGCTTGTTTACATTCTAACATATTTTCAACCCCACCTAAGGCCTCAGTTATTTTGTGTTCTGGAAACGGAAATAGTTTATTTGTTAGATAATTTTCAACATATTCGTGAAAAGCAGAACCTTTTTCACAAGAAAAATCTGCTTTATATTTCCACTCTTTTAATATCTCTTCTTTAGTTATACCCCTTTCATCCGCTTTTTTCTGGGACCAATAGTCTTTATCAAATGGATGTTTATATTTTCCTATGATGGATGTAACAGATTTAGTTTTTACCCCATCTAAATAATATATGTGTTCTTTATCGTGAAATTTTATATTATTAAATTTAGCTAGTTCTTTTATTATTTTCATATTATAGTAAAGTTATTTCTTTTAATCCTTTTATACCCCCCAACTCACCTACATCTTTATCTTTTGGTAATTTTATTAGTCTGATTCTACCTGTTAATTTACCCCCATCTAATTTTCTATATAATTTTCTTGAGTCTTCCCACGCGTCACCATCTAAACATATAACAATATTTTTTTTAGCGTTATCGTAGAGTTTATTCCATAATTTATCACTAACACTCTTACCCAACACGGGTATAGCGTTTTCTACAAAAAACATATCAAACACACCCTCAACCAAATATATATCTTCCTCCCAATTAATTAAATGTTCATTAAATATTATTTTATCTTTTTCTGCTTCTGGATTTTTATATTTATTTTTGTGACCCACATAAGACCTAGATACAAAATAATTTATCTCTTCATTTTCATCAAAAGATGGTATTATTATCCTACCCCTATAAGGTCCCTCAGTAGTATAACCTATAGAATACTTCGCGATTAAGTTATCACTAATGTTTCTTTTTCTTAAATAATTGTATGCCTCTTTGTAGGGTATAGTTAATTTATTCCCTTTTGAGAAAGATATGTAGTGATGTGGTAATTTAACGTCTTCATATTTTCTTTTTTTCGTTTTAATAAAGTCACCTCCGATTAGGTTCCATGTTGATTTGTGTCTTTTGTTCCCCCACTTTAAGAATAACTTATTTAGTGAACCATGGGTACCGTATGTTTCTGAACAAGCCCAACATTTATAAACTCCCTGACTATAGTTAACCTCAAAGTTTCCTTTGCCATCACCCTTATCCAATCCTTTTATATCGTAAGAACAAACAGGACAATCAAAAGATATTTGTGCTTTATTAGGGTAATGAGAATTTACCTCCCCTAAAACATCTTGTAATAAATCTAATAATAGTGGTGAATCTTCCATAATATAAATGTATGGAATTTTTTATGGGTAATCAATTACCAAATCTCATTTTGTTTCATGTGACCTAAAACACAAGTGTATGCGTCACACATATCAAAATTTTCCTTTTTTAAAGTATTATTTCTAGTGTGCATCCAGGTTAAATGTGGTTCTTTTTCGGAAACTTGTTGCCAAATAATATGTTTTTTATCACATCCTACTTCATAATTACCAAATAAAACTTTTTTACCTTTTTGGTTTTCTGTAAACAAGTTAGGGAAGGCAAACTTTCTAGAATTATAGGTTGATATGTACGTCGGTATTATCCCCAAAACATCATATATTACTCTAGTAATGAAAGAGTTGTATCTCATTAGTGTAGCTACCGTACGTATGTTATTAGAATTAATTAGTGGTTCTTCAATTATTATTTTAGTTATGCCGAATTTTGTATAGTCGGATAATTTATCTTTAAACTGGTTAGTTTTAATCATCATTTCCTCTACTTTGTCATCAACTTTCGGTTTAACTTTAGGAGAAAAGTGTGTTAATTCTAGTAGTTCTTGAGTCTTTATATCAAATAAAGCCCATCCAATTGTTTTTGTGGAAATGTCTAACCCTAGTACTTTAGGCGTCGTATCTATTTTACTCATACAACAAATATTAGAATTTTAACTTCAAAGTCAAGGTTACTGGTTCGTCTTTTGGTTTTTTAATTGGTCTATCTGGTTTTGCGACAGCTAAAAGATTATTTGTGTTATCGTATATACCTATTTCAGTTATATAGGTGTCTGAAATATTACTTAAATCCCAAGCTTGTAATGTGTCACCAAAAGGTGTTTTAAATTGTATTCCTGTATTACCTCCACCAGCACCGTAATATGGTGATTCAGCAGGTGCAGCTGTTTGATTTTCTGTAACATAGAACTCCCCAGCGTCTGCGGTAACATTTATACTAATTTCCCATTCTTTTTCAAAAGAGTAAAATTCACATTGAGCTTGAGTTGCAGAACTAAAGTATATTTGTGTAAAAGCACTTTGTCCTACTGCAGTAGTTACGTGTCTCCCATATGGGTCTCCAGTCCCTCCCGTAGTAGCTCCACTAAATTGGAATTGACTTATTATGGTTGGGTCTGTTATAACTAAAAATCCTTTGTCTAAGTATGCTATACCCACCGGTATATCTTCTGCTTCAGCATCTGCTTTAGGTGAATTAGAAGAAGTTACGACATCTAAAAATCTAAAATTATCGGTACCTGCACCCTCATACCCATTAGGGGTTATTCCACTTTGCCATCCATCACCCCATGTGTTAATACTAGTATTAGTTGCTGCGATACTTGGTGTTTTTATTAAATCTGAAAATAAAAATGCGATGTTGGTTGCTGCAACACCAGGTCTACCTTTAACATTAGGTGAAGTTAATCTAGGGTTACCAAAATATTCTGCTTGTGCAGAATTATCAGAAGCAAATGGTTCTGGTTCATAATAAGAACTATAGATGGTGAAAGTTCCACCACTATTATTAGGTAGGGTTAACTTTATGGTTCTACCATCTATTAATTCACCATAAGTATTCTTTACTAACTCACATACTATAACATTATCACGTGATAACCCACTAAAACCTGTATTAACCCAAGTAGAAAGAAACGCTTCAGTTCTAGCTGAGGTAGTTGGTAGGTTAAATGACGTATATAGGTTAGAAAAAGCTCTTCCATTATCTGCTGCTCTTTGTGCTGCTGTAAATTTTAATTCTGGACCTCTTAAGGTACTCCAACCCGTTGCACTATAAGGTACTAATGAAGTTTTTAGAACTTTTTGGTTAGGTGATATATTTTTTAATTTTCCCATTTTTTTAACTTTTTAAGACCATGTTTTATAAGCTGCTGATGCAGGGTTCGTATTTAAACGTAATGAACTTCTACCCGCAAAGTAAAGCTTTACCATATGGTATGGACTAGAATCTGAATTACCATTACCATTATTTTGTACCCCCGGAAAAACTGACTTACTAGTAAGTTTAGGGTTTGAGGGGTAATTTGTGTACATTACTTTTCCTTTATCTGGTGAACTTACCACCGAAATATATTTTGAATTGGAGTATATGTTTCCGTACTCCCCTGGTGTACCATAAAATTTATTTGATGGTTGTAAATTATCTGGAAAAATATATCTTCCATTTGTTGTTACTTGTGAATTAAAATATAGTATAGGAGCTTTACCCGCCTTACGACTATTTTCTGTAAAGTTAGAATTGTTTCTGTACCAATTTAAAGATTCTGTATTCATAATTAATAATTTAATTGTTGTCCTTTTATCAATTTTCTAAAGATTGCTGTATTAGCACTAGTTTGGAATGGGTATGTCGATGCTGACGCTGAACCAAAACCTCTAGGGTCTCTAGTAAATTTATCTAAAGTTTCACCAGCTTCACCAAAAAAGTAGAAATTATCATTATCAAACATTCTATAATAATTTTGTGATGATACTGTGTTATATGAAATTGACCTAGTTAAAGCAGCCTTATTAAACTTAAATCTGACAGTTGCTTTACAAGGTATAGCATTAGGTTGACTATTAGCATATATATGCCAAGTTATAGGGATAGAAATATTGTAATTGTTAATACTACTACCACTTACACCAGCTTTAAATCCACCTGAATAAGTATCAGTCTTCCAGTACTGACTTCCTTGTCCAGCTAAATTTGTAAAAATATTATCCATCATTTTCATCATTCTAGTACCTAAAGTATAGTATGGGTCTGTTTGAGCTTTTACTTTATTTGCTGTAACAAACTTACCATTGTCTTTTGAAGGTTGTATTGACATGTATGGACCTAAAGATTTACGTCCTTGTTGGTTCGTATTCCAATTAGATGTATATTCCAAATTACCTAATAATAATCCTAAAGTGTCACTAGGGTGTGTAGTTTTAGTTATATTAATACCTAACCCTTTTTCGTTGTTAATGTTAACATATTCACCCTCTTTTTTAGTTAACCTACTTAATTTTATTGGGTAGTAGGTTGGGGATGCCTCACTTTGTGTTACATCTATAACTAATCTAGCGGAAGGAACTGTTGTGTTTATATTAGAATACCCCATACCTTCAAAATTACTCATTGTTATAGAACTTTCCATACCAATAGCGGTCACAAAACCAACAAAAACATTATTAATATTACTGACTTCAGTTGCCCAACCATTAATTTGGTTGTCCATGATAAAGGATGGGTAAGCTTCTCCTGTGTTATTCCATAGATTTGTACCACCACAATTTAAATATCCCATATCATATGCTGCAAAACCTATACCTGCTGGTCCACTACCTAATGTATACCTATTGGTTCGGGAATCTACTGATGGTGAGAACATCATAGAAAATGGAGATGGTATTTTTATCCCACTTAGTGGTGTTTGGTCGAAGGCTATACCGTCATTCACACCTTTACCATTAACTTTAACGTAAGCTCCCCCAGCTAACGCTATAGAATTAAAGTAACCATAATCTTTTTCTGGAACTAAATTAAAGTCAGTGGTCTGAAATGAGGACCCATCATATACCCTTATAGAATCCCAAAAATTAAGATATTGTCCTACTCCAAATTCGGACAAAGTGTTTAAGAATTCCAGATACTGTGTGTTATTTCTAACTTCTAAAACATCCTCAAAAAACGTATTTATATTATTTTCTATTGTTGTTGGATTACTAGATAATATGTCTTTATGGTCTCCAACATATTTAGAAGCTAATAATTTGTATAAAACTAATATATCATGTAGATATACATCTATCTCTATTTCTTTATAGTATTTAACGGCGTTGTCAGTCCCTCTAAACCCAGTAACCACAAAACTTTTAGCTTTATCAGAAATTACATTTGTTTCTGGTGTAGCATAAATAAAATTTCTTATGTTATAACCATTATTTATAGATTCTCTGAAGTTCTGATGATTACCAGTATAATCCGGTAAAAATCCTAATTGTGCTGAGTCATTAGTTGTGGATGTTGTATCAGCATGTAATTGTGTATTTCTATAATCAATATCACAATCAGATAATGAAAATTTCTCAAAGAGGTCTAAGAACCCACCATTACGTAACATCATATTCCTACCCCTATCAGTAAGGTTTAGTTGTAATGTTGTTGTTGTAGCACTATTTATATATCCCATATTTTTATTCTCTTATTATATAATTATCTCGTAAACGATTTTTTATTATTTTTATATACATGTTAGACAATCTCCGTTACACGGTGAATTAGGCCCTAGTTTATCACATAATAGGCAAAAAATCTCTTTATCTGTACAGTATTCATTACCATTAAATCCGTTGTACCTTAAACAGTTAGAGAATATGTAAAAGTCAAACATATCTACCTTACCATCACCATTAAAGTCACCAACTAAAACATCATCACCATCACTACTACTACCCATATATTGTAAAAAAGTTTTAAAGTCTTCGTAGTCAACTCTACCATCTAGATTAAAATCTGCACATGTAGTACAATATGATGGAAATAGATTACTAACAGTACTCCCATTTTTCCAACACTGATTAATTGACCCACTAATATCTTCTTTTATCTCGTCTTCGTGTTCGGTTGGAGTATATCTTACGTGTAGTGAACTTAATACTGGACTAACACCTAATGAAGTATTATAGAGGTATTTTATACCATTTTCTACTTCACATCTCGTCCCTTCCATAACCGCAGCTGTTGTCCCCATATCTGCGGATAAACTTATCGGGTCTCCACCCCTTAAGTCTGGTAAATCATAAAAACACGAACCAGTAAGAGCTGAATAAGTTGTTTGTCCCGTACAACTTCCATTACCCACAAACTTACGATAATCAATATCTAAATCAGAAAGAGTAAATTTTTCTATAGCATGGAAAAACCCTCCTTGTGCTGTTAGCAGACTTTTACCATAGTCAGACACATACACTCGACATGTGTTACCAGATAGGTCGTTATTATATATGTCTAAGTACCCCATTAAAAATCAATAGATATTACGAATTGTTGTATCCCAGACCTTTCTACAGGCGACTGGAATTTCGCAATAGCCATTAAATCTGGGAATCCATTTTCATTATCAAAAAGTCCAATCTCTGTTAGTTTTGGATTTATAACTGTGTTATTTGCTGCATTATAGTCTACCCATGTCGGGTTTGTTGAACTTAGATATTGTTGGTCACCTAATTGTATCACATGTCTCATCTCATAAATTGTGGCCATAATATCAGTCTCTAGGGTACCATAGAAAAAATATTCGTCACCAAATTGTAATTCTAATGCTTCAGATGCTGGAGTTTTTTGTGGTATATTTATAAAATCACCTAAATTATAGTCTGTTAATGCAGAATAAGCTGGGCACGTATTATCATAATCATTACCAGTTAAGTAAAATGTATGATTAACTATATTAGTAGCCGAAAGTGGGTGACCCATAGTACTTGCTACTTCTGATGTTACATCTTTATATTCCCAAGCCGCTGGGTCTAAACTACCACCATTAGGTACCCTTTGCATTAAGATTAATAAACGATTAGCTTCCCAACCTGTACCACTTAAACTAAAATCACGTAAATAAGGAAACTCAGGTCCAAGTGTGAATGCTATATCAAATAATTCATCACCAGGGTTTAAAGTCTCATGAACAAAATAGTTACAATGTAAACCAGTAGTCATACCACTAGTGTTATCTAACATATATGTCATATATAGAGTATCCCCTACTGTTGATATTACTCCAGTTGAACAAGCACCACTACCACATGCTGTACCTGCTGGAATTCTTTCTGTTTTAGGTGCTGGTAAAGTCCAATTTCTTTTAGATTTATATGACATAGCTGTCAATAATTCTTCATCGTCAATTGTAATCATTTTGTAATCAGGGAAACACTTACCAACTCTATTAGGTGTTTGACCACTTCCAATATTATCATCCCATATATGATAGTACCTTAAACCATCATCATTGAAATTACTATTAGGGGCCATCATAACATGTGGTTGAGCTGGAAAAACTGAGAATCCTGGTGGGTCAACATAAAATGTTTGACCGTAAAATACTTCATCCCCCATACCTGTTCCGGTACCTGACCCATTTGTAGCTTTTTTATGCCACATTAACCAAGGTAAATGTAATTTAAAGTTTCTAGCTTCACCAATAGTACTGGTAGCGTTAAATCCTTGTTCTTGTAGGGCAAATTTTTCACCATAAAAATCAGTTGTAGTGTTATTTGTGTAGTGTAGTATTCCTACTGCTTTTTGTTCTGATGGTAAAACAACTCTTATATTGTCAAAAGAATCATTATACCAAGTACCACCAACAATACTTTGGTGATAACTATCTATTCTTTGGTCACTAAAAGTTTGTCCGTTATCACTCTCATAACCGAAATATTCTTTGGAGCCACAATACCCACTAGAACCGTAGAAATCTACCCCTTCATCAGTTCCTCCCGCGGAATTTACTCCCGCGACTTGGTGTGTCCAATTTATGTTCATGTTCCATATCTTAACATCACTAGTAGATATATTACAACATCCGTTAAACGATAGGGTATCGTCACACCAATAAGACACTGTATCTGCAGAACTGTATATACTAGAAGTTGTCATTGGGTTTGCTGTAAATGACGGATAAACTCTAACATGTGCACATGTGGCTGAAAGTGCTGAATAAGAATATGAATGATTAGTGAAAAAGTCAGGTATGGTACTATCTACATTTAGTAGTAGTTGTTGTGCTGTATTACCAGTATTATTATTACCTCCGGTTATTTGGTACCATAAAGTAGGGGATGCGGACGAATAATTAACTTGACTACATCCTGTACTAGTAAAGTTATATGTTACGGATAGTAAATCACCTGTAACTGGTGAATATCCTTGGGTCCCACAAATATTAACCGTAGAAGCACTACTTAGTTGCATTAATGAACCTCCAGTTAAAGCGGAAAAACAAACGTTCCAATTAGATGTTAAAGTATAATATGGGTTAGTTTGAGCTGAGAAATATGTATATCCACCGTTAATAGGTTGAGCTGGGTCATGTACTGGTACTTCAAAAAATCCTCTATCCGTAGCAGTATTAAAGACCTCTTCATATGTATGTTGTGGTATCGTAGGTCCAAAAGTGTTACCAGTATTTCCAAAGGTAGTAGTGCCTTCATTTAATGGGTATTTTACGTGTCCTTTATTTTTTGCGGGAAAACCTAATAAATTTTGTGCGTTATGTTCTGCTTGTAAAACATTAATACCACTACTAAGTGCTGGTAATGTACTATAACAATCATAACACATTTCACTATCCCCTAATTGGAATAGTCCTATATTTAATTTACCTTCAGAAAGTTTTTTCCTTCCCGCGTCAGTCAACCTCGCAACTATCGACCCTTGTGTACTATTTTTTATTATATAACTCATATTATTATTCTTTTATCATAAATATTTATTGTTTCACTTTATTAAGGTTATAACCCATTATTAATAATTAGTACTGTAACCACCCCCAAATCTACCTAAATTTGCTTGGGTTCCGCCAGTAAACGGATTGTTATATGG
>MDSV01132115.1_pt1 | contig 19891 bp, 15 predicted proteins | sample 810851 | NCBI WGS metagenome assembly MDSV01 (sample SAMN05326640, study PRJNA326480) | marine metagenome | isolation source: seawater | place: Atlantic Ocean: North East | collected 2012 | reverse complement strand
GGGTCCACTATTCTTTCTTCAGTAAACCGTTTCTTTGCGCTATTAAAATCGACTGCTCGATTCCATATTGCCATCATAAATTCATAATGCGATGATGCGAAAACCTCAGATGAGACTACCAATGCAGCATCTTCTCTTCCTCTACCGACAGGATTTTGCTCGACGAACAAAAATTGTATGACATCGCTATGGTCCTTCAAAACACCTAGCGAGTTAACTTCATCTGAATGGCGAATTTCAATAGATTCGTGTAATTGGTCAAAGAATTTTAGTGTTCTTCTGTCTAATTGTGCTAGAACCTTGACTATTACCCCACGTTCTGCAGCAGAATTAATCTCATCTATTGATGGAGATCTACAGAGGTGCAATATCCCATACCGACCAAGGAATAAAACTACTTGGCCATCAGCTTCATTCGCCATTTCACCAATTTTTTTCTGTATGTGGTCTCTTCCTTTTAGGACTGCGAATTTTGCACTCGACTCCCCTTGAGTATTATCTGCTTCGAGAGCATCTTCTGAAGCACCGGACATGATACTCTCGAACGCTTTTGTAGTTCTATCAATTCGTGATTTTTGGTCTTTAATCAATTTCTTAAACAGCACAGGCAATGAAGAACACGAGAACTTCATTGGACGGTCTGCAGTCACATTGACAAGGCCAATTTGAGTTAGTCTAGAAAGAGAGTTGTATGCGTCGAGTCGGTTTGTTCCCAGTTTTTTAGCTAAATCACTCGCTTTCAGTTCTTTAGAAGATGATAACAAAACAAGAGAACGTGCTTCTCTGTCGGTGAGTCCAGCCTCTTCGAATAACTCTACCCAATCCATTACTTCACCTACCGGATAGTTTACTCAATGTGTTGAGAATCTTAGCAACGTGTCTTCGCGGCCTAAATAGCCAATCGTAACAGTAATGTATTGTTCTGTCAGGACCGATTAAGAAAGACGATTTCCCAGGGAATCTACCTAGGAACATAGGCACTGAGTAAGCGTTCGCCACCTCTCTTTCAGGGTCGCTAAGTAGCGAGAAAGGCAGTTCCAACTCTTCTTTGAAACGCCTGTGGTCCTCTACTGAGTCCTCACTTATTCCAATTATCTCAACTGGCGGAGTGAGTGATTGGAACAAATTGTATTGTTCTTTGAAATTTAGACAACCACGCTTACATGTTGGAGATCCGTCTTTAGCATAGAAGAATAATCCCTTCCATTTACCATCATAGTCGGCAAGCGAGACGTTGTCGCCTGTGCTAGATTCCAACGTGAAATTTGGAGCAACTTGTCCAATCAATTCCTTAGTCATGTAGTAGCCTCAATTTGTGTGAGATGTACTACTCATTATAAACGAATGGGAGAATGTGCCCCATTCGCTTTGCCTTGGTCAATAGGTAACCTTCGTTATGAGTTCCAAGTCCTTCAATGTGTTCTATACGATTCTCGATAGATATACCATTGTCGACCATTCCTTTGATTTTCAAAGGATTATTAGTCATAAGTCTGATTTTGTTTACGCCGATTGATTTTAGCATTTCAGCACAAAAAGTGTAATCTCTTGCATCCGGAGGATGGTTCAACATTAAATTTGCATCTAGGGTATCATAGCCTCTGTCTTGGAGTGCATATGCTTTGATTTTCTCATGAAGACCGATGCCTCGGCCTTCTTGACGGAGATATAGAATAGCTCCACACCCTTCCTCTTGTATTCGCTGCATAGATGCTTTTAGTTGTGGCCCGCAGTCACACTTCAATGACGTGAATGCATCGCCAGTCAGACATTCTGAGTGTATTCTTACGAGTGGTATTCTATCTGATTGTTCTAGTCCTACCGATAAGATGGAGTGTTCCAAGCCTTTATCGTCTACCATAACTCGAATACGAAAGTTACCGTATTCGGTTGGTAAAAATGCTTCTGCTTCAATTTTCATCGGGTCAATGGTTCTGCTTATCATGCCATCGAGTCCACCCTTTGACTTATAATGCCCTGTTTGTAATCGAGTATGCTGCAAAACACCGCTTTATAATCTCCGAGTTTTAACTTTCTCGCATGGGTAGCGTTCGCTGTGATTTGGGAGTCGCATCAGTAGTTACCGATTCAACATCAGTTTTACTGGTAAAAGAGTCTGCTGGAAGGTACTCTGGACACTGGGGCCTACCGAAAGGCTATGTTGATGAAGGCGAACTACCCCGTGATGCTGCGCTAAGAGAATTAAGAGAAGAGTGTGCAGTTCATGGTGAAGTAACCGGTATTTATGCAATCAGGGAAAATTTAACCGAAATAGGTCCTGCCGTTTTCATTGCTTACAGCGTTGAATTACTCCCAGACCAAATCCCGAGTCCAGCAAGCGAGGTCACTGAAGCAAGATTTGTTTGCCAAAGTGATTTTGATAACCTCTTGTGGGTCAGTGAAGCGATGAAATCTATCGCAACAAACGCTATCAAACAAATTCCATTTTCGACGATTGATTATTCTAAACAACGTGGATATCCCTACCTCTTACACCAAAATACGGAGGCAGGATTGTGAACTCCAACATCAGTGACAGAGTCAAGCTCGTCAATGACTATCCAATTAACAATAACGGCGAATTTATCCTTTACTGGATGATAGCAACAAGACGATTTAACTACAACGCATCGTTACAATTTGCCGCTGAACTGGCGACTAAACATGATGTACCACTACTAGTGATCGAAGAAATTTCCACAAGTCACAAATTTGCCAGCGACCGTATTGCAACTTTTATGATTCAAGGGATGGTAGAGAATGTTTCCACATTCAGAGACAATAATATTCGATATATTCCTTGGGTAGAAACTCCACTGAGTGGGCCTATCGGATTGTTAAAAGAAATTGCTGCACGTGCCAAGATTGTTGTCAGTGATGAATTCCCCACATACTATCCAAGGCGAGCCATTGAAGCAGCCAGTAGATCCATACCCATCAAGATGTATGTTGCAGATTCAAATGGAGTCATACCGATGTCTTGGACTGAAAGTGCACATAGTACTGCTCATGGATATAGGAGATGGGTTCACGCCAATTTTACTCGTTGTCCAGAAACATGGCCGCAAAGAAATCCTATCCCAAAAAATAGCAATCTAATGATGAGTGATGAACTTTTTTCTTCAATAATGGATAATTGTTCTGTGAAGTTACCTCCATTTGAATGGTTATGGCGCTGTTCAGAAGGTGGTTCAGTCGGACGCAAGGCATTGTCTGCAATAGATATTGATCATACAGTTGAACCTGTAAGGATGGCAAAAGGTGGGAAAACTACCGCTAAAAGAAAACTCGCAAATTTCCTAACAAACAACCTCGAAAGATATCATTTGGATCGTAACAGTGTAGACAACCCTGCAGTAAGTGGATTATCACCATGGTTGCACTTTGGCCACATTTCATCAATTGAAATCGTTGAACAAATCCTGCACCAGAATGGTTGGACTCCAGAACACACAGATATGGCTAGGAAAGGCTCCAGAGAAGGTTGGTGGGGTTTGAGTCAAGGGGTCGAGAGTTTTCTTGACCAAATTATCACATGGCGTGAACTTGGTTTCAACAATGCCTATCACAACAAGAACCACAACAAATTTGAATCTATCCCTGAATGGGCAAAAAAGACCCTAGCAGAACACTCTGATGATGAAAGAGTCTTGTATACCTTTGAACAAATTGAAAATGCAGAAACGCACGATGAGATATGGAATGCTGCTCAAAATCAGTTAGTTAGAACTGGAATCATACACAACTACCTCCGGATGTTATGGGGTAAGAGAATTCTAGAATGGTCAAGGACACCTGAGGAAGCAGCAAACTGGATGATTAAATTAAACGATAAATATGCCTTGGACGGGAGAGATCCAAACTCATACACTGGAATCTTTTGGGTTTTAGGCAGACACGATAGAGCATGGGGTCCAGAACGTGCTATTTTCGGTAAAATTAGATACATGTCATCTGAAAATACCAGAAAAAAGATGAATCTAAAACCATATCTCCAACAATTTAGGAGTCGATGAGATGAGTATTGTTTTCGAGCATAAAACCCATGTTGAAAATAGCATCGAGGAAGCCTTTGCATGGCATGAAAGAAAGGGCGCATTTCGAAGGTTAATGCCGCCTTGGGAACTGGCAGAAGAAGTACGTGCTGATGACAATCTTGAAGAAGGTTCTCAACGAATATTCAGATTCCCTATGGGACCGGTCAAGATGAGTTGGGTTGCCCAACACACAGGATATAATCCCCCTCATTCGTTTGAAGATATTATGCTAAAGGGACCATTTAAATCATGGCACCATACCCACAACTTCGAGGTTACCTCTGATGGAAATGTCCTGATTCACGACAAAGTAAATTACAAACTACCACTAGGATTTTTGGGTAACCTGGTTGCTGGACGGATGATCAAAAAGCGACTCAATCGTATGTTCACTGCTAGAGAAATTCGTCTCGAACGTGACTTGAAGAGGCATGCTGAATTTAGCCATTTGAAAAGAAAAAAAATCCTTGTCGCTGGCTCATCTGGATTAATCGGCCGACAATTAGTAGCATTCCTAGATACCGGCGGACATGATGTTTGGCGTCTAGTTAGAAGAGAGCCGAAAGCTGGTGAAAAGGAGATTAGATGGAGCCCCGCCAGAGAAAAAATAAATCCGGCGGAACTAGAAGGATTTGATGCCGTCATCCATCTTGGTGGTGCGGGCATTGGCGATAAAAGATGGTCAAAAAACCGTATGAAACTAATTGAGGAGAGCCGAACAAAAAGCACGACGTTTTTATCCAACACGATTTCTAATCTAAAAAATAAACCTGATTCATTCATTGTTTCTAGTGCTGTTGGATGGTACGGTGAAAGAGGAGATGAAGAACTGACCGAGAACTCAGAGCCGGGTCAAGGCTTTCTACCCACCACTTGCGCTAAGTGGGAGGAATCTTGCCAAGCTGCGAGAGATGCTGGTATTCGAACTGTTAACTTGAGAACTGGTATAGTGCTCGATGCTACAGGAGGAGCACTCGGTAAAATGTTGCTTCCTGCTAAACTAGGGGCTGGAGGCCCTATTGGCCGTGGCAAGCAATGGTATAGTTGGATTTCAATGGACGATCAAATATACGCAACTCACCATCTAGTCATGAAAGATGATTGCCAAGGTGCTTACAATTTAACCGCTCCAAACCCAGTGCAACAAAAGAAATTTGCTAAAGTGTTAGGGAAGGTTTTGAGGCGTCCTGCTTTTATCCCTACCCCCCCATTTGGTATCTGGATTTTGTTTGGAAAAATGGGAGTAGCATTGACTACGGAAAGTACCAAAGTATTTCCTAAGAAGTTGCTAGATTCTGGATACAGATTTGAACACGAAGAATTAGAGCCTGCCCTAAGAGATTGCTTAGGGATGTGGTGACGATTAGAAATTCAGTCTCGGTTTTCTAATTATTCCCAGAGCAAATTGTAACTTACGGTAGAAACTCATGCTCAATCTTCTTGTGAAAACATCACCGTTTCTCTTCATGGCTTCCTCAAGAATAGCATCATATGCGGCGCACATTAGAGATGGCGAATACCTAGCATCTTTATCTAGAAGCGACAAAAGACCAACTGCGTTCTTTCTGTGCATCATTACGTGATCTAGATAGTGGCGCATAAATTCTTGCCAGCCTTTGGAAGATGAAAGATTGCCTGATTTTAGATCTGTTTCTGTGATGCCAAATTTCTCTAGTTCTTCGGTTGGCAGATATACTCTATTTCTACTGATATCTTCTTGAATATCTCTTAGAACATTGACCATCTGCAGGTAAATTCCCATTTCTACAGCATGCCTTCTGGCATTAGGGTCATTGTAACCATAAATTTCTACCAGACAAAGTCCAACTGTAGATGCTACGCGATAGCAATATCGTCGCAAATCTTCAAAATTTTGGTATTCTGAATCGTAAAGGTCATCCTCCATCCCAGAGATTAGTTCCCTCAAATGGTCCAACTCTACGGGGAATTTCTTGATGACATCAGCAAGAGCGATGAATATGGGTTCTTCGACTGATTGCCCATTTTCGATATTGTCTAAGTTTATTCTGAACCATAGCAATGAGCGGAGTTTTTTGAGGTGATTTAAGTCATCATTAACTGGTTCAGATTGTTTATCCATCGAGAGTTGTATATTACGGCTTTCCGCTTGTTCATCCAAGTGAGATAAGCTCTCATCAGGCAACCAGTCTCCATCGACAATATCATCGACTCTACGACAAAATGCGTAAAGAGAATTTACTGCTCGGCGTTTGTGAATCGGCAAGTGCCTGAAAGACCTAAAGAAGGAACTTGATGCATTTCTAGCAATCATCTCGCATTCTGTGTAAGCATTCTCTAATCGGTCAGCAGCGGTCGGTTTTTCTTGGCCAAGTTGAAATATTGATACCATTTAATCACCGAGTCGCAAGTTGGCTGCATTCTAGAACTATGCCTATTGATATATCAACTATAGTATGAAACCCAACTAAATTTCAATTTCTATTCATGCCAGTTGAGTCCAATCTACATCGGCCTCGACCATCTCAATTTCATCAACATCCATTTGTGCCAATTGTAATTTTCCTGAAAGTTCGTCATTTACTGCGTGCCAATATGAATATGCTTCAATAACCCATATTCCTGATTCTCTCGTTCCGTTTCCTGAACCCTTAACTCCACCAAATGGTAAGTGAGCTTCAGCGCCTGTAGTACTGTTGTTGATACCCGTCATACCGGCCTTAATGCCAGTTTTGTAACGGTATGCTTCAAGGCGTTCATTTGTGTATATAGCGGAGGACAATCCGTAAGGACTGGCATTTGCGAGGTGTAGAGCATGATCGAAGTCATCTGCCTTAACAATAGTAACAACTGGCCCGAAAATTTCTTCATGGAAACACTCCATATCTTCCGTTACATCAACAAAAACGTGAGGCCACATGAATACACCCTCACTAGCATCACCTACGAAGTTCTCTGGTGCATTGTCTTTAGTAATCACTCCTTGTCCCCAAATTTGTTTAGCACCGCTGGATTGTGCCATCTCAATGCCTGAAAGGAAGTCTTTGCCATATTTTTCCGACAACATTGGCCCATAAAGAACGTCTTTGTGAACAGATGAATTACCGATACGTGTTGATTTTACCTTGGCCATGAATTTGTCCATAAATTCATCGTAAATATCCTTGTGAAGGATTAGGTTGCCAAGACTTGTACAACGCTGACCAGCAGTACCAAATGCACCCCAATAGGCGCCTTCTACAGCGTTGTTGATATCTGCTGAAGGCATTACAACCAGAGGATTCTTACCGCCTAATTCTAGGGAACAAGATACTAAATTTCGTCCACATACTTCTCCAATCATCTTACCGACGCCGGTTGAACCTGTGAAGGAGATCTTGTTAACAAGCCCCTCATCAACAGCATCTACTAGATATTGTCCTGCGCCGCTCCCTTTACCGTGAACCAGATTGATCACTCCGTCCGGGAGTCCAGCCTCATACATTATACGAGCTAAGGCAAAAGACAGAAGTGGCGCATCTTGTGGACTTTTCCATACACATGTATTACCACACATAATTGCCGGTATCATCTTCCAAAAGGGAACTGCGGATGGGAAATTACAAGCATTGATGATGCCGCAAACACCCAAAGGCCTTCGATAGGTGAACAGTTCTTTGTCTGGTAATTCAGAATTAACGGTTTGACCGTATAGTCTACGGCCTTCTGATTGGAAGAATAAACATGTGTCAATAGCTTCTTGGATCTCGCCACCCGATTCTTTCAAAGTTTTACCAATCTCACGGGTTTCCAATGCTACCAATGCATCCTTGTGGTCCATTAGTAGTCTGCCCATGTTACCTATTATCTGGCCACGAGTTGGTGCCGGAGTTGCAGCCCAAGCAGGGAACGCAGCTCTTGCAGCATGAAGGGCATCCCTAACATCGTCTCTAGTTGATAGCGGGAATTCACCTAAACAATCAGCAAGTAATGCTGGATTTGTTGATTTAAATGTCGAGCCGTCACTTGAAGAAGTTAGTTGGCCATTGATAATATTGTAGCCACGAACTGCAGGCTTTCCATTAGGGTTTTCTTGAGCAATAAATTCCAATCCGGTTTCTAAAACATGAACCATGTTACTCCGACCAAAGTCCGACTATTGAATATAATGGTTGGAAATGTTGTAAAGATTTAGTGAATATTAAGCATGGAGTGTTTAAGAACTATGAGAAAATAAAGAAAGTTACCTCGTGTTTGTCCTGCAAGTATTAAACCGGGAGTTCTTCCGAGGTAAAGGAGCGATTAACATGTCCGGTCAAAATGAAACTATCTCACTCACAGTGGAAAAATCAATTCCATCCGACGTAGGCCACGGAAGAGCCCGAATTTCGGGCGATTCTGGACTAGATTTGAAGCCTGGCGATATCGTCTCAATCAAGGGTGAAAAACGCTCAACTGCCGCCATATATTGGCGTAGCAGGCCAGAAGACAATAAAATGGCCATAATTAGAATAGATGGAATAATTAGAAAGAATGCTGGTGTAAGTCTAAGAGACAAAGTCGTCGTTTCCAAAGTTGAGGCTGAAGAGTGTAAGAAGTTGATTATATCGCCAGTAATGGCCAACAAACAGAAAGTAAAATTTGGCCCGGGAATCGAAGGATTTGCCCGTCGTGGCTTACAAAATCGTCCAGTTGTTCAAGGAGATAGAATATTTATCCCTGGCATGACACTATTTGCTGAGGCATTACCATTCGCAGTCGTCCAAACAACGCCTAAAGGCGTGGTAAAAGTAACCAATGATACTGAAATCGTAATCAAAGATGAAGCAATCGATGATGATGATATTGGTCAATCTGAAGGTATTACCTATGAAGACGTTGGAGGCATCGGTCAACAATTACAGAAAGTTCGAGAAATGATTGAGTTGCCGCTCAAACACCCAGAATTATTCCGAAGATTAGGTATTGATCCACCAAAAGGAGTATTGCTACACGGGCCACCCGGCACTGGAAAGACCATGATTGCTAAGGCCGTAGCCACTGAAACCAATGCACATTTCAAGAGCATCAATGGTCCAGAAATTATTAGTAAATACTACGGTGAATCTGAAAAACAACTACGTGAGATATTTGATGATGCCAGTGATAATGCTCCTGCAATCGTATTTATTGATGAAATTGACTCAATTTGTCCAAAAAGAGAAGATGTCAGCGGAGAAGTAGAGCGCCGAGTAGTCGCTCAAATGTTGACCTTGATGGATGGTATGCAAGGACGTGACAACGTAGTGGTAATTGGGGCAACAAACCGTCGTGATGCGCTTGATCCTGCACTGAGAAGACCGGGTAGATTCGATCGAGAAATTGAGATTGGAGTACCGGACCGTGATGGAAGAAGCGAAATCATGGATGTTCACACAAGACAAATGCCAATGTCGGAAGATTTTGACATAACTTGGATACTTGACAACACATATGGTTTCGTTGGGGCTGACTTAGCAGCACTTGTTCGAGAGGCTGCAATGAAGGCACTTCGCAGATATCTTCCCGAAATTGACTTGGAAGAAGATACAATCCCTCCTGAAGTATTAGAAAAGATGGAAGTTTGTATGGAGGACTTCCATCAAGCGATTAAGGACATTGAACCATCCGCATTGAGAGAGATATATGTCGAGGTACCAGAGGTTACTTGGGATGAAATCGGTGGACTGGAAGACGTTAAGAGTAGATTGAAAGAATCGGTTGAGTGGCCGTTGACGAAACCAGAATTATTTGATCACTTTGGCATCAAACCTCCTCGAGGAATTGTGATGTTCGGCGCTCCTGGGACCGGTAAAACCCTGCTTGCCAAAGCTATAGCTAACGAAGCTCAAGCAAATTTCATTAGTATCAAAGGTCCTGAAATGATTTCAAAATGGGTGGGTGAATCTGAGCGTGCTGTCCGAGAGATTTTCAAGAAAGCCAAGCAATCGTCTCCTTCTATTATTTTCTTGGACGAGTTTGAATCAATAGCGAATATGAGAAGTTCTAATTCTGGCGAAGGTAGTGACGTTTCTAACAGAGTGGTGAATCAGTTGTTAGCGAGCATGGATGGTGTTGAATCGATTGACGGAGTAATTATTGTTGCTGCGACCAATCGACCAGAAATGATTGACCCTGCTCTACTTCGCAGCGGTAGGTTCGAACGTGTTTTACACGTACCGCCACCTGATGTTGGGGCTCGAGAAGCTATTTTCAAAATACACTGCGAAGGTATGCCATTGTCTAATTTCTCAATTAAGGACATCTTGAAAGGATTGGATGGATTTACTGGCGCTGATATCGAAGCAGTTTGTCGTGAAGCAGCACTAATATGTATGCGAGCAAACAAAAAGAAGGTTACAAAAAGTCACTTCGAAGAAGCGATTGGAAGAGTTAGACCAACTGTAACCCCTGAAATGCTAGATTACTATCAAAAGATGGAAACAAGACTTACCTCTGGCATGTCAAATATCAAGCGGACAAAAGATTTCAGCCATGGAATCGAAACCATGTGAGCTAGGAGACTGTTGACGAATTCAAGGAATGTAACAATATCATGAGGAAGAGAGGGGATTGGCGTGGCGGTTTTTGCAAAAGAAGTCATGGGGAGAGATGTCGTCGATTTGCACAATGAAAAATTAGGAGAGATTAGTGATTTAGTCATTGACAAGTTGTCTGGTTCAGTAACCCAAATAGTAGTCACTCTCGAAGCAAATCTTGACCCATCAATGCTGCCTTGGGATTTTCGAGACGGTAGAATGAACATACCAATTGATGATGTTTCAAGAATATCTTCTAGGATTCATCTTAGAAAATAAATTCTCGATGAGCATTTAGGCGTCAAGTATAGACAACATTCTAAACTGATGTGCGTGCGTCTAGTGTCGGAAATACGCTCTAGTAGGTGTACATATGGTTGAGTGGCGCGAAATAAATTACCGAAGAATCGGCTTACAAACCGCTTTTTGGTCAGTAATGTTCGTGCTATTGATTATGATTTTGAGTAATTTTGTCAACCTGTCAAATACCAATCAGCTCTCCGCATATGATGATGACTGGAATGATATGTCAGCATTTAGACAAGACATCAAAGATATGGGTATAGAAACAAGGTCACTAGTGAGTAGCCCACTATTACTTTCCGATATTGAAGACCCAAGAAATACTACGTACATAGTTGCAGGAGTAGAAAGAGATACGCTTTCACTACCTCAGTTTGATGAGGATGGTTTTATCACAATCGCATCTGAAGATGGTTACTCGCCGTCAGAAGTCGATGCAATAGTTGAATTCGTCGATAATGGAGGCACTGCAATTATTCTCGAAGACTATGGTTTCGCCGGTACGATAGCTGAAGCTTTTGGCGTGAGGTACAGTGGATATCAGTTATTTGATACCACATATGCAACTGAACTGAATTACAATTACATTTGGATGTGCGTCCAAGAAACACCCTGCAGTATGAATGGTAGTCAAATCGATGTTGAAACGTTGTCAACTCATGAAAGATGGGCAGACACTTCCTCGGCCCTAAGTGCTCATCCATGCGCCTTGGTTGATGGTCAATCAATGGCAGAATCTGAAGCAGGGGTTTGTGCCCATCATTGGCAAGATGGTCAAATATCCTACAACGGAACTTACAGAGTATTACTAAACAACATTACTGCACTAGAATTAATTCCAAATAATAAGAATCCGCTACCGGAATTAGCCATTAGGGCTGTAACCAGTAATGAAGCGAGTGTTGATGTTAATGGTGATGGTGAAATTTGGGTTAGCAGTGAACAAAATGAAGAAACTCCAGACCTCTATGGAAAGTTTAATTTGAGCGTTGAAGCATGCGCTAAATCTACTTGTAATCCAGATGATGGAGGTCGAGTGTTCTTTGTTGCAGATGGTTCTCCTTTAATTAACGCAATTTACGATTATGAAGGATTTGCTGATGGCGAATACGGCGAAACCGATACGCTCATTCCAGCAAATGACAACAGAAAGTGGGCACTAGATATCATCGCTGAAGCAATGATGACTAGTTTAGAAGATGAAGATCTTGAGCCTTCCGAAAATGCAATGGTCATCTTTGATGAGTCAAGGCATCCACAAAATGCGGTACTTGCTGATTCCTACAACACGATTTACTTCCTGCTAGTTTACTTCACTGGAGAAGGATTGGCTATGCTTGTTCTGTTCTTGATACTGTTCATTTCGTTTGAAGCAGTATTGATTCGAAAGAAGGATCCTGATAATTGGCGTCACGTGTTCTCGATAATTTACTACGGATTTGGCGACGCTAACCGGTACCCATATTATTCTAAAGTGGAAAAAATAAGACAGGTTTTCTTATCCAAAGTTCGTAACCAAAATGGTCTAACAAGAGAAGAATTCCACGCTATGTCAGCAAGGGAGTTGGTTGCATTAATCAATGACCCAACACTAGCGAAATTCGCTATTGAACCTGGTAAGTATTCACTGGAACAAACCGTTTCAATTGTTAAACGAGTAAAAGCATGGGGCAGGAGGTGATACTAATGTGGACAAGGAAAGCGGCATTTACCTTCACAGGCGGTATTGCTCTAATCCTAATTGGTATGATGATTGCTAATAACCAAATGATGATTTTGGGACTGGCACTTATTGCCTTCATCGTGGTAAATTCATGGATTTCGGGTCACGGAGACGTCGAAGTACAACGTACTCTATCAGCAGATAATTTGTACAAAGGCGATGATTTGTATGTGGAATTGTTAATCACCAACCGATCAAATAGGAAGACTCAGTTACTCGAGGTGTATGATAACATTCCGCATGAGATGAAGTTGCGAAGCGGGCTGAACCAAATGCGGTTAAATTTAAGTCCGGGGGAAAGCGCTAGAATTCGGTATGTATTGCGTTGCCCGTTAAGAGGACACTATTCTATCGGTCCAGTATCATTGCGTTCGAGAAATACCTTCAACCTTGGAGTTGAAGAGATGTTTGTTGACCATCACAGTGACATAGTCATATTCCCGCAGATTAAGGAAGTAGAGGAAGCATTCCTGCGCTCTCGTACACCTAAAATGTACACAGGAGCCACTACTTTGAGAACTCCTGGGCAGGGTTCGGAATTCTATTCTCTTAGAGAGTATGTTGCTGGTGACCCATTCAAAAACATCAACTGGAAAGCATATGCCAGAACTGGAGAATTAATGGTCAATGAAAAATGTCGAGATGCTGTAACCGATTTGTATTTACTTATCGATTCGAGAGACATATCTAGAATTGGTACAGTTTTGAAAAACCCATTGGAGATGAGTACTGTATCTGCAGCAAGCCTTGCTGCATTCTTCCTAAAGCGAAGAGACTCTGTTGCTTTGGGGATATATGGTGAAAAATTGTCTTACTTACCGCCTGACACTGGTGATAAGCAGTATTTCAAAATCCTCAGCGCGCTTGCTGGAGTAACAGCCAAGGGCGAGATGCCTCTACAAGCAGTAACTAACTCATTGAGTGGAAGATTTAGCCGAGGTAGCCCCGTATTCGTCATATCTTCATGTGAGGGAGATGGTACTGTTCCAGCGGCAGTTCGTGATCTTGTAGGCCGTGGTCACGAAGTTACTGTTCTTTCACCATCGAGTATTGACTTTGAAAGATTGGTTAGCAGAATACCTAGAATGTCATATGAAGTTTTGAAACTTGAACGCCAAAATCGACTTACAACTCTAGCGGGCTCTGGGGCACAGGTCATAGATTGGATGCCAGATATGGACTTGTCACAAGCATTAATGCAGGTAAGGGGGTACTAAAATGGCAGATGATGTTCAAGTTCAGGGCGATGTTACCATCCAAGGTAGTGCTCGTGCTAGGACCTTGCATCTCAAGACACTGCGCAGGCAGTGGCAAATCATAACATTGCAAATCATTGCTACCGCAGCCCTAGTGGGGATGTATCTCGAAGTTGTCTCCACGTATGTTGTGGGCTCGATTGACCACACAATGCTGTTTGCTTCAATTGAATCACTTATTGGCGATGATTTGCCACTTGGAGATTGGTTTACTGGCCAAGGTAGAACTGGTCTCGCTAGATTTTTCGTACCGCTTACAATCGGTTTAGTGATTGGTGGGATGATGGCATTAATTGCATACCAAACCCCAAAAACTCAACAAAGAATAAAATTAGGGTTTATTATTGGATTGATTACTCTATTAGTTGGCAGACTAATCCTTGGATGGTTAACTGGTATGTTGTTTTCCTTTGATTTAAGGCTACCAGATGATGGTGAACTACAAACTCTAGAATGGCCATTATTGATGATTATGTCCTTGCTAATCATGTTCGTCTACTTGTTACCAATCATAATGGGGTCAAGAGGTATCTGGGGGCTATCAAGAAAATCAATTGCCTGGGCAATTGGCTTTACTCTACTATTCTTAGGCATTCATGCAATTCTGACCTTCCCTCTCATTAAAGCTCAACTTGGCGACTATGGTGGCGCCTTAGCCACTCTTGAATCACAAATATCGCAACCTACTATCGGATTTTTCGGAGTCGATTTGGTGACCAATGAACAATTCGACTTGATCTTAATTGCAGTGTTGATATTAGTATTCCAAGAGTCTGCTTTTGGTGTGATAAAGTATCTAGAGTACGCATTTAGACTACCCGAATCGTGCAAGCGAGACCCAGAATATGTGACTCAAATGGACAATATGCTAAACACCCATTTGGTACATACATTCGGCTTCCTTGGACTTACCGGTATTGCTACAATGGTTGCATTGGGATTCCATAGTGTTCTATTGAGTCTAGTCAGTGATACTACTGGAAGCCAATGGGCTGGACAGATTTCTGAATCTATCGAACTTTCACTCACCTACGGACTTGTCATTTCGGCTGTAATGTTCCTTTCAATCATGGCTTTGTTTAGATTCTTAATCCCTTGGCAGAGAATTTGGGGATTCACCTATTCTCTGCGTAATGGAGGTTCTAACATTGACGCTCAGGCATCCAATGAGAAAGATTTTATTGATTTCCAAATTTAATCCCGATTGATTGCTTGGATTAATCGGCCAATCATTTCAGCCGAGAACAATAAAATGAACGGGAACAAGCACCATGTGCTCAATAAAGAAACAAAACCTTCGCCCGTCTGGTCGTTTACCTCTTGATAACCTAAGATGAATGCTAAAACCACTCCAACAATTAGGATTCGCTCCAGAAAAATAGGATATTTTCTACCGATTACCTCTTCGCGTCCCGCAAGATTCGTCGGTTGCTCATCGGCCACAAGACCACCTACATATCGAGGTCAGAAAGTCTTGATTCCAAGTCGTTCAAGGCATTATCAGTTGATGTGGAAGGTTCACTACGATGATCCCATGAGGCATCTAATCTAGCAAGTTCGGCCTCTAATTCGGCCCTTTCATCATCATCACTAAGTGGCTTCAATTCTGCCATTTCCACTTCTTCTTCGACCTCATCATCGCTTGGCAACTCTAAAACTTCCCAACCATCCTCATCTACTTCGACAATCTTGGTTGATTCTTCTTCAACGACCTCACCAGTGATATTTGATTCCATGTGCTTGACCATTTCTTCATCGACGGGGGTCTTTTGTGCTGGGTCAACTACCTCTCTTTCGTAAGGTAGCAGCCCATCTCTCTGGAAATCCCAAAGTAATCCTGAAGGTGTACCGCCAGCTAATCCTGATGCGTCGATTTGAGTAATTAATTCCTCAAGTACTCTTGCTGTTTCCTCTAGAGCAATCGCCTCACCTGCATCTCTTTGATCTGATTCCAAGTAAATATCATCAAGAGCATTTTGAATCAATTTTCTTGTTGATTGAGCAATGTATGGTAAAGATTCTGGACGGTTACAATTAGACAGCAACGTTTCTACTTCGTGTGGTGGAGCACCCAAGCGGGTCAACTGCTCCAGTACATTTCTTAATCTTCTAAGCATTGTTATCGAATGGTCATAATCTTCGAGCAGCCTTTCTAAATCAATTACTAAATGACCCACTGTTTCACCTAATTGGTGCTCTAACCGTTGTTGTACTGACCACCTAGAAAGCCCCCTTACCGCTCCTGCGGTTTGAGGCACTTGACGTTCTAGCAATTCCATTACCTCGCTTGACAACAAATAACGTGGAGTCGCTGCAACATGATCGACTGTTTTCTGAATAACTTGCAACGCTCGTTCTACTGCTCTGTCAAGTAGTGTGACTGAATATCCTAGGCTTCTAGCACGTTCAAGTCTTTCAAGCACTGGAGCAAGCCCATCGAAGGTTGAAGCATCGTCTAGTAGTGCTTGAGCAAGTGGTTCTTCAGCAAGTCTGGCTCTTATCCTCTCTGCTTCGTTAATATCTGCCAATGCCTCTTCATGAGCTTCTGCTAAGGTTTCCGCTTTCTCAATCAAAATCGATAACTCTCCTTCAGCATGACCGCGCTTTGCTCCTAAATCGCCTAATTCTCTTAGTAGATTTCTACGCTCTTCCATCAATTGTCGCATCTCGCCCTGGATATTGGCAAATCTTGCTTCATCTGTGCTTAAGCGAATTCTTTCATCTTCGGCTCTGCGACGAGCAACTTTTGCCTCTGATTCAAGTATCTCTAATTCTGCTTTACTTTTGTTGACGCTTTCTTCTTCTTTCATCGCTTCTGCCTGAGCTCTTGCATGACGCTCTCTCGTTGCAGCAACCTGTTCTTGCAGCACCCTAAGCCTTCTCTCATCGTCATCGGTTTGTTGACGAATAGTGGATAATTTTTCACTTGCATCCGATAATTCTGCGTTTAATCCTGCCTCCTTTAGAGACATTTCCTCGATTGATTGTCTAAGTTTCTCACTTGATTCTGTCTCACCAAGAGCCTTCGCTAGCTCTGTCGCTCTTACGCTCACTTGATGTTCTAATTCATTGACTCTCTTGACCAATTTTTCAGCCCTTGATTCTGCTTCTTCGGTTCGGTTTCTTGCTTCTGCCAACTGTACTTGCATTGAATTGATTTCAGAATTCACGTTTTCAACGCTCTCCATTTGCATATTACGAGTGTCAATTGCTTCTCTAGTCTTTATTTCAGCGGCTTTTCTTGAAGTTTCAGCGGAAGATAGTTGGCTGTCTAAGCGTGCTTTCTCTTTGACTAATTCATCTATTCTTATTTCAGCAGATTCCAATCTACGCCTTAATCCAGCATCTATTCCCGGCACTGGAGCAACTTCTACTTTGTCAAGCCCCTTAGCAACTGCATCTGTGGTTTGTGAGAATTTAGCCTTTGAACGAGCAATTCTTAGATTTTCCATACCAACCTCAAAGCCAATCAAGTTGTTCATGCGATGCAATAAATTCGCTCTTCTACTTTCTGATCTAGTCCTAACCGTTACTAGTAGATCTCTAAAGTATGATAGACTAAAGTCATGAACAGTTCCAGATTCTCTTGAAAGAATAGTTCCTGCAGGCAATCTATGTAATCGTATTACTCGTTTTGCTTCGGTCAGGCCCAATACTGCTTCTTCAAATGATTCAGCACTTGGCGCATATATTCCAACCGGCACGCCTCTTGAGAGAAGAAGGCTGACTGCTTTTGATGACTTACCTGCTTGGATGTGCCCAGTGACCTCTTCTTCTAAAGCATCAGTTAACATTGATAACACGGCATCTGCCCCGCCTTTTCCTTCTCTTAGAATAAATCCGTCAGGCAATGGTTCGCTGGAACCAGATGCTTCAATAATCTCTCCTTCCAATGCAGCAACTGCTGCATTGACTAGTCGAGTATGGTTTGCATTTGCTTCAGTCCAAACTGCAATGGCAATTTCACCTGTATGCGCAAGAAGTAGCGCACTATCCCCAGTATGCAAAGTCCAGTGTCCACTGTCTGAGAAACCTAGGCCTTTGGCAATTTTTTCTCTGCCAACAATGGTTTCACCAACCTCTTTGGCTAATTGTTCACCATCAGTTGGTAGTTCTCCCGCTGAATCAATCAACATGCCTGAGTCAACAGCGATTGCACCTCTAACCGTGACATTCTCCACTAACTTGCCAAGCACGACCGACAAATCACGAGAAAGTAATCTCTCAACCGAGTCACCTCTCGCTAGTAGTCCTTGGGCGTCCGCTGGATGTTCAAATGCTTCTGGAATCACCTCGGCAATAGAACCTAGTCCATTCATGGAATAACTCTCGGCCTCAAATCTACACATTCCCTCAGCTTCAATTTCAAGTAATCTAGCCTTGGCTTCGGCTCCACCAAGAAGTATTGAGGCTTTCTCGCTTTCAGCCAAATAGCCAACTACTCTACCAGAACGTACTATTCTATGACCTGCAGGAGTTTTCCTTTTGCCAATCCAAGTACTGATGACACCATGGGTAAAAGGTTGAATCACACCCTCTGATACATCAATTTCTTCTTCTACGGTTATGCCTTTTGGTAAGTCAAACATAATATCACATCTGCGGGGTTGTTGCAATTATCTTGCGATTCCGATCTAAAGCGTGACGCCATCTAGCAAGACGTCCACCTTTACCGGTAAGGACTACTATTCGGCCAGGGTGAGCGATATCAATCATCATTCGCTCCTTCCCCTCACACCAAATTTCGTACAAATTGCCAAGTTCTAAGGCTGAACAAAGTTCTGTTGCCATATTTGTGGCTTCGATCGCAGCATCAATTCGAGGAGATTTACCCTCATCACCGACGCATGCGAGTAATCTGCCACGCTCATCAAGCAGCATCGCTTGCTCAACGCCTTCTGTCCTAGTTAGGGCAGCAAGAACTCGTTGTAACATAGTCGCTCAAAATGCTCGTGAGCGTTGTAGGCTTCAAGAAGTTTTGCGTTTTTTCCCCCCTACGGGGGGATTTAGCAAGTGAATTCGAATTTCCAACTGGTTATTCTTTGCATGTAAGCGCGGAAAGCCGCTTCAAGTGTGGATTCCGCGTGGTTTTGCAGGCCGCGAATATCTGATTTACCAGTTATTTATCAAAATAAATTTCCAATTAAAAATTTGATTTTCCAATTGGATAATTATATGTTGGATAGAACTGAATTAAACTAGAGTAACAAGCGATTAACTCAAACGAGAGTAGTCTCACGCAAAATCATGGCAGGCACTGATAGAGGTCTTGAGATTCCCTCTTGCGATGTTTGTGGTAAGCCTGCGGTAATCGAACAAGCATATTCTGGCAGAATTCTGTGTGGTGAACACCTAGCCAAGTCGATAAGAAAGAAAGTTGCTAAGGAATTGCGCAAGCAACTGATATTGAAGAAAGGCCAACACACCACTATTTTTGTCGCCATCTCCGGTGGCAAAGATTCAGCTGCACTGCTTGAATTATTAGTAGACATTATTGGTGTTAGGCCAGATGTAACAATAATCGCCGGAACAGTTGACGAAGGCATAGATGGATATCGCCCCCCTTCATTACAGTGTGCGGTTGACCTATGCAACGATTTAGGAATCGAATTTATCACCATATCTTACAAAGATTTAGGTTTTGAAGAAATGGATACTGTGGCTAAATTAATTCCTGGAATGACACAAGCTAATCCGAGTGCCCCTAATATGCCATGCTCATATTGTGGCGTATTTAGGAGACAAGGTATCAACCACCTTGCCAAGAAAGTCAATGCTGATGTAATGGCGCTAGGACATAATCTTGATGATATGGCTCAAACCGTATTAATGAATATGTCAAATGGAGATCTTGAGAGAACACTCAGACTGGCACCACATACTAACACCCCAATTGATGGCCTACCTCCAAGAATTGTTCCATTAAGATGGATCCCTGAACAAGAAATTCATCTGTATGCCGTTCACAAAAACCTACCAATTCACCATGAGGAATGCCCCCATGCAAGAGGCGCACTACGTTGGCGCCACAGAGAAATGGTTGCTATGATGGAAGCC
>MDSV01217774.1_pt1 | contig 19894 bp, 16 predicted proteins | sample 810851 | NCBI WGS metagenome assembly MDSV01 (sample SAMN05326640, study PRJNA326480) | marine metagenome | isolation source: seawater | place: Atlantic Ocean: North East | collected 2012 | reverse complement strand
CGCGGCCTCCGGCGTGACAGGCCGGCGCTCTAACCAAACTGAGCTACACCCCCCTTTTATGTATTACAAATTATATATTCAATTAAATAAGGTCAAGAAAAGAAATTATTTTATAAACTGTTTTACTAAATTATTTTTCTTAATTAATAGAATTGTTTCAACAACCAAACCTAGAATTATAGTTCCAAGTAAAGTATTTCCAAAAAAAGGAATTGCTAATGTATAACATTCGATAAGTCCTTGAAAACTTTTTTCATAAAAACTTGAAAACAACCAAACACCAAAATTCGTTATAATATAAAAAATCAATGCACTTATAAAACATCCTAAAATTCTTGATAATACAGATTTATAATATTTACTAGTAAGTCCAATTAATAATAAGCTACCCCAAGTAAAAATTAATAAACTATGGAAACCTAAAAATAAATCTGATACTGCAAATGCTAATATTATAAAAGGTATCGCGCTTAGACCGAAAAAAATTGATCCATACATAGATAAAGCTATCACTGGGGTGAAATTAGGTGGGTGAGGGATATATCTAAAAAAGATAATAATAATACAAAATGATAAAAAAAGAAAAATTCTTTCTTTTAATATATTTTTCATAAAAAACGCCTTAAAATTGAGAGTCAATTCCTGCATAAATAGCAAAATCTGACGTCTTATAATTTCTATTCACTTGATAATCTTGATCTAGCATATTAATCAATTTTACATTTAATTTCAAATCATCTTTTACTTTATAGTTGAAACTAGAATTTAACAAAGTAAATGATGGAAGTTCTACTCTACTTGTATCATAGCTTTTTTCTTGATAAACTGCTGATAAATTTGTATTAAAATACTCATCAAAATTATATTCTAAATTTGTAGAAAATTTGTGCATAGGGACTAAAGTACTTCTAAGATTTGTGTCTGTTTGACTATCTGTGTAAGTATATGATGCTAAAGCATTCAGTGATTTTGAGAAAAATTTCTTTCCCATAATTTCATAACCTTTTATGTTTGTTTTCTCACTAACTTGTCTATAACCTCCTCCACTATAACCTATTTTATCTCTTATTTGCCCATCGAAGTAAGATGATGATAATTTTAAAGAATTTTTATAATCTTCAAATTCAATACCAATTTCAGAGTTACTTGTTTTTTCAGGTTTTATTTCATTAACACCTGTAGCAAGATTATTTCTTTCATATAAAGAAGGAGGTCTATAACCTGTCCCGTTTGAAAGCTTTAATTTATATCGATCATTAATTTTATGACCTGCTTGTAATCTATAAGTATTATGAGAATCGTAAAATTGGTCATTATCATTACGAACAGATAAATCAATGTTAGTTTTATTAGTAAGGTTCAGTCTTCCTGCGATTATACCAGCATTAGATTCACGATCTACTCTAGTAGTGCCAGTTTTATATTTTAAATTTTTATATTCTAAACCAAGATCAATATAGTTATTATATTGGTTTTTTTTTCTTATCAAATACTCAAACTTATGTTGAGAAGAACTTTGTTCTGAATTATAACTTCCAGAGGTAATTCTACTTACACGAGTAGGATTATAACTTAATTTTTGATTTATATTTTTTCCAGTTTTAAATTCAAACTTCACTAATCCACTTTGTATGTTTGTTTTAGTAAAATCATTATTGTCAGTTTGATCCCATTTATCATACTCATATTTAGAAGAGGAATCTCTAAAAATAAAAGTAACATTATTATTAGAAAACCTCTTTTGGGCTTTTATTGTCGCATTACCATAATTATAGGAATCTTTTTCAGTATTATTGTTTTTTTCGCCAGATGAAAAACCATCAGTATGGTATAAATTTATATTTGCGCTTACTTTAAAATCTTCTTCTCCTAATGAAAAATAATTTCCAGTATAAAAACTATTGTATGATCCAATTTCAGTTCTGTTGTGAAAAGTTTTTTTGTTATATTCTCCCTCTTTAGTTACGATTGAAATCACTCCTCCAGCTGCTTCACCTCCATGATTAGGGCCTTGGGGTGATTTTAAAATTTCTATCTTTTGTATATCTCCAAGAGGAATATCTTGTAAGTAGGTTTCGGATTGAGTTCCTGTAGGATCGGCTATATTCATCCCATCAACTAATACTTTTAGGTATTTTTTAGGAAATCCTCTTACAAAATATGACACCACTGAACCAGGACCACCAGTACTTGCAATACCAATACTACTTTTTGAATTTAATAAATCTACAAGGTTAGTAGCAGATGATTTTTGTATTTCATTTTCTGAAATGACTTCGATAAAAGAATTAGTATCTTCCAACTTTTCTTGAAACCTAGACGGAGTAATTACTACTCTAAGCAAATTATCATCTGCAAAAGATTCATTACAAATTAATAACAATAAAAAATTTATTAAAAGAATTGATCTGACTTTCATAACACCTCCAGCAAAAAATCAAAGCACAAGCTTATTATTTTGTCGCTAGACGATGTACTCGTGTTCTCTGTTTACCCGACAGATAACAAAAGCGACACTACATGGCAGGTCTCCTGACTTGTATATCATTGTTATATCTTACCTTCCCGATTACTCAGTGGTATTAAAAAGATATAACTACATACTTACAGTTGCGGGTACAGCTTTGGATTTTATCATCATAATATCACCAAATTCCCATTTTAAGCTTGAAGAAATCTTCGAAGCACCTATACAGTTAAAATAATATATTAATGAAACAGTTAGTTTGTCAATGAAACAAATTAAAATATTAATTTTTGGTTACGGTTACTTAAGCAAAGCAATTGCTAAGCTTGCTTTAAAGAATAATTATGACTTAATAATTGTATCGAGAAAGAATAATAATAGTGATAATATTAAATTCATAAACTACAACCAGTTAAATGATTCTAAAAATGATTTAAAGCTTTATAGTGCAATTTCTACAGTACCACCTGATATAGATGGTGAAGACTATGTTTTAAAGTCGGTGGAAAAAAAATTAATAAATCAATTTTTAAATATAATCTATATCTCCTCAACTTCAGTTTATCCAAGTGGCTTAGTGAATGAAAACACATCTACAATAAATTCAACTGGAAGAGGAGAAATTAGAAAACAAATAGAAAATAAATGGAATGAAATTACTAATCCTATCATTATAAGGCCAGGAGGTATTTATAGTTCAGAGAATAACGTGATGGCTAAATATTTAAAAGGTGAAAATAAAATAATTTTTAAAAAGGGTCATTTTACAAACAGAATACACATAGAAGATTTAGTTGGTATAATTTTTAAAACTTTAATGCTTAAAAACCCTCCAAAAGTTATTAATGCAGTTGATGAAGATTTTGTTAGTACTTACGAGATTGTAAAAATAATTTGCAACAAGTTTAATCTTCCCAATCCTAAAAAAATAAATTATAAAAATAAAGAATTATCAAAAGCTTCCAGGTCTTTTTTTGAGGTATCTAAACAAGTAAAAAGTAAATATATTACAAAAACATTAAAATATGAATTTAAACATAAAAACTTTTTGAATTCATTAACTGCAATAACAAAAAATTTATTAAAAAAATAGATAATAATATATGAATAAAAACCTCCATAAAGTAACATCTATATCGAAATGGACCGAAAACTTATTTTCTTTTAAGGTGCAAAGACCTCCAGATTTAAAGTTTAAATCTGGAGAATTTATAATGATAGGATTATATGATGATAATCAAAAACCTATTCTAAGAGCTTACTCTATTTGTTCTCCTAATTGGTCAAATGAATTAGAATTTTATTCAATTATAGTTGAAAATGGTCCATTAACTTCAAAATTGAGAAATATAAAAAAAGATGATGATATAATTTTAATGACAAAATCAACTGGTACTTTGATATTAGATGCAGTTAAGAGTGGTGAAAGACTTTTCCTTTTTTCAACAGGCACAGGATTTGCGCCATTTGCATCGCTAATAAGAGATCCTGAAACTTACGAAAAATTCGATAAAATTATTCTAACTCATACTTGTAGAAACAAAAATGAACTAGCTTACAGTTCTCAGATTGTAAAAGAATGTAATAATGATAAATTAATTAAAGAATTTACGGAAAAAAAACTTACTTTCTATCAAACCACAACAAGGGATCACTCTGATTATTTTGGAAGGATTACTGATAGAATAATGAATAATTTATTTTTTCAAGACTTAAACATAAAAAAAATAAATTCTAAAAGTGATAGAGTAATGATTTGTGGTTCAATCGATTTTAATAATGATCTAAAAAAAATATTACTAAATTTAAATTTTGAAGAAGGGGCTACTAATAAACCTGGGGATTTCGTCATTGAAAAAGCATTTGTTGGATAAAAAATGGTGGGCGGTGAGAGGCTCGAACTCCCGACCCTCTCGGTGTAAACGAGATGCTCTACCAACTGAGCTAACCGCCCCATTTTATTTAAACTCAATATTAATGAGATTTAAAACTAAGTTCAAACACAATAATGATGAGTAACATAAACCCATCTGACTGGATAGTCAATCAAGTAGAATTTATTACAAAAAACAATCAAATTCCAAGTATTATTGATATAGCTAGCGGCGATGGAAGACATAGTACTTACTTTGCAAACAAAGGTTACAATATTTTATCTATAGATAATGATTTTAAAAAACTTAAATCTTACTCAAATTTCAAAAATATAAATACAATTTGTTTTGATCTAGAAAATGATAATTTTTGGCCAATTAGTATAACTTTTGATATAGTGCTTGTAGTTAATTATTTGTATAGAAAAAATTTTAAGAATATTTTAAAACTTGTTAAAAAAAACGGTTATCTTATTTACGAAACCTTCTGTGTTGGTAACGAAAAATACGGAAAACCATCAAATCCGGACTATTTGTTAAAAAATAATGAGTTAAAAAATTTGATAACTGAAAGGTTTGTAATCAAAAGATTCTATCAAGGATTAGTAGAAAACAACATAAAATCTTACAAACAAATGTTTCTTGCAAAAAGAGTAGCTTAATAAGCTACTCTTTATAAAAAACTATTTTTAATTTACTGCTTCTTTAAGCGGAGTACCTGGCTTAAACTTAGGCATTTTAGAAGCCTTAATCTGAATTGGCTCTCCAGTTCTTGGATTACGACCAGTTGTTGCTTTTCTGTTTGCAACTGAAAAAGTCCCAAATCCTACAATTCTAACATCACCACCTGATTTAAGTGCCCCTGTTATTGAGCCTATTACACCATCTACTGCGCGACCTGCGTCTGCTTTGGACAAACCTGATGCTTCAGCAACACTTGCGACTAATTCATTTTTATTCATGCAAACCTCCTGTTGTTATATGAAAATAAAATAATAACCTAGAATAAAATAAGAATGCAATCAAATAATTAATAATTTTATAAAGAATTAATTAATGAGCAGTACTTGTATTTGAAAGTGTATCAGATTTTGTAGGACCTGAAATATTTGTTTTAATTTTTACAAATGTTTTTGGTTTTCTAACTAATGCATGTTTTATTACGTCATCAACAAAGCTAACTGTTATAATTTCCAAACTGTTTTTGATATTATCTGGTATATCCTCAAGATCTTTTTTATTATCAACAGGAATTAAAACTTTTTTTAATCCACTTCTCTTAGCTGCTAATAATTTTTCTTTCAATCCGCCTATTGGTAAAATTCTACCTCTTAATGTAATTTCACCTGTCATTCCAATATTTTTTTTAACTTCTATATTTGTTAAAGATGAAACAATACTTGTAACCATTGCAACACCTGCAGAGGGTCCATCCTTTGGCGTAGCACCTTCAGGAACATGAACATGGATATCTATTTTATCTAATTCTTCTTTATTTATGCCAAAGTCTTGAGTCCTAGATTTAATAAAAAATTCAGCAGCTTGAATAGACTCCTTCATAACATCGCCTAATTTACCAGTTGCAGTAACTTTACCTTTACCAGCAACGTTTACAGCCTCTATGGATAAAAGTTCTCCACCAACCTGAGTCCAAGCTAAGCCTGTTGTAACTCCAACTAAATTATTTTTTTCTATTTCTAATCTAGTGAATTTTGGAACGCCTAAAAATTTTGAAACATTAGTATTATCTATTTTTACAAATTTTAACTTATTCATTTCAATTTCAGTTACAACTTTTCTTATTAATTTAGAAATTTCTCTTTCTAGAGATCTTACACCAGCTTCTCTTGTATATTTTTGAATTATTTCGATAATTCCTTTTTTCGTAATTTGAAATTCTTTTTTTGAAACTTTACACTCTTTTAAATGTTTATTTAAAAGATGCTTGTTAGCTATTTCAACTTTCTCGTCTTCCGTATAGCCAGGAATTCTGATAACCTCCATTCTATCTAGAAGGGCAGCAGGTATATTAGTAGTATTAGCAGTAGTAATAAATAATACTTTTGATAAATCATAATCTAACTCTAAGTAATGATCTTGAAAACATTTATTTTGTTCTGGATCTAATACTTCTAGTAAGGCAGAAGATGGATCTCCCCTATAGTCTGAACCAAGCTTGTCTATTTCATCTAGCAAGAACAAAGGATTAACAAACTCAGATCTTTTCATCCCCTGAACAATTTTTCCTGGTAATGATCCTATATAAGTTCTTCGATGGCCTCTGATTTCTGCTTCATCTCGAACCCCACCAAGTGCCATTCTTACATAATTTCTTCCTGTTGCCTTAGCTATTGACTGGCCTAAAGATGTTTTCCCAACTCCTGGAGGACCTACTAGACATAATATGGGACCCTTTATTGAGTTTGTTCTTTTTTGAACAGCAAGAAACTCAATTATTCTTTCTTTGATTTTTTCTAAACCATAGTGATCTTCATCAAGCATTTTTCTTGCCTCAAGTAAATCATATTTCACTTTTGACTCTAAGGACCAAGGAATACCTAATATCCAATCAATATAACTTCTTACAACTGTAGCTTCGGCACTCATAGAGCTCATAGATTTAAGTTTTTTTAATTCATTTGTAACCTTTTCTAGAGCTTCTTTAGTTAATTTTGTCTTTTTAATTTTGTCTTCAATTTCTTCAAATTCGCTTTTTCCGTCTTCTGTTGAACCTAATTCTCTTTGAATGGCTTTAAGTTGTTCGTTTAAATAATATTCACGCTGAGTTTTTTCCATTTGTCTCTTAACCCTAGACCTAACTTTTCTTTCAGCTTGCAATGAACCTATTTCTGTTTCTAGTTTTAATATTAATTTATCAATTCTTTTTTCAACATTAAAGTTTTCTAAAAAACTTTGTTTTTCATTTATGTCTGTATTTAAATTTGATATAATAGAATCTGATAGATGAGATGGATCCTTAATTTCACTTACAATATTAATTAGTTCATTATTTGTTTTTTTGTTTAAATTTATGTAATCTTCAAAAATAGTATGCAAAATATTTATTTTATTCTTTTCTGAAGGATTATATTTTTTTTCACTTATAAAAGAAAATTCTCCTTCAAGAAAACCAGACTTATCGTAAAATTTATTTATGGAAACTCTTTTTTTACCCTCAATCAATGCTTTTACAGTACCATCTGGCAATTTTAATAATTGTAAAATAGAACCAACTGTACCTATCATATACAAATCATTTTTTTTGGGGTTTTCTGTTGCTGCATCTTTTTGAGAAAGCATAATTATTTCTTTATTTTCGCCCATAGCTTTTTCAAGAGCTACTACAGATTTTTCCCGACCCACAAATAGTGGGACTATCATGTTTGGGAATACGACTATGTCTCTGAGAGGCAAAATTGGATGTTTCATAACTAATTCACTTGTATAATTATATAAGTATTCAAATAATTATAAAGTTCAAGACTAATATTCAAAATATTTACTAAATGAACTAAGCTTTTTTCTTTTTTGAATGAACTGTAATAGGCTTAACACCTTTAGTTATAACATCTTCATTAATTACAACTTCTTGAATGTTTGATTGGGATGGTAACTCATACATTGTATCCATCAACATACTTTCTAAGATAGATCTAAGTCCTCTTGCTCCAGTATTTAATTCTATTGCCTTTTTTGCTATAGCTTTTAATGCCTCTTGCCTAAATTCGAGTTTACTTCCTTCCATTTCAAACAATTTTTGATATTGCTTAACTAGAGCATTCCTTGGTTCAGTAAGAATGCTAACAAGTGCTTTCTCATCTAAATCTTCTAATGTTGCTAAAACAGGAAGCCTTCCTACAAACTCCGGGATTAGTCCATATTTGACAAGGTCTGAAGGTTGAATGTCTTTTAATATTTCACCAGTCAATCGATCATCATTTTCTTTTAAATCTGCCCCAAAGCCAATAGATGAAGATTTACTCCTAGAAGAAATTACTTTGTCTAAGCCAGCAAATGCACCACCACATATAAATAAAATATTGGTTGTATCAACCTGTAAAAACTCCTGTTGCGGGTGCTTTCTTCCTCCTTGAGGTGGAACAGCAGCTATTGTCCCTTCCATTATTTTCAATAGAGCTTGTTGAACTCCCTCTCCACTAACATCTCTTGTTATTGAAGGATTTTCTGATTTCCTAGAAATCTTATCAACTTCATCAATGTAAACAATGCCCTTTTGAGCTCTCTCAACATTATAGTCAGACGCCTGCAATAATTTTAATATTATATTTTCTACATCTTCACCAACATAACCTGCTTCGGTCAAAGTCGTCGCGTCAGCCATAGTAAAAGGTACATCTAAAATCTTTGCCAATGTTTGAGCTAACAATGTTTTTCCACATCCGGTAGGTCCAACTAATAATATATTTGATTTTGAAATTTCAACATCATTTACATTATTTGCATTAGAAAGTCTCTTATAATGATTGTGAACAGCTACAGATAATACTTTTTTAGCATTGGATTGTCCAATTACGTAATCATCTAAAATCTTACATATATCAATGGGAGCTGGAACACCTTTGTTATTTTTAGATATGTTTTGCTTGTGTTCTTCTTTAATGATGTCCATGCACAACTCAACACATTCATCGCATATAAAAACAGTAGGCCCAGCTATAAGCTTTTTTACCTCATGCTGACTTTTACCGCAAAACGAGCAATACAATGTAGTTTTATTATTATTCTCGTCTTGCCCACTCATATTTCACCTCAAATTCAATAATTCTTCATTTATAGAATAATTGCAACATTAAAATTATCTATACTTTATTTAATATCTTCTCTTTTATTAACTACCTTATCTACTAGACCCAACTTCACAGAATCTTCAGGAGAGATAAATGTATCTCTATCCATTAACATTTCAATGTCTGCAAGTTTCTTGCCACTATGTTTAACATAAATATTATTAAGCCTAGATCTTAAACTAACGATTTCTTTAGCATGGATTTCAATGTCTGTCGCTTGACCTTGAAAACCTCCAGATGGTTGATGAGTCATTATTCTAGAATTTGGTAAGCAAAATCTTTTATTTTTAGAGCCAGCTGTTAATAAAAGCGACCCCATACTTGCAGCTTGTCCAAAACAAACTGTACATATATCGGGTTTAACATATTCCATAGTGTCATAAATTGATAAACCTGAAGTCACTACTCCCCCTGGCGAATTTATATACATAGAAATATCTTTCTTTGGATTTTCAGCTTCTAAAAACAATAATTGAGCACAAACTAATGATGAAACAGCATCATCTATTGGCCCAACTAAAAAAATTATTCTTTCTTTTAAAAGACGTGAGAAAATATCGTATGATCTTTCTCCTCTATTCGTTTGCTCTACAACCATCGGAACCAAGGCTGAAAAGCTATCATATAAGTTTTTTTGATTATCATTTATCATGATTAAATTTTCCTTCATTTTTTTTGAGACTTTGTGTTTTTGTTTTTTGGATTTTTTTTCTTTTCCTTTTCTGCTTCTTTTGATAAATCAAAATTATCTTCTTTATATAATTCGTCTAAACTTACTTCCGTATCTTTGACATTAGCAAGCTCTAATATAAAATCTACAATTTTATCCTCAAAAATAGGGCCTGAAAGTTGATTTTGTATCTCAGGATTTTTCTTAAAATATTCCAAAATTTCTTTTTCTTTTCCGGGATAGTTTTGAACCTCTTTCATCATTGCATTTTTTTTATCTTCTTCTTCTACTTTTATATTATTTTGACGACCTATTTCTGATAAAATTAGACCTAGTCTCACTCTTCTTGAAGCTATTGCATTTGCATCGCTTTTTTCCTTTTCTGACATCCCACTTTCTGGATCAAGATTTTCAGCAGTCTGTTTTATATCATCTGATTTTGAATTAATGTTCATAGCTTTGCAAACACTCAAATATTCTTCTTTTTGAAGTGAAGGTGGAGTTTCAAAATCACCTAAATCCGCTAACTTGTCAAAAACATCTCTTTTAGCCTTCTGCCTACTTACATTTTCATGTTGGCTAGTTATTTGGTCTTTAACATTTTTTTTCAATGTACTTAAACTGTCTAAACCTAAAGATTTAGCAAAATCATCATTTATTGTATTAGGAATCTCTTTTCTAATTTCATTAATTTTCACTTCAAAAACTACTTTTTTTCCAGCTAATTCTTTGGCTTGATAATCATCGGGGAATTTTAAAGGAATAGATTTAGTTTCACCAAGGTTTAAACCAATTAATTTTGTTTCAAAACCAGGGATAAAAGTGTTAGAACCAATTTTTAAATAATAACCATTAGCTTTACCACCTTCAAACAACTCATTATCTATTTTTCCTTCAAAATCTATAACTACAGTATCATCTTTTTTAACTGGTCTTTTCTCTTTTAAAATCTCTGTTTTTACATTTTCTTTTGCTATCCTTTCAATAGCTTCATTTACTTCTTTATCAGTTACTTTAACAACTGGACGAATGATTTTAATTTTAGTCAAATCTGGTGTTTTAAATGTTGGTACAACTTCTACTAATAGCTTAGCTTTCAAATCTCCACCTTCCTCAAAAGAAGTTATTTCCATTTTGGGTTGTGACGCAGCATTAATTTTATTATCTTCAACAATTTTTTTTGAAGCGTTATTTAAACTTTCATTGATAACTTCTCCGATTACCTGCTTTCCAAATCTTGCTTTTAAAACAGACATTGGCACTTTACCAGGTCTAAACCCAGGAAGATTAGCTTGTTTTGAAAACTCTGTAATTTTTTCATCAACTAAACTACTAATAATTTCTTTTTTTATCAGTATTTCATATTCTTTTTGTAAACCTTTAGATGATTTCTCTTTGATATCCATTTTGAACAACCTTAAAAAAATTTGGTGCGGGCGGAGGGACTTGAACCCCCACACCTTTCAGTACATGAACCTAAACCATGCGCGTCTACCAGTTCCGCCACGCCCGCTAATTATCTCTATCCCTAAATAAAAAATACAAAAAAGTAAAGATACAATCTAAACAATTTATATCATATTTTTTATAATTTGGGGCGAGTGACCGGGATCGAACCGGCGACCTCAAGAGTCACAGTCTAGCGCTCTAACCAACTGAGCTACACTCGCCACATGTTTTATATTTTCTAAACTAACAACATACTTAAATCAAATAATTAGTAAAAAAAACCTTTAAAAAATTCAACTTCTAGTTTATAAATTTTTTAAAATTTAATATGACTAGTAATAAATTAAAATTTTCGAAAAGATTCAATAAGTTAGGCACTGAAACTGCTTTTACAGTTCTTGCCCGAGCAAATAAATTAGCTGATGAAGGTAAATCAATTATTAACTTGGGTATTGGACAGCCTGATTTTTCAACGCCAGACCATATAGTCGAAGCTGCGATAAAAGCTTTAAAAGATGGACATCACGGTTATACGCAATCATCTGGAATTCCAAAGCTGCGAGAAGCTGTTAGTTATGATATTTTAAAAAGACATGAAGTTGAGATAAAACCTGATAATATTTTAATTGTTCCTGGTGGCAAGGTAATTATATTTTTTTCAGCAATGTTATTAGGGGAAAAAGGAAAAGAAATTCTTTATCCAAATCCAGGATTTCCTATTTATGAATCAGCTATTAATTTTTCAGAAGCAAAACCAATACCTTATGAGTTAAAAGAAGAACAAGGATTTTCATTTTCTGCCGATGATATTTTAAATAAAATAAATAATAAAACTTCATTAGTTATAATAAATAGCCCAGCAAACCCTACCGGGGGAGTTGTTGCAGAAAAAGAATTAAATAAATTAGTTTCAGGCTTAGAAAATTTTCCTAATGTTATTTTGATGAGTGACGAGATATATGACCAATTTTGTTTTGGTTCAACTAAGTTCAAGTCCATGCTTAAGTATCCATCTATAGCTAATAGATTGATTATATTAAATGGGTGGTCAAAAACGTATGCTATGACAGGATGGAGATTAGGATATGGAATTTTTCCTTCAAGTTTGTATAATTTAGCCGAAAAACTAGCTGTTAATATTCATTCATGTGTTAATTCAAGTGCTCAATATGCAGCCTTAGAGGCCTTGAAAGGACCACAAGATTGTGTAAAATTAATGAATGATACATTCAAAAGTAGAGCCGAAATTATGTGCAAAAAATTAAATGAAATTGAATCCATAAATTGCCAAAAACCCCAAGGAGCCTTTTATTGCTTTCCAAACATTAGCAAATTAGGTCTCAATTCTCTTGATTTACAAAATCTCCTTCTCGAAAAAACAGGAGTAGCATCTGTTGCTGGAACTTCATTTGGAAATTATGGAGAAGGTTTTATAAGATTTTCATGTGCTAATTCTGATTCTGCGATTGAAGAAGCAATGGATAGGGTATCAGGATTTCTAAAAAACAAATTTTCATAGTATTTAAAAAAAAGCCTAAAAATTAGGCAGTTTTACTTTTTGGAAGCCATTCTTTATAATTTAATCTAAAAAAACTTCCTTTAAATGAAGAAAATCAATTAGATATAATTATTTAGAGGTTGTTATGAAAAAGATAGAAGCAATTATTAAACCCTTCAAGTTGGATGAAGTTAAAAACTCTTTAGCTGAAATTGGTATTCAAGGTTTAACTGTTTACGAAGCAAAAGGTTTTGGAAGACAAAAAGGGCATACAGAGCTCTACAGGGGTGCAGAATATGTGGTTGATTTTTTACCAAAAATAAAATTAGAGATTGTTGTTGATGACGAATTATTAGATCAAGCTCTTGACTGCATAGAACAATCAGCCAAAACAGGTCGTATTGGCGACGGTAAAATATTTGTTTACAATATAGATCAAGCAATACGCATAAGAACTGGTGAAAAAGGTAAAGATGCAATTTAATTAAATCGGAGAAAAATTATGTCAGATGCTAAAAAAATTCTTGAAATTATTAAAGATAAAGATATTCAGTTTGTTGATTTAAGATTTACTGATCCAAGAGGTAAAATGCAACATGTGTCTCAACATGTAAGCACAATTGATGAAGATAGTTTAAAAGAAGGGTTTATGTTTGATGGTTCATCCATAGCTGGATGGAAAGCAATTAACGAATCTGATATGAAGCTTATGCCTGATTGTAATAGATCTATAATAGATCCTTTTTATTCTCAGCCTACCATGGCTATATTTTGTGACGTTTTGGATCCACTTACTAACAACCCTTATGAAAGAGACCCTAGATCTACAGCAAAACAGGCTTTAGAATACATGGCTAAACAAGGTATTGGTGATACTGCTTTTTTTGGCCCAGAACCTGAATTTTTTGTTTTTGATGACGTAAAATTTGAGGCTGAAATGAACTCTTCATATTATTCGATAGATCATTCAGAAGGCCCTTATAACTCTGCTAGAGAATTTGAAGAAGGTAATATGGGTCATAGACCAGGTATAAAAGGTGGTTACTTCCCAGTACCACCTGTTGATTCTGGACAAGACTTGAGAAGCGAAATGGTTTTGTCTTTAACAGAAATGGGCGTTCCAATGGAAAAGCATCACCATGAAGTAGCTCCTTCGCAACATGAATTAGGAATTAAGTTTGGTACTTTGATTAACACGGCTGATAATGTTCAATTATATAAATATGCTGTTCATAACGTAGCTCATTCTTTTGGTCAAACAGCTACATTTATGCCTAAACCAGTAGCTGGAGACAATGGTACAGGAATGCATACTCATCAGTCAATTTGGAAAGATGGAAACCCAGTTTTTGCCGGAGACAAATATTCAGGTTTATCAGATATATGTTTGTATTATATAGGGGGTATAATTAAGCACGCAAAAGCGATTAATTGTTTTTCAAACCCTTCCACAAACTCTTATAAAAGACTAATTCCTGGATTTGAAGCTCCTGTCCTTCTTGCATATTCTGCACGAAATAGGTCTGCATCATGTCGCATACCTTATGTAGATAATCCAAAAGGTAAAAGAGTAGAAGTAAGGTTTCCTGATGCAACTGCAAATCCTTATCTAGCTTTTTCAGCTATGTTGATGGCAGGCATTGATGGAATTAAAAATAAAATTCATCCTGGTGACCCAATGGATAAAGATTTATATGAGCTCCCAGAAACTGAGCTAGAAAATATACCAACAGTATGCGGTTCATTAAGAGAAGCTGTAGAATCTCTAAAAAATGATATGTCTTTTTTAACTCAAGGCAATGTGTTTACAGAAGACCAAATCTATGCATACATTGATTTAAAAATGGAAGAAGTTATAAATTTTGAACACTCACCTCATCCAGTAGAATTCAAGATGTATTACTCAAGTTAATGCTTGATTTTTAGTTATAAACTAGTCTAAATATCTACATATAGTTCGAATATAAACTAACTTTACTATATGTAGATTTTTTATGGCTCAACATTCTCATTCATTTATAGACAAGCAAAGCTATAACGCAGAAAATATTGAAATTTTAGAAGGTCTTGAACCTGTCAGACTTCGACCAGGTATGTATATTGGTGGAACTGATAAAGTTGCAATGCATCATTTAGTTTTAGAAATACTAGATAATAGTATGGATGAAGTTATATCAAACCATGCAAATAAAATTGAAGTCAGTTTATTAGATAAAAATACTATTAAAATTACTGATAATGGGAGAGGTATACCTATTGATAAACACCCAAAATTTCCTAAAAAATCAGCATTAGAAATCATTATGACTACTCTTCATTCTGGTGGAAAGTTTTCTGAAGAAAATTATAAAACATCAGGAGGATTGCATGGAGTGGGAGCATCAGTAGTTAATGCTCTTTCTGAAAAATTAATTGTAGAAGTGATAAGAGAAAAAAAATTATACAAACAAGATTTTCAAAGAGGAGTCCCATTAACTAGTTTGGATTTAATATCTGATGTTAGCAAAAACAATGGTACAGCCATTACTTTTTCACCAGATCATAAAATTTTTGGTATTAATTGTAATTTTTCTCCAGATTACCTTTTTAAAATTATTAAAAACAAAGCCTATCTTTCTCCAGGAGTAAAAATCATCTGGAAATGCAATAAAATACTTTTAGAAAAAAATACTGAAGTACCTGAGGAAAAAACACTTTATTTTGAACAAGGAATAAAACAATTATTAATAGACAAAATTCATGATAAAGATTTACTAATTGATAAAATTTTCTACGAGAAAATTTTTTTCAATGATGAAAAACTAGAATGTGCAATAATTTGGTTTGATGAAAATGATTGTGATTTTATAAATTCATTTTGTAACACAATTTTAACTTCTAATGGTGGGACACATGAACAAGGTTTTAAGAATGCTATAATTAAGGCCATTAGAAATTATGCTGAGATATCTGGATTTAAAAAATTTAACGAAATTTTAATAGAAGATGTTTTAAAAAGTCTTGGATCTATCATCTCCTTATTTATTAAACAACCTCAGTTCCAAGGACAAACAAAAGAAAAACTAGTTAATATTGAAGTAACAAAATTAATTGAAAATGCTCTTAAAGATAGATTTGAAAGTTGGCTAGCTAATAATCCAACTTTATCATCATCAATAATAGAAAGAATAATTGAAAACCAAAACGTACGTAAATTAAAAAAAATTGAAAAAGAAAATTCAAAAAGGAAAGTTTCAAAAAGAAATCGACTTCCTGGAAAACTAGCTGATTGCTCTTCAAAAAACATAGAAAATAATGAGTTATTTATAGTTGAAGGTGATAGTGCTGGTGGTTCTGCAAAACAAGCTAGAAATAGAATTAATCAAGCAGTCTTGCCTTTAAGAGGTAAAATATTAAATGTTGCAAGCGCTACGGAAGAAAAATTAAACAGTAATCAAGAGCTTAATGATTTAATGTTAGCATTAGGTTTTTCAAAAAACCAATTAAATATAAATAATCTAAGATATGAAAAAATAATCATCATGACTGATGCTGATGTTGATGGTTCACACATAGCAGCCTTATTGTTAACTTATTTTTATAAGTTCATACCAGAGATTATAGAACATGGAAAACTTTTTATAGCAAAACCACCTTTATATCGAATTTCATATCAAAGTAAAAAATTTTATGCACAAAGTGACGAAGAAAAAAATAAAATAAATGAAAAAGAGTTCTCTAATAAAGGTTCAATAAGCAGATTTAAAGGTTTAGGTGAGATGCCCCCTCTTCAGCTTAGAGAAACTACTATGAATCCTGAAACCAGAACACTAATAAAAGTTTTTTTACCAAAAAAAAATATTTTTCAAGGAGATGAAAGAAGGAACGTAGAAAATTTAGTTAACGTACTTATGGGGAAAAAGCCTGAATTAAGATATGAATATATTCAAAGTCACGCATCTTTAATTCAAGAAATAGATATTTGAATGTCTATTGATTTAGAGCATTATTAATTATTTCAAACAAATCTTTTGAAGGTTTTTCTTTTACAATTACCTTTAAATATTTTTTCATTATTTTTTGTCTACTAGTTTTATAATTTGATAACCTTGTAAATGGTAATATTATTCTTGCTGACATTTGAGGATTAATTTTATCAATCTTTATTATTTGTTTAGATATAAAAGCATAACCAGATTCATCGTTAGAATGGAAAAGTTCAAGATTGTTTTTCTGAAATGAAACTAAAACTGATCTTACTAAATTTGGATTTTTATAGCTAAATTTTTTATTTTTCAAAAGAGACTCTACTAGTTTTAAACCATGTTTTTTAATATTAAGTGAAGCCATCATATAAAACCACTTCTCTAATACTAGAGAATTTTCTAAAAATTCAATATAAAATTCTTTAAGAATTTTAAGTGAAAGATCGTTTTTAGCATTTACAATTGAATTTAAGCCAATCATTTTGATAGTCATGATTTTTGAAGATGCAAAGTTATATGCTATCTCAAGCATTCTTTTGTTACCTATTAAACACAAATAAGGTAATAAAACTGATATTAATGCTTTTTGTTGAATAGAATATTTATAAGATGAATTATTATTTACGACTTTAACAATCCAATTTTCTGAATTTTTTTCGATTAATTGAAAAAAAGATTCTATATATGTGTTTCTCTTTTTAAATAATTCTAGAGGATCAATTTTTTTAGAATTTTGCTGATAGACTTCTATTGATGGTGGTTTAATTATTAAACTTAAAATTTGTTTGTCAAAATTTTCATTTAACAAAAACTCATTTATAACATCTCCAAATTTCTTAAAACCAGAGAATTTCATATAATGTAAATGAATTGATTGCGATGCATCCCATTTATTAAAAAAATCATCATCAAATTTTAATAAATGCAAAAAATCTTCTTGCTTAAAATCTGTTTTCAATTGTACTGGAGCAGAAAAATTTCTCAATAGAGATGGGACAACATTATTACGTAAGCCTGGAAAAGTTAATTTTTCGTGTCTTTTTTTCAGAACGAATAGTTGTTCTTTATTTAATATATTATTATTTATTTTAAATTTTATAAAATTACCTTTTTTATCAATCAAAGAAAGTTTTATCAAAATTGGAAGAGGTTTATTAAAATTTTCACAATTCTGAAAAAAATCGATTACTAATTGTTTTTTACTATTTTCTGATCTAGTTATTACTAGATCTACAATTCCAATTTGATCATACCATTTATAAAAATCAGTTAAAACTAAATTTGAAGACAATTCTAATGATTTTAAAAAATCTTCACAAGTTGCAGCCTTACCATCAAATGATTTTAAATAATATTTAACACCATCTTTAAATTTTTTTTCACCCATAAAATTACTAATCATCCTAATTACTTCAGCTCCTTTTTCATATATAGTAGGAGTGTAAAAATTATTTATTTCCATATATTGATTTGGTCTAATGGAATGTTTATTAGACCCCCTATCTTCTGGAAATTGAACGTTTCTTAAAAGAGAAACATCTTCTATCCTTTTTACAGATCTATGGTGCATACTTTCAGTAAATTGTTGATCCCTTAAAACAGTTAAACCTTCTTTTAATGTTAATTGAAACCAATCTCTACAAGTAACCCTATTACCTGTCCAGTTATGGAAATATTCATGTGCAATTATACTTTCTATATTTTTTAAATCTGAATCAGTTGAAATTTTTGGATCTGATAAAACATATTTGGAATTGAATAAGTTTAAACCCTTATTTTCCATTGCTCCCATATTGAAATGATCAACTGCCACTATCATATATCTTTTTAGATCATACTCTAATCCATAATTTTTTTCATCCCATGACATGGCTTTTTTAAGACTTTTAAGTGCAAAATTTGAATACTTTCCCCTGCCTAAATCAGTATAAATTTCCAATACAATTTTTTTATTGGACTTAGTATTAAAATAATCAGTATTTTTTTCTAAATTTCCTGCCACTAAGGCAAAAAGATAACTTGGTTTTGGAATTGGGTCCTTCCAAACAACATATTTTCTTTTTGACTGAATTAATTTACCCTGTTTTAACAAATTACCATTTGATAATAAAAATTTAAATTTTTCCGAAGACTCAATCCTTACTGTAAATATTGAAAGATTATCTGGCCTATCTGGAAACCAAGTAATCTTTCTAAATCCTTCTGGTTCACATTGAGAACAAATCATCTTATTTGACTCATATAATCCTTCAAGTGAATGATTTCTATTAGGAAAGACTTTAACCTCAGATTTTATGATTATACTTTTTATGTTTTTTGGTATTGATATTTTTATTGTTTCATCATCTGTTAACACTGAATTTATATCAATTTTTTTAGGTTCTTTATCATCTAAAATTAATAAAAAATAATTTGTATCTAGATTTTTACCATTTAGAATCAAAAATGATTTTTTTTCTAAACTTTTAAAATTTTTTGAAAAATATAATTTTGCAAATACAGTTGTAAAGTTAGATTTTATATCAAAGTTTAAAAAAACAGATTTAACATGCCATTTCAGAGGTTTATAGTTTTTTCTTCTTACAATTTGTTTTGAAAATTTATTAAACAAATAACTATTAATTTTCTCTAGTGTTTGTATAGGCTATTTGGGAATGCTTAGTACAATAAGGTCTACCTGGCAAAATTTCTTCTCCACAAAATTTAAATCCTTTTAGTTTTGGATCACCATCTGGCCAGCAGCATTTTGTTCTAGACCATTCTACATTTCTTAATGAAATTTTCAATGGAAGTTCCTTAATAACTTGACTAGATTTACTTTTATTTTTTTGATTTCTTTCTTGACCTTCTGAAGAAATTGGAGAATTTCGTTTAGGTAACCCTAATCTATGAGCCTTTCCAGCTATAGCGTTCCTCGAAACGCCTAACTTGTCACCTATCTTAGTTATTGGCATTCCTTTATGCCATAGTTCCTCTAATTTTTCTAATTTTTCAGTGTTCCAGATTGTTACTTTTGTCATCAAAATAGCCCTATTTTACCAAAGATTGAAATACTCGCCTACAAGATCAATTTGACTTTCTAGCATATATTTTCCTAAATGAATTTTCTTTTTTAATTTTTTTGCCTCTATTAGCAAATTAGTATATTCAGGGTCCAAGATTT
>MDSV01062644.1_pt1 | contig 19894 bp, 16 predicted proteins | sample 810851 | NCBI WGS metagenome assembly MDSV01 (sample SAMN05326640, study PRJNA326480) | marine metagenome | isolation source: seawater | place: Atlantic Ocean: North East | collected 2012 | reverse complement strand
AGAAGAACCAATTGTTGAAGAAGAACCAATTGTTGAAGAAGAACCAATTGTTGAAGAAGAACCAATTGTTGAAGAAGAACCATTTGTTGAAGAAGAACCATTTGTTTATATGGATGAATCTGAATCTTCTAAAAATATTAATATCTCAGAAGAAGATCAAGATCATGAATCTTATAATGAAATTAAAATGGATGTATTGAGTGAGGAAAAACCTGAAATTAATATCGATGAACAGGAGGCATCCTCTATAATTCAAGAATCATTAGAAGAAAACTCATCTCCAAGCATATTAGATCTTATATCTAGAGATAAAGATGATATTGAGGAATCAATTGTAAAGGAGAATGAGTCAAATCCTGATTTATTTACTGATGATAATATTCATGAACTTAATTCAGAAAGAGAAGAAGAAGTAATAAGTTCAGAGGATGACCATATAGAAACAGATCAAGACCTATTAGAAATTCCATCCTTCTTAAGACGTCAAAGTAAATGATTTTTGAAGAAACTGGTCACAAACCAGTTCTTCTTAGGGAGTTAGTGAATGCAATTAAACCTAAAGAAAATAAAATATATTTCGACGCCACATTTGGGAATGGTGGTTACTCATCAAAATTATTGGAAGCAAGTAATTGTCAGGTTATCGCAATGGATCAAGACCCATCTGTTCAATATAAAGCTGAAGAATTTAAGCGACTATATGGCAAAAGATTCAAATTTTTTAAAGAAAAATTTAGTGGAATACAAAATGTCATGGAAAAGATCCAAAAAAAAGAAATTAACGGTTTCATATTTGATATAGGTGTTTCTTCTATGCAATTAGATAATCCAAATAGGGGTTTTTCATTCCAAAAAGAAGGCCCCTTGGATATGAGAATGGACTCAAGTGGAAAAACTGCAGCTGAATTTATAGCATATGTTCAGGAAAATGAGTTAGCAGATGTAATTTATCATTATGGAGATGAACGCAATTCAAGAAAAATTGCTAAGAAGATTGTTGAATATAGAAAAAATTCAAAAATTAATACAACTTTAGAGCTAGCCTCAATTATCAAAAGTTGTTTTCCTTCTAAATATTACAAGAAGCATCCTGCTACTAAAACTTTTCAAGCCATAAGAATATATTTAAATAACGAAATTGAAGAGTTATGTGATGGATTAAATAATGCAGCAAAATATCTCTCCAAAGGGGGTAAACTCTGTACAATTTCTTTTCATTCCCTAGAAGACAGATTAATTAAAAATTTTTTTCAATACGGAAGAGATAATAAAGAGTTAAATAGTAATTTATTTGATAGGTATAAAAACAAGGTCATTAGAGCAAGTGCTGAAGAAATAGAAATTAATCCAAGGTCAAGATCAGCTAAACTGCGCCTCGCAACTAGGAATGAAAACAAATTCACTTCAACTAAATTAACAGATTTAGGATTCGAATTAGTATAGAAATGGTAAATAAGATATTAAAAATAATGTCCATTTTACTGCTTTTTGCTGGTCTATTAGCAATAATGATTATTAAAAATATTTCAGTTCAAAAACAAAATTATTTGGAACAATTAAAAGTTGAATTAAGAAAACAAGAAAACAAAAATCAATTATATAAAATACAATGGGATTATTTAGTTTCTCCTGTAAATCTTAAGAAATTATCTAAAATGTTAATAACCAATGACTATAGTAAGTATTTTGTGGTTCTAGATGAAGAAGACTTATTAAATCATGAAGAACTGTATCAAGATGTAATTAATGTTTTTGAAACTGAAGAGTTCATCAATTTTTCAAGATAATTTTTGTGAAAAAAAGAAGATATCATGGAAAAAAAAGAATAGATATCAATCAAAAGAGTTTTGCATTTACTCATCGTTACGATGAAGGAAAATTTGCATTTGAAAAGTTGAGAAGTATTAAACATGTGTTTAATTTAAAGATTAATAACCGTCTAATTCTATCATCAGTTATTTTTTCAACTATATTTGTAGCAATAGCCATCAAAATGATAGAAATAAATTTATTTTATCAGCCTCAGGAAAGTTATTCACCCTCTATTAAGAAAGTCGAAAGAGGTAATTTTTTTGACAGAAATAATATTTCCTTAACTGCTAACTTAAGAATGTATGATATAGGGATAAAGCCAAATAAGATTCATGAAAAAAATAAATTTATTAATAAATTTACCAGTCTTTATAATGATATTTCAATTGAAGAACTTAGCAAAAGAATAGACTCTAATAGATTTTTTTATTTAAAAAGAAAAATTTCACCTCAAGAATTGCAAAAAATTATTGATTTAGGTGAAACTGGTATAGAAATTCAAGATTCCTATAAAAGAATATATTCTCAAAGAGAATTATTTAGCCATTTAATTGGCAAAGTTGATATTGATAACAAAGGAGTTTCTGGCATGGAAAAATCTTTCAATATTATACTGTTTGATGATGAACAAGGAGATGTTGTTTCGTCTGTAGATACACGACTTCAACATATTATGAGAGACGAGATATTAGATGCAATTGATCTTTATAGTGCGACAGGAGGAGCGGGATTAATTATAGATATAAATAATGGTGAAATATTATCAATGGTATCGTTACCTGACTATGATCCTAATTCGAAAGTGGAAAATGATCAAAGCATGTTTAATAAAAATACTTTAGGTTTGTATGAATTTGGATCAGTTATGAAAACTTTTACTACTGCAATAGGAATTGAAGAGAAGAAATTTACAATTGAAACTTTATATAATATTCCAGACTATATTAAAATAGGAAGAAATAGAGTTAAGGATGTACATAGACCTTGTGAGAAGAAGTATTGTAGCGTTGAAGATATTTTTGTTAATTCATCTAATGTAGGTACAGTTAGAATGATAAGAGATATTGGAACTAATCTTCAACAAAGTTATTTAGATGAATTGGGACTGTTTAATAAAGTTAATATCAAATTACCTGAGTTAGCTTCACCTTTATTACCTGAAACATGGAGAATGGTTAATACGGAATCAATTTCCTATGGATATGGACTCTCAATTTCACCACTTCATCTAGTTTATGCAACTGCTACTATTCTTAATGGTGGATACTTATTAGAGCCTTCTATTATCAAAAAAAATAAGGAGTATGATTTTAAAAGAAAGATATTATCTGATGAAACCAGTGAAATTATGAAATACTTATTCAGTAAAGTTGTTTCTGATGGAACAGCTCAAAGAGCGTTCAGTGAGCACACTGAATTTAAATATATTGTTGGTGGAAAAACAGGCACTGCAAAAAAAATTGAAGGAAAAAAATATGCAAATAAGAAAATGACTTCATTTATTTCTGCTTTTCCAATTAATAAGCCACAATACTTAATTTTAGTTTCTTTGGATGAACCAAAAGGGATTAATGATGATTATCATCCATATAATACCTTTGGATGGACAGATGCCGGATGGAATGCTGCAAGAGTATCAAGAAATGTAATCGATAGAATTAGTCCAATTTTAGACACAAATTCAAGATATTTACCAAGTGAAAATTTAATTATAAATACGTCACTTCAGTAAATGCCTACACAAGACATTTTATTAAAAGCTAAGAAAGATAATATCAATGTAACTGGCATCTCATTTGATACTCGAAAATTAGAAAAAGATAACATTTTTTTTGCAATTCCAGGATCTAAAGACAATGGTTTAAAGTACATTGATTTAGCGATTAGAAAAGGAGCATCTGCAATTATTATTCCAGATCGTAAAAAAAAAATTATTAAAAAAAATGTTCCAGTTTATAAAGTGCGTAAAATTAGAGCTGTTTTATCTGAAACCTCCTTTAACTTTTATAAGAATGATATTAAGAATAAAATTGCTATTACAGGAACAAACGGAAAGACATCAGTATCTTTCTTTATTAACTTTTTATTAAGATCATTTAAAAAAAAATCAGCAACAATTGGAACACTTGGAAGTTCTATTGGGAGTGGGCTAATAGAAAACTTAACTACACCTGACCCAGTATCATTGGCTAAGGAAATGAAATTAATGTATTCTAAAAATATTGATTATGCTATTATTGAGGCATCAAGTCATGGACTTCACCAAAAAAGATTTTCTCCAATAAAATTTGATTTAAGCATACTAACTAATATTTCTCATGATCATTTAGATTATCATAAGAATATAAACCATTATATATCAAGTAAATTAGATCTATTTAAACTGCATACACATCAAAATGGTAAATCATTAATTAATGGTGATACAAAATATTTAAAAAATATTAAAAATTCCCTTAATAAAGAGAAAATTGATTACAATATTTTATTAAGTAGCAGTAAAAAATATGGAATAAAAAAAATTGTCACAAAAAAAAATATAACAACTGTAGAAATCTTTATTAATTCAAAGTTATATCTATTTAAATTTAAAGACTTTCCAATTTTTCAGATTAAAAATTTTCTACTTGCTGCCATAGGGCTGTCTTTGATTGGTTTTAATGAAAAAAAAATGACTAAATTTTCTTTAAAATGTCCGCATGTAACTGGAAGAATGGAGTTAGCAGGAAAAAAAAATAATGGAGCGAGGGTTTATATAGATTTCGCTCATACACCTGACGCATTAAAAAATGTATTGCTTGAGGCAAAATTAATATGCAAAGGTAAATTGGTAGTTTTATTTGGATGTGGAGGTAATAGAGATAAAAAAAAGAGACCATTAATGGGAAATATTGCTGAGAGATTTTCCGATATAGGGATTGTAACTGATGATAATCCAAGAGACGAGAATGCTGATAAAATTCGTAAGGAAATAGTGAAAAAATCAAAAAAATTAATTAATTTAAAAAATCGTAGAACAGCTATAAAACAATCCATAAGCCTACTTAAACGTGATGATATATTAATCATTGCGGGTAAAGGACATGAAAAATATCAAATAATAAAAAACAAACGATTGCCATTTGATGATTTAAAGATTGCTAAGAATTTATTAAAAAAATGAAAGAAGATTTTATAACCTCAAAAGACTTAAATTTAGTTTTTGGATCAAATTTAAAGAGATTAAAAATTACTGGAGCAGAAATAGACTCAAGAAAAATTATAAAGGGAAATATTTTTTTTGCGATAGATGGCAAGAATAATGATGGACATAATTTTCTAAAAGAAGCAGAAAAAAGGGGCGCAGTGTTAGCTGTAGTAGAAAAGAACTCCAAGAGAATTCAAATTCCACAGATTAAAGTTTCTGATACTCATAAAGCATTAATAGAACTAGCTAAGTATTACAGATCATTATTTAAAGGCAAAATAGTTGGGATTACTGGAAGTGTAGGCAAAACAAGCACAAAAGATTATCTAAACTATATTTTATCAAAATCTAATAAAACATATTGTTCTAGGCATTCGTTTAATAACGATTTTGGACTTCCACTTGAAATTCTTAATATGCCCAAGAAAACAGAGATAGGAATTTTTGAATTAGGCATGAATCATAAAAATGAAATTAAAAAGTTATCCAAAATAGTTCAACCTGAAATAGCTATTATTCTTAATGTTCATGAAGTTCACAGTAAAAACTTTAATTCTTTAAAAGATATAGCTTTGGCAAAATCAGAAATATTTACAGCTGTTAATTCTGTGGAAACTCTAATTATTAATAGAAATATTAAACATTTTTTATCAATTAAAAGTCTTGCAAAGAAAAAGTTTATAAAGAATATTATTACATTCGGTGATGAAAAAAATTCAGATCTTTATATGATTAAGAAAGAAATAAATAAATCTGAAGTGATAATTAATGCAAAATTAAATGGATCAAATTATATCTCTTACAAAATTAATAGAAATCAAGAAATTTTAGAAATGAGTTTTCTTGCTATGTTAGGGGTTTTAAATACTTTGAATCTGAATTTAAATTTAATAAAAAAAATCAAGAATTTAAAATTAACTGAAGGAAGAGGTCAAATAAAAAATATTTCGTTTAATGGTAAAAGATTAAAAATTTTAGATCATGCATATAATGCGAGCCCAGTATCTATGTTTGCCACAATAAAATTGTTTAGCTCAATGAATAAAAATAATAATATATTTGTAATTGGAGATATGAATGAGCTAGGTAAGCAATCTTCATTATATCATAAAAAAGTTTTTAAATTAGCTTTAAATCAAACTTTTGATTACTGCATCTTTATAGGAAGTAAATTTTACGAATTTAAAAAGATAAACAAGAAGGAAAATATTTTATTTTTTTATAATGTTGACTATTTTATAAATAAAATAGATTCTTTTATTAAGAAGGATTGTTCAATCTTCGTAAAAGGTTCAAATTCAATTAAGTTAAAAAAAGTGATTGAGTATTTAAATTGAGAAAATTATTGTGATTTTATTCTTAATAAATTATTTGGAGTTAGATTTAATAGCAAATTTGATTAGTTATCTCACAGTCAGAACAGGACTGGCATTAATGACGTCATTCCTACTCATTATTTTATTTGGACCATTTTTTATTAGAAAACTAAGTTCTCTCCAAGTTGAAGGACAGCCTATAAGAGAAGATGGACCTAAATCGCATATCATAGCAAAAAAAGGAACACCAACTATGGGAGGAATAATAATTCTTTTATCAATTATTATTTCAATAATATTTTGGTGCAATCCTTATAGTCTTATTACTTGGCCAGTTGTTTTTGTTATGGTTTCATTTGGCTTGATTGGTTTTATAGATGACTTGAAGAAAGTAAAAAGTAACTCGAGTAATGGCATCTCAGGGAAAATAAGAATTCTCTTTCAGATATTAATAGTAGTTATTTTTGTATATTGGATAAGAAATTTTCTAAATTTTCAAAACTTAGATTTATTATCACTTCCTTTTTTAAAGGATGTCTTCTTAAACTTGGGATATTTCTCAATTCCTTTTATTATTTTAGTTATTGTAGGATCAGCTAATGCTGTCAACCTTACAGATGGACTAGATGGTTTAGCAATAGTTCCGATTATGATAGTTGCTTTAACTTTTGCTCTGATTTGTTATTTAGCCGGAAATATTATTTATTCAGAATATCTGTATATAAATCATCTACCGGGTGCGGGTGAACTAGCTGTTTTGTGTGCGGCGATTATAGGAGCTGCCCTAGGATTTTTATGGTATAATGCACCACCTGCTATGGTTTTTATGGGAGATACTGGATCTCTTGCTTTAGGAGGTGCAATTGGATCTGTTAGCATACTAATAAAACAAGAGCTTGTTTTAGCAATTGTTGGAGGAATATTTGTCGCTGAAGCAGTTTCTGTCATTCTTCAAGTAGGTTCTTATAAACTTACAGGAAAAAGAATTTTTAAAATGGCTCCTCTTCATCATCATTTTGAACAAAAGGGTGTTCCTGAGTCTCAAATAGTTATTCGCTTTTGGATTGTAGCGGTAATTCTAGCTTTAATAGGATTAGCAACTTTAAAAATACGCTAAATTATATGATTACATCAAAGGTATTTTCAAAGAAAAATGCACTAATCTTAGGAATGGGTGTTACAGGGAATTCTATAGCAGTATCTTTATATAAAAGTGGTGCAAATATTTTTTTTTGGGATGACAATGTTATTATTAGGAAAAAATTTAAAGATAAAAAATTTAAAATATTTATTAATCGAAAAAAAATCTGGAAGATAATTGATTTTCTAGTTGTAAGCCCAGGTTTTAAGACAAAAGGAACCAGAGCACACAAAATACTTAAATTAGCAAAAAAAAATAAGTGTAGAATTATTAGTGAGCTTGATCTATTTCAGATATATTTAGAAAATAGCAAACATAAAGGTAGAGTTAAAATTGTTGGGGTTACTGGCACTAATGGTAAGTCCACAGTTGTTACTCTACTTAATCATATTTTTAAAAAAAATAATATACCTTGTTCATTAGTAGGAAATATTGGCAGATCTATTTTTTCTTCTAAAGAATTAAAAACAGGAGTTTATATAATGGAAATTTCTTCATACCAACTGGAAAATTCTAATCTATTTTCTCCAGATTATGCATGTATATTAAACCTTAGTTCAGACCATATAGAGAGACATGGAAGTATAAAAAATTATGCAAGTGAGAAACTAAAAATATTAAATAATCTGAAATCTAATCAATATGGTATTATCAATCTGAATCATAAAGAGTTAGAGAATGGAATTAAAAAATTTTCAAAATCGATAAAACAAAGAATTATAAAAGTTTATTTTAAAAATAAATTTTTTTCATATTATAATATCTCAAAAAAAACCATCGTTAAAAGAAGTGTTATAAATTCTCGTATTTCAAATCATCATCTATCAGGAGATCATAATTATGAAAATACTTTTTTTGCTATTAAAATATCAGAATTATTAGGTTTAAAGCGGTCAAAAATATTAAATGCAATTGAATCCTTTAAAGGTCTTGAGCATAGACAGGAATTAGTTTTATCAAATAAAAGAATAAAAATTATTAATGATTCAAAAGCAACAAATTTTGAATCACTTATTCCTGCCTTAAAAAATTATAAAAATATTTACTTAATTTGTGGAGGATTGGCAAAAGATAATAATATAAAAGTCTTAAATAAGTATATAAATCATGTAGTTATGGTTTTTATTATTGGATCTAACGAGCAACCTTTTTTTGATTATTTTAAAAAGCGAACTGAAACTTATTATGTTAAAAATTTATCTAAAGCAGTGAGAATGGTCTTATCAAGTGTTAATGATTGTAAATCTAAAAGTACAATTCTATTTAGTCCTGGTGCAGCCTCATTTGATCAATTTAAAAATTTTGAAGTTAGGGGAGAAAAGTTCAAGCAATTGATTAAATCCAATAAAACTTATGCGCAATAGTATAAACAAAGATAATAGTTTTTTTACACAATGGTGGAGTCAGATTAATAAACCAATTTTTTTTTCAATATTATCTCTCGTATTTATAGGACTGTTTATTAGCTTAACAATCAACCAGAATAATCAATATTCTAATAATAATAATATCTTTACTATTTTTTCTTCACAGGCAATTTATTTGATAGTAGGATTTACATTATGTTGTTTAATCTCCTTTCTTGAGGTTACTAAAATTAAATTATTTACCATCATATTATTTTCTTTTTTTCTAATACTTTTATTTTCTACTCTGTTTTTTGGAAATGAGATTAAAGGATCTAAAAGGTGGATTGATCTGAAATATTTTACTATTATGCCCATTGAAATAATAAAACCATTTTTTTGTTTATCACTCGCTTTTATTTTAAGTAATGTAGTTGGAAAAAATACTATTTATCCCTATATTTTCAGCTTTATAATATATCTATCAATTTCTATTATTTTGATTCTTCAGCCAGACATAAGTCAATTTATTTTAATTTCAGCAATTTATTTCTCTTCAATATTTTTAAGTGGATTTAGTTTTATAATTTTAATTTCTATTATTTTTCTTGGAATTGTAGCTTTTCTTGGAATTTATATTTTTAATTTTAATGTTCAAAATAGAATAAACTCTTTTCTTGCACCTGATCAATATGATATCTCCCAGGCTGAAATGTCATTAAAGGCAATTAAGTCTGGAGGCTTGTCAGGAGTTGGTCCGGGAAATGGAATAATTAAGGAAAAAATTCCCGAAGCAGAATCTGATTATATTTTTTCTGTAATAGCTGAAGAATACGGACTCATTGGATGTTTAATATTATTAACCATTTTTTTTATAGTTGCTTATAACAGCTTTAAAAGTCTCTATAGTAATAATAACCATTTTATTCAAATCAGTTTATTTACACTCGTTGTATATTTTTGTTTACAAGCTTTAATTCACATTTCAGTAAATATTCGACTTATTCCAACTACTGGGATTACATTGCCATTTATAAGCTATGGCGGTTCTTCAATTCTTGGAATGTCAATAACATGCGGCTTTATAATGATGTTTTCAAAAAAAAGACACAATAGGTAGGCATCATATTTAAATGAAAAGAGTGATACTTATAGGTGGTGGAACGGGAGGTCATTGTTTACCTATTCAAGTAACATTTCAAAGTTTTAAAAAAAGAAAAATAGATTGTTATATTGTTACAGATAAAAGAGGAAAAAATTTTTTTTCTAAAATCAATAGTGAAAAAATTATAACAATTTGGCAACCAATAGGTTCAAATACGAGAGTCTCACAATTGATAAACTTTCCTCTAGTATTCCTACAATCTTTTTTTATTTTTTTTAGATTAAAACCAAATTTTACAATTGGATTTGGTGGATATATTACATTTCCATTTTTACTTTCTGGATCAATATTAAAATATAAAATTGCTGCACATGAGGCAAATGCAGTTTTAGGAAAAGCTAATAAGCTTTTAATGTATCGAATTAAATATTTATTTACAGCATTTATTAAAACTAAGAAAATCCATAAAAAGTTTTTAAATAAAACTATTCATGTAGGAATGCCAATCAGGGTATATAAATCTTTAAAGCCAAAAAAAAATCATAACAATTCTTTTAGAATTTGTATAATAGGTGGGAGTCAGGGAGCTAAATCTTTTTCAGATTTTATTCCTCATGCAATTCTAAAATTACAAAATGAAAATAAATTTCGTTTTTTAGTTGATCATCAAGTGCGTAAAAATGAATTAAATTTAGTTAAAAATATTTATAATTCTTCAGGAATAGAAAATAATGTCAAAGATTTTTTTTCTGATATGCCAAAAAGGATATTTGAATCTGATTTAATAATTTCAAGATCAGGATCATCCACAGTAAATGAAATAATTTATTATGGCAAACCTGCTATTTTAATTCCATATCCTTATGCTGTTGATAATCACCAATATTATAATGCTCTTGAGCTTGAGAAGTTGTCGATAGGCAAGATTATTCTTCATCAAAATTTAAGTGTAAAAAAATTATATTTTGAAATCATGAAAATTTTTAAGAATAAAGTCAAAAGAAGGTATATTAATGTTCCAGTTCCTAAGGTAGGAAAAATAACTCCATCCGAAAAAATGTATGATTTAATAAAAGGCGAATTATGAAAATTAATAAAAAACAATTAATCCATATCATAGGTATTGGTGGAATAGGTATGAGTGGGATTGCTGAAATTTTAAATGGCTTGGGCTATTCTGTTCAAGGAAGTGATCTAAGTTTAAACTCAAATATTTTAAGATTAAGGGCAAGAAAAATAAAAGTATTCATTGGTCATTCTCAAAAAAATATCAAAGATGTTAATCTTGTTATATATTCATCTGCTATTAAACAAAGCAATATAGAATTAAAATTTGCTAAATCTAAATCAGTTCCTTCAATACCGAGATCAAATATTTTGGCCCAGTTAGTTAGTTTAAAGAAAACTATTGCAGTTTCAGGGTCTCATGGCAAAACAACAACCACATCTTTAATTGCTTCTGTTTTAAGCAAATCAAATTATAGGCCTACTATTATTAATGGAGGTATAATTAATGAATATGGAACAAATACAAGACTAGGATCTGGAAAATGGATGGTAGTGGAAGCAGATGAATCAGATTCAACCTTTTTAAAATTGTCTTCAACTATTTCTGTTATAACAAATATAGATAAAGAACATTTAGATCATTATAAAAGTTTTTCAAATTTAAAAAAATCTTTCAATAAATTTATTACTCAAGTACCGTTCTATGGATGTGCAATTGTTTGCAATGATAATGAGCATATTAGAAAGATTATAAGCAATATTACAACAACGAAGATTATTAAATATGGATTTAATAATAAAAATGATATTAGAGCAACGAACATAAGAATCAAGGACAACAAAACAATTTTTGATATTTTTATTAAAGATGAGTACAAGAAGATTAAAAAGTATAAGAATTTCTCCATACCATTAGTTGGAAAATATAATATTTTAAATGCATTAGCTACGATTGCAGTTACAACACAGATAGGGTTAAAAATTTCACAAATAAAAAAAGCAATTGGTCTTTTTAAGGGAGTGGATAGACGCTTAACCCATGTTGGTACAGTCAGAAATGTTGAAATAATAGATGACTATGCACATCATCCGACAGAAATCAAAAATGTTTTAATGGGAATTAAAGAATCAAGACCGTCAAACAATTTAATTGCAGTATTTCAACCACATAGATTCAGTCGAATAGTTTCACTAAAAAAAGAATTTTCGGCTGCTTTTTCTTCCTCAGACTATGTCTTAGTTTCTGAAGTTTACTCAGCTGGAGAAAAAAAACCAAGAAATTTTAATTTAGATGATTTAATAAAAAACATATCCTATAGATCAAAGACTAAGTCATCAATTTATATTGATCATAACTCAATATTAGATCTGTTAGATCAATTTAGTGGAAAAAAAACAATTATATTTCTGGGTGCAGGAAGTATTACAAAATGGGCATATGATTTTTATTCTATGTTAAAGAGAGCATATGAGTAAGACCTGTGATCTAGTTAAAAAGATTGCTTCTGACAACGATATTAAAGGAAAAATAGAATTTAATTTTAACCTTTCAAAAATGTCATGGTTTGGTGTTGCTGGTAATGCAGAAATTTTTTATACACCAGACTCTTCAAGTGAATTAGCCTTATTGTTAAAGATATTACCACCAGATATAAATCGAACAGTGATTGGAATGGGTTCCAATTTGCTAATTAGGGATGGAGGAATTGATGGAATTACAATTAAATTAGGAAAAAAATTTAACAATATAACTGTTAAAAGTTATTATTTGAGCGTTGGAGCGAGTGTTCTTGATAAAGTATTATCTAAATTTTGTTTAGAGCATTCAATTGAAGGCTTCGAATTTTTAAGTGGAATACCTGGGTGCATAGGAGGCGCAGTCGCTATGAATGCTGGATGCTATGGATCAGAGATTAAAGATATATTTCTTTCAGCAAGATGTCTCGATTATTATGGAAATGAAATAAATATTGATCAATCTGAAGATTTGTTTTCATATAGAAATAATACTAAAGCTAAAGACTTAATAATTTTAGAAATAAATTTGAATAAAGTCTTAGGAAATAAAAATAAAATTTTCAATAAGATAGAGGAAATAAACAAAAGTAGAATTCTTGCTCAGCCCCAGAAAGTAAGAACAGCTGGTAGTACATTTAAAAATCCTATTGCACAATCAACTAAAAAAGCTTGGGAACTAATTGAGATGTCAGGATCAAAAGCTATGGAAAGAAACAATGTTACTTTATCTGATAAGCACGCAAACTTTATTGTAAACAAACAATTTGAATCTGCTAATGATATTGAAACTTTTGGAGAGATAATAAGGAAAAAAGTTTTTGATGAAACTGGGGTTTTATTAGAATGGGAAATAAAAATTTTAGGGGCTCATGAATAAATACAAAAAAGTGATGTTAATTTATGGAGGAATTTCATCAGAAAGAGAAATTAGTATTATCTCATCTGAGGGAATAAATGATTCATTAATACGCAATAATTATGAGGTTATTAAAATTGATGCTGACGAGAATCTTGAATTACATATCAAAAAACATAAACCTGATGTAATTTTTAATGCATTACATGGTACTTGGGGAGAAGATGGCAAGGTTCAGAAAATAATTGAATTAACAAACGTTCCTTATACAAACTCTGGAATAAAAGCTTCAGAATTGGCAATGGATAAACACAAGTCTTCAGAAATATTTAAAAAAATAAATTTAATCTATCCAAATACTATTTTATCAAGCTTAAAATTGATTAAGGACCAGACATTCATGAATTACCCTTATGTACTTAAGCCAAGAAATGAAGGCTCAAGCGTTGGTGTAGGTATAATTAAGAATGATGATGATAAAAAAAAGTATCTAAATCAGAATAGAGAAAGAGATGAAATTCTGATTCAAAAATTTATTGAAGGAAAAGAAATTCAAGTAGCAGTCTATGGTGATAATATGACTGGATCAATTGAGATAGATCCAAAAAATGAATTCTATGATTATGAATCAAAGTACTTTGATAACGGTCAAACTAAACATATTATTCCTCCGAGAATAACAGATAAGCAGATAGTTTTTGTAGAGGAACTAGCTTTAAAGGCTCATAATGCATTGGGTTGCAAGGGAATCTCAAGAACTGATTTTATACTAGAAAAGGAAAGTGAAATTTTCTATATACTTGAAGTTAACACTCAACCTGGAATGACACCGACGTCCCTAGTTCCAGAAATAGCTAAAAGCAAGGGGACTAACTTTGATGAATTAATTAATTGGATCTTAAATGATGCGTCAACAAATCGTTAAATACATTAATTTATTATTTTTTTTACTACTAGTTTTAAGTTTAGCTATAGTAATAATGGTGAATTTTAATCCTCATTTTTTAAATGATTTTTTTAAAATTAATAATATTAAAATTATAGGTACTGAAAAAACTGATCCTGAGAAGTTAAAAAAAATATTATCTGCAAATGTAAATAATTTGATTAATTTTGATCAAAACCATGCAAAATTTTTACTTGAAGAAGTAGGATGGATTAAAAGGGCAAATATTAAGAAAATTTATCCAAATACCTTACAAATAGATGTAATCGAAAGTGATCCATTTGCTATATTATTTAAATATAAAGATATTTATCTTATTGATATTGATGGGCAAGTGATTTCACCAAATCCGGATATAAGAAAATATAGCAGCCTCTTAAACGTTAGGGGAGAAAAAGCCGAAACACAATTGAGTGAAATTATAAAAAAAATTAATATTAATTTTCCTGAGTTAAGAAATAATTTGAATGAATTAGAATTTATAGAAACTAGGAGATGGAATTTGTTATTATCTAATAACTTAATAGTTAAACTACCCGATACTAGAGTTAAAGAATCATTAAAAAATTTAAAAAAATTATTTGATGATAATCAAATATTAGACAGTAATATTATTGAGGTAGATCTCAGAATAGAAGGAAGAGCAATTATAAAAGTTGATGGCGAACAAGTAAGGTATGGCCTAGAAGAAATTTAATGTCAAAAATATTTATAAGTGCAATTGACATACGTCCTGATAAAATTGTTTGTTTAGCTGCCCAAGAGCTTCAGATTGTAAATCAAGGAAAAATTTTACAATTAATTGGATTCGGAACAAGTAAATTTCCTACTGATTGTACGAATCCTTTTTATCTTGATAAAAACATATTTTTAGAACATTTAAATGAAGCTATAGAGAAAGCTGAAAATGAAGCTTCAGTTAAAATAAAAGACGTTTATGTTAATATAATTGACTCAGTTCATTCAGAATATGTCGACCACTTAATTGAAATTGGAAATGTATTAGTAAGTGAAGAACATATAAAATCATATTTCAAATATAAAGAATTTAAAAAATTATATTCTAAAAAAAACTCACCATTGCATTCCTTTCCGATAAGCTACAGAATTAATGAATCAAAAAGTGTGTCTGATCCGATTAATTTAAAAGCAAAAAATCTTATTACTAGGTGGCATAATATTATATCCAGCAATGATGAAATAAGAAGAATATACAATTTTTTTGACTATGCAGATATTCACATCAAGCAAATAGTCTTAAGCAATTATGCCAGCAGTCTAGCTGTTTTAAATGAAAAAGAATCTAGTCTTGGAGCAATATCTATTGATATTGGCAAAACTAAAACGTTTTTAGCTTTCACTCTAGATAACCAATTAATTTATTTTGAGACAATTCCAATAGGTGTTTTTAACTTCACAAAAGATTTAAGCAATGTGCTTCAGATAGATATTAATGAAGCTGAAAAAATAAGAAAAAAAATGGATAAAATTGATATTTCAAAAGAGATTAATAAAAAAGATTTTGAATTTTTTCAAATTTATAGGTCAAGGGCAGAAGAGCTAATAGATTTAATTTACCATAAAATTCAAATTACAAAATACCACTCATTAGTTGATAATAATATTGTATATACAGGATATGGTTCAAAATCATTATTATTGAATAAGATTATTAAAAAAAAATTTAAGATTTCAAACTGTAGATTAGGTTCATCATTAAAGATTAATGGTTCAAGACTAATTGTTGATAATCCTTCAATGAGTTCAGCATTTGGACTATTGTCTTATGCAACTAATCACGAGATTGAAATTAATGAAGGCGAAAATTTAGATAGAAAAAAATCAATTTTTTCAATAATTTATGATTTTTTTAAGGCTATTTGATAGTAATATAAAGTAATAATCTTTGTCTGTAGCATAGGTAACAAAGACATTATACATCAAATTCAACATTAATTTATATGCAAAGAACTTTAAAAAAATCTTTTTCTTTCTCCGGTGTTTGTCTCCATTCTGGTAATAATACATGTGTGACTGTTCATCCAGCGCCACCTGATACTGGAATTAAGTTCAAAAGAATTGATTTAAAAACCTCATCCAAAGAAAAGATAATAGATGCTGCTATTAATAATATTGTAAAGTCTGAACTCTGCACTTCAATACAGAATAAATATGGCAATAAAGTCAGCACTATAGAACATTTGATGTCAGCGCTAAATGGATTAGGGATAGATAATGCTCTAATAGATATAGACACAGATGAAGTTCCTATACTTGATGGAAGTTCTAAAATTTTTGTAAATTTAATTGATCAAGTTGGAATTAAAAATTTAAAAACTTCTTGTAAGATTATAAAAATATTGAGACCAATGATTATTGGAAACAAGAATGCATTTATTAAAGTAAATCCATCTGATGTATTTAGTATTGATTATACTATATCCTATGACCATACTCTTTTAAATCATCAGAGGTTAACTTTAGAATCATTTGATGAAAAAATTTATAGGGATTTGATTTCAGATTCTAGGACTTTTGGATTTAAAAAAGATGTGGATATGCTTCTTGAAAAAGGTCTAATAAAAGGTGGATCTCTTGAGAATGCTATTTTGCTTGATGAAGAGGGCATAATAAACAATGAAGAACTAAGATATCCTGACGAATTTGTAAGACACAAAATCTTAGATTTTATTGGAGATATATTTTTGTTTGGGAATAAGGTTGAGGGACATTTTGAAATTTTCTGTGGAGGTCATAACTTAACCCAGGAATTACTCAAAACTCTAGCATCAGATCAATCGTATTGGAAATTGATAGATGAAAACCTTTCTGATCGTGACAAAAGGTCTATTAAATCTAGCATAGCAATTTCAGCTGCCATATAGTACTAGCCAGAAATAGGCTTTAATCTTATAAAATAATCTTTAAAATGGTAAGTGGGCGTCAAACTAATGATTAAAACTAAACAGCTTATTAATCTCATTTTAGTACTTATTTTTTTTGTAAGTTGCTCAGATTCTAAGTTACAAACTCCTGAAACTGAGGGGGAAAGGCTCCAAATATTATATTCAAATGCTATGGATCTAGTAAAAAAGAGGGACTTCGTTGATGCAGCTATATTGTTTGAAGATATTGAAAGGCAATACCCATATTCTAAGTGGTCTAACCAAGCACAATTAATGACATCATTTTGTTACTATAAATCTTCTATGTATAATGAAAGTTTAGATAGTCTTGAAAGATTTATTGCTTTGTATCCTGGAAGCAAAAAAATATCGTATGCCTATTATCTTAGGGCACTAAATTACTTTGAGCAGATCAAAGACGTTGAAAGAGATCAAAGTATGACAGAGAAAGCAAAAAAGGCATTTTATGAAGTCACAACTAAATATCCGGAGTCACAGTTTGCTCAAGATGCTTTAAATAAAATTGATATTATTAATGATCGCCTTGCTGCTAAGGAAATGGAGATTGCAAGATATTATCAATTTAGTCATCAATGGATTTCAGCTATAAATAGATATAATGAGATTTTAGAAAGCTATAAGACCTCAGTTTACACTGCTGAGTCATTACATAGATTAGTAGAAATATATTATTCTCTTGGCCTACATGAGGAAGCTAAGAAATATGCAGCAACTTTAGGACATAATTTTCCCGATAGTAAATGGTATGCGATGAGTTATGAAATTATTGAGGGAATAATTTAGTTTTATTTTTTGTGGTTGACCAAAATATAAAAAAAAAATTAGAAAAAATTTCTTCTGAAATAAATTTTCATAATAACCTTTATTATAATAAAGATGATCCTAAAATATCAGATTCAGATTATGACAATCTAATAAAAGAATTTAAGAGATTACTGAAGTTAAATCCAGATATTGAAATTAAGAATAACCCTATTGATAAAATAGGTGGAGTTGCTTCTGAATTATTTTCAAAGTTTGATCATCCATCACCAATGTTGTCACTTGATAATGCTATGACCGTGGGAGACTTAATCAATTTTGAAAAAAAGATTAATAATTTTCTTAAGGATCTGGATGATAATATTGAATATTCAGTGGAACCTAAGATAGATGGATTATCAATCAATTTAGTTTACATAAAAGGTGAATTAAAAATTGGAGCAACAAGAGGAAATGGACAAGTTGGAGAAGTTATTACTTCAAATATTCTTACAATTAAAGATATTCCATTAAAATTAAAGACTAGCTCTCCTCCTGATAAGATAGAAATTAGAGGCGAAGTTTTTATTTCTAAATTAGATTTTCAAAAACTCAATAAGATCAATAATAATCAATTTGCAAATCCTAGAAATGCTGCAGCTGGAAGTTTGAGACAACTTGAATCTTCAGTAACAGCAAAGAGGCCATTAAAGTTTATATCCCATGGATTTGGTTATTTTGAAGGATCTAACAAAAAAACTTATCATTCCCAAATGGAAGAATTTAAAAAATGGGGTATTCCAATAAGCCCCTATTTAAAAAAATGTTCAGGAATAAAAGGCTTAGAAGATATTTATATTAAGATTAATAAAGAGCGATCTATTATTCCTTACGATATTGATGGACTAGTCTACAAGATTAATAATCTAGATTTACAGAGAAGATTGGGATCAATAGGAAAAGCTCCAAGGTGGGCAATAGCGCATAAATTTAAATCTGATTCAGCTGAAACTATAGTTGAAAAAATAGATGTACAGATTGGGAGAACAGGGTCAGTGACGCCAGTTGCAAGATTAAGACCAATAAATATAGGAGGTGTTTTGGTATCTAATGCTACCCTTCATAATTTTGATGAGATTAAAAAGAAAGATATTCGTGAAGGTGATAGTGTCATTGTTGAAAGAGCAGGAGATGTAATTCCTCATGTTATTAAAGTAATTAAATCAAAAAATAAAAAAAGAGCTAATGCTTATAAAGCACCTAAGAAATGTCCAATTTGTGGTTCTGATATTGTTGTTGATGAAGAAGAAGTTGTTATTCGTTGTTCTGGAACTTATAGATGCGAAGCTCAGATTATAGGTAGGTTAAAGCACTACGTTTCTCGAAATGCATTAGATATAGAGGGATTAGGTGACAAGCAGATTAATTTATTGTTTAAAAATAAATTTATTAAAAAATATTCTGATATTTATTTGTTAAAGAATAAATCTAATGAAATTTCTAGTCTAGAAGGTTGGGGGGAATTATCTTTTAATAATCTTGTTACAGCTATTGAAGATAAGAAAAGAGTTTCTCTTTCGAAGTTAATTTATGCTCTAGGTATTCGCTTTGTTGGAGAAAAGAATTCTAAAGCAATTTCATCCGTATTTAAAAGTACAAATCAATTTATAGATATGATAGCAGTTAAAGGAGATTCATCTGGTGAAATATTTGAACAAATGCAGAGTATTGATGGCTTGGGACCAAAAGCTATTGACTCATTTATTGAGTATTTGAATTATAAAGATAATAGGAGAGAAATAATTAACCTTTTGGAACTTTGTGATGTTTATTTAGATGAAACAATTACTAAAAGTTCATCAATTTCAGGTAAAACAATTTTATTTACTGGAACGTTAAAAAATATGTCTCGAGCAGAAGCAAAATCTCAAGCTGAAAATCTTGGGGCAAAAGTTGTATCAAGTATTAGTAAATCCACTGATATTTTGGTT